>ERZ1370068.5332-contig-4357_pt1 | contig 29936 bp, 37 predicted proteins | sample MGYA00561227_ERZ1370068 | MGnify/ENA primary metagenome ERZ1370068 (study PRJEB38410, sample SAMEA6850437) | metagenome | study: Metagenomic assessment of the ecological functions of the soil: analysis of the soil microbiota associated with the...
GCGGACCGTCGAGCTCTACTTCCTCAACGGACATCAGCATCATTCCGGGCAGCTGATCGCGTATCTCCCGAAAGAGAGGATCCTGATGTACGGCGACGGCTACAACCCGCCTGCCGGCGACGAGATACGGACGCCCGAACGCGGACCCGACTATCGCGGCGCAGCTTGTCGACAGAAGGTCGAATGAGTTCAAGCTGAAGCCGGAGCGGATTGCGCCGGTGCATGGCCGCGTCGTGCCGCATAAGAACCTGCTGATCGCGTTCAACCTCGAAGGGTCGGCACCGAAGGGAACACGCTAGGAGGTGGGTGATGCGTCGTAGCCTGTTCCGCGTCATCGCCGGCGGCGTTGCCGCCTTTCTCGTCGCGACCTCCGCGCTCGCGCATCATGGAGCGGCATCGATCTATGACATGAGCAAGGAGACGACGATCGAAGGCGACGGTCACCGGTACGTGTGGACCAACCCGCACGTGGAGGTCGGGATCTCGACGAGCGGCGGCACGACGACCGAGCTGCTGCTCGAGCTCGGCTCGCCGCCGAACATCAGGAACCGGGGCTGGACAAGTCGAACGGTGAAGACCGGAGACGTCGTCACCGTCACCTTCCATCCCGGGCTCTGCGCGGCGCGAAGATCGGCGTCGTCGTGAAGCTGGTGACGGCGGACGGCAAGGAGCTCCACGCGTGATCCGCCATCTCGTCGCGCTCTCAACGGCCGCCGCGCTATTCACGGCGGCCGCGTTGTTCGAAGCCAGCGGCAGCACCCGCGGCGCCGGCGCATCCGAATCTCTCGGGCTCGTGGGTGCGCCCTCTCGGCGACCGGGAAGTCGGAGGACTGCCGCCGGTGAATGAGATTCCGCTCACGCCGTGGGCCGCGACAAAGTTCAAGGCCGAGCGGCCGGCGGCGGGCGAGAACCAGGACTTCGCCAACACCACCGATCCGTCGCTGAGGTACGCCGATCCGAACGGCTACCCGCGCATCTCGCTGCACCCGATGCGCTTCAAGCTGATTCAGACCGACGACTACGTGTACCAGCTCTGGGAATACAACCAGAACTGGCGGCAGATCGCGTTGAATGTGCCGCCGGATCCCGATCCCGCGCTCACGTGGTACGGCAACGCGGTCGGCAAGTGGGAAGGCGACACGCTGGTCGTCGATTCCGTTGGCTACAAGGACTCGACGCTGGCTCGACGCGCGCGGGCCTGCCGCACACGCACGGATCTCCACCTGGTCGAGCGCATCCATCGCGTGGGCGAGAACCTCGCGTTCGACATCACGTTCGAGGATCCTGGCGCGTTCACGAAGCCGTGGACGGCGAACTTGATCTTCAAGCCGGCGCCGGACGGATCGATGACGGAAAACATCTACACGATCTCCGACGAGCTCCGGTTTCGGGAGCGCGTTTCTGAATCAGAAGGCGGCCATTCCGATTCGACGGTGATCTCGCGCCAACGGAGGACCGACATGAGAAAGACGTGTGTCACGGTGTTCGCGGCGGCTCGTCCGGTCTTCTCAGTCGTCTTCGGGTCCATTCACTGGCCCACCACGCCAACGCCGTCTTCGACGTCGGCAAGAGAGTCACCGTCAAAGGCACGGTCACGGAGTGGTTCTGGGCCAACCCGCATTGCCTCCTGGGAATCGACGTCAAAGGTGACGACGGCAAGGTGGTTCACTGGGTGGCAGAAACCCAGGCGCCGCCAAACATGATCCCCTTCGGCTGGAGCAAGCAGTCGTTCGCGGCGGGGGATGCAGTGACGGTCACGATCGAACCCGTCAAGAATGGCCAGCCACTCGGGCGCATCCTGCAGGCCGTGCTCCCGGATGGCAAGACCCTCGTCGCAGGCGCGCCGCCGATTCCCGCTCGGAGGCAGGCGCAGGGACGCGGCAATGACCCGCCATGCAGGGCCCGCTTCGCCGGCCCGAACGCGTGACGTCATTGCAGCGATCGCGCTCGTGACGCTGCTGTCACCTGTGATCGCGCGGTCAACAGGGATTCCGGCGCGCGCCTGGCGCCGTCTACGACGTGGATTTCGCCGGCAAGCAGTCGGGCCCTGCGCCGCGCCGCAGCTTGTCTGGCATCTGGGAATTCGCGAAAGGGGGCGCCGAGGGCATTGGGGCGGATGGCGCGAAGGCGATGCCGTCGGATGGCAAGCCGGAACACGAGCTGCCGTTCACTGCCGAAGGGCGCAAGGCCTTCATGGCCAACAAGCCGACCTACGGGCTCGACGCAGGTGCCCTCGGCGCTCACCAACGATCCGATGCCCGGCTGCGATCCGCAGGGGTTTCCCGCATCGTTCTCCACAACGCCCACACGGAGCAGATCATCCAGACCGCCACGCAAGTGGTGATCCTCTATCAGTTCAACAAGAAGTGGCGCGTGATCTGGACGGATGGCCGGGCGCTCCCGCGGGATCCCGAGGTGCCGGCGTGGGCCATCAAGGACGCACCCCACCTGAAGCACGCTTCTGGGGATATTCGGTCGGCCGCTGGGTGGATGACTATACGTTCGTCGCGGATTCAAATGGGTTCGACGATCGAACGTGGCTCGACAACGCGGGCCGTCCGCACAGCGACGCCTTGCACGTGATCGAAACGTACCATCGCGTCGATGCCGATCACCTGAGAAGACGATCACGATAGACGACCCGAAGCTACTACACCCGGCCGTGGGTCGCGCTCGACAAGCTTCCGTACCGGCTGCAATCGGCCAGCCTTGAGATTCCCGAGCAGGAGTGCGTACCGTCCGAGACGGCGAAATACAACCAGCTGTTTGCGAACCCGGCTGCCGGCGTAAAACCCTGACGCGCCTACCTCGCTCTCACATGACTGGAGTGATTACGCGCGTGCCATTGCTGCCGTCAGCGCCCGCCGCGTGAACACCGGGATCATCGCGCGGCGGTAGTCCGCGCTCGCGTGGATGTCCGAGTTGACGTCCTGAAGATCCTGCCCGGCCACTTTGCGCCGCGCGCCCGATCACCTCGTTCGACAGCGGCTGGCCCGCCAGCGCCTGCTCGACATTGATCAAACGACGGGCGTGCGACGCCGCGCCGGTCAGGCCAATGCGAGCCGATACGATCGTGCCCCCGCTCACCTCGAGCGCCGCCGCGACGCCAACGATGGCGAAGTGCGAGGCGCGCTGGTACAGCTTGGCGTACGCCGCGGTTCGCACGGGGCGAACTGGACGCTCGACGATGATCTCGTCGGCCGCCATGTCCACGGTGAACAGGTCCTTGAAGAAGTCGGCGCGCCTTCACCACGCGCCAGCCCTTTGGCCCCTTGAGGTGAATCTCCGCGTTCAGCGCCAGCATCACGGCCGGCATAGTCGGCCGACGGGTCGGCGTGCGCGATGCTGCCGCCGAGCGTGCCGCGGTTGCGCACCTGCGGATCGCCGATCGTGGCCGCGGCCTCCGAGACGACCGGGCACCGCGCCTGCAGAAGAGACGACGTTGCCACATCATGGTGCACGGTGGCGGCGCCGATCGTGATCTTTCCGTCCCGTCTCGCGAATGCCGGCGAGGTCCGGAATCGCGACTGATGTCGATCAGCAGCTGCGGCTCGCTGAGCCGCAGCTTCATGAGCGGGCACCGAGGCTGTGTCCGCCGGCGACGAACTTCCCGCCGCCGTTGGCCGCCTTCAGCTTCGCCAGCGCATCGTCGAGCGACGCGGCGCGCGCGTATTCGAATGTCGTCGGAATCACGCCCGGCCTCCGTGGATGATGCGCCACAGCTTCTCGGGCCGCAGCATCAGGTCGATGTGCTTCACGCCGAACTCGGCTCGAGCGCGTCGACCGCGCCGCATTGACGATGCACGGCGTCGAACCGAGCGTGCCGGCTTCGCCCACGCCCTTGGCGCCGAGCGGGTTGACCGGCGTCGGCGTGACCGTGGCGTGCAGCTCGAATCGCGGGAAGTCGGTCGCGCGCGGCATCGCGTAATCCATGAACGATCCGGTCAGCAGCTGCCCGTCCTCGCTGTAGACGGCCTCCTCGACCATCGCCTGGCCGATGCCCTGCGCCAGCCCGCCGTGAATCTGTCCTTCGACGATGAGCGGATTGATCAGGTTGCCGGCGTCGTCGACGGCCACGAGCTTCAGCAGCTTCGGCTCGCCCGTGTCGCGATCGATCTCGAGCATCGAGATGTGGCAGCCGAACGGGTACGTGTTGTTCGCCGGCTCGAAGAACGCCTCTTCGCTCAAGCCCGGTTCGAGTCCTTCGGGGCAGCGGCACCGGTATGTAGGCGTACGCCGGCGACATCGGCGAATGACTTGGCGGAGGCCGGCGATCCCTTCACGCCAATCGTGCCGTTCTCGAAGACGATGTCCTCTCGTGCGCCTCGAGCAGCGCCGCGGCGAACTTCGCCATCTTTGTCTTCACCTTCGCCACCGGCCATGTAAAGGGCGGTGCCGCCGACCGCCTGCGAGCGGCTGCCGAAGGTGCCGATTCCCTGCTTCACGATCGCCGTGTCGCCGTGCATGGATCGTGATGTGCTCGATGCGGAACGCTGAACTGGATCGGCGAGCATCTGCGCGAAGGTCGTCTCGTTGCCCTGGCCGTGCGGCGAGGCTCCGGTGGTGGCGCTGATCCGGCCGTCGCGCTCGATCGTGACCTGCGAATGCTCCCAGCCGCCGGTCGGCAGCGACGACGACGGGCCGATGCCGCACACCTCGACGTACATCGCCAGCCCGAGGCCGACCAGCCGCCCCTCGGCTTCCTCGCCGCGTCACGCTCCGCCTCAAGCGCGTTCCCAGTTCGAGGCCTTCAGGCGCCAGGTCGAGCGCCTTCTCGTAGTCGCCCGAGTCGTACACGGCGCCCATTTGCGTGGCGTAAGGGAATTTGTCCGGCGGGATGAAGTTCTTCCGCGCACCTCCGCCGGATCCATCTTCAAGCTCGCGCGCGAGCATGTCCATCGCGCGCTCGACGAAGTACGGTCGCCTCGGGGCGGCCGGCGCCGCGATACGCGTCGGTCGGCGTCTTGTTCGTGAAGACCTCGGTGAGCGTCGTGCGAATGGCGGGGATGTCGTAGGTCGCGTTGGCCATCATCATCGTGAGCGTCGGGATGGCGGCCGTCAGCAGCATGTTGTACGCGCCGATGTCGGCGATGAGCCGCAGCTTCAGGCCGAGCACCTGTGCCGTCGCGCCTGGCGGCGAGGTCGACGTAGCCGATGATGTCGCGGCCGTGAGTCGTGGCGACGAACGCTTCCGACCGATCCTCGATCCACTTGACCGGCAACGCCGAGTCGCTTCGAGACGGCTGCCGCGACGTACTCTTCGGCGTAGATGTTGATCTTCGCGCCGAAGCCGCCGCCGACTTCCGGGGCGATCGCGCGGACCTGATCCTGGCCGAGCCCGATCATCGCCGCGATCATCGTCCGCAGGATGTGCGGGTTCTGCGTCGACGACCAGATCGTCATCGACCCCTTGCCCGGCTCGTAATGCGCGACGACGCCGCGCGGCTCCATCGCGTTCGGGACCAGCCGCTGGTTCACCATGCGCTGCGAGATGACGACCTCGGCCGCGGCAAACGCCTTCTCGATCGGCGGAGTCGTCCACGCTTGCCGTCGGCGCTGACGCCGGTGCCGCTCGGCACCAGTGCCACGGCGAGGTTGTTCGGAAAGTCCGGGTGGATGACAGTCGGCTGCCCTGTCATCGCCAGCTCAGGATCGACGACGGCGGGCAGCGGATCGATGTCGACGCACGATCGCGTCGGCGGCGTCGCGCGCAGTGTAGCGATCGCTGGCCACGACCACGGCCACCGGCTCGCCTGCGTAGCGCACCATGTCGATCGGCGACGGCGCGATGCGCCGGCGAGGGAAAGGGCGTGCCGATCGGCATCGGCGCGAGCGAACTCCGCGATCTGCGCGCCGGTGAACACCGCCTCGACGCCTTCCATCGCCTCCGCGGCGCTGGTGTCGATCGAGCGGATGCGGCCGTGCGCGACGTCGCTGCGCTTGAACGCCAGGTGCTGCATGCCGGCGATCTTGATGTCGTCCACGTAGGTGCCGCGGCCCTGAATCGAGACGCGGATCCTCGCGGCGCTTCACGCGCTGGCCAACGAGCTTCGGCAGGACAGGAGAAGTGGCCATGGACTACCCCTTGTCGCGCGGCGTGCTGGATGGCGTTGACGATGTGCTGGTAGCCGGTGCAGCGGCAGAAGTTACCGGAGATGCCTTCGCGGATCTGCTGCTCGGTCGGCTTCGGGGTTGTCGTTCAGCAGGTTGACCGCCGACATGATCATGCCCGGCGTGCAGTAGCCGCACTGGAGGCCGTGCTCTTCCCAGAAGCCTTCCTGCAGGGGGTGCAGCTGGCCGTCCTTCGCCAGACCCTCGATGGTCGATGACCTCGGAGCCGTCGGCCTGGACCGGCGAAGATGGTGCAGGACTTGGCGCTGCGGCCGTCCGACGCAGCACCGTGCAGGCGCCGCACTGGCTGGTGTCGCAGCCGACGTGCGCGCCGGTCAGGAGAAGCTGCTCGCGCAGGAAGTGGACGAGGAGCAGGCGCGGCTCCACGTCGCCTTTGCGCACCCTGCCGTTGACGGTCATGGAAACGTGAGCCATCGCCCTCTGCCTCTCACTTCTCGTCGTAGAAGCCGGGGGTGTGCTCGTGGCGCCCCTTGACGCCCTTCTGCCTTGAGCTCCCGGCCGACGCTGAGGATGCCGTCGATCGTCGGATCGTTTCCCTCGAAGCATGCCTCTTCATACAGCTCGTAGCTTTCGCGTCCTTGATGCGCCTGATCGGATACGCGATCTTCCACGGCCTCGTGAACGCCTTGGGATCGTCCAGCGTAGCCTCGTAGTTGATCGTGTTCGCGTCCACGACGGTCCACCGCTCGACGACGTGCAGCGCGTCGGTGTGAATCGTCCCGTGCGCGTCGAACCACGTCTGGTCGTTGAAATTGGTCACGTCAACCACCAGCGTGTTGCCCTCCCAGTGGCCGCGTGAATCGCCGTTGAACAGCTCGATCGACGCCGGCACGTGCGGCCGTCCGTCGAGCGGGATCATGCGGTAGGCGTGGTTCCACGAGTAGAGCATCGTCACCATCCCCGGCGACTGATCGATTTCGAAATCGAAGCGGTAATTCATTCGCGGCACACCCATCGGCGCACAGCGATCTTCCGGCTCGATGTCCGTGATCTTCGTCGGCGTGAAGAGCGCGTCGAGGAGCTCCCGCTGTTTCGCGCGCGCCCACGGCTGATACGGAATCTTCGGCCCGGGCGCCGGGTCGACGATCAGGACGCGTCTGTTCTTCAGGCCCGCTTCGACCTGGGCGGCGCGTCCTGCCGCGACCGCAGCGAGTTCTCCGGCTCCGCACCCTCCTCGAGGCTGTGCGACGCGTCGGGCGCATCGGGCGAAAAGTAGCCGTGGATGTCCGGCGTCTTCGTTTGAGCCGCGGCAGAACCCGGGGCCAACGCCAGTGCCGCTACCACCGCTGCCGCCGTGACTGCCGATGCAAGAGTCTGGTCGTTCATCTGGTCGCCTCGGGCGGATTCTACACTTGACGGACGAGTGGGATGCTGGAGCCATACTGCGCCGCCTCACACATCAGGAGTCGCCATATGCGTCAGTCTGCAGTTCTCGTCTCGACCGTCGCCGCCGCGCTGGTCGGCCGGTTTCATCCTCGGTGGAACCGACGAAGCCCATCCAGGGTCAGGCGGCCAACGCCGGCTTCGGTGCCGTCGCCGGATACAAAGGCGGCCTCGACGTGATGACCGGTCCGTACGAGGTCGTGGCGAACTGGCCGAAGCCGCTCTCGCAGCTTGCCGGGCCACGAGAACTGGACGTGGGGCGCGGTGCAGGGCGTCTTCGCGGAAAGTCCCGACCGCGTCTTCATGCTGGAGCGCGGCGAGCTGCCGATGCTGCAGCGCCCGGCGCCGAAGGCGTTTCCCGAGATGGGGCCGAGCCTCTCGTTCCCGGTGGGACAGGCGCCGTTCCGAAACGCGTCGCAGGGGATGGTCGCGAGCCCGCCCGGTGCCGGCGGCCCCGGCGCCGATCCGGAGGATCCCGCGCAGGCGTGGAAAGGGCGCATGGGGATCGACGCGCGATGGGAGCACACGGTGCTCGTCTTCAACCAGGCCGGCGACATCGTCGAGCAGTGGACGCAGTGGGACAAGATGCTCAGGCGGCCGCACTCGGTCTACATCAACCCGTACGACGCCGAGAAGCACGTGTGGATCGTGGACGACCATAGCCACGCGATCTTCAAGTTCACGCACGACGGCAAGACGCTCGTGCAGACCATCGGCACGCCGAACAAGGCGGGCGCGGACGCCACGCACTTCAACCGGCCGACGTTCCTCACGTGGCTGCCCGACAGCACGATGTTCGTCGCCGACGGCTACAACGGGACGCGCGTGGCGAAGTTCGACAAGGACGGCAAGTTCCTGCTCGCGTGGGGCACGCGCGGCAACGCGCCCGGCCAGTTCAACGTCGTCCACGGCATCACGTCGGACCCGGTGACCCGCCGCGTCTACGTGAGCGACCGCGGCAACAAGCGCATGCAGGTGTTCGACGAGAACGGCAAGTTCGTCGATCAGTGGCCGTTCTCGCCCGCGTCGAACACGCAGTTCCTCATCATCCCTCCCGATCGTTCGGGCATCTGGGCGTTCGAAGACACGACGGCCAAGGTGGTGAAGTACGACCTCGAAGGACACTTCCTCTACGCGTGGGGCACGCTCGGCGATCATCCGGGCGGCTTCTTCAACATGCACGGCGCGAGCACGGACCAGCAGGGGAATCTCTACATCGCCGAGGTGGGCAACGGGCGCCTGCAGAAGTTCCGGCCGCGCGCCGGCGCGAACAAGGCCTTCCTTGTCGGCCCGCCGGTCTACGCGGCCTGGAGATAGCGAATCACGATCAGCGTGGCTACGACGCCGCGATCTTGAACTTGTGGATTCTCTTGCCGCGGTTTTCGGCGATGTAGACGTTGCCTTTGCCGTCCACCGCGATGCCGTGCGCCTGGTTGAACTGTCCGGGAAGCTGCCGGGACGGCCGAAGCTTCCGAGGTTCTTTCCGGCTCGCCCGCTCGATCATGTCGACCTGCCCGTTGTTCTGGTTGATGACGAACATCACCCGCTGGTTCGCGTCAGGTGAGAAATCGATGGCGACCGCCGAGCCACCGCTCGGCTTGGGGACGCCGTCGGCGGGCGGCGTGACCGGCTTCCACGGCAACGCGATGGTGCGCTTCAGGCTCCCCATCTTGTCGTAGACCCTCACCGCCGACCCGAGCCTGTCGCAGACGTAGACCATGCCGTCATTGCCCATCGTCAGGCAATGCACGGTCTGCATGTCGTCGATCACCCACTGGCGCAGGAATTTTCCGGTCTTGTCCATCACGGCGACGCGGCGATTGCTGCCGGCGCCTTCGCCGTCGGAGACATAGATGTCGCCGCTCTGCCGGTCGACGTAGATGCTCGACGGCATGAAGAATTTCGCGGCGTTCGAGTTGAGCGGCTTGCCCTTGTCGGTGCCGTCGGAGGAATCCAGCTCGCCCTTCTTCCCGATCTGCAGGAGCAGGCGGCTGCCGTCATGCGTGTATTTCTGAATCATCCCCGAGGGCGCGGCAGCGATCCAGACGTTGCCCTTCCTTGTCGAAGTGACAGGAGTGAAGGCGCGGATCGAGCAGCTTGGGATCGCCCCAGGAGTTGACGACGTTGCCCGCCGGATCGAACTCGATGATCGACGGCGCCAGCGTGGCGCCATTCAGGTCGCCGTCGACCATGTCCTGCCGGTTGAGGATCAGGACGTGATCCTGCGCGTCGACGCAGACGCCGCCCAACCCGCCAAGCACCCAGCGGTTAGGAAGCGGCTTCGGCCAGGAAGAGGTCGGCTTCGTAACGCAGCGCACCGTCTTGTGCTGCCTGCGACGCAGGCATCGCCGTCCCACGCTGCTGCGCGGTGGCCGACGAGCCGGCGGTCAGCGCGATGGCGAGCGCGACCACGGTAGAGGCGCGATCGTGCGTTGATATCGATGCATGCGTCTGCTCCTTATTTCGCGTTTGCGCCCGCGACCCCGATAAACGACGTTATCGACTCAGGCGATGGCTCTTGAAAAATTGCCACATGACAGCGGTTAGTGTCGACTTCCTTCCCTTGTCCACGCATGGCCAGAGACCGTCGATGCGAATCATCACGGACTTCGGTGCCGTCGGCACATCCTTCATAGCGCATGGTGGAAAGGGGGCCCGGAGGGTCATCAAGCATCACGTCGCCCTTGCAGGAGTTGTGGCGAGCCCAGCCTGCGAGAGCTTCAGGGGACGCTCTCGAGGCCACTCCCGCGCCTCGGCCCTCGGCGTGGCCATCGTAGGGGTTCTGCGGGTCGGCTAACCCGTGGAACGTCAGGACCGGAACTCGACGGCCGTTACACGGGCCGGGAAATCGAGCGCGGACACCGGCGCGATGGCCGCGATGCGCAGAACCGAGCCGGCATCCAAGCAGTGACGTCATCCGTCCACCACCTGAGAACCCTGTGGCGGTAGACCGCGTCTCGTCGGTGCACACCGCGCCGCGACATGAGGCGATCACGTCACCGACGTAGGCGACGTCATCGGCCCGGCCTTCCTGAACCGGGAACATTCCAACGACCGCCTTCTGCGTCCAGCGTTGCGACGATGAACCGCTCGCTGGCGCTCAATGTCTCGAACCCGCTGTTTCTGGCCTCGCCTGCTGACGTTCCGCCACTACCGTGCAGATCGAGAACCAGGGGCAGGCGGAGATGACCGTCGTATCCGGGCGGGACGAATAATCTGTACGCGCTGCCGCTGGCCCGACATGAGCTGCTGCGACGACACTCCTGCACCGTGAGGCAGGTCACACGACGCGGAAACCGCCTCGCGATTCTGTGCATGCGCGGCCGTGGCGCTGAGCACGACAAGGACCGCCGTGAAGATCTGCGTTGAGCCCGAGGCAGGAACGCAGCCAGGATTGCAGTGAGGACCAAAAGTGTTTTCATGCGCAACTCCACGTGCCCGGAAGGCTAGGGCCACCTCAGACGTGCGGCGGTGAACGGCGGCTCTTTACCGGTCTTCTTGCGCAGGTCGCCGTACATCAACTCTTCGACGAACTCGACGCACTTGAACTCGAGGAGCTGAGCGCCCTTGTCGTGCCGGCGATAGAGCGGCATCTGGATCTTCCACGGCCGGGTGAAGACCTTCGGATCCTCGATCGTGACCTGATAGTCCAGCACGTCGGGGCTCACCGGCGTGAATCGCTCGACGACGTGCAGCGCCTCGCTGTGGAAATTGCCCGCGCGGTCGAACCATGTCTGGTCGTTCAAGCCGGTCACGTCGACGACGAGCGTGTCTCCCTCCCAGCGGCCGGCTGACTGCCCCATCCACGTGTCGACAGGCGGCGGCTCCACCTTCCCCATCTTGATGACACGACTCGCGCTCGCGCATCGTACGCCATGAGGATGTCGTTGTTGGCGGTCTGCAGGATCTGAAACGGATACGGCATGTACGTCGCGCGCGGCACGCCCGGGAGGTAGCACTTCACCTCCGGATCTCGGCTCAGCCAGTTCTCGTAGTTCTCTTTCTGTTTGGCCGCCGCCCATGGCTGATACGGAATCTCGTTCCCCTCGACCACGCTGAGGCCCGCCGGCACCGCGAGGACGGCGCCAAGTTCGAGCACCGGACCACTTCGCGCCTGATGATCCTGGAGATTCCAGTTGGCCGACCCGACGGCCTGCCAGATGCCGCGTTCAGGTCCGGCTTCCCGTCCGCGGTCCGCAACACCGTGACGTCCGGCGTACGCCCCTCGAGCGGCCCTCGCATCATCTGCGAGATCGCGAGCGTCCCGGCGACGGACACCAGTGCGATGAGCGGCGCCTTTCAGCCAGTTGTGCATCGAACTTCCTCGCGGGCTCACTGCGCCTTGACGACGCGCGCGGTGTGGTCGTGCGCGCGCCCCCGCTGAGCGTATTCGGGACGGCACGGTTCCCTTCGTGACACGCGTACTCGAAGATCTGGTAATCCGGCTCTCGATGTAACGGCATCGCCACTTTCCAGGGAGCGGTGAAGACCTTCGGATCCTCGATCACCACGTCGTAGTTGATCGTGTTCTCGTCGACGCGCGTGAAGCGCTCGACGACATGCAGCGCTTCGCTCTGCGGAATCGCTCGAACACGCTGCGTGGCGATGTTGGTCGCGACGGTGCCCTTGTCGTTGTAGCCGGTGATGTCCACGACGAGGGTGTTGCCTTCCCAGTGGCCCCTCGAGTCGCCGTTCCACAAGCGGAAGCTCGGACCGAGATGGGGACGTCCGTCCGTCGGAATGATGCGCGCTTCGTGGATCATCTCGTAGACGATCGCGACGTAGCCCGGGACCCTGCAGGATCTGGTACTCCGAGCCGTAACCGGCCGGGAAGATCCCTCCCGGCACGCCGCGAGTGATACACCGCTCCCACGGCGTGAAATTCACCCAGTCGTCCTGAATGTGCGCCAGCTTGTAGTTTCGCGTCTCTCTCAGCCCACGGCATGATCGGCACGCGGCCGTTCGGCGGATCCACGACGAGCGACGTCGCCTTCGTCAGTTGACGACCGGCCGTGTCGGTGAGGAACGCAGAAGGGGCCGGTGCCGCGGCCGGTGCCATCGAGATCGCCGGCATAGAACTCCGGGTTGTCGCTTTTATCGGGAACTTCGAACGGCGTGCTCGTGTAGTTGGTCCAGATGCCTTGCAGATCCGGCTGGCCGTCGGGAGTCCGTGGGGGCGTCCAGTTGTTCTCCGCCGCCGCGATGCTTGCGGCGATTGCAGAGCGACATGAATGCCAGGTGCCGGGTCCTCATTTCTTTCCCGCTGCGCCTGGCGTGTCGCCGGGCGCGCCCGTGCCGGTCGATCCGATGAATAACTTCTTTCCGTCCGGCAGCGTGAGATCGCCGCCGCTGGCCCTGTTCGATCCATCACGCGCGCGGAAGCCCTGGACGACGATCCGCCGTGCCAGGGGCGAGCGAATTCTTGTTCCAGCCGCGCCGGAGCAGCGCGTTCGGCGCACCTCCCTCGACCATCCAGCTCACGACCTTGCCGTCCGGCCCCTTGACGTCAACGTGAAGCCACGCGTGCGGATTGGTCCATTCCATCTTGGTGACCGTGCCCTTGAGCGTCACGGGCTTGCTGCCGTCGAACTCCGCCGCGAAGGAATGATGCGCCGCGAGCGGCGCGCCAGGCCAGCACGACGAGCCCCGCCGCCGCAACGAAGAGAGGCGTTCTCATCGACGTGACCTCCTGCCTATCTCAGTGCCGCCCAGTTGATGCAGCCAGGCCCGGAATCGGGGCCCATCGGGGAAGCGGTTCGCCATCTCGAGCGTCGTCAGGTTGACTTCGACGACGCTATGGTCGTCTCGCAGCCCGAGATACGCCCGCGATCCGTCCGGCATCACGAACACCCCGCCGTCGCCGGTATCGCGATCGGCGACCTTGAGCCGCTTGATTTCCTTACGCGTCTTCGCGTCGAGGACGATCAGCGTGCCTGTCCCGCCGTCGAGGATGATGACCTTGCTGCCGTCCGGCGTGAACTTCAGCCGGTTGGCGTCGGTCAGCCTCAAGCCGAACGACTCTTTGACCCTCCGCGTGCTCGTGTCGATGATCGACACCGCGCCATCACCGCGCGTGGCCGTCCACAGTTCGCGGCCGTCGGGCGACAGGTCGAGCCCCTCCGGAGTCAGCCCGGGCAGGGGAATCGCTGTGACCTTGTACTCGGCGGTCCTCCCGCCACAGCGTCGATGACCGAGACGCTGTTGGACCCGCGATTCGGCACCCACATCGTCTGCTGATCCTTGGCGAGGACCAGCAGGTGCGTGCCGTCCTGGCCGATCCCGAGCATCCAGTCGACCTTGTTTGCGGCCGGGTCGTAGCGGCCGATGCTCTTGTAGCCTTCCGCGGTGAAATACAGCTTCCCGCCGGCGTAGAGCACGTCGTGCGGCGCGCTGGCGGTGCCGGTGTCGATGCGCCGGATCTCCTTCATGGCGCGCACGTCGATCATCGAAATGCCCACGCCTGGACTCGCCACGAACGCGGTCGCCCCGTCAGGAGTGACCGCGACCTCGTGCGGGTCCCGCCCGACCGGAACGCGGCCGAGCACCTTGCCGGTCGCCGGATCGACAATCGCGAGCGCGCTGGCGTTCCTGAGGAGCACGAGCAGGCGCGCGCTTGACGGCGTCTGCGCGGCGGCGACGTTCGCGGACGTGACGAGGACGACACACGACAGCACGAATCGAAGCGAATGCCGAACAATCTGCATCTGCGATTCTCCGGGGCGGATCATCGCACGGAATCTGGTATAAACGCCCTGCGTCCTTAACCTTGGAGAGCCGTATGCGCGCAACGATGCCGATGGCCGTCGCTACCCTCCTGGCGCTCATGATCGCTCGACCGCTGGTCGGGCAAATCACCAGCAACCCGCTTCCCGCGCCGATCGAAAAACGCGGACTCGCCGTGCGAGATTCGCGATCTCGTGCGGCTGCCGGATTCCCGCGGCCTGCGCCCGCTCGATCAGGACGTGTCGCCCGCCGGCTGGGCGCGCGTCAGCTTCGTGCGCGATCTGCCGGACGGCCGCCGCTTCGCCAACGACTCGCGCGGCTTTCTGTACCTGCTCGACGGGAGCAACCCGCCGCGCGTCTACGCCAACGTGGCCGCGGCGTTTCCGATGGCGATCTACAACCGTCTCGAGAGCGGATTCATCGGCTTCGCCTTTCACCCCGAGTTCGCGCGCAACGGACTGTTCTACACCGTGCACGCGGAGCGCGGACCGGGCAATCCGAAGAAGCCCGACTTCATTCCTCCCGGCTACACGCCGGCCGACGTGACGTATCACAACGTGATCACCGAGTGGCACGCGACCAACCCGGCGGCGAACACGTTCGCAGGGCACGCGCCGCGAGCTGCTGCGCGAAGCGCACATCGTCGCCAACCTCACGCATCCGATGGGCGCGGTCGAGTTCAACCCGACGGCGAAGCCCGGCGACGCGGACTACGGGCTGCTCTACACGAGCGGCAGCGATCACGGGTTCAGCAACGGCGGCGGACCGCAGGCGAACAATCCCGGCCAGACGCAGCGCCTCGACTCGATCATCACCGCGATCCTGCGGATCGATCCGCGCAGTCCGTCGGTGACGCACGGCGTGAAAGGGCTCGGCGACTACACGATTCCGCCGGTCGAACAAGTTCGCCGCGGACGGCGATCCGAAGACGCTCGGCGAGATCTACGCCTACGGCTTCCGGAACGCGCACCGCCTCTCGTGGGACCTCACCGACGGGACGATGTTCGCGTCCGACATCGGCATGAACCAGATCGAGGAGATCAACATCGTCCGCAACGGCGAGAACTACGGCTGGATGAAGCGCGAGGGCTACTTCGAGAACGGACGCGGCACGCGTCCGGACGGCGACGCTCAACCAGCTGTATCCGCTGCCCGCGGACATCATGAGCGGCCGCCAGAAGGACGGCTTCACCTATCCGGTCGCGATCTACGACCACGACGAGGGCGCGGCCGTCACCGACGGCTTCACCTATCACGGACGCATCCCGCAGCTGCGCGGCAAGTTCGTGTTCGGCGACATCCAGCGCGGCCGCCTGTTCGCGGCCGACGTCGCGGCGCTGAAGAAGGCGGACGACGGCGTTCCGCAGACGGTGGCGCCGATCGAAGAGATTCAGCTCTACGTGCGCGACGCCAGCGGCACCCGCACGAACGTGACGCTGCAGGAGCTGATCGACAAGACGATGGGCGCCAAGATCAGCCGCGCCGATCTCCACATCGGCCGCAGCCGCGACGGCGAGCTGTTCATCACGTCGAGGCAGGACGGCACGATCCGCATGCTCGTGGCAGACGCGGTGCGGCCGCAGCGCCTCGCCAACCGGAGCCGCTGACCGATCGGCCTGTGATCTACTTCTTCGAGTGCGCGCTGATATAGTCCTGCGCGAATTTCCACTGGGCCGGCACCGCGGGTTATCGTTGACCAGGCCGATGGCGGTGGCTTCCGCGCCGGCCTGCTCGACGCTCCACCCGTCAACAACCACCCGCTTGATCATCCAGAGCATCGCCGTTCGATCGCCGTTCCCTGAATGGAGATACACCGGTTGGTTCGCTGGGTCGGTCATGGCCTTCAGGACGGGCTCGACTTTGGCCGGATCGTACTGGCCCGGCGACCCGTCACGATCGATCGTCAGCAGGAAATACTTCAGGCCGGCGGCTCTACCGCCGCGCCTTCGGCTTCAGCCATCAGGTCCGCCGGCGACGTCGATCACGGACTTGAATCCACGTTTCGCCAGCTCCGTCGTCACCAGGTCACGCGACTGAAACTGACCACCGTTGGACGCGGTCCCATCGATGGGAAAGTAGTCCTTGCGAGGCCGGGAAGTCCTCCCGCCTGGTCCGGATCCTCGGCACCTGGGCGCCGGCGCCGGCACCGCCGATACCGACCGCGCTGCAGCCGCGCAGGCCGCAGAGATCGGGAAGCGGCGACTCGCCCGAGTCCCATGTAGTTGTTGTAGACCGATGAGTAGACGCTGCCGGTCTCCTTTCCGTCCGCACGGATAAATCCCACCGACATCTTGAACAACTCGGGCTCCGGGTTTCCCTTCGGCACGTCCCCTCGACGACGTACAGCCTGTTGTCGTGCATGTAGATCGACGCCGACGTGCGCGACTGATCGGCGTTGGTGAACTGCAGCAGCGTGCCTTCCACCTGTTCGGCCCAGTTCCACGTCATGCCCGTCGGCGTCCCGTGCTGCTGCAGCAGCTTGAACGCCGCATACGTGATCGCGCCGTGCACGTCGCTCTTCCAGTACCCCGCGCCGACGATGCGGGTCTGCCCTCCGAAGCAGGTCTCGGCGCCGGGCACGCAGGTCAGGGATCGGGCCGTGCCCAGCTTCTCGATGCCGCGGTAGTCCGCGACGGTGACCGAATAGCGTTCGCTGTCCTCGGTCGACGCTGAACACCCGCGCGGGCAATGGATAACCCATCTGCGAGGTCCACGTGATGTCCTGCGCCTTCGGAGTTCCAGGGAACGTGATCCGGAAACCGTCTTGCGCGAGAGACGAACTCCGCCCATTCATCCTGGGCGGCGACCGATCCCGCCAGCGCCAGAACGAATGCCGCCAAGCGAGTGAAGTCACGCGCATGGACGTTCTCACCTCAGACTAGTGCAACTGAGCGCCCAGCCGCACGACGCGGCCCTGCAGAATCTCGGTTGGCCGATCGAGCGCCGGCCCGTAGTTGAAGTTCTGATTGAGCGATGGTGTTCGCGTTGAGCGAGTTGAAGACGTCCACCTGGAACCGCACGTTGCGGGTCGAGCTGAACGTCACCACCTTCGCAAACGCCGAGATCGAGCTGGTTCCACTGGTCGGCGCACTTCGGTGCCCGGCTTGATCAGCGGCACGAGCACGCTGGTCTGCGTCAGCGTTGGAATGATCGCAGCGGTCCACGGTGTAGTTGACGAACAGCTGCCGGCCCGGATAGCTGGTGAGCGACGCCGCTCGAGCTGAATGCCCCACCACAGCGGATATGCGCCGGACAGCTTGAACTGATCGATGAACGGCAATCCGAGCCTGGTCTCGTCGCAGAACCGTCCGCCGGCGGTGTCGATGAGCGCACCGGCTGGAATCGGGCTGTTCGGATCATCCAGGCTGCAGTTCTTGATCACGGTGCGGTCGTGCGTCCACCCGCCGATCAGGCGTCCCTTCGCCGAGCCGTGCCTGGCCGCTCACCTCGATGCCGTTGTAGGTCTGCGTCCGGGCGTCATTGACAGTGTTGATGTCGAGGATGTCGACCAGCCCCTGCTTTGCGCGATCCAAGCTGCACACGGTCAACGCGGCTCGCCGCCGAGCGGGCTCGCGATCGTCACGGGCGTGTAGTCGCCGGGCGACTGCACGAGGTTGTCCTGCTGCTGCAGCCGATGGAAGCCGCGCCGGTAGTAGCCGACGCTCGCAGAAATGCCGCTCGTCAACTGGCGCTGAAAGACGCCGGTGTACTCGATGCTATCTCCCGTTTGAGGTTCGGATCGGGGTTGCGCGACTGCCGGATGCCGAACGCGTTGTTGTTGCTCGGTCCGATCTCGTTGTCCTGCGCGATGTCATCCCGATTGAGGTCGTTCCACGTGCGGCTGTCGCTCGCGAGGAACATCGGGCTGTACGCGTTGACGTTGTCGGTGGCGAACTTGCTGACGTACTTGCTGACGCTCCCCTTGATCGCCGTCTTGCCGTCGCCGAACAGGTCGCACGACGCGCCGAAGCGCGGCGACAGGTCCTTGAACGACGGACGTGCACCTCGTCGAAGTGCCGCGCGGGCACGAAGCGGCCCGCGGGCTGATCCTGCGCCCGGATGTACGAGTTGAAGTAGTCCCACCGCAGGCCGTAGTTGAGCGTCATCCGCCGCAGCGTCCACGAATCCTGTCCGTAGATGCCGAGGTCGGCTTTCATGACCGGCCTTGAAAAGACCGGCGTGTTCTGCACAAGCACGGACGAGGCGACGCCGTTGCGCGTACACCTGAATCAGGTCGGCGTTGGCTTCGCGTACCTGGTCGTAGAATCCGAACCCCCACTGGTATCCCCACTCTGAACGCGTGCGAGCCGGTCACGATACGCGATGGACGACGGTCAGCGTATTCCGGATCGGAATGTTGTGACTGCTCGACCGCGTCCCGCCACGTGGCGGGTGTTCAGCAGAGTGTCCTGGCGCGACGCCTTCGCGCACCACGCGGGCGTGAATGGCGGCTCCTTCACCCCCTGCTGGCACACGACGTTGAACTTGGTGACGTTCCGCGCGAAGCCGGTTTCGACCAGCAACCGTGGACTCAGCGTGCCCGTCCACTTCGCCTGCAGATTCGAATAGTGCACGGGCGGACGCCGGTTGGCCGCGATCTCGTCAACACCGGCCGCGAGGCCGTCGTGCCCGCGAAACTTCTTGGTCAGTTCGTAGAAGTAGGACAGCTTGTGATTCGCGTTCGCCCGCCATGTCAGGCGGCCGAGACCCTGCTTGAGGGTGTTGTCGTCCACGGCCTGGCCGTCCGTCCGCGTAAAACGCGCCCGCCACGGAGTTGTTGCTGAGCAGATACCGGTATGTGCGCGAAGAACCAGAGCCTGTCCTTCGCGATCGGCCCGCCGAGCGACTGGTTGAACTCGCGCGTCATCAGCACGGTCGGCTGCGTCGTCAGGCCGCGCCGGATGATGTTGTCGTCGAGGTTGCTGCTCGAGAAATGCCGGTTTGGAATCGTTCCAAAGAACGTGTCGCCCCGGAAGTCATTGCCGCCTTCCTTCGGGATGATGTTCACGCGCACGCCGCCGGCCGACGTCTCGGCGCCCATCGCGCTCGTCTGGAACGTCATCTCCTGCGCCATGCCGTCGTTGAAGTACGGCACGGCGCTGCCGTTGGCGCCCATGGTGTTCAATTCCATCCCGTCGACCTGCGTGACGGTCTGAAAGGCGTCCGAGCCGTGCGCGGTGATCCTGGATCTGCTGGATGCCGGCCGCCCCGCCGACGTCCTGCCCGCTCGCGACGATGCCCGGGAGCGTGGCGCCGATGTTCCACATCATGCCGGCCGCTCGGCAGGTTGTCGAGGAGGTCGCGGTTGACGATCTGTTGCTGCACCGAGCTCTGCACGTCGACGAGCGGCGCTTCGCCCGTGACCGTGATCGTCTCTTCGAGCGCGCCCACTTTCATCTCGCCGTTGACGGTGGCTACCGTACTCGCCTGCAGCGTGATGCCGTCGCGTTTGAACGTGCTGAAACCCTGCAGCGAAAACGGTGACCGCATACACGCCCGGACGCAGGTCGACGATCTTGAACTGACCCTGGCCGTCGCTGACGACCGCTCGTGTCCTTTCGATCAACGCGGGGCTGGCCGCCTCCGACGGTCACGCCCGGGAGCACGGCCCCGGTGTCGTCCTTGACGACGCCGGCGATGGAACTCTGGGCGAATGATATTGCGGGTAACAGGAGCGAGCAGCGCAACTCGCAGCCGCGAAGCTCGTGAGCGCGCCTGGGGTCGAACGCATATGGGCACCTCGAGAAAGTGACGGGATTACCGCGGGCGCCTGGGATGGGAACGAAAGCGGGCCGATTATATGCTCATCGCCGGCGCTCACCTCGACGAACGCCTTGAGCCGGCCGACCGCCACGTCCATTGATCGGAAATCTGATCGAGGCATCGCCGCGCCTTTTCGAGCCGCTTCGGTTCCAGCTCCCAGATCCGCTCGCGGCCGCTGCGGGCTATGCCGCACGAGGCCGGCGTCGGCGGCAACGCTGGAGGTGCTTGGTAATCGCCTGCCGCGTCACGCCTGATTCGTCGCTCAGGCGCACGATCGACAACGGGCCCTCCGCACAGAGTCGCGCGACGACGGCCAGCCGCGTCGTGTCGCCGAGCGCCGCGAAAACAGGCGCCGCCTCGGTCAGCTCTCGCGGCCGCTGCGTCGCGCTACGGCTGCGAGACATGGCGCTCGATGTTCTTCAGCTGTTCGCTCCATCCGTTGTCGTTCATCCGGAACGCTTCGGCGCGGCGTGACAGAGGAATGCGATCGAACCCTGATTCGGTAAGGGTCAGAACCGTGCCGCCGGCGGCGTCTTCCGAGACGGAACTCGACGAGCGTTGTCGGCTCCTTCGAGTAGTCGACGCCGGGGTCGATGGCATAGGGATGCCACCGGTATGCGAGAAGTAGCGCTCAGGATCGAGGCCGCCCGTCGACCATGATCTCCGGGCCAGAGCTCGCCCCGTGCGACTCGCTTCAGAACCTGTAGCCGAACCCGAACGAGATCACCGGGATGAGCTTGAAGAACGACAGGTCGTCATTGAGGTTGGCTTCCTCCTGACGGACATCCGCCTGCAGCAGGGGCTCGGTCGCGATGTTCCGGCAGTTGCTCCCGTTCTGCAGACAGGCGCTGCCGCCAAGACTCAGCGTCGCCGTCGGCGCGCGCGAGAAGACGATGCCCAGTTCGACGGGAATCGTCCATCGCCGATCGCCCCGCGTCGCGATGTTGCCCCACCCGAACGTGATCGCCGGCGCAACCTTTTCGAACGCCACTTTCGCGCTGCCTGAAGCCGGGTTCGACGGGTTGCTGAGCAGTTTGTCGTTGCCGAGATCGAACGTCCGTCCCGCGGGGACAAGCGCCTCCGCCTCGACGCGGTTGCCGTTGTGGATCATGACTCCGGGGCTCACATGGAAGCCGCCGGCGAACGGGAACCAGTCGAACGCCGCGGTCACCGATCGCAGCTTCAGGTGCGCCGCGAGCGTGATGCCGTCGTTGTCGAAGTCGTGATTGAAGTTGAGGAAGTTGAACCCGACGCGGACGTTCGACTTCTCCGTGACGCTCACAGCGCCGTCGAATCCGTACCCGAGCGTCGAAACTTTCGCTGCCACGCCGCCGGTCGTCTGGCTGTACTCCCACGCTCGCGGACAACACGATCAGCAGAACCGACGCCGCACACACAACGGACTGTTCTCATCGTCATCTCCCCGCGCATCCTCGCGCGGTTACATCAGTTCGCTTCGACAACAATGCCCGTCCGCAAGAAGGGCCGCTTCACCAAGATGGTCAAGCGGCCCATTGAACCACACGCGCGCGTGGACGTGTCGTCGCGTCAGCGCCAGGTCACGTTCAGTTCACCGTCGTGTCCGACACCGCCTTCGCCTGGAACCAGTCACGCGCGATGATCGACCACATGATCTGATCCAGGTAGTTTGCCGTCCTTCAACAGCGATCCGCGAAGGACGCCTTCCTGCACGGCGCCGAGCTTGCGCAAGCGCGCCGTTGCCGCGGCCGTTCTGCACGGCCGCGCGCGCTTCCAGGCGGTTCACCTCGGTGTGCTGGAAGGCGAAATCAACCGCGGTCCTCGCGCTCGCGAGGAACAGGCCCGTTCCCCAGAACGGAGAGCCGACCGCGAATCCCCACTCCGCGACCGAGAACTTCGGCGCGATCGCGCGGACCTGCACGAGACCGACCGCGTGGTCATAACCCTCCGGCACCATGCCGAACGTCATCTGGCTTCCGGCCTCGCGCTCGCGAATCGGCCCACTCGATGAATTTCTGGAAACCCTGCGGCGTGGTCGGCGGCGGCGAAATGAACTTCGCGACCTCCGCGATCGAGAGCATCGACAGGAGCGATGCTGCATCGGTCTTCACGAGCTCGCGCAGGACCATGTGCTGTCCCGCGAATACCGGAAGTCCCTTCGTCCAATCCGCAACGACCTCCATCGACGGCGCAGCGGCAGGCGAGTCGAAGCGAATCGGCTCGAGGTTCGTCATGGCACCCGGATTCGGGTTGTGGATGGTCACGTCCGTCGAAAAAGTGTGGACGTTCATTTCGCCACCTTCTTTCCGACGCCGGCCCCCTGCTGGCGGAATCGCCCGAGAGGATGTTTTCACCCCAGACGATGTTCTCACCCCACACGATGTTCTCGCCCCACACGATGTTCTCGCCCCAGACGATGTTTTCGCCCCAGACGATGTTTTCGCTCCAGACGATGTTTTCACCCCAGACGATGTTTTCGCCCCAGACGATGTTTTCACCCCAGACGATGTTCTCGCCCCAGACGATGTTCTCGCCCCAGACGATGTTGTTCGTCGAAATGAGGTTCTCACCCCAGACGACGTTCTCGCCCCACACGACGTTCTGAGACCAGGGCACCGTGATGCCGCCGATCGAGCGTGTAAGGAACTGACGGAGTTGGTTAGCCACGGCGTCCCCGCGGGCACCGTCGGGTTCGCCGAGCGCGCCAGCGTCAGGAGACCTGCACCGTTCACACGGCCTCGCACCCTGCGCAAGCCGGTCATAGGTCACGCCGGTGGCGTCATGCATCGTGAAGGCGGAGTATTCACTCAGCGCTTTGATTGCGTTGCCCGTCAACCCTCGGCCCGTCGTCCCGGTCAGCGACTGCACCTTGGCGCGGCTTCGCTTCGAGAATCACGGCCACCAGGCCGCTTTCCACGCCGGCCGCCATGCTCGGTGCCGCTCAGCGAGATATACGTGGGCAGCCCGTAGGTGTCCTTGACGAGCAGCGACGGATAGGCGACCGCCAGAAAGCTGCCCGGCGCTGCCGGCGCCACGAGGTTCTGTCCCGGCACCGCGAAATCGGGCTTCGCGAAACCGTCAATCCATGTTGGTCCGCGTGAACTGTAATTCGCGATCAGGTCGTCACTGGGGTCGACGGTGCCCTGCGTCTTGGCCGAGGCGATCGTCAGCGCCGATGGTGCATTTCCTGGGACGAGGATGCCACCGTGCATCCAATGGTGTTGGTCTTCGGATTCACGCCGACGTTGCCGGCCGAGACCACGACCACGATGCCCGCGCGCGACGCGGCCTCCACGGCCTGGACCAGCGGATCGGTTGCGGCCGACTCGAATGCCGGATGGCCCAGCGACAGGTTGATCACGTCGATGCCGAGCGTCGCCTTGTTGGCGGTCGCAAACTGCAGGGCCGCGATCACGTCGCTCGTCGAGCCGCTGCCCGAGTTATCGAGCACACGCAGCCCGATCAGCCGCGCGCGTGGCGCCACGCCGGCGTATTGGCCGTTGGAGCGGCCACCGCTGCCCGCCACGAGTCCGGCGACGTGCGTGCCGTGTCCGCACCCGTCGCGCGGCAGTGGTCGGCAACGCCAGGCTCGCCCGTTCGTGAAGTCGTAAAAGGCCTTGATATTTGCGACGAGGTCATCGACCGGCGCGATCCCAGAGTCGACGATGGCGACCCCGATGCCGTTACCCATTGGATCCGTATCGCTCAGCCCGAGCAGTGCGCGCAGGTCGGACGCTTTCTTCACCGTGCCCGAACCGCCGCCATTCGAGAGCAGCGATTCGGCGGACAGCGCGGCGCTGAGATAGACCGCCGCATCGACGGAGATGGAATCAACCCCGTCCAATCCTTCAAGCCACAGCAGATCGTTCGCGGAAATGTCGATGGCGAATGTGCCGCTCTCTGAGCAGCGGTCGCCGAACTTTGATGCCCTTGGTGCGCAGCTCCGCGGCCAGCACCTTGATGTCGCCGCTGGTCTGCACCAGCACGTGGACCGTGTCGCTCGACGACGTTTGTTCGAGTTGCTCGATCTCCAGGTCGATCGTGAGGTTTCTTCGTTCCTGTCGGTCCGCTTTTGACGGCGAACATTACCGGGGCTTGCAGCGCCACCAAACAGGCGACTACCGCCCAGGTCCGCAGTGTCAGTCTCATGGCTCAGCCATTGAGCAACATCACGTCCAGCGCGGCAGTTTTCAGTTAAGTCATTCTCGACGTGAGGTTTATCGTGGATACCTGGATCCCACGCCCGCACGCTGGCTGTGCCGTATCGGAACACGCACGTATGAGATTGTTTGTCGTTCAGAGGCAAAGTCCGAGCCCTAAGGACCTGCTTACAAACCACTTGTGGATTAGTGGCCCCAACGGAACACGGGCGAGTGACGATGGAACACTTTGATAGGACAATTTATGACTTTAACGTCTGTATCGAAGACTCAGTGAGGCGTACGTATCGTCCTCGACTGTGCGGATGCGACACTACGCGACGCTGGCCTCGGGGCTTGGCTTTCCCACCTCGCCGGGTGCCCGGCCCCTGGCGGCCGCAGCCCGATTGCGAATGGAGCCGCCAGCGCCCGGATGCGTGCCTGATATCGATTCGACTGCTACGATTCAGAGTCGAATCGATCCTCGATTTAGGCCGATGTGCGTCTGCTCGCGTGTTCAATATCAAACGGGCGTCGCTGGCGAGATTGTCGCACTCGGGCGTTACGGTCCGCCATGACCGGCTCTGCCAGCCCTCGCGGCGGCGGGCCACAATCCGGATCGGGGTCCCTGAGCGACAACATCCAGTACCTCACTTTGTGGACGGCGGTCGGCCGGCTACTTCGAGCGCGAAGGGCTCGATGTGCAGCTCGTATTCGCGCCGGTCAGCCGCGAACCAGATCGGACAGCTGCTGCTCACCAAACAAGTCGATATCGCGCTGTTGCAGCCGCCGATCTTATCTGGCTGATCGCGCAGCAGCGCCCCATCGTGCTCTTCGCCAATCTCCCTGAACGACCCGGATCAATCTTGTTGTTCGTTCGATGTCGCGGCCAGGTTGAATCTCGATGCGGCATCAGCCCCACTGTCGAGCGGCTGAAAGCGATGAAAGGGACTCCGCATCGGCGTCGCCAACGAGCCGCCTCGGCGGCTGTGGTAGTCTTGTTCGCGCTGGCAGGGATGGATGCGGATCGCGACATTCAGATGAAGATCGTGCCTGCCGAGGGACAGATCGCCGCCCGGCTAATGAGCGGCGCCGTTGATGCGCTTTACACCCACACGCCCTTCCTCGAGGACGCGCTGGTCGCTCATGGTGGTCTCCTGCTGGTCAATCAATCGGCAGGCGAAGTGGTTCCCCAGCAATGGCGAGATTCATTCCCCGGCGGCGATGAAGCGATATCGCCGGCGCGCACCCGGAAGTGCTGGCCGCCGCGACGCGCGCGATCGCACGCGCGGAGACGCTGCCGTACGGACGCAGCCGCCGTCGTGAAAGCGCTGTTGAAGGCCGGCATTCCCGCGCCGACGCCGAAGCACCATGACGATCGTCGACATCTACCGCGCGGCCGTGCCGGCGACGCCGCGGGTGTCAGCCTCGGCGGTCGCGCAATGCACCTCTACCCCGGGCGCGGCCGGCAACACCCGACTTCACGCGGATCAACGTCGCCGACTTCCTGCAGCCCGAGTTTGCCGACGCGATCGCGGACTACGACCCGAACCAGCCTTCGACCTCGGCACTATATTACGTCAACGCCGCCGCACCCGGCGTCGCGTTGTCACCGCTGTCCGACACGATCGATCAGGATCGACATCCGGAATCGGCAGGCGCTGACCGTCAACCAGGCGATCGGCTACTCCGCCTGGCGGCGATCGATCACAAGGCCCTGGAATCAGACCGATCTCGATTGGCGGTTTCGACAGCCGTCAGATTCCCGTTGTATCTGACGGGATTCCCGCGTATCAGCCCTCTTCGACGGCTGGCCGTCGATTTGACCGCATCTTCACGAGCGATGTCGGTGCGATACAGGTGGCGAAGGCGTATGCCTCTCCGCTGCTCGGGCCCAACGGCGCTCGGCGGCGTCATCAACCTCGTCACACGACAACCGCAGAAATTCCTCGAAGGCGACGGTTGATCGGCACCGCGCCTGGCGTGGCCAGTTGAACTCGGGCGTCCACGTGGAAACGCGGCAGCGGCGGTCCTTCTTCAGGCATCGGCTGACCGGCTGCAGAGCGATTTTTATCCGGTCTCTCGATCGTTCGCCTTCAACGCCACCCAGCCCGGTGGCCACCGTGTGAACTCCTCGCAGCGCGATCAGCGTACGCCGTGCGCGCCGGTTGGACGCCGAGAAGCCACGATCTACGCGGCGTCGTCAGCTACTCGAGCCAGCGAGGCATTGCCGCGGTCCTCCGTATTCGGACGGGCACCGCTGTGTTCAGCAGGCGCCCGGTCGTGACGCCATGCGTGACGCCCGCTTACTGGACGTGGTTCCCAGTGGGACACCGACAACTATTACTTCAATTCAACGACGGCGGTCGGTCCAACCAGTTCCGTCCAGACGCGCGTGTTCTACCGCGATACAGGAACACGTTGGACATGTCTGACGACGCGACATACCCGACGATGAACGTCAATGCCTCGTCCGGGAACACGCGCAACCGAGACCATACGGCCGGCGTGTCCGGCGAATTCGATACGGGGCCGTGCGGCGCAACGCACTGGCGCTTCGTTCTTCATCAAAGACGACACGCATTTCGGAGCAGACGACGACGTTCTCGAGGGCCACAGTGAACATCACGCCGGTGCAAACCGATCGGTGATCGATGCCAGAAGTCGTCGTCTGGCATCCATGCCATTACGCTGTCGTCGAGGCTGAGAGCGACGGTCGGCGTGAGCGCTGGATCATTTGAACGGACTCGAGGCACAGGGATTTGAGCAGCGATCGGACCGGCGCGTCATTCCATTTCGTGACGACCGCTCACGGGCCTACAACCCGGTCGGTTCGCCTGCTTGTGTCCCGCCGCGCGGGAGCGCTCTTGATCCTACGCGCAATAAGAGCCGCTTTCCAACGATCAAGGACCGCTACTCGTACAAGGCAGGCCGCGCGTACCGAATCCGTCGCTGCGTCCTGAACGTGCCAGACATGGACTGGCAGTACTGCGCACCTTCGCATCGAGGACCGTCGCCCAGCTCGATGTCTCTTCGCAGCAACGTGAATGACGAGATCGAGAACATCTTTTTCCTCTCACTTCTGTCCCGCAAGCGGCGGTGCTGGCCGCGGCGCTGCGGGAACGTGCCAGCAGGCGATGAACGCCTGTCTGAAATCCACGAGGGCTTCACCGTCACGCTTCTCGCACGACACCGGAGGAACGCCTCACGATCGACGCGAACTGGCAGCTATCTCCACCGCGAGATCGCCAGGAGCGGCGGGTGAAGCCTGACGGGCACGCCGAAGAACAAGATGGTGGCGACCGCGACGCTGCGCCTGCCGCGCCGATGCCACGGCGCTGATCTCGACGCGATACCAGGGACGGCACCGTTGCCATGAGGCGACAACGGCCTTCGCCTGCCCGCAGCGCGGATTCACGACGATCGACGCCGGCGGAACGTTGCCGATCCGGTCCGGCGTTGAGCGTTCAGGGCGGCATCAAGAACCTGCTCGATCGCGACTACTACTACTGGGAAGGCTTCCCCTGAACCCGGAAGAAACTGGTACCTCACGCTGCGGTATGGGTTCTCACGCAGCTGAGTAGAGGCCACCGCGCTTCCCGACGCCAATCCGATGCTGAAATCGTCGTGACGACTTGACGTGACCAGCGTCCGCGTGGCACTTTCACGCCCGCTGGAGGGTCTCGATGCGCAGCACTCAGCGTTGTTGGTGATCGCCGTCGTCGCAGGCTGTGCGGCGCGCTCTGACTGGCAGCAACCGGGCGACCCCCTCCGTTGTTCGGACAGGCACAAACCCGCACAGGAGCTTTCGGCCGCGCCCTTCCGGAAAACGAACTGGCTGGAAGAGCGGCGGCAACCTTTCGAATCAGAATTATTCCTCTCTCACGAAGATCAATCGCGAGACCGTCAGCAGCCGTGAAGGGCGTGTGGCGAACACATCTGGAGGGCTCAGGACTCGGCGTCAAGTATTCGGGCGAAGCGCAACCGCTCCGTGCAAGACGGAGTCATCTTATGTCGTCACCGGCGCAGACGATGTCTTCGCGTTGAGCGTCACGTCGGGCAGCATTCCTCTGGACGCACAAGGGCGGTCTTCCAGACGCCATTCTCACCGTCTGCTGTGGATGGATCGAGCCGCGGCGTCGCGCTCGGCGAGGGCAAGGTAGTACGCCGGGCAGCTGGACGGCCGCCTGCTGGCTCTCGATCAGAAGTCGGGCGAACCCGTCTGGTCGATTCAAGCCGAACGGTGGCAGAACGGCTACACGATCACCGCCGCTCCTCTGTGCTACAACGGAATGGTCATCGTCGGTTTTGCCGGCGGAGAAAACGGCACGCGCGGCCGCGTCAAGGCGTTCGACGCGAAAGACGGTCGCCTGCTGCTGGACGTTCTACACAATTCCAGGGCCTGGAGAAATCGGACACGACACGTGGCCGCAAAACAACGAGCGTGGCTGCACGGTGGCGGCACCGTGTGGCAGACGCCGGCCGTCGATCCGGACTCGGACTCATTTACTTCACCACGGGCAACCCCGGACCGGACTTCAACGGCAAGATCAGGGCGGGAGACAACCTGTTCTCCACGTCCATGGTCGCCATCGACGCGGCGACGGGAAAATATCGATGGCACTTTCAGCAGATTCATCACGATCTGTGGGACTACGACGGTCCGAGCCCGGTCGTCCTCTTCGACGTGACGATCAACGGCCGCGTCCGCAAGGCAGCCGCGGAGCCGAACAAGGCCGGGTGGGTCTACATCCTTGACCGCACCAACGGGAAGCCTCTCATCGGGATCGACGAGATGCCGGTGCCGCAGGAGCCACGCCAGGCCACGTCGAAGACGCAGCCGATTCCAAGAGGCGATGCCTTCGTCCCGCAATCGGTCGACATCGCACCGGAAGACTTCCCGCTCGTGAACCAGGGGCGCATCTTCACGCCCTTCTGGAAGGACGCGATTGTCGCCAAGCCTGGCGCGCGTGGTGGAGCGAACTGGCCGCCGAGCTCGTACGACCCGACGAGCGAACCTGTTCTACGTGTGCGCGACCGACGCGGCCAATCTGTTCAGAGGGGGCGAGGACGATCAACCGATCACGCCCGAAGGCACGCGCTATCTTGGTAGCGCGTTCGGCGGAGCGCCGCTCCCTGCGTCAGGCATCTTTGCGGCGCTCGACATGAAGACCAACCGTCTCGTCTGGCAGCAGCGGTGGAAGGAGTCGCGTTACAGCGGATCGGTCACGACCGCTGGCGGCCTCGTGTTCACGGGCCGAAACGACGGTCGCCTGACCGCGCTGAACTCTTCGACCGGCAAACGCCTCTGGGAGTTTCAAGACCGGTGCGGGAATGAATGCTCCGGTGAGCGTGTTCGAGTATGACGGAGAAGAATACGTGGTCGCCTATTCGGCCGGGAGTCTGTTTGCCGGCTCGCCGCGAGGCGACAGCGTATGGCTGTTCTCCGTCAAAGGGACTTTGAACGAAGGCGAACCGAGTTCAACGCGGTAATCGATCGTTCCTGACGGACGAGGCCGCCTTTCATCACGAAGCCGGACGCGCTGCATCTCGGTGATGTCGGCTAGAGGGTTGCCGGCGACGGCAATCAGATCGGCAAACTTCCCGGGCTCGATGCTGCCAACTTGCTGGTCCCAGTGGTAATTCAACATCGTCGCCGCGGGAAGATATGCGGTCTGCAGCGCCTGCGCGGCCGTCATCCCCACTTGACGAAGTAGACGAACTGGTCGGCGCCGATGCCGTGCGGAATGGTGGCGGACGTGGCCCGCTGCCGAAGACGATCGGCACAGCAATACGTAACCGAACGAAGTACAACGA
>ERZ1370068.10061-contig-8790_pt1 | contig 29933 bp, 34 predicted proteins | sample MGYA00561227_ERZ1370068 | MGnify/ENA primary metagenome ERZ1370068 (study PRJEB38410, sample SAMEA6850437) | metagenome | study: Metagenomic assessment of the ecological functions of the soil: analysis of the soil microbiota associated with the...
AGATGCTCGCCGGGCTGTCGTGCGCGGTCGTGCTCGCTGCCTACGCGTGGTGGGCGCCGCTGCTGCTCGGCGGCGCGTGGCTCGCCACCCATTGGCTGCTGCGCGAGAGCGGCGTCTGGAAGGATCGCAACACCCAGGAAGTTCGCGAGGCGCAGCGCCATGCCGATTACGCCTACCGCCTCGCGGTCGATCCACCGGCCGCGAAAGAGCTCCGCCTCTTCGGACTCGCGGCGTGGACGGTCGAGCGCTTCCGCTCGCGGCGTCAGCGGCTCCACGAGCTCCAGTGGAAGGCGACGCGCCTGCGCGAGCAGCCGCTCGTCTGGAGCCTCCTCCTCGTGCTCGGCGCGAACCTGATCGTGTTCTGGTCGCTGGCGAGCGCCGTCGCCAACGGCACGCTTGCGCTCGATCGCGTCGTCACGTTCGCGAGCGCCGCGCGTGACGACTAAGCACGTGATCGCCTTCGGCGGTCTCTCGTGGGCGCTCGACGGCGCCGCCGCGCCGGTCGCGGCGGTGCTGCGGCTGCAGCCGGCGATGGCTGCGGCAGGCGCGCGCTCATGGGGACGGAGGAGGGGACGGAAGAGGGACGGAGGAGGACGGAGGAGGGACGGAAGAGGGACGGAGGGGGACGGAGGTGTCGGTCGGCCATCGTCCTGCGGCAGGGATGCCCGCCCGGGAGATTCGCCTGCGCGAACCTCACGTTCGCGCTATCCGGGCGGCGCGCCGGTCCTCGACGGTCTCGATCTGACGATCCCGGCCGGATCGTCGCTCGCGATCGTCGGACAGAACGGCGCCGGCAAGACGACGCTCGCCAAGCTGCTGTGCCGGCTCTACGACCCGCAGTCGGGCGCGATCGAGATCGACGGCGTCGACCTGCGCGAGCTCGACCTCGACGTCGTGGCGCGCGCGCGTCGCGGCCGTGTTCCAGGACTTCATCCGCTTCGAGCTGCCGCTGCGCGACAACGTCGCGCCGGCCGGCGCGCCGGACGAGGTCGATCCGCGCGGCGCTCGAAGCGGCCGGCGCGGCGCGGCCTCGCCGAGCCTCGACACGGTGCTCGCCCGCGGCTACGAGGGCGGCACCGATCTCTCCGGGCGGCCAGTGGCAGCGCGTCGCGCTGGCGCGCGCGCTTGTGCGCGGTGCAGCTCGGCGCCGGGCGTCGTGCTGCTCGACGAGCCGACCGCGCAGCTCGACGTGCGCGGCGAAGCCGAGATCTTCGAGCGCATCCTCGCCGCCACGCGGCACTGCACGACGATCCTCATCTCGCACCGCTTCTCGACCGTGCGCCACGCCGATCGGATCTGCGTGCTCGAGCACGGCCGCGTCGATCGAGCTCGGCACGCACGACGAGCTGATGGCGCGCGGCGGGCGCTACCGCACGATGTTCGACCTGCAGGCGCAGCGCTTCAGCGCGGCCGAGGACGAGGAGGGAGTGACGCTATGACGTCCTCGCCTGAGCGCGACGACCCGGTCGTGCGCGACGAGCTGCCGCCCGCGCTGTCGTCGATGTGGCGGCTGCTGCAAGCTCGGCTACCGCCACGAGCCGCGCCTGCTGCTCGTCGTCGTTCGGGCTGTCGCTGCTGGCGGCGCTGCCCGACGCGCTGCTCGCGCTGTGGTTCAAGCTGCTCGGCAGACGGCGTGCTGCGGCGGCAACCGCGCTGCTCGTGCACGCGCCGGCGCTCGGCCTCGGCGTGTCGGCGACCGCGCACGTGGTTCCTGCGCACCGTCAGCGATCGCGCGCAGCGCCGCTTCCGCGATCGCGGTGACGATCGCGCTCGAGGCGCACGTCGCGCGAGCTGCAGGCGTCGGTCGCGACGCATCGCGCATCACGAGCGTCCCGACTATCTCGAACCGGCTCGCGGTGCTCCGCGATCAGGTCTTCGTGCTCGATCACATGTACATGTCGCTGTTCTCCACGTGCGGCTGGATCCTGCGGCTCGGCGTCACGGTCGCGCTGCTGATGTCGATTCATCCGGCGCTGGCGCTGCTGGCGCTGTTCGCGCTGCCGACCGTGCTGACCTCGACATGGCGGCCCGGCGTCGAGCGCGCCGCGCAGGAGCGCGGCGCGCCAGACGAACCGGCTGGCCCGGCACCTGTTCACCACCGCCACGACCGCGCCACCCGGGCAAGGAAGTGCGCGTCACCGGCATCGGCGATCGGCTGGTCGACGAGCGCCGCGCGGCGTGGGAGCGCTGGCATGGACCGGTGGCCGCGCGCGCGCGTGGCGGTCGGCGCGCGTGGCACACGCTGGCGTGGGCGATCTTCGGCGCCGCGCTACGTCGGCGCGCAGTCGTCTCGTCGCGCTCGGCCCGCGTCGCCGCCGGCGACGTGCTGCTCGTGCTCGCCGCCGGTTCGCGGCTCTCCGCGTACATCGGCGCCACCGTCGGCGAGATCGGCTTCCTGCGCGGCATCTGGATCGACGGCTCGCGGCGGCTCGCCTGGCTCGAGGACTACGCCGCGTCGCTCACCGCCGCGGCCGACGCGCCGGTCCCCGGCCGCGCTGCGCCGACGGCATCCGCTTCGAGCACGTCGTCGTTCGCCTATCCCGGCACCGATCGCGCTCGTGCTCGACGACGTGACCCTCGATCTGCCAGCCGGCGCGGTCGTCGCGATCGTCGGCGAGAACGGCGCCGGCAAGACCACGCTGGTCAAGCTGCTCGCGCAAGACTGTATCGAGCCGACCAGCGGACGCGATCTCTCGTCGACGGCGCCGACTCGCGCGCATGCCGCGCCGACGCAGTGGCGCGCGCGCCTCGCCGGCGCGTTCCAGGACTTCTTCCGCTTCGAGTTCCGCGCGCGCCACAGCGGTCGGCGTCGGCGACGTGCCGCGCCTCGACGACGAGCCGGCGGTCGTAGCCGCGGTCGACCGCGCCGGCGCCGGCGACGTGGTCGCGCGGCTGACCGGCGGGCTCGACACGCAGCTCGGACCGACGTGGCCCGGCGGCGTCGAGGTGTCGCTTCGGCCAGTGGCAGAAGCTCGCGCTGGCGCGCGGCTTCATGCGCGACGAGCCGCTGCTGCTGGTGCTCGACGAGCCGACCGCGGCGCTCGACGCCGAGACCGAGCACGCGCTGTTCGAGCGCTACGCCGGCGGCGCGCGCATCGCGCGCTCGGCGACGGCGGGCCGCATCACGATCCTGGTGTCGCACCGCTTCTCGCACCGGTGCGGATGGCCGACCTCGATCGTCGTCCTCGACGGCGCGCGCGTCGTCGAGGTGGGCAGCGCACGACGAGCTGATGGCGACGCGGCGGCCAGTACGCCGGAGCTCTACGGCATCCAGGCGGGCGCAGCTAAGGCAGTCAGCCCGGCCTACGACCGTGTTCCCACTGGCGTCGAATGAGGCCGACGCGCACCCCCGATGCCGCCTTCGCGGAATGTGCGCGCGGCGTGATCGCTACCAGCGCTTGAATGCTCGATGAAACGGCGCCGGCCCTGGAGAAGCTGAGCAGGTAGGCGATCCCACCGATCGACAACGTAGCCGGACGCTGTGAGATGGCGTCTCGGCCGCGGCCTTCTCCGCCAGCCGCCGAGCACCTTCTGATAGAGAGGCTCTTCCGGCGGCCAGGCGCCGCTGCCGTATGCGGTGCGCGGCGACGGTGTCGCGAGCCGGCGCGCTGGCGACGCTTTCGATCTCGGCATGTCGGCTGGCGGCGGCGTCCTCGGCATCGAGCAGATCCGTCACCGCTGACGCAGCGCTGGTCGCGACCGGCAGGCGATCGATGACCGCCGCCGCCTGACGTTCGAGGACGCCGTGCAGCACCGCATCGCGCCGAGCGCAGCGGCAGCCGCCACGCGTCGCGCGACACGCTGATGTCACGTCCCACCGCGCGCCCGGTTCGAGCGCGCAGCCGGTGGAGACGCGGTGCCGGAATTCCGCGACGTCGTCCGGCGTGTGCGCGAAAATGGACCGGACGCGGCTCCTGAACCGTCCGATCGGCCTGCCGTCAGGGAAGTGCAGCAGCATCAGCGCGGCTGTGCATCAGAGGCCGAACGGCTGGCCGCCCGTCATCGCGATCCGACCGGCTCGGCCGCATCGCGGACGTCGAACACGATCGGATTGCCGACCAACCGGAAGTATCGATTGAGCTGGATGCACGCCGGCGCTGATGTCGTCGCACGTCAGGATCAGATAGTCGAGCAGCGGGAACGCGCCGACCGGCACGCATCGCGAGCCGCAGCGCTGTGGTTCGGCGTGCGCCGCGTCCGCTGGGCGAGTCCGACGACGACTTCGTAGGCGCTGCACGACACTCGCACATCCGATCGTCGAGCTGCGCGCGGCTGAGCCGAGCGCTGGCGGCGAGCGCGTTCACGTCGTAGCCGAGCGGCTCGAACGCGTTCAGAACGCGCGGAAATCACGCGCCGTGGCGCTTGCGGTCAATGGATTGGCGCCGCTGGTCATCGGCTGAACGCCCCGCTCCCGGCATCATTTTCCCATGCGTTTCCTGAACTGCAGCCCGCTCGCGATCTGGATCGCACTGCCGCTGGTCCCGCGCGCCACGCGCACCGTGTCGGTGTTCCCGGACTCTTTATGTGTCGCTTGGCGATCTAGCGCTCGCGGTGGCCGCCTCTGTCCCGCGACGTCGTCCCGGTTCCCGGCCCGTTCTATTTCGTGGACCATCGCGGGTATGACCTCTGCGCGATCGTGCCGCGTTCGTCGTCGATCGTCGTCGCGCGCCGCGCATCGGCGGCTGGACGTCGACGCTGATCTTCCCGCTCGCATGGGTCGCCTGCGAATTCCCGGGCGGGCGCAGACGCTGGCGGCGTCGTTCGGATCGATCGCCTATTCGTCGATGACGGCAACCTGCCGCTGATGCAGCTGGCAGCGTTCATCGGTCTGTGGGGATCAGCTCTGATCGCGTGGCGTTCGCATCGGTCGTCAACTGGACGTGGGAACAGCAGCTGGCGTGGACGCGCGTCGCGCCGCTCGTCGCCGGCTACGGCGTGCTGCAGCCGGCGCCGTGCTGATAGGCGGCGCGATACGACCCTGGCGCGCGCGCCGTCGGACGGGCGCGCCGATCCGCGTAGCCGCGATCAGCTTTCCGCGCGAGATGTTCGCGCCCGGCGAGGTGACTCGTATTTACGAAGGCAGAATCGCGTCCGGCGAACGCGACGCGGTGGCGGCGAAGCTGACACGGCTGCAGGAGTGGTTCCTCGAGTCGACGGTTCGCGAGGCGAGGGCCGGCGCGCGACTGGTCGCATGGCCCGAGACGAACCTCGCCGCGCTGAAAGAGGCAGAGGGGGCCTTCGTCGAGCGGCGCGTCAGGTCGCGGCAGGACCTGCAGATCTTTCTCGCGATGGGCATCGGCGCGGTGACGGTCGATGGTGCCGCGGCCTTCTCGAGAACAAGATCGTGCTCGTCGATCCATCAGGAGACGTCGTCTTCTCGTATCTGAAGAGCCATCCTGTCGCCGGCTGGGAAGCTGAGCATCATGACGCCAGGCGATGGCCATCTGCCGGTCGCGGCGACCAGCGTCGGGCGCGTCGCAGCCGCGATCTGCTTCGACGCCGACTTCCCGAGTATGTGCGCGCATCGGCACGCGCAGCGGCTGATCTGTGGATCCCGCCGCCAACGACTGGGAAGCGATCAAAGAGAGTCACTTCGAGATGCGCGGTCTTCCGCGCGATCGAAAACGGCGTGCCGATGGTCCGCGGCCGGCGGCTCAGGACTGTCGGGCGCGTTCGACGCGCGTGGGGCCGAGTCCTCAGCGTTACGGATCTATTTTCCGCGAGCGTCGGACGATGGTTGCGCAGGTGCCGGTCGGCAGTGCATGGACGCCTCTACCCGCGCGATCGGCGACCTGTTCGCGTGGCTCTGCATCGCCGGCGTCGCGATCGTTCATCGCACGAGCCGTTCATGCTCGCTCTGACGAAGCGGTTTTACGTGGTGCGTCGTCGCTCCTCGTCGAGCACGCCTTCAGGCCCGCGCAGCAGCCGCCGGCAGCTCTCAAAAAGGGCTGCGCTACGGGTAGGGCACCCAACGCCTCGCGATCGTAGCGGCGGTCGGTCGGTCCGACGTAGGCGGACTGCGGGCGAATGAGCCGCCGTCGCGGAAGCTGTTCGAGGCAGTGCGCGGACCAGCCGGCGACGCGGCCGACGGCGAAGGTCGGCGTGAACAGTTCCGACGGCAGATCCCAGGCCGTGCAGCAGCAGCGCCGTGTAGAACTCGACGTTGGTGTCGAGCCGCCGCTCCGGCTTGCGCTCGCGCAGCAGGCGCAGCGCCGTCGCCTCGACGCGTCGCGCCAGATCGTAGAGCGCGTCGATCGCCGCCGCTCGCGTAGAAGCGCTCGGCCGCGTGCGCCAGCACGTCGGCGCGCGGATCGCGGACCCGGTAGACGCGATGGCCGAATCCCATGAGGCGCTCGCCGCGATCCAGCCTGGCGCGGATCACGGCTTCGGCGCGCTCCGGCGTGCCGATCTCGAACACCATGTCGAGCGCCGGGCCCGGCGCGCCGCCGTGCAGCGGACCCTTGAGCGCGCCGACGGCGCCGGTGATCGCCGAGATGACGATCGGATCGCGTGGACACGATGACGCGCGCCGCGAACGTCGAGGCGTTGAGGCCGTGGTCGCAGACGGTGTTGAGATACGTTTCGAGCGCACGCGCCCGCTCGGCCGACGGCTCGGCGCCGGACAGCTGATGCAGATAGTGAGCGCGCGTGCGTGAGATCGGCGCGCACCGGGACCGGCGCGCTCGCCGTGGCGAAGCCGCCAGTAGCTGCCGACGATGGTCGGGAACGACGCGATCGCCGTCATCGCGTCGTCGAGCGGGTTCTCCGTCGCGGCCGAGGCTCAGGAGCGGCGCGGCCATGCGCAGAGCGTCCATCGGCGGCGACCTGCGCGGCGGCGGCCTCGCGCAGGACGTCGACGACCGCGCGCGGACGAGCGTGCGCCGTCGCGCCAGATCGTCGGCGAACCGCGCGCGCGCTGACGGCATCCGGCAGGCGGCCGTGCAGCGAACAGAGTACGCCACCTCCTCGAACGCTGGCGTACGGCGCCAGATCCTCGACGCGCGTAGCCGGCGATCGTCAGCCGCCCCGCCGTCGCCGTCGACTTCGACTGAGCCGCGTCGACGCCGCGACGACGCCTTCCAGTCCGTCTGCTCATGTCTTCGATGTTCGAGCGCGCGTCTGAAGCTTGTCAATATTGATCGTAGAATCAACCTAACGTGGCGGCGAGCTCCGCATTACCTCACGGCGGCAGCAGGCGGCGACCACGCTCGGCGTGACGCGCGTCGACGCTCTACGCGTACACCAGCCGCGGCCAGCTGCGGTCGGAGCCGATCCCGGCCGGCCGCGCGAGCGCCGCTACTACCGCGAGGACGTCGAGCGGCTGCGGGACCGGAAAGAGCCGCGGCGCGATCCGGCGACGGCGGCCGCGCGCGGCCTGCACTGGGGCGGACCGGTGCTCGGAGTCGGGCATCACGCTGATTCACGACGGACGACTGTTCTACCGCGGCCGCGATGCGGTGACGCTCGCCGCGACAGCGAGCGCTCGAAGACGCGGCGGCGCTGCTCTGGGCGGCGGACGACAGCGGAGCGGCGCCGCGCTGTTCGAGCAATCGCCGGCGCTGTCCCTCGCGACTCACCTGTCGCGGCTGCGGACGGGGATCACGGATCCGGCTCGCGCTGATGCAGACGGCGCCTGCCGGTCGCCGCGCGCGGTCGACCTGCGCGTCGTACGATCTGCGGCCAGCGGCCGTCGCGATCCACCGGCGCTCGCATCGTCCAGCCTGCTGACGGCGATCGTCGCGCCGCGTCATCGCGCAGCGCCCCGGTCCACGAGGCGCTGCAGCCGACGTGGGCGCCGCGGCGGCGTGACGTCGGCGAGCGTGATTCGAACGGCGCTGGTCCTGTGCGCCGACCACGAGCTGAACGTGTCGGCGTTTACGCGCCGCGGTGCGCGGCGTCCGCCGGCGCCTCGCCGTACGACGTGGTCTCGGCGCGCGATGGCCACGCTGAAGGGATACAAGCACGGCGGCGCCGGCGAGCGCGTGCAGGTGCTGCTCGCGGAAGCCGACACGCCGACCGATGCGCGCGCCTCGATCGCGAACCGGTTGCGGCGCGGTCAGCAGCTGCCAGGTTTCGGCCATCCGCTCTATCCGTCCGGCGATCCGCGAGCGGTGCTGCTGCTTCGACTCGCCGAGTCGAGCGGCAACGACAAAGAGTGGCGGCGCGTTCGGCATCGTTCTGAAGGCAGGAGCGGACCTGCTCGCACGACCATCCCAACCTGGACTTCGGGCTCGGCGGCGGTCACGCGTGCGCACCGACTGCCGGCGCAGGCTCCGGTCATCCTGTTCGCGCTGGGACGAACGGTCGGGTGGATCGCGCACGCGATCGAGGAATACGCCTCCGGCCGGCTGATCCGGCCGCGCGCTCGATACACGGACCGGCGCCGCTATAGTCAAGGACGATGGCGCGCGATGCAGACAAGGAAATCCTGACGGTTGCCGGGCGGGAGATTGCGATCTCGAATCCACGCAAGGTGCTGTTTCCGGAGGCCGGCTACACGAAGCTCGACGTCGCGCAGCTACTCACCTCGCCGTCGCGGACGGCGCGCTGCGCGGCGCCGGCAATCGGCCGAACGTGCTCGTCCGTTATCCGAACGGGATCGACGGCGAGTTCTTCTACCAGAAGCGCGCGCCCGAGTCGCGGCCGCCGCTGGATCGAGGTCGTCGAGCTGCAGTTTCCGTCGGGCCGCACGCGCCGAAGAAGTCGTGCCGCGCGATGCGGCGGCGCTGGTGTGGATGGCGAACCTCGCGTGCCTCGAGCTGCATCCGCATCCGGTGCGCGCCGACGATCTCGATCATCCCGACGAGCTGCGCGTCGATCTCGATCCGGTTCCGGGAGTCACGTGGGATCAGATCCGCGAGGTCGCGCGCGTCGTGCGCGCCACGCTGGCCGACTTCGGCCTCGTCGGCTGGCCGAAGACGTCAGGATCGCGCGGCATGCACGTCTACGTGCGCATCGAACGGCGATGGACCTTCGCCGAGGTGCGTCGCGCCGCGCTGGCGTTCGCGCGCGAGGTCGAGCGGCGCGCGCCCGGCGCTGGCGACCAGCAAGTGGTGGAAGGAAGAGCGCCACGGCGTGTTCCTCGACTACAACCAGAACGCGAAGGACCGCACCATCGCCGCCGCGTACTCCATGCGTCCCAGACCCGATGCGCGGGTGTCCGCGCCGCTCCCGTGGGACGAGATCGACGCGCTGCGAGCCGGGCGATTTCACGATCGCCACGATGCCCGGGCGGTTTGCCGACGGCGGCGATCGGCACGCCGGGATCGACTCACGCGTCTGCGCGATCGAGCGGCTCCTCGAACTGTCGGCCCGGCAGGAGAAAGAAGGACAGGGCGATGCGCCGTGGCCGCCGCACTACCAGAAACAGCCGGGCGAACCGGCCCGCGTGCAGCCGTCGCGCCGGCGGACGCCGACGAAGCCGCTGGTCGAGATCGCGCGGTCGCAGAAAAAGATGACGCGCTCGCCGGACTCGAGCGGTGGAAAGCGCGTCACCCGGATGCGGCCGCCCATCTCGCGCCGGCCGACGTGCTCGTCGATCTCGATGCGCGGCCGCTTCAAGACCTGGACGCGCATCCGGCTGGAATCTGCAGAACGTCCCCGTCGCGATCCGCCTGCCGCAGGAGGCGCTCGACCCTGACGAAACGCCGGACGACTGGAGCCACGTCAGCGCTGAGGAGGCCGCGGCGTGGCGCCAAAGACGTTCGCGAGCTCGAAAGGAGTCGTGACCTCGAGCTGATCGTAGCGGCAGTCTGCCGGCTGCTTGTCCGGACGCCAGCGCTGGAATGTCGACGCGTGGCGAAATCGATCGCCCTGCATGTGGTCGTATTTCACCTCGCACACACGCTCGATCCGGAGCGGCTCCCACGACAGATCCTTTCCGGCGCTCCAACGGCTCTGACCGCCGGGCATCCGCTGACTTCGTGCCACTGCCGCCGGCTTCGCCGGCGTCGGATCGCTGCCACCGCCCACTCGCGCCACGGATGGCCCTCGAGCGCGTGCTCGCGCAGCGGCGCGAGCTCCTCGACCAGCTCCCGACGCCGTCGCCATCGTGAACGACGAGGTCACGCCGACATGGTGCAGCGCGGCCTTGTCGTCATAGAGGCCGAGCAGCAGCGATCCGATGCGCCTCGTTCTTCCCGTCCTTGTGCCACCGGAAGCCGGCGACGACGCAGTCGGCGGTGCGGGCGTGTTTGATCTTGATCATCGCGCGCTTGCCAGGCTCGTAAGTGCCCGCGCTCTGGCTTCGCGATCACACCGTCCAGCCCCGCGCCCTCGAAGCGCGCCAGCCACTCGGCAGCCAGCGTCGCGGTCACGAGTCATCGGCGTCAGGTGAATCGGCGGATCGCACGCCGGCAAGCGCCGCTTCGAGCGCCACGCGTCGTTCGGCGTAGCGGCACGGCGCGCAGATCGCGGCCGTCGATCGCCAGCAGATCGAACGCGACGAACGCCGACGGCGTCTCCTTCGCGAGCTTCGCGACCCGCGACGCCGCGGGATGCAGCCGCATCTGCAGCGCGTCGAAATCGAGGCCCTTCGCCGTCGCGATGACGATCTCGCCGTCGACAACGCAGCCGTCGGGCAGCTTCTCGGCAAAGCACGTCGTGCAGCTCGGGGAAATAGCGATCGAGCGGCCGCAGGTCGCGGCTCTGGATGAACACGCTCGGCCGCCGCCGCGGAAGACAATCGCGCGGAATCCGTCCCACTTCGGCTCGTAGAGAAATGCGCCGGCGGGAAGCGTCGTCGGCCAGCTTCGCGAGCATCGGCTCGATCGGCGGATCGATGGCGAAGTGTGGACCGGTCCCGGACTGCGACGCGCTCGTCATGCCGATAGGCTACTGCGCTTTTCATCCATGACGTGCGTCCGCCTCGAGCGCGCTATGAGGCCAGGCGCGTCAGGTGCGACGTGACCGCGGACGTCAGGCCTTTCGAGCGAGTACCCGCCTTCGAGCACCGACACGACGCGACCGCTCGCGTGCTGACGCGCGATCTCGAGCGACGATGCCGGTGAGCTCGGCGAAATCCTGATCGGTCAGCGTGAAGCGGCCGAGCGGATCGCCGGCGCGCGAATCGAAGCCGGCGGAGATCATCACCAACTGCGGCCTGTAGCGCTGGGCGGCGGGCACGAGCTTGTCTCGGAACGCGCCGACGATCTCCTGCGTCCCGCGCCGGCGGGAAACGGGTTGTTGACGATCAAGCCGCGCGCCTTGCCCTCGCCGGTCTCGTCCGGGCTGCCGGTGCCGGGATACCACGGATGCTGATGACTGTCGAAGAACAGCACACCGCCGTCGCTGAAGAACGCCTCCTGCGTGCCATTGCCGTGATGCACGTCCCAGTCGGCGATCAGGATGCGCTCGACGCCGTGCCGTTTGCGCGCGTAGCGCGCGCCGATGGCGATGTTGTTGAAGACGCAGAACCCCATGCCGCGCTGCTGCGATGCGTGATGACCCGGCGGCCGCACGGCGCAGAACGCGTTCCGCGTGCGTCCGCCGATCACGGCGTCGACCGCAGAGACGACGGTGCCCGCCGCCGCGAGCGCCGCGGCGAGCGAACCTGACGAGATCTCCGTGTCGCCGGTGCTGAGTTGACGTCTGCCGGCGGCAATCTCCGCGCGCACGGTGTTCAGGTATGCCGGCGTGTGAACGAGCAGGACATCGTCCTCGGTGGCCGGACGCGGCGCCGCGATCGACAGCCGCCCCTGGCGCTCGAGCGCGCGCACGCTCGTCATCACGGCGTCGAAACGGCGCGGGCTTTCCGGGTGATCCGCGGACGGCTCATGACGGCGCATCGCGGGATCGGAGAAGACCTGCAGGCTCGCCGGCTGCGCGTCGTCGCCGTCTCGACGGCGCCGCCGAGCGCAACGAGTCCCCTGCAGAAACGCGCGGCGGTGCATTGGCTCAGCACCGCCAGCTCTTGACGTCTCCACCCTTCGGCGCCGTCTTCTGCCAGTGCTCGGCCATCAGCGGAATGAACCGGTTGTTGTAGGTCAGCCGCGAGATGGCGTTGACGTGCTCGTGGTCGCCGCTCCAGCAGTGCTCGTCCTTCATCCCGTAGTCGACGCGCGCGTCGGCCGGCGGGTTCGCCGACTTCAGGAAGTCTTCCGCCCGTGATAGACCGCGTTGTTGAGGAAGTAGTTGTCCGACAGGCCGACGTTGAGCGTGATCTTGCCGCGGAGCTTCGGCCCGAGCGTGGCCCAGTCGCGCCGCATGATGTGCACGAGGTCGTAATGGTCGCGCCAGTAGTCGGCGACACTCCTGTCGATCTCGCCCGTCCGTTTGTCCCAGATCCGCTTCGGATATCCATCGGCGCCGACCGGTGAGAAGACCGCTTCCCAGATATCCCACTGCCCGCCGGATCGCGACTCTCGTGCCGAGCACCAGCTCCATGATGTTGTTCTGCTCCGACCGTCGAGCGTGTCTGCCCGAGGTAGTCGCGCTTCCCGGGCCGCGGCGTCCGCTTGAACGGACCCTCGGAGTAGTTACGCGTTCTTGTCCTCGTAGACGTTGACGACGGTCGTAGCTGCGGAAGTCGATCGGATCGGGACAGTTCGCGTAGGCGCCGCTGTAGAGATCCGGGTACAGCACCTGGACGCCGAGCGCTTCCCAGCCGCCGGTCGAGCCGCCGTACACCGCGCGCGCCCACGGACCGATGCCGCGGAACGTCTGCTCGATGTGCGGGATCAGCTCGTAGGTGATCGCATCGCCGTACGGGCCGAGGTTCTCGGAGTTCACGGCGTACGAGTCGTCGTAGCACGGGTTGGCGTGCTGGATGGTCACCATGATCACGCGCGGGAATCCCGGGCCGGTCCACTGCTTGAAGAACTGGTAGCCGCATTCCTGCAGCATGCGTTCGTAGCCGTATTTGACGCAGAACTCGCCCTCGTGACCGTTCGGGCAGAACTTCGCGATGTTGGCGACGTCCGGCGCCGGCAGCTTCGGATCGGGCGGCGTCTCGCGCCAGCCCGAACACCTCGCGCTGAAAGTGTCCGTGGTAGATCGCGAGCGGATAGCGTCGCGTTCGGATGCGTGTCCCATCCCTCGGGCAGCACGACCGAGCGCGCCGAGGTAGCATCGGCCGGCCCCAGAACTTCGTCAGCCGCTCGCTCTGGATCTTGATCCGTTTGACTGTACTCTGGTGTCGGGCAGATCGGGCAGCGGCGGAATCTTCTTGTCGAGCGACGATGCGCAGCGGCCGTATCGCTCGACGGATCGACGCGCATCTTCACCGGCGCGCTGTAGAAGTTGCCGGGCGCACTCGACCACTGCTGGCCTTCGCCGCGATCGGGCGGCAGCTTGACCGTGTGTCCGTCCGATCGCGTGAACGTCTCGTAAACGTGGAAGAGACCCTGGACCCAGTAGTCGCCGGGTTTGACGTCGCTGAGCGTCGCGATTGGAAAGCCGAGCACGCTGGCATCGACGGTCGATGTCCTGACCGGGCTTCAAGCCGTCGACATCGACGCCGAAGACCTGCGCGGTGCGATCGCCGTCAGCGACCTGAAATCGCGGCTCCGGTGCGCTCGTCGGTGGATAGGAGCAGCAGCATGCGCCCGTCGATGGCCGCGCCGGTCTGCGAGGCCGGCACTGACAGCAGCACGCGTAAGCGTCCTTGCGCCGCCCCACCCTGGAGGCACGCTGCGGGCCGCGGCAGCCAAAGCGATCGCCGACGCAAAACGCAATTTCATCACGATGGCAGCCCTTCTCGAGAAGGACACAACCGCGTCACTATAATGCGAATTGACCTCGCTGTGAGCCCCGTCATGAGCCGGTGATCGTGGTGGTCGTCGCGCTCGCCAGTGTGGGCGCGGCGCTGTCGGCGCTTGGCCGTTTCGATGATCCGGCCGACGCAGTCATCCGCGTTCGCGCGCGCATCACGACGCCGGCGCGGCGCGTGGATCTGTCGCTGCGCAGCGGGACAGTCGTCAGCACCGCGACTCGCGCCGTGTCAGGGACCGGCTCAGTGCCCGATCCGCAATCGTGTCACGCGGACAACGGATCGGGCCGCGCGTTCGAACTCGATTGTCAGTGGCTGCTCACGAACCTGGCGTCCGACAGGAGCGGCCGAGTGGAGACATCTCGCTCGACCCTGCGGGCGACGGCATCGTCGAGATCTACAACGCCAACGACAACAGCCGGCCGCGACTGGTCGATCGCGTCGCGAACGACATCGGCGACGTCCGCTTCAGCACACCGGCGAAACTGCTGCGCGACGGCGGTCCGCTGCCGGTCGGCTCGGTCGGCGTGCCGCGCGTCCTGGCGTTCTACTATCCGTAGGTACCTGCACTCGACGTGGACCGACGATCCGCTGCCGACCGATCATTCACCGCTCCGCTACTCGACCGACCAGCAGCCGGACGTGAACGTTGAGTTCGCCGAGGCGAAGCGCGCCGGGCTCGACGGGCTGGTCATGTCCTGGGTCGGCGTGAATCGTCCGCTGCGCCTGATGATCGAAGCGGCGCATCAGGACCGGACTGCTCGTCTCTGACGCTGCTCGAAACCGACGCCGCCAGAGAAGGCGGCCACAAGCGCAACCCGATCGATCCGACATCATGCAGGGTTGGATCGCCGACATCGTCGACATGTACGGATCGGACCGGTCCTTTCTGACGCTCGGCGGCCGGCCGGTGATTTTCAGTACCTCGCGCCGCTGATCGATCCGCCGACGTGGCGGACGATCATGGCGAACATTCTGCGCCAGCGGCCGCAATCCGATCGTCATGGCGGAAGTCTCACTGAGGCGCCGTGGCTCGACCCGCTCGACGGAGAATTCTCTACGCGCCTGTCGGAATCCCCACCGACCGGCTGCCGCAGTTCGATCTGGCGCAGAGCCTGCGGGTGCGCACGTATCACCTGCTGCCGCCGCGCGCGTCGAACGCGCGCCGCATCTGGGCGGCGACCGTCAGTCCGGGGTACGACGATCGGCAGATCCCTGACACGCACCGATCCGCTGTATCGCGACCGCGCCGCCGGTTCGTACTACGACGGACAATGGCAGGCGAGCTCGCGGCGCGACTGGACTGGGTGCTCGTCACGAGCTGGAACGAGTGCGCATGAGAACACCCAGATCGAAACGAGCGAGCTCTACGGCGACACGCACATCCGCCGCACCGCCGCGTGGGCAACGACGCTACCGCTGTGAGATAGACCGCGGCCAGCGCCACAAAGCCCGAGCGTTCAGTGCGACGAGGACCCGCGCTGAGGCCGCTCCTCGCCTCCCCTGTTAGCCTCTAGCTTTAATCCCGGCACCTGGTTTGCTCTGTTTCAAGACAAGGTGAAAGTCCGCATCAAACAAACACCGCGTGAGCCGGAGGTCGACGGCATCAGGCTGGACAAATATGTTCGCGGTGACGTGCGCGAGGGTAAGCCGCCGAGTATTGGCTCGTGGTTGATTGCCGAAGGGGCACGCCGAACCCGAAATGCGTCAGACGCGCCGCACCGGGGACGAGCAATGCTCCGAGAGACTCACGATTCCTGTCGACGTGGCGCACGATCGCCGATCGCGGCGGCGCTGATCACTTCCCGCGTGTAGTCCTCGGTCGTATCGATATCGATGAACGCACCCTCGTCGGCGATCGGGATGTCGCCGTCGACCGAGGCGTGGGCATCGCACGATCGGCTTTCTGCGCTCCGCCTCCGGATCCGCGGCACGCAGCTCATCAAAAATCGACCGGTCGAGTAGCAATGGATGTCCATGCCGCGTGCCTGACGTCGGGCGGACGACGACGGCGTGAGTCTGCCGATATCGATCGATCACGGCGCGCACGGTCGCACTCGAGACCAGCGGAACATCGACCAGCGTGACGAGCGCGCGCGACGACGCCAGGACGATCGATGAGCGCGAGCCCGGCGAGCAGCGACGACAGTTGGCCGCGGTCGTAGTGCGGATTGATGGCGAAGCCGAGCCGGCAGGCCGCTCTGGCAACATGACGCACGATCGGTTCGGCGTCGTGGCCGACGACGATCGACCACATCGTCGACGCCCGCGTCGAGGAATGTCTTCACGATGCGTGTAAGGAAGTGTGTCGTCGCCGATTGGCAGCAGCGCCTTCTGCGCGCCCCATGCGCGACGAACGGCCGGCGGCGAGCACGACTGCGGGGATCACGGAAGCAATGAATTATAGAATCGCGCGCATGGCTGACGACGATCGCCGCATCCGGTGTCAGCGATGCGGGCGCGACATGGAGATGCGGATCCCGGCGCCGGGTTCGGCGTGGATGCCCGATCAATTCTGGGTCTGCCTCGCGATGCGGCCGTCATTTGACGATCGTACCTCGCCGCGCGAACCGCGAGAAAGCAAACCCCGCCGAGTCCGCCTCGTGATTTTGACAGTCTCGCTTCGCGTTTTATCAGCGACGCGCGCGTCGTGGGCTGGATGACGACTTCGATGACGAAGTCGAGGACGACGCGACGACGACGACTGAAGACGACGACGAGGACGAGGAGAGAGCGACGAAGAAGAGGACGTCGAAACGTGGCAGGTCGCCCGATCGGGTGACGCTGCCGCTGAAAGCGTCAGCCTCTGCTTGACTTCCGGGCTTGAACTGCCTAGACTGACCCCGATTTTCCAGCTGAGCTGATGCTGGAAGTCACTCGGCCGGCGTCACGTCGCGGCTTACTCCTCTGGCAGGCGCCCGTAACCGGCCGAGTCCCCCATGGGATACCCCTGGGGATCGGAACGGAGGGCTTCGGGTTATGCCTACCGGGACAATCGCACGGCTCCTCATTGACAAGGGATTCGGGTTCATCCGCGACGAGGGCGGGATCGAGCACTTCTTTCACCGCAGCTCGGTTCGCGGGGCGGTATTCGAGCTGCTCCGCGAAGGCCAGCGTGTGCGAGTTCACTCCCGAGGATTCCCAGAAGGGCCCGCGCGCCGGGGACGTCCGGCTGATCGAAGGCTGGCTCTTCCTGGATTGTGGATTGCGAACGATTGTCGAATCCACAATCAATCCCCGCGACGATCGCTCTCACATCTGGCACAATTCTAGCGGAAGCGAACGGGGCCCAGTGGCCCTCCCGGTCTTCAAAATCGGTTGCTCCCCGTTCACGCGGGAGGCTCGGTTCGACTCCGAGGCGCTTCCGCCAGTCCTTCGCGTCGAGCGTTGAGCTTCGCTGTCGGCTATCAGCTGTCAGCTAATTGAGAATCGCAGCGATGACCGCGTCGGTGTCGCTGAGATCCTCGAACACGACATCAGCGCCCGACTCGCGCAGTTGATCGACGGTGTAGTTGCCGGTCGCGACGGCGATCGATCGCGCGCCGCCGGCCTCGCGACACGCGACGTCGAGCGGGCGTGTCGCCGATGCACGATCGCATCGCGCGCGAAGTCGCCGGCCCGCCGCACGCCGCGACGCGCGCGAGCGCTTTCGGCAGCAGTCCATTCCGATCCGGCGCGTCGTCGCCGAACGCGCCGCAGCGGAAGTAGCGCCAGAGATCGAAGTACTCGAGCTTCATGCGCGCGGCTGCTTCGTAATTGCCGGTGAGCAGCGCGAGATAGACGTCGTCGCGCGCCGGCGAGCGCATCGAGCAAGCGCCGGCACGCCCGGCATCACGCCCTTGCGCGGTCCCGGCTTGTCGAGTCTCGGCGACAGGTGCTCGAGATAGACGTCGGGAAAGCGCGCGAGGTCGGTCGCCTGGAATGCCGTGCGCCGCGGCCGCGTCGGACAGGATCCACGCGTCCGTGCGGCCCGGCAACGGTATGCCGCGGAAGGCGTCGTCGACGGCAAACAGATTGCCTCGAACGCGCAGCGTCATCGCGCGCCCACCGGCGCCGCCGGTGAGCACAAGCGTGCCGTCGATGTCGAAGAGAACGACAGAAGTCGGCGAGCGCCGTGCTCAGCCTTCGCTGCGGACGTTGCCTGCGCGCGGCCCCTTGGCCGACGGTTCTTCCTCGAAGCTGACGCGCTGGCCTTCATTGAGCTGGTCGAAGCTGCCTTGCACCGAGCTGCGGTGGAAGAACCACTCCTGGCCGCCATCGTCGCGAATGAACCCGAACCCTCTGTCCCGAACGAGTCGCTTGATCGTGCCGGCTCGCCATCGAGAGTCGTCTCCTTGGGCGCGGTCGTGCCCAGGATTCGATTATCAATATCCGTTCCACTTGCATCACTTACGAAGTTCGTGGATTTGTCGCTGAGCACAAGGATGAGCCTCGGTGAAACGAGAGAAGCGGATACAGTCATGTGCAAAATGAAGGGCTGAACTCGCGGCCGTTTCGAGCTCAGCCCTAGCCGGTATGTGCTACGAAAATGAAACCTACTTGACGGTTACGGTAATAACCTGACAGGTGCCCGGCAGCGTGTTGTGCAGATCGTCGCCGAGCTGCAGCGCGAGCTTGTGCTTTCCCGGCGTCAGCTGCGTGTCGAACACATCCTTGCCGTCGCCGAAATGCACCCACGACGGCGTGCCCTTTGACGATGGTCTTCCCGGCGCCAGGCAGTCCTGATCGATGCCGACGTGATAGTGCGCGACGCCAGGCCGCGTCGTCGTCACGTCGCCCGGCGGGACCGGCGACGATCTCGATGCCCTCCGATCCGAACTTCATGTGCAGCGGGCTGGTAGACGGTGGCGTTGTTCTTCGGTTCGATGAAGAACACGCGCGGCTTCTTCGCGGCTGACTTCGCCGCCTGCGCGCCGACGCCAGAACACCCGCTCCAACGACGGACCCAATGACCAGCAGCGTGAGCTGCTTGGCAACCTTCATAACGTAAGTCTCCCTTTCCGGCACATTCTAGTGGAGAGTTCGGTCCGAATTCACCAACGACGTCGAAACCAGCCGCGGCGCCGTGCCGATCGATCAGGCGCCCGGTGGCCGGCTCCCACGCCGAGCACGCGCGGCGCCGCCGCCGCGGCGAACGTCTCGTCCGGCGGTGACGACAATCACGGCAATGCCGCGTCGCGACGCGATCGCGCGTACATCGGCGCCGAACGCCGCGGCGACCGCCGGTTCGAGGCCGGCGCTCGCATGCTCCAGCAGCAGGACGCCGGGATCGAGGGCGAGCGCGCGCCCCAGCCGGATGCGCGCACGCGACGCCGCGTCGAGCGCACCGACCGGCTGCGTCCAGGCGGCGTCCGGCAGACCGACGTCGGCAGCCAGATCGATCGCCCGCTGACGGATGTCCTCGGCCGGCGGTTCGATCTCGAGCGTGAACGGCATCGCGAGATTCTGAATCACGGTCAGCTGATCGAGGAGGACGGCGCGCGCGCTGACGATGCCGAAGCGATCCACCACGGCGAGCCAGTCGGCGCTGTCGACGATATCGGCGGTGGGCCGTCCGAACAGGCTGATCGTGCCCGGCATCCGGGCAGCGTCGCGCCGGTCACGAGGTTGACGAACACCTCCGCCGACGGCTGATCGAAGCCGACGAGCGCCACCTGTTCAGCCGGCGCCGACCGTTAGCTCCTGCACACGCAGCGGCCGCAGACCACCGATAGTCTTTCGACACTCCGGCGATCGCGACGACCGGCGGCACTAGCGGACCGGACTGAGCAGCAACCGTCTGAATCACCACAAACCTTCGACCGCGATCTGTGGGCCGCGACAACGGCGCGGCCCCACAATGCTTTTGCGACATGACGCTCCGCTAGCCGATCAAGAGGTTGACTTCGTCGACGATGCGGCTCGGCGGCGGTGAGCGCGGCGATTTCGACTTTCACCGCGGCGAGATTGCAGGCGATGCCGCCGTAGGCGATCATCGCGTGGACCATCGGCGGCAGGACGCCGGTGTCGACGCTGGCGCCGAGAATCGCGGCGGTCATCGTCACCGCCATCGCCAGCGTGGCGATCGAGAACACCGGTTTGCGCGCGGCGGCGATGCGCCGGTAGTAGTCGCCGGTGACATGATGCTCGACCATCGCGTCCTTGACGGCCTTTCCCTTGCCGATGAGGTAAAACATCATCATCGAGTGGGCGAGCAGCGTGATCATCGTCGAGAAGAAACCGAACTCGACGTGACGGCCGATGTCGGTGCCGAGAAGACCGAAGACTGCGGTGGTCACGAGGCCGGCGAGTCCGACGACGACGGCTGTCAGCAGAGCAGGTGCCAGAAGCGACTCAAGCGGCAGGTTGCCGCAAACCAGCGCCAAGTATGTCATCTTCGCCGTTCGTCATGGAATGGATCGGCCGCGCTCGCGCGCCACGATGCGCGCGCGCTCGACGTCGCGATGGGCCGCGGCCGTCATGCGGTGCCGCTTGCGCGGTTGGGATTCCGCACGTTCGGCGTCGACGCCGACGCCGCGGTCACGCGCGAGACCGTTCGTGCGGCGCGGGATGCCGGCACGTCGATCCTCGCGTGGTGCGCCGACCTGACGTCGTATCCGCTCCCAGTCGCGTCATTCGATCTCGTGCTCGTCACGCGCTATCTGCAGCGCGACCTCTTCCCGCCGATCCGTCGCGCGCGTCAAGCCTGGCGGCGTCGTGCTCTACGAGACGTTCACGGTGCGCCAGCGCGCGCTCGGGACCGGACCGACGTCGCCTGATCATTTGCTGCGTGAGGGAGAGCTGCGTCAGCATTTCGAGGATTTCGAGATCGTGTTCTATGAGGAAGTGACGTCGCCGGAAGCGGTGGCGCGTCTCGTCGCCCGCAGACGATCGCGGTCCGGCTAAAGCCGGACACCACGTCCGACCGCGAGACGTGCGTTCTTTGCAGTCGTGGTGTCCGGCCTCAGCCTGGACCGACCAGACGTGGCGTCCGGCTTTAGCCGGACCAGCCGGTCGTAATATTCGCGGGGCAGCGCCGTGCGCTGATGGGCCGCGCCGTGGGCCTCGTCGGCGTGATAATCCGATCCGCTGGTCACCGCCGAGGCCGAGACGCGTTGCGATTTGCGTAGCGCGCCGTCGCGATCTCGTCGTGGTCCGGATGAAACGCCTCGATGGCATCGACGCCGGCCGCCGCGAACTCGTCGAGCCAGCCGTCGCGGCCGATCAAACCCGGATGCGCGACCGACGCGAGACCGCCCGCGTCGTGAATGCGGCGAGAAGACTTCCTCAGGCGGCGCACCCATCCGCGGCACGAACGCTGCGCGGCCGCGCGCGAGATAGCGCTCGAAGGCTTCGTTCTTGGTCGGCGACGTGACCGCCCGCGACGAGCGCGGCGGCGATCCACGGCCGCCCGACCGCCTTGCTCGAGTCGTCGAGCCCGGCTTGAGCGATCGCCTCGGCGTCGAGAGTGAATGCCCAGGCGCGCGCGAGCCGCTCGATCATCTGGCGCGACGCGGTCGATCCGGCGGCGCCGCTGCCCGCCGAGGAACTGCTGGAGCACCGGCGACGAGCCGTCGATGAAGTAGCCGAGCACGTGGATGTCGGCGCCGTCGCGCACCGCGGTGATCTCGATGCCCGGCACGAACTCGATGCCGAGGCCTGCGCACGCCGCGGCGGCCGTCGACGTCGCGGCGACGCGTGTCGTGGTCGGTCACGCTCAGCACGGTGAGCGCCGGCGGCCGACGCGCGCGCCACGAGCTCGGCCGGCGTGCATCGCCCGTCGGACGCGGTCGTGTGGGTGTGGAGGTCGATCAACGGCGCGACTTGGCGGCGGCGCGGCTTCGTCGAACGGCCGACGCTGCCGCTCGCACGAGCGCGCGGTACTCGCGAATCAGCAGGTCGAGGTGCGCGCGCTCCTCGTCGGCAAACTCGAGGAAGATCTGCTTGCCTTCCGAGTCCTCGAAACGCTCGCCGTAGCGCTTGAAGAACTTGTGCGAGCCGCGCTCGCACTTGAATGCCGATGAGCAGCGCCTGCTGGTCGTTGACGCCTTTGCTGAGCTTCGTCGGCACCGGACGCGAACAGACCGCTCGCCGCGCCTTTGAAGAAGAGGAACGTCGGACGCGACTCGAGCAGCGGGATCCTTCGTCGATCAGCTCGCGGTAGCGCTTTCGCAGCGTGCCGAGATGTTCGCCTTCTTCCGCCGCCAGCCGCTCGAAGATGGTGCGGCCACGCTGCGTCCTTCGTGATCGCGGCGGCGCGCGTGTAGAAGTCGAGGCCGCTGCGCTCGGTGGCAATCGCCATGCGCAGCGCGTCGCGCGCGAACACCGAGCTCGGTCGTCGCGCCGTCGATGGTCGGCGACGTCTTGCCGGTCGCGGCACTCCTCGCACGTGCCGTAGATCTGCACGACCGACTGCGCCGGCGTGAAGCCGCGCGCGGTCGCCACTTCTTCCATCAACGACTCGACATCGGAGCTCAGGAACTCCGACGAGCGGTGACAGGTCGTGCAGATCAGATGGAAGTGCCGTGGATGGCGGCATGACGGCTCGAATCGCGATCGGCCCTCGCCGAAATCGACTTTGCGTGCGATATCGGCCTCGACCATCCACTGCAGCGTGCGGTAGACCGTGGCGCGGCCGATGCCCGGGTGCTCGCGCCGGACCAGACTCGAACAGATCGTCGGCGCTGACGTGCCCCTTCTGGCGCAGGAACACGTCGACAATGCGATCGCGCTTGGCGGAATGTTTGCCGCCGGCTGGTCGAACCGCTGGAATGGGGGAGGACGCTGATCGAGCCATGACGGTCAAGCTACCGGACGGTCCGTACGGTCCCGAACGCCCGGTAGCCTGACAGTTTACTCGACCGAGAACGACTGGCCGCAGCCGCAGGTAGACGTGGCGTTCGGATTCTTGATGGTGAAGCCGCCGCCCGTAATCGTGTCGACGAAGTCGACCTCGGCGCCGTTCAGGTAGCGGATGCTGATCGGGTCGATGAACAGCTTCACGCCGTTCGATTCGAACACCTGATCGCCTGAACCCTGCCCGTTCTCCTCGATCATCAGACCGTATTGGAAACCCGAGCAGCCGCCGCCCTGCACGAACACCCGAAGTCCGCTGCCGCCCTTGTTCTCTTCGGTCAGCAGCTCGTTGATTTTGGAGGCTGCCGTTTCGGATACGTTAATCACGACAACATTATAGCAACACGATGCCGTATGTGGCGGTTTTCCCTGAAAAACACCCGATCGTGCTCGAAACGGCCGAGCGCCGGTGGCGCGGCGTTCTCGAGGCGCGCGCCGATCTCGCCCCGGCCATCGAGCTCCAGCGGCGGCTGCTGACGCTCGTCAGCGAGCTCGGCGGAACGATCGAAAACGGCCGGGTTCCCCGCCTCTCGCTGCCGCCGAAATATCTGGCAGCCAAGCTCGCGCGCGGCGTGCCGGCACTCGCCGGCGAGCCGATCCCGCTGCCGGTCTCGTTGATGCGGCCGATCCTCGGCCACTTGTGCGACGCGCTGGCTGAGGGCGGCGCCGGCCAGACCGCGACGCACATCCGCGAGGCCATCGACCAGGGCAGCATGGAACCGGGATCCTTGTTGTCGGCGTCGCTCGCCCGGAATCAGGCAGCGATTCGCACCGGCGCGGCGCACCGCGGCCTCGCGCCGGACCTCGTGTGGCTGGTCGCGGAGCTCGCCGTCAGCCCGTTCGTGCACACGCTGCAGCGCACGCTGTTCGCGAACGCGACCGACGACACGCTTCGCGCGGCGCTGGAGCAGTGGGATCGCGGCTATTGTCCCGCGTGCGGCTCGTGGCCGGCGCTCGCAGAAGTGGTCGGCGGTCAGCGCGCGCTGCGCTGCTCGTTCTGTTCGAGCGCCTGGAGCTCACCGCTACGCGTGCATCTACTGCGACGAGGGCGGTGAGAAATTCGTGACCGCGGCGCCGGACGACGAGCGCAAGGATCGCCGTCTCGAGGTGTGCACGTCGTGCGGCGGTTATCTCAAGACGATCGATCTGCCGGAGCTGTCGCCGTTCCCGCTGCTGTCGATATCGGACATCGAGACGACCGATCTCGACGTCGCCGCCATGGAACACGGCTACGCGCGGCCGCCTTTGCGGAACTTCGCGACGAAGGGTTGAACCGCAGCGCGGTGGACTAGCCGCCGATCGCTGCAAGATGCTGCCCGGACTCCTGTTCGATGTCCTTGTGCAGGCTGTTGCCGTGCGCGTCCATCGTCACGATCGCGGGGAAGTCGTCGACGGTCAGATGCCACATCGCTTCTGGCGTTCCGAACTCGAGGAGCGACACGCCGTCGACGCGCTTGATCGCGCGCGCGTAGAACTGCGCGGCGCCGCCGATCGCGTTGAGATAGACCGCGCCGTGCTCCTTCATCGCGGCCAGCGTCTTCGCGCCCATGCCGCCTTTGCCGATGACGGCGCGCACACCGTAGCGCTTGATGATCTCGCCCTGATACGGCTCCTCGCGGATGCTCGTCGTCGGTCCGGCGGCGGTGATCCGCCAGCTGACTTGATCACTCCGGGGTCCCTCCCCGGTGTATCACTCGGAGTCCCTCTCCCGGTGTCTCCTTCACGACAACGGGACCGCAGTGATAGAGAACTGACCCGCGCAGGTCGACCGGCGGATCGTGCTTCATCAGATGCGAGTGCACGGCGTCGCGGCCGGTGAACATCGGACCGGAGATCAACACGACGTCACCGACGCGGAGCGATCGCACAGCTTCTTCAGTCAACGGCGCTTTCAGGCTGATTTCGCGGCCGGTGCGGGTGAAGCCGGACTGATCGATCATCGGGATGATCGGATGCGCCGGATCGCGATAGAGCCAGTGCTCGATGGCACCGGTGGCTGCGTTCAGCGTGACGCCGAGCCGCCGGAACGCCCAACAGTCGTAGGCGACCGACACGAAGAAGCTCGCCGGCAGACGATTGAGCGCGCCGATCTTGCAGCCGATCAGCGTCACCTTGCCCCGAACCCCATCGTGCCGATCTCGAGATCGTTCACGGTGGCCATGATCGACGCCTCGATCTCCGCCAGCCGCGGATCAGGATTCACGTCGTCGAGCGTCCGGAACAACTGCTCCTTGGCGTGGCTATAGCCCGACGTGCGATCGCCGCCGACGCAGACGCCGACCGCGCCCGGTGCGCACCCCTTGCCCTGCGCCTGCCAGACCGCGTGCAGGATGCATTTGCGAACGCCGTCGAGCGTGCGATCGGCGCGGCCGAGATGCGGCAGCTCCACCGGCAGCGCGCACTGCGCGTTGGTGTTCTCGCAGCCGCCGCCTTTCAGAATCAGCTTGATCTCGATCTCGTCGCGCTCCCATTGATCGAAGTGGATGATCGGCGTGCCGGGACCGAGATTGTCGCCGGAGTTCGTGCCGGTGATCGAGTCGACCGAGTTCGGGCGCAGCTTGCCGCGGCGCGTCGCTTCCGCCACCGCCTCGCGAATCTGCTGCCGCATCCAGATCTGGTTCGCGCTGACCGGCGTCTTCACTTCGAAGGTCGGCATGCCGGTGTCCTGGCAAATCGCGCCTTCGGTATCAACGGCGAGATCGATGTTCTGGGCGATGATCGTCAGCGCCTGCGACGACCGCGTCCCGCCCGGTTCGGTGCCGAGCGCGGTCGTCATCGCGGCGCGAACGTCGGGCGGCAGATCCGTGGACGTGCGAACGATGAGCTGCAGGACGCTGTCGAAAAATGAAGGCAACATACCGGGCAGTATACTGAACCTATTACAGGGATTTGGGGTTTGGGATTCGGGATTCGTTCGAAGCCCAATCCCGAGTCCCGAATCCCGAATCCCAATCATGTCCTTTCGCACAGAGCGCGATCCGCTCGGGCGAGCTGAAAGCTACCCGCCGATGCGTACTACGGCGTGCAGACCGCGCGCGCCGTCGAGAACTTCCCGATCAGCGGGCTGCGCGCGCCAGCCGATCTCGTGACGGCGACGATCCTGATCAAGAAGGCCGCGGCGGACGTGAACGCCGTGCTCGGACGGCTCGACGCGGAGGTCGCGCGCGCGATCGTCGCCGCTGCCGACGAGATTCTGAGCGGCAAGCTTCGCGATCAGTTCGTCGTTGATGTGTACTCAGGCCGGCGCCGGCACGTCGCACAACATGAACGCGAACGAAGTGCTGGCGAATCGAGCGGCCGAGATTCTCGGCGACGCCCGCGGCACGCTACGCGCGTGCATCCCAACGATCACGTCAACATGGGGCAGTCGACGAACGACGTGTTCCCGACGGCAACCCGGCTCGCGCTGCTGCTCGGCGCCGGACCGCTCGTCGCTGCGGCGCGCGGGCTGGCAGACAGCCTGGCACGCAAGGGCGACGAGTTCGTGGACGTGCTCAAGACCGGGCGCACGCATCTGCAGGACGCGGTGCCGATCACGCTCGGACAGGAGTTCAGCGGCTACGCGGAGTGCGTGCGGCGCGGCGCTGAAGATGTCGCGCAGGGCGCCGTGCAGCTCGAGGAACTGAACATCGGCGCGACTGCGGTCGGCACAAGCCTCAACGCCGGCGACGAGCTACCGCAAGCTGGTGGTCGCGGCGCTCGCGCGCGACACCGGTCTGCCGCTGAAGCCTGCCCGGAATCTCTTCCGGGTGACGCAGAGCATGGGCGACGTGCCTCGCATGCTCGGGCGCGCTGCGCCGGCTCGCCGTCGAAGTCGGCAAAGTCGCGAGCGACCTTCGCCTGCTGAGCATGGGTCCGCGCGCGGGGTTGTCCGAAATCGCGCTGCCGGCGGTGCAGCCGGGATCGTCGATCATGCCCGGCAAGGTCAACCCGTCGGTACCCCGAGATGGTGAATCAGGTCTGCTTTCAGGTGATGGGCTGCGACACGACGGTCGCGATCGCGTGCGAGGCCGGTCAGCTCGAGCTGAACGTGATGATGCCGGTGATCGCCTGGAACGCGATTCACGCGTCGACGATTCTGCGCGAGGCGATGAAGGTGTTCCGCACGCGCTGCGTCGACGGCATCGCGGCCGACGAAGCGCGCGCCCGCGAGCTGCTCGAACGCAGCACGGCGACGGCCACGGCCCTCAGCCCGTACATCGGCTACGCGGCGACGGCGGAGATCGCCAAGGAATCGGTGAAGAGCGGCAAATCGATCCGGGAGCTCGTGCTCGCGCGCGGGCTGCTCGACCGCGACAAGCTGGACGCGATCCTGTCGGCCGATGCGATGACGCGTGGTGGGATCGTTGGGGAGACCGAGGCAGGACCGGCTGGAGAGCTGGACAGGACGGGCTGGAAGGGAAAGACCATGACGCGTAGCACGACTATCGTCGTCGTGATGGCGGCGGGCCTTTCCGCTTCCCGCCTTTCCTGCCTTCCCGCCCCTCCTGCCCCTCCTGCCTCTCCCGCCCCTCCGGCGCAATCGAAGGACACGAAACCGAAGCTCTTCGATCCGACTCGACCTGGCCTGCTCGACGCGCCGGATCGCGATCAGTGGTCGAAGCCGGACCAGGTGATGGACATACCTCGGAGTGGCCGAAGGATCGAAGGTCGCCGACGTCGGCGCCGGCGGCGGCTGGTTCACGATTCACCCTCTCGCGTCGCGTCGGCCCGAACGGCATCGTCTACGCGGAGGACATTCCAGCCGGAGATGATCGAAGCGATCAATCGCCGCATGCAGCACGCGAAACCTCACCAACGTGAGACCGGTGCTGGGCATGGCGAACGATGCGCGTCTGCCGACCGCGGCCGTCGATGCCGTGCTGATCGCCGACACGTATCCCGAGATGGACAACCCGCCGGGATCCGCGGTCACGCTGCTGAAGAACCTCGCGCGCTCGTTGAAGCCGCAGGGACGAATTGGCATCCTCAACTTCACGCCGGGCGGCGGCGACCCGGCCCCGTCAGAGCGCGTCGCGCCCGAGACCGTGGTCGAGCGCGCGGCCGAGTCAGGCCTTCAGTTGATCAAAGAGAAGATCTGCCGCCGTTCCTGCATTCTGCTGGTGTTCGGGAGAACCAAATAGGAGCGGCGGGATCTTCGTCGGGACGCTGACTCAACACAAGGGCACCAAGGACACGAAGACAGATTTTCCTTCGGCCCTGCGAATCACTCCGCCGGCAATCCAAAGCAGGTCTACGGCTGTCGGCGTCCGACGAGCCACCACAGGCTCGGCATCACACCGGCCGCGATCAGCAGCTTCGCGAAGTCGGCGACGATGAACGGCGAGAAGCCGACCACGATGGCGGCGCCGAGGCTGCCCGGAGGAACGGTGAAGCGCGACAGCCACAGGACGCCAGCCGTGAAGATGACGCCGAGGCCGCATGTCATCGCCGCGACGGCCGTCATGTAGCGGCGATCGAGGCCGTGTTCCGCGAGCGCGCCGGTGACGAAGGCCGCGATCGGATACGCCATCAGATAGCCGCCGGTGGGACCGAGCAGTCGCGCGGCGCCCTGCGGCAGCATCGGCGAGGCGGCGAAGACCGGCAGCCCGGCAATGCCGAGCGCGAGATAGAGCACCTGCGCCGACATCCCCAGCCGCGCGCCGAGCACCGCGCCACCGAGCAGCACCACCATCGGTTGAAACGTCAGCGGCACCGGCGTGAACGGCAGCGGCGCGCTGACCTGCGCGGCAGCCGCGGTCAACGCCGTCACGAATGCGACCGCGCCGACGCCGCTCGGCCAGCCGGACGGCGCGCGAATCGGACACCGCGACGCGGGAGATGACGGCGAGCAAGGTAGGATGCATGGGGAAAAGCTTAGCGTATGCGCACAGCGCTGACAATTGCCGGCAGCGATTCTGGGCGGCGGCGCCGGCATTCAGGCCGATCTGAAGACCTTTGCCGCGCTCGGCGTCTACGGCACGTGCGCGATCACGGCCGTCACGGCGCAGAACACGCGTCGGCGTCACCGCGTCGCACGGTGCTCGAAGCCGGATCTCGTCACCGCGCAGATCGAAGCGGTCGCCGGCGACATCGAGATCCGACGCCACGAAGATCGGCATGCTCGCCACCGCCGCGATCGTCGAGGCGGTCGTCGCCGCGATCGAGGAAGCTCGAGCTGCCGCTGGTCGTCGCCGACCCGGTGATGCTGGCCAAGAGCGGCGCAGCGGCTGCTCGACGACGACGGCGTCGAGGCGCTGCGTGCCGAACTGCTGCCGCTGGTTCGAGTCGCCGACCGAACCTGCCCGAGGCCGAAGCGCTGAGCGGGCGGCGGATTCAGTCGCTGGCCGACGCGCGCGACGCGGCGCGGCGCATTCAGCAGATGGGCGCGCGCGCCGTGCTGGTGAAAGGCGGTCACAGCTCGTACGCGCCGAGCCCTGATCTGATCGTCGACGTCCTGCTCGACGACGATGCGTTCTACGAGTTCCGGACGCCGCGCATCGCGACGACCAACACGCACGGCACCGGCTGCACGCTGTCGGCGGCGATTGCCGCCTGTCTGGCGCTCGGCCACCCCGCTCCCCGACGCGGCCGAGCGCGCCACAGCAATACGTCGCGGGTGCGATCGCTCACGCGCTGGCCATTGGTCACGGCCACGGGCCCCTGAACCACTTCTGGAAGGGGATTCGGGATTAGGGACTTGGGATTTGGCGCCCGTTATACTGGAATCGTGACGACATCGCTGTTGGCGATCGGTCTGGAGCCGCTCGAGCTGGAACGCGTGGCCGCGGCGCTCGACGCAAGCGCCGGCGCGGCGGCCGGCACCGACGGCGCAGTCGTGACGTTTCTCGGTCTCGTACGCAACCACAACCTCGGACGCCGCGTCCGATATCTGGAGATACGAAGCCTACGAGCCGCTCGCGCTGAAAGCCTTCGAGCGCATCGCGGCGGAGATTCGCGAGCGCTGGCCCGACGTGCGGCTGGCGCTGCACCACCGGATCGGGCGGCTGGAGATCGGCGAGGCCAGCATTGCAATCGCGGCCCGATCGCCGCATCGCGCGAACGCCTACGCGGGCTGCCGGTATGCCATCGAGCGCGTGAAGCAGATCGCCCCGATCTGGAAGCGCGAGTTCTTCGACGGCGGCGACATGTGGATCGAAGGGGCGACGGCCGATCCGAGGATCAGCGCGCGCGCGCCGAGGCGGAGCGAATCGCGTGCGCGTAACGGTGCGCCTCTTCGCGCGGCTTCGCGACATCGCCGGTGCCGCCGAGCTGGCGCGCGATCTGCCGGCCGGTGCGACAATCGGCAGCGTGTGGCGCGACCTCGCCGGTGAGTTTCCGGCGCTCGCCGACTACGAGCGTTCGATCTCCAGCGCCGTGAACGAGCAATACGTAACTGAACGAAGTACAA
>ERZ1370068.8342-contig-7203_pt1 | contig 29927 bp, 55 predicted proteins | sample MGYA00561227_ERZ1370068 | MGnify/ENA primary metagenome ERZ1370068 (study PRJEB38410, sample SAMEA6850437) | metagenome | study: Metagenomic assessment of the ecological functions of the soil: analysis of the soil microbiota associated with the...
ATTCAGCGCTTCGTAGCTAATCCCGCAGGTGAATGCCGCATCGCCTGCAACCACAACAACATTCTCGTCCCCACCTAACAAATCGCGCCCGACCGCCATCCCGAGCCCGGCAGACAACGCAGTCCCCGCATGTCCTGCCCCGTAGGCGTCGTGTTCACTTTCGGTGCGAAGAAGGAAGCCGTTGAGTCCGCCGTATTGCCGCATGGTGTGAATGCGGTCGAGTCGCCCGGTAAACATCTTGTGGACGTAACCCTGATGGCTGACATCGAAGACGAACTTGTCCTCCGGGGTGTTGAAAGACCCGATGGAGCGCGATCGTCAGTTCAACCACGCCCAGGTTCGGGTCCAAGATGGCCGCCGGTCTGCGGAAAGGACTTTTATCAGTTCGTCACGCACTTCCTGCGCGAGCCGAGGCAGGCTTTCCTCCGGCAAAGCTTTGATATCTGCGGGGAATGGATTCCATCGAGCAGGCGCCCAGCGGTCTTAGCGGTGGGTGCCTCAGAAGAGACTAACGTCGGCATTGATTGAGTTCTCCTTTGGGTTCAGGCGTCGTCGCCGTGGAGACGGCAGACGGTTCAAACTCTTTTCACGATTGGTTTCCGCCACTGTCGCGGGTAATGATTTCAATTCGTTTCTCCGCGGCCGCAAGGCGTTCCTGGCAAATCTTGACCAGCTTCATCCCTTCTTCGTAGCGGGCGATCAAATCGTCCAAAGGCATTCGGGGATTCCATCAGTTCCACGATTTCATCGAGCCGTTTCATCGCCTGTTCAAAGTTAGGCGTGGGCGGGGCTTTCTCACCTGAGTCGACATAACGGTAAGGGTGGAAGTTAAGCATAGGCGGGCCATTAAAAAAGGGTGCAGTTAGGGCAAACCGCGGCGCGCCTCGCGATGGCACACACGACTGCTAAATCAGGGCTGGAGTCATCTCATTAGCCGCATGAGCCCGCCGAAACGCATACTTCTAATCGATCACGAGCCGCGCCTGACGGCGATAGTCAGCTCGGCGTTGCGGGCGACCGGGCAATATCTCATTCACGAGGAGAGCTATAGCCGGAAAGCGCTTCAGACCGCGATTCATTTTCAGCCCGACCTGATCCTGGTCGACGCCGAACCGGAGCACCTCGAAATCGATCAGGTCGCAGAGCAGATCCACGCCGAGCGCGCACTGCACGATATCCCGGTGGTTTGCCTGACCAGTCTGGCGCCCAACGGGCAGGATCGGCACCGGTCGGCTTTCTCGGTGACTACACTTTTGTCGCGAATCCGTTTCAGATCGACGACATGGTGCGCTGCATCGCCGAGATCTTGAAACAGAAACGCGCGCGCCATTCCTCCCGTAACGGATCCTGAGCGTTTCCGTTCTTTCCTCGCGGATCTGACTTGTCGCGCGGCATTCGTCCGGCAAACTTACCGCCATGCCGGATCAGATTACGGTCGCGCTTGCCCTCCAAAGCACCGCTCCGCGCGAGATGTTCTCGTGCAAGGGTGGGTGCGGACGCGGCGCGACTTCAAAGACTTTTCCTTTATCGAACTGAACGATGGTTCCAGTCTGCCGAACCTCCAGCTGATTGCGCCGAACATTTTGCCTAACTATTCGGCGATCCAGCGCCTGACCACGGGAGCGTCGATCCGCGCCAGCGGCGCAGTTGGTTGCTTCACAAGGGAAAGGGCAAAGCTGGGAGCTGGTGGCCGATTCCATCGAGATTGTCGGCCCGTTCGACGACAGTTACCCGCTCCAGAAAAAGGGACACACCCCGGAGTTCCTGCGCGAGATCGCACACCTCCGCCCGCGTTCCAATCTCTTTGGCTCCGTCTTTCGCGTCCGGAGCCGGCTCGCTTTTGCGATCCATCAATTCTTCAGGATCGCGGTTTCGTTTACGTGCACACACCGATCATTACCGGCAGCGATTGCGAAGGCGCGGGCGATTTATTCCGGGTCACTTCACGTCGATCTCAAGAATCCGCCGCGCTTGCCTAACGGCGAACTCGATAACGCGAAGGATTTCTTCGCGCGCGCGCACTTACCTCACCGTCAGCGGGCAGTTGGAGGCGGAAGCTTTCGCCTGCGCGCTCTCCAAGGTACACACTTTGGGCCGACTTTCGCGCGAGAACTCCAACACTTCACGGCACGCGAATGAGTTTTGGATGATCGAACCCGAGATGGCGTTCTGCGATTTGCAAGGCGACATGGATCTTGCTGAGGAGAACTGGTGAAGTATCTGGTTCGCGACATCCGCGAGCATTGTCCGGCACGAGCTCGGTCTGTTCGCAAAAGTTCGTCGACAAGGAATTGCTCGCGCGCCTCGACTTCGTAATCGAACGGCAGTTCCAGCGTATTGAGTTACACCGAGGCGGTGCGAGCTGTTGCAGCGCAGCGGAGAAAATTCGAGTTCCCGGTCGAATACGGACTCAATCTGCAATCGGAACACGAACGCTGGTTAACTGAAAAACATTTCAAATCGCCAATCACGGTCTTCGATTATCCGAAGGAAATTAAGCCCTTCTACATGCGCTTGAACGACGACGGAAAAACCGTGACCGCGATGGATCTGCTTGTCCCCGGCATCGGCGAGATCGTCGGCGGAAGTCAGCGTGAGGAACGCCTCGAGGTCCTGGAGGCGAATCTGCGGCGGCACAAGATGAACCTCGCGGACTACAAATGGTATCTCGACCTCCGGCGCTACGGCACCGTGCCGCACGCCGGCTTCGGCCTTGGCTTCGAGCGGATGCTGATGTTCGTCACCGGCGTCTCCAACATTCGCGACGTCATCCCCTTCGCCCGCACCCCGGGAGCGCAGAGTTTTAGTCGTTAGGTGGGGAAGCGCGCCGCTGAGCTCGTATGTTTTCGCGACGGAAAGAAATTCGTCAGAAGCCATGAAGGCGCGCGAAATAGTAACCTCGCGTCCATCCAGGAATCCACCCTGCCACAGGTAGACATAGAGAAATCGGAGGAGCGGCCGAAACGGTAGATGCTGGGCGAGACGTTTCAACCGACGACGTTGAGCGACACTGGCATGTTGCAGTTCGGAATATGCAGAGGCGTCTTCCGCCGCAGTCGCGACCCGCGCTTCCCAATTGGAGTAACGATTGTGCTTTTCGATAAACACCTCGACCGAGGGAAAGGCATAGTGGTCCATCTCCGCTTGCAGGCGTTTGGTCGGCCCCCGCACGACCACGTGCTCGTGCACCTCGTTGTCGCCGCTCGCCGTCTCTACTCCGGTCAGCTTTTCATACCGGCCTAACGAATGGCGAAAGAGACGCAGATTCCAGATTTGGGTAATAGGGTGCCGAAGCCTATCGGCCCATAAACATGAAGCGCCGGTTGATCCAAAATCCCGCAGTCGACCCTGCTTTGGCAATGGCCGCGCGGAATTCCGCCTCCGCTTCCGCAGGCAAGACTTCATCTGCGTCGAGAATCAGGACCCATTCATAAGCGAAAGGCAGATGCTCCAGCGCCCAGTTTTTCTTCGGCCAGGTGCCGTTGAATTCAAACTGCACCACGCGCGCACCATGTGCCTGCGCGATTCGCTGCGAGCCGTCGGTTGCTTTGGGAATCGACGACAAAGATTTCGCCCGCCCAGGCAAACCGAAGCGAGACAGCGCGGCAAATTCGCCGCCTCGTTTTTGATCGGGATGACGACCGAGAGCGGGACGGCGGTGATAGTTGGTTCTGCCATGAATAGGTCCGGCCGATTCAGGATGGCGGCGCGGGTCTGACGACGCAGGCCTGACCTAACGAGAGAATCATGCGCCGCTTGATCCTCAGCCGCCTCCGTTGAAACCTGCGGCCTGACCGGAGGCCGAACCCGGAAAGGACCTTGGACGGATTACCCCACGGCAATCACGTCGTCAGGAACGTCCTGAGTCACGACCGAGCAAGCGCCGACGACGGCGCGGGCACCAATCTTGACCCCGGGCATGATGAACGCGCGGGCGCCAACGAATGCGTCTTCGCCTACGGTGATTTTGGCGACAACCAAGGGGCAGGCCGCCTGGGTAAAATCGTGTGTTCCGGTAAGAGATAGGCCTCCTGCGCGATCGTGCATCTCGCACCGAGCTCAATCTCACCTAACGAATAAAGGTTTGCCCGATCGCCCACGCAGGCGCGATCGTGCAGGGTGATCTTCCACGGGATAGTGATCCGGGCGCGCTGATGGACAAAGGGAGTGCCGTGAATCCTGGCCTCGAACACCGCCTAACCAAAAAGCCGCCAGGCATTGGCCGGTTTCGGGGTCCAGGCGCAAAGAGAAACCAGCACAATTCCCAAAGCACCCGCAGCACGCGCGCACTCATCGACCAGGGTGAAGCGAATTGAGATGTCTGGCCGGGATCTACTGCCTGCACAGGTTCGCTCATTTGTTCAACGCCAACGCGCTCTCCTTTGCTCGTTAGGCCGGCCACATCGCACGGTTTCGAAATCTTCGAGATATCGAAAGGCGACCTTTTCGATCTCGAACTCTCCGGCTTTCGCCTGCGCTCGTTGTCCCATGGCAATGATCTCCTCCTGGCCAAGTCCCAGAATCTGCAGCAATCGTGCCGTCAAATTTTTCTCCGGTTCAGGACTGCGATGATTGAAGACAAAGCCGGTCACAGAATCCTCAATGTAATCATGAAAGCATTCGAGACCCGAGACAATTGGCGCACACGCGTTCGCCATGGCTTCGAGCGGCGCGACCGGCATGGCCTCTCCTCTTTCGGCGAGTGAAGGATAAATGAACAGCAATGCGCGCCGATACTGTCTGAGTAATTCATTTCATCAAACACCGGCCCGACCCACTCGACCGTGATGGCGGTCTCACGGCTGAGCTCCTGCAAGCCTCGCAGGAAATCATTTCCTCCGCCGCCGAGATGAGTTTGATGAGGCCCGATCACTTTCAACGTCCAATCCCTCAAGACCTCCGGGTTGATCGCGCGCAGGGCGCGAAACAAAAGCTCAAGACCTTTTTCCGGATGAACGCGGCCGACGAACAGGATCGTCTTTTCTCGTGGCTCGGAGTTCGCCCTCGATCCGGAAAGGCAGCGCGTTGGGGATGACCCTAACCTTCGACCTCAGCGCAGGTGCCTGCGCCACGATCGCATCGCCGATCGCCCGCGACACGGCCTGTAACCGGCCGACATGGGCATAAGACTCATTTGTCCCTTTGGTTGCCGGGCCACATGCACATAGACGAGACCGTGCCGCGGCGTGCGTTCGAAGATGGGCAACCAAAAGTGTTCGTGACCAGGATATCGGCCGCCGGCAAAACACTGGCGGGCACGCCACGAATACACCAGATCAAGGAACTTGAGCCAGATAATCGAGCGCGGTTGATCGAACCCGTTTACGCGAATGTGCCTGACGCAATCGATCTTCTCCGTTTCGGGTAAGTCGGGATGTTTTCGTGAGATTTGCACGACCTCGTGGCCGCGCCGCGCGAATTCCCGGCCGAGCGCAAACCAAACCTTCTCGACCGCACCACCCATGATTGGCGGCACCGGAAAGAATGCGCCCAGGACGATGGTGATCTTCACTGCAATTTGGTTGCGCGCAGGAGCAGGTTTGTCGGGATCAGCAGATCGCGCAGTAGGGCGGCTCATCCCGCAAGTCGTGGTGTGTGATCGAAGCGAAGCCTGCTTTTTCGCAAAGTGTCTGCAGGGTGTTTCGGGTAAAGAAGCGAATATGGGGATACTCAGGATCGAAATGGTGATCCCATTTGAACAATGCGATGCAGATATTCTTTAAAGAATCCGTGATACGGGACGTTTGTTACGAGAACGAAACCGCCCGGCTCCAGGACCCGTTGCATTTCTCGCAAAGCAAAAGCGGGATCAAAGAGATGCTCTAAGACTTCGCTGCACCAGATGGTCCGGAATCGATCGCTGGAGAAAGGAAGCGGCTCCGCGAGGTCATGCGCGATGAATTCAGTTTCGGGATATTTCTCCCGATTCAATGCCAACTGCTGCGAAGAAAGTGTCGATCGCCGTCACCTTCTTGCTGAAGCGGGCGAGATCCTCGGTGAAGGCGAGGCATCGCCGCAGCCGATCTCAAGCGATCTCGATCCTCCGGGGTAAGCTGGCTTAGGTTCTCGGACATCCAGCGGCGCAGGTTCGGCGCGTAGCCGGTGCGATCTCCGAGAATTCCTGGCCCCGCTCGATCCAGTATTTCTCGTAAAACGATTGCCGCGAATTGGACATTATCATTTACCACCGCTCAGAGGGGCTCCGTCACTGAATCTCCAAACACACTCTGATTATAAGGCACCATCGTCTCGTGATTTTGACCTAACGAATTGTTCCAGGACGGACAACAAAGACTCCGTGGCGCGGTGAATCTCGAATCGCTCCGCAAAAAGATTTTCGGGCGTTCGCGCACGCATGAGTTGGCGGTCTTTGCTCCGGCGTCGCGAGCCAGCGTTGTAACAAGCGGGTCAGCTTTGCGATGAGTATCGTCATCGGCGAACCCTGCCCCATCATTAACAATTTCGCGCCAGATGTTGATCTGATTACGAGATCAGCACCGGTGTGGCACAGGCCAGAGCTTCAGCCACGGCGATCCCGAAATTCTCCTGATGCGAGGGCAAACAAAAGCCTCGGCGGCACTGAACGCACCCCACTTTAAATCGCCACGCCAACATTCCCGTAGAAGAGAACCGCCCTTTCGCCGGCCAATTCTTGTCAAGCGCCGCAGATAATCTTGATCCAGGCACGGGCCGGCCAGAACGAGTTGGTGTGAATCGCTCACCGCTGCGAAGGACTGGATGAGCAAGTCGCAGCCTTTCTTTCGTGCAGGCGACCCAGAGAAAGGAAAAATGGTCGGTCGCGCAACTGCAGGGAAATGTTCGAAGAATTTTACGCGCGCCGCAGGTGCAGGTCCACTTGAGGCGCAGCGGTTCCATAATTCACAACCGCTTCCGACAGCGATAAAGCCAGACGATTCACGAGGCCAGCCGCCGTTCGCTTCCAGGAAGTGAAAGCACGTGCGGCGGCGTCGCGCAGAACTCTGCATCCGCCCATGGCCAGTAGAGCCATTTCGAGATGCTTTAGCGGGTAGGTGCGTTTGAACCACGGATCGAGCATCCCATGAGGGAAACGAAATAAGGCTTCGTCAACGCAGCGCGCGCCAGACGCCGTAGCTGTTGAACTGCCACAGCCCATGCACAATCACAGTATCGAAGCGCCGTTGCGCTGCTCTAACCCAGGGAATAAACCGAGGGCGAGCAGCCATAGCTGCCACGTGACTTGGGCCAAGAGCGTGCACCTTTCCCGGGAAATCCTTCACGCCAGGTGCATCCGTTGCATCGGAGACAGGCGCGATCTCCACGTGGTGCCCGCGCTCCATCAACACCATGGTTGATTGCGGACCGATTCGAGCGGTCCGCCGCCCGCCGGATCAGGCAGAAATGCAACGCAGGATCTTCATCCGGGTGGCACCGGTTGGGCGCGCCTCAAAAATGGCCGAGCATCTACCAGGCTCCAGAGTCGCGTCCAATGAATCCGGCGATGCTGGAACTGTAAGCGTAAACGATCCACAAAATCGTTAGGCAAGAGTTTCTGGCGAATGACTTCGTCCAAGCCTTCAGCGACAAAGAGTGCGAGCGGCCCCCTCATCCATTCCTCCATCGGGAGGGCAAAGCCGGCCTTCGTCGCTCATAAACCGCCGGCGGAAGAAGATCCCGCGCAGCTTCAATGAGCAGGCGCTTTGGCCGGCCGCCGCGTTCTTTTCCGCCGCTGCAGGCCTAAGCGAGCATCAACCAGGCGATGGTCGAGAACGGGACCCGCAGCTCGAGCGATACCGCCATGCTCATCTGATCGGAATCGCGCAGGGCAGCCTCCCGCATGTAACCGGTTAGCTCCGCCCAGCTGATGCGCGCGAAATCATCCGGCAATTCAACTGGAAGCCTCGCACCTCTCAACTTCGTTAGGCAAACCTGCCTCTGCGAGCTATTTCGCGGTAAAGAAACGCCGTCGCCAGCGGGCCAGTTCGAGCGTGTTGGCGTCATCAGGCAAATCCGCCAGGCGTGCGCCGCCAAACATTCGCCGTAGAGGCCGCGGTAACTTCGCCAGCCATTTCAGACGCGGTACATCAGTGGAAAGTGGGGTAACCGCCAAAAAGCTCGTCACCCCAGACCAGAGCGCGACTTTGATTCCGTGCCGCGCAACCGCCCGCGAAACGATGTAGGTATTAATGTGGCGTCCACCGAAGGCAGATCGAGATGACAGCAACCCGCTTCTCGAACCGATTCGATGACTTCGGCTTCGCTCAATTGCAGGCAGCGATGCGTCGTCCGTAACGTTCCGCGACCTGAAGTGCGATCGGGCTTTCATCGAACCCGGAAATATCGAAACCAATCGTGAAAGTTTGTAATCGTCGCCCGAGTCGTTGGGCCGCGAGCGCAGTCACAATCGACGAAATCGATGCCTCCACTCAGAAAACTCGCCACCGGTACATCGGAAAGAAGATGTTGTTCGACCGCAGTCTCCGAGCAGAGCGCGAATCTCTTGTGGCGCCGATTCGCGCGAGGGCGACAAATTCCTTCGATCGGGGCCAGTAACGCCTACGATTCGCGCTCGCCGGTATCTCTAATCGTTAGGGCACGACCCGCGAGGCAACGTTTCGATTTCTGGATAAAGGAGTCTTTCTTCCGGGCACGCGCCTCCGTTGCAGGTAGGCCGCAATCGTCCCTGGCGTGCTCTTCGAATCCGGACCACGCAACAACTTCACCTCCGACCCAAGGCGGAGGCCATTCTTATCGGCGACATAGTAAAGCGGTTTGATTCCGGAACTCGGTCGCGGGCAACAAGCAGTTGTGAGCGCGCGCGATCGTAAATCGCGAAGGCAAACATTCCTTTTAAGCGTTCAGAGAAGGTCGCGCCCCCAGACGCGGTAGCCTAACAATAGGGTCCCGGTATCGCTCGTTCCTCGCCAGCCGAGATCGCCCAGTTCCGCTCGTAACTCGCGGTGATTGTAGATTTCGCCGCCGTTCGAGACGTGTGACGTTGCCGGTCTCCGGATCGATCATCGGTTGCGCGCCAGTCGGCAGAAAGATCGAGGATCGCGAGACGAGGTGCTGCCTAACCAGAAGCAACCATCTCGGGAACTCCACTCGCCCTGCGCGTCCGGCCCGCGATGAGTAATCAGCGCAAGGTCGAGCGCGGCAGCCCGCCCGTGGGAGCTAAAGTGCGCGGCAATTCCACACACGATCGCAATTCTAAACCGGCGCGCCGAGGGCGCGATAGAGCGCGATATAATGCGCCACCATCTCCTCCTGCATCAAAGCGCCGCACATTTTGCAGGCCCTTCTCGCTCCAGCGCGCCCGTTCCGTCGAATCGGTTGAAGAGAGTAGAGCGTGCGCCGTGGCTGCTTCGGTCTCTCGACCTCGCTGGTTAGGCCCGCCTCGCCCGCGACTTCCGACATCGGCTCGCGATTCGCACAAATCACCGCGGCAACCACAGGCCTGGCGCCTCGATGATCGGCCAGCCCGAAGCCTTCAAACCGTGATGGATAAAGAAGGGCAAGCGCACCGTTATAGAGGCGCTTCGAGAAGATCGTTATTCCGGTCCCTCGACTTCCACGACACGTTCGAGTACGCCGGAGTTCCCTGCCTAACGAGCGTAAGGCCGGGGTCAGGCTCAGCCCGGCAAAAACGAGCTGACCCTCGCCATTGGTCTTTCGGTCAGGGCGAAAATTCGCAAGCACACCCTCCCGATTTTTCATCCTTAGATTCGAGCCGACGTGCAGGACGAACGGGCGCTCCGGCAAGAGGACGCTTGGACGGGGGCGAGTAACTGCCGCACGCGTTCGGGGGAGATTCTTCGATAGGATGATTGTTCCCGAGGTAAATTCGACTCAGCTGGCGGGCGCCCATCTTTTGCCTAACGATCCGCAGAGCGTCGCGCAAAGTCGCGTCAGTCGAAACGCAGGCAATCGCGGTTGCCTTTCGCAGCCCGGAAACGACCCAGCGCTGAAGATACTTCCCGGTGGCGGATGCCGGCGCGTCCGGCACTTCGCCCAGAGCCCCGCGCACCGCGAGCAGATCATGGCAACTAACCACCACCGGGCGGTTCAGATCCACCGTGCCGCATATGGCATTGAATGGTCGCAGATGCGAACGAGATCGCAGCCGGCCAAATGCCGCCGCAACTGTCGCGGAAAAAGAAGGAACCTGTCGAGATAGCCCAGCCATTTCGCGACGAAGTGTCCGGCAAAACAGGATTCGACCGAGAACCGGGTTGCGGTTGAATGAGCTCGACTTGAATCACCTTTGCTCGTTAGTCCGCGGCGCATCATTTCGGCGAAACAGCATGCTTTGCTGCTGGTCGGCAGGATAGTTACCGATCAACAGGACCATGATCTGATCGCGGTCGCGTCTCCGGGTTATGCAAACGTTCCGGCATAAGCTGAACGTCGCATTTTCACTGGAGGCTCAATTCGTTAGGGCGGAGGCATCGGCAAACTTTCGGGCTCCAGCTCAACTCGATCTTTTGGCTTGGCCGCGAAGGCGAAGCCCCATGAACACGACCGCAAACCCAAGGGTGGTCGGCTGACCGAAAGGGCCCCTCAAGGAAAACAAAAACGCCAGCGGCGAAGAGCAGGAGCGGGAGCGTGCTTCCAGCGCGCACCTCGCGAATCGCAAAGCAGAAAGCGAATGACGACCGCGCTTCGCCATATCAGAAAGCCAGACCAAGCACCGGACCGCTCTCCAGACCCGCGACCATTCGTTTTCTCGCGAGCAGAAATGCGGCCTGGCCGGTAAGAAGCTGGCCCCGCCGCTGGTCCCGACGCCGAGCCCATAGCCGCTCTAAGGGGAACCTGATTCACAACCATCAAGCTTCTCGGTGAAGCTCTTGATCGTCCTCTCAACTAAACCGCCAACCACAGACTGTTCTCGGCCGATTCAATGAACCGATCGGAGCACTTCGATGCTCCGTGCCGAAAGATTGGGAGATAGCTGATCGCCCATAATAGTACAGCACCGCGAATAATAGGTGGCGGCCAAAGCGTCCGACTAGGTTTGGCCTAACGACAAGGATACCAAGCGAGCCACCACCACCATGACGGCGAGGACCGCAGAACGACTTCGAAACGACTCGCGGCAATGATGAGCGCTGCCGCCGAGCTGTAGAGCAGCCATTGCCGATAGGGGAGCTTGGCAAGTAGCGCATGGAGCGGATATGCGGCGGTCGCGCTGACGTAGTAAATCGTCCCGGATACGAACGAAAGAACCCTGGCGGCCGGATTTTACCGCCGCCTGCCGAAATCTGTAACCCTTCGCCAGTGCCGCGCGGCTCGGTTGATAAACGAGTCCGGCGCCGCATTAAATTGAATCACCATCAGCAAGGCGTAGTAGAATGATTCCGATGATCGTCCACCGGCCGATGCGCTTGACGTCTTCCAAGTCGGAAAACGGCTGGAAGGATGAAGATCAGCGGAAGGTGAAGGGAAATTGGAACGTGCCCCATAGCCCGTTACGAGGACAATTGTTTTGATCGAAAGATACGGGAGCAAAACGATGATTCCGGTGGCCCATGAGAGCAGGGCGAGAATTTCAAGCGTGATTACAAAGACATTCTGGGGAAAAGGCGGGCGCGCAGCGCCAGGAAGTAGATCGCCAGGACGACTGGGTCGCGGATCAACAGCAACGGGGTCGAGAACTCCGGCAGAATCCACTTTCGAAAGGTGCCTTCAAAAACCAGGAGCCATAGATAGGAGCCAGATTAGCCGCCGGATATTGCGGATGGTTCCCGAGCGGTCAAAGATCTTGGGCTGGCGTCCGCCGAGGGATGGTCAGTCTGCCAATTGGTTATGACTTTCATGAAACAGGGCTTCTAGCCACCACTTCCTGTGCCAGCGCAATCAGCCGCTGGCGATAATTTTCCCAACTGTTGGTCATGGCTCGACACCGGGCTGCCTCCTGCATCCCCGCGAGGCGTTCAGCGTCTCACCGTCCAAGAGCAGGAGCTTTTCCTGCAATGGCTTCTGCGGAGCAAATCGGCACGAGAAATCCTTCCACGCCATTGGTGAAAAGATCTGGTCCAGCTGTATGGGGCGTGGCAATGACCGTCAACCGCTGGCGCCATAGCTTCAGCCAAGACCAGGCCAAAACCCTCATTCAGTGAGGGGAGCACGAAGGACATCGTGTCTGGCCATCTCCTCCAAAAGGTCAGCATGAGACAACGAAGGGATCCAACGGTATCCTTCAAGCATTGCTTGCCTGGGCATCTCTGCACTCACCCGGTGTCCAATCAAAGTAAGCTCAATCCTTTCCCGCACCAGTTCAGCCGCCTCGAGCAGATAGCCAAGTCCTTTTGCTCTGGGCCAGTGCGCCCACAAGATAATACTCGCAGCTTTCCTGCCTCTTTTGCGGCCGCGACAACAATTGTCTGAGATGGATTGGTCCCGTATGGAATGATCGTCGACCGGAGCTGTCAGGCTCGTGGCCTGGCAAGGCTCTCTTCGAGAAGCGGCTCGGTGTGATGACCACGTCGGCCAAGGCCAATTCTTCATCCTTGCGCGCGAGCTTCTCTTCGCTGTCTCTTAGGGCTCCAAGTGTTGGTGCCCATTCCGGTCGTAACTCTGCCCTCTTCGCGCTGGAGTCTGCTGGGAGACGCGCCAATGGACAATCGGATGCTCATAGAGGCAGAGAATGCCGCGCTTCTTTGCCACCCGGAATGTCTCCAACGCTCCGCCATCATAACCGTAAAACCGCTTTAATCGTTAGGCCATCGCTCAGCCTCCGCGCGACCCGGCGATCAAGTGAGAGATAGACTGCATCAATGCTGAAGACGTCCCGGTAGTCTTGGATAAGCGCTTGCCAATTTACAAAACCGGCAATCTGTCGGCCCCATTCACGAAAACCGTAAGTGAATGGAAAGGCGCAACCTCGGGAGGAAAGGATCGCCTTCGGAGTTGATTGCGAAATCCCGGTGCGAGCGCGCATAAACGGTCGAGCAATCCATTCTGCCGCTGGTTAATGCAGGTCCAGAATTCGCAGAGCATTCCGGCCTCGGCCAAGGCGACGGACGCCTCGTCTTACGTTCTGGTTCGCAGTGGGATGAGGAGGAGAATCACAATACGTCTTGAAAAAGAGCAAGATACTCTTTGCGCAACCGTTTCGACCCGGAAGTTGTCCAGGTGCGCGGGCGCGCCCGCAGCGTTCGCAGGTTTCCGGCCGAAGAAGTAAGCCTGGCGAGTTTCTTAGTAAGAGCTTCAACATCGCCATTCGCGAAAGTCACGCCACAGGGGCCGATCGCTTCTGGTAACTCCACCCCGATTTGAACCAACTACCACACAGCCAGAAGCAATCCCTTCCAGGGCGACCACTCCAAAAGGCTCGTCATAACGTGATGGCACAACCAGAATTTTGCGTGACGCTGAAGCATGTCGGCGAGGTCGCACCCAGTAAAGCGTCCGGCGAACGCTACTTGTTCCCCCTAACCCCAACTCGACTGTCATCTCCTCAAGGTGCGCCTGCTCCGGGCCTCCACCTACAATCGTTAGGCAGGGAGATAGTTGGCGCGCCTTCAGTTTTTCAAGGCTCCGGAGGAGAAGATCGATGCCTTTCTCGGAAACGAGCCTGGCCGAGGAAAATCAGATCACGGTCTCGTTCAATGGAGTCGGCCGAAAGGCGAAATAATTCCGAATTATATGGATTTGGAATGACCAGTGACCGGGTCTGAGTAAGCTAATTCTGCCACCGCCTCATTAATGGCGACGCTTTGATAATGGTTGGCGCTCGCGTGTTTCAGTCGCTGATGGATGTCGAGTCCTGAAGGCTTACGGCAATAAGAACCTTGGTGCGTAATGACAACCGGTCGCCGCATGATTGTAACTCGGCCAAAGCGCGCGTAAGCTAAGATTGTTTTGCCAAAAGAGATCTGACCAGGAAAGCGCGCGACAAAGCTCGCTAACCGAAGGCTGCCTGATGACCGGATAGGTAAACGATCCCGGTTCCGTTGCCGGCGTTTGGGTGAGCAAGGATACCCCGTGCCCAAGCCGAACAAATTCCCCCGCGAGAAGTTCGCTGACGGTCTCAATCCCACCAATGCTGGGAGCGAAGGCGTGCGAAGAGATCAAATATCTTCACAAGATTACCGATGGTTCGTTCGCATCTACAGCTTCACACAAATGCCTGCGAGGGCTTCGTCGATTGCGGCCGCCAGCCGCGCGGAAGAGTGCATTCTGGCGGCATTATCGATAAATCGCCCTTCAGCGCATATGGCTTCGCTCCGCCATTGTTGGTAACCGCTGTCCTTGGTGGTCAACGAAGAAGGTGCCGGGAAAGCCTTCAATCGTCCCGTTAGGATCAGGCATCACTGGAATCACCCCGTGCGCGCAACAAGCGGCGAAGGCCGATGACTTCAGGATCAATTCTATCGGCATGCAGGCGTGCGCAAGTAGTCAACCCAGCCAAAAGCGCATCCGGCCAGAATTCGGGAAGCGTCCTCCAAAGCAACGTTCGGTCGATAGTAACTCTCAAATTCTCCGCTCCTTTTCCAGGATCATCTCGCACGCAAGCGATTCTCCCTGCCGCCAAAAACGAAAAGCTCTTTTGGAAACTGCTCTTCGGCTATTCGGTCTGGCGATCCGAACGAAGGATGCAACCGAACGTTCAACCAACTCGGTTCCTCCGCAGATCACCCAGCGATGCCGGATCGCGCTCGTATACATCGGTGGAGGAGAGCTGCGGCTCGCCAAAGTTGGACATCACTGGCTGCATTATAATTCGCATCGCCGGAGCCAGCCGTTCGAGTCGACGTCGCGAGAAATTGTTACTAACCACTGCCGTGTCTGAGATTCCGGCGATCGCGCTTACGATGCGTTTTTGTATTGGCTGCAGCCAGAAGGGCACTCTGTCGGATCGAACCGGTGGCGTACAACTCATGGAAGATCGTAAGCAATCTTCCTGATCCCTTGATCCGAGAAAGTGCCTCGGCAGCCAGAGCGGAGTATCACGACGGCTGTAGCCGTAGTTCACGTAATGCAGGATGATCCTCGGATCGTCACCTGTTTGAAGCGTGTCTGCCAACCTCCGTAGCGGCGAACAAACTCGAAAGCCGCCGGTCACATTCTCCTCCTTCGCCGTGCGCTGCCGGAGAGAAAGAGTGCTTTCCAGCCAGACCGCGATCGCAAATTGCCCGGCGAGGTTGAGCGCGTGGTCGCCGACTCCGTCCTGTCCGCCGGGAAGCGCGCGGACAATCTGAAACAAAGGTTTCAAGCGAGTTTGGCGGATTGGGCCCTTGCCTAACGAGTTTAAGTGCACGCGATAGTGCTCGATGGTGCGTGCAGCAATTTCCTCCCATCGATATTTGGCGGCGAGCGCGAGGCACTCCTCGAGAGGGGATTCATACTCGGCGGCGGTTGACCGGAGGATGGCGCAAGCTGCCGCGACCCGAGTGCGGCAATATCACCTGCGGAACGAGTAACTGATCGCGAAGCGGAGCAAGAATTTGCCCGGGCCCGGAAACGTCATAGGCGACAGTTGGCAATCCAGCCGCCAATTGCTCAAGGATGGCAAGACCAAAGCCTTCAATGTAACTCGGGAACAAGGCAAGCGTGCACCGACTCAACACAGAAGGCAGCTCGCGTTCGGAGAAGTTCCGCTGACATGAGATTCCTTCTCTCGTTTCCACATCCGCAAGAACGACCTCGTCTGGGACCATCGTCCCGAGGAGGAGAAACTTCGTTCCCGGATATTGCCGCCGAATTGTGGAAATAATCTTCGTCCAGTCACGGGAACCTTTGCGAAGACTCCACATCCCAATGAAGCAGATCGTCTGGTTAGCAAGACGCTCAGGGGCGGTGGCCGCGGCTTCGGACAACGCCTTGCGAAAATCATCCGCCAACCCATAAGGCTCGACCATGATCGGAACCCGCAGGGATTCATCTTGAGTTAACTCCAACCGCTCGTCCTTGTTAGGTACGCTGATCAGGTCGCAGACACGCAACGTGGCCTCTGAATCCATCCGGCTGCGGTATTCGAGGAAGCCATGGACCAGGCGAGCCGTACTCAGCGTCCTTTGGCTGGTTCGGCCAGAGGATGCGCGAGTTGCGCAAAAATCGATCGTAGGTGCGAAACAGACCGACGGAACGAGCCGACCAAAAGCCCGGTGAAACCCAGGTATTGCTTGCGGTAAGGCAGCGTGCCGATGAGGCAATCGATGACATCGAACTGTTTGCAGTTTCGCCGAACATAGGCGGCAGCCTTTACCCGGAAGAATAATTGCTGAAAAGCGGACCCGGCGCGCGATCGCGGGCCCTTGGAAATGCATCCGTGAGACAGAACTTCTCCACGATGTGACCTGCTTTTCCCACGCCCGCATTAGCTCAATCCAGGCCCGGGTCGCGCCTAACCGCCCATCCCATGGCAAATTGACAATCGACAAGATTCGCAGAGGTCGTTCGGCGCTTGTTGTCTCGGTCATGAAGCGTTCCAGAATTATATGCCGAACGGGATTGACGTAATGGCGCAGAGACGATGGTCGACTCGCGTATTGATCGCGGTAACCAAACTGGTCGTCGAGTCGGAGGACGTAGCGGTCTGGGTCGAGCGACTCTGCGCCATTCGCGTGCATCACTAGGTGAATCAGGGTTTGATTAGTGAAAAGTCCGGCTCGCCGTCGAGTTCGTGAAAGCGCTCGAAACAAAGCGACCAGTCCAGCGTTTGGAACAGGAAAAGGAAACCACAGTTAACGGGATTCTTATATTCGTTAGGGCCGCGGAGGACGCGCGGATCGACCGATGACTCCGACAATCAGGCAGATAAAGTGCTGGGGCCAGATTGATTGCGCAGTCACAATCAAATCGGCAGCGCCCGGAAAGGAAAGGATGTCGGCATCAAGATAGAGTGCCGGTCCCGAGCGCGGAAGCGACATGATCAAGCCCAGTTGTTTCCCTGACCGGATGAGGTGCGATGTAGTGATCGAACGTGGTGATGAACTGGCGGGGCGAAACTCTGCCGCCGACCGCACCCTGATAACCGGATCAATCTCTCAGGAGTTCGATGCTGCGTGGAGAATGGGTGCCGTCGGACAACAGCAAGGAACTTGCGGCCGCCCGGCGAAGCGAAGCAGGAGCGAATCGATCGGACTTGTTCAGGAGCATGTCCTCGTTGGAATAGAATAAATATCATGGCAGATCCTTCGCCGGTTCGACTCTGCGAGCGATAACAGCCGGCAATGATGTCTTGTAGAGCTTGCGCCGAAATCCCGCCTCCCAGCGCCCCCAGTGGTAGCCAAAGTTTGGCGCCGTGATCGAACCTGGAAGGTGGTGATTGCGGAAACCGCGATAACTCAGCCCGATGTTAAGGAGCAGACTTGGAACTGCAGCGAAAAGATTAAAAGTCAAAACGCCGGACACGGTCGAAAAATCGATAAATGGAATCAGGGATGCCTGCGCGGCAATCGTCAGGGGAATGTTCAGCCAGGAACCAGCGATCCAGGCGCGACAAGCATTGAGATACCAAAGCGTGCTAGTCATCATGGTCAGGGTCGCGCCGGCGACCATCAGGAATAACTCCCAGTGCAAATGAGAGTATTTGTTGCCAAGGACAAAAAGAAACTCGTCTGGTAGAAGGATTGCTCCGCCGAGGACAACCAGACTGAAGCCGGCGACGGCGGTGACAATGCCGGCGTAAGATCCAACCAAGGCGTCGCGGGTCCTGGCAACGCGCAAAGGCCGGGGCAAAAATATTCATGATCAGGTTCGCTACGACTGAATAGATCATCGCCAGTCGACCGAGAGCTCCGACTTCAGCTACACCAACGCGATGACCAAAGACGGTGATTGAGGAAGACCGCGATCTGACCCTGAAGGCAATAAAAGATGGCGTTGGCCGCTTGCTGGCGGATGAAACCAACCATCGCCCGGCGATCCTCTGCATTTTCTTGGGCAGAGAACTCGACTACGCCAGCTGCATAACGCCGAAGGAGGTAGAACTGGAGAAGAAGCGCCGCCGAGCCGACGATATGTGCCGCAACGCCGGCGTTAAGGAAAATGCCGGCAAGGACTAACAAAACAACGGAGGCGAGATATTGCCCCGGTTAGATCTATCTTCTGGATCACCCGAATGTCAGAACGCAAGCGCGGCACGACTTCCAAGACCCCGATTGAAAGCTGCGCCGAGAGGGCGAGCAGCACGGCGCCGATTAAGACGATGGCGTAGAACAGGGGAAGCCCCATTCTTCGCGAGCATGTAATAGAGGAGCGGCGTGATGGCGATGACGGCGAGTAGCTCCAAGCGTGCGCCTCGGCTTGAGGCCGGTTCGGACTAACTCACCAAAGCGATGGCTATCCTGCCACACCCGGCCGCCAATCGAGATCATTCCGATGCTGATTCCGATGTCGGCCAGGATATTCATCGTCCCCTGCATCGTATTGGTAACGGTGAAGAGGGCGTATTCCCGCTGTTCCATTAGCCTAACGAGTAAAATCCCCGTGGCGAAGCCGATCAGCTGAACGAACATCTGCACGGAAGCAAAGCAGTCCGACCTGCCGCGCCAGAAAGAAGGCGCGGCCACCGCCAGTGTCGAGCGACTGAGGTTACTTCCGGGTCAGCTGGCGACGAAAAGCATGACGCGAAGAGCCGCTAAGAACGCGTCAAGGAGCGGCGAAAACAACCGCGGTTGCGCCTGCAGCTAGACGCGATGACCTTGTTTTTCTCCCACCGGATGCAAGTTGATCTGGGCGATACCCGGCGTGTTGTAATACTCCGCGTATTGGTAGTAGTAATATTCCGGCAACGAGGTGTCGACGTAGTTTAAGATAACGCCGGGAACATTGACTTGCCGATGATAGAGTAGCTCGAGCGCCTTCCTTGTGAGCCGGGCAGAAGTATAGGAAAGCCGGACGACGAAAAGGGTGGCGTCGATCTTGGGCGCGAGGCTGGTGGTATCGTCTGCCGCCAGCACCGGGGAGCTATCGATAATGACGTAATCGTAGTGGTTGTAGATGTCTTTCAGGAAGGCGTCGGTGGATTCACGCAGCAAATGTTCGCTCGGCTGCGGAAAGCGTGTTGCCACTGGGCAAGACAAAGAGGCTCGGCAGAGAAGTCGGGACCACGACCTCGCGCCAGTTGACCTCCTGTTTTAAGACCTCCGAAAAGCCAATCTTGGAACCGATGCCGAACGCTTCGCGCAAGGCGCTCCCGCCGCAAATCGCCATCGATGAGCAGGGTCTTTGGCGCAGAAAGAGCCATCGTGATGGCGAGGTTGGAGGACACCGTCTGACTTACCTTCGTTAGGTACAGCACTGGTTACGAGCAACGTCTTTCGGTCGCGGCCCTTCGTAGGGCATGAAGAAAATTGAGGAGCGAACATTCCGATAGGATTCGGCAAAATGTGCCGCGCATCGTCCGGTTGCAGCAGGGTGACGGAACCCTTCGATTTTTCCTTGGGAATCTGGCCGAGGATGTTTTCGGTAAAATGATGCTGGAACTCGGTGAAGGAGGCCATGCGGTCATCGACCCGATCGAGCAGGATCAGAATAACCAGCCCGGCGAAAGCCCCGAAGCCAAGACCGATAAGAAGGCTTTTACCAGGCCGGGACGGACCGAGATCGGCGTGGTCGCGTTCGCCATGATTGAAACCTGATCGCCCGCATCGGTCACCCGGGGAGACATTGACGTCTTTCAAGCTGTTGGTCAGCCGATCATAAAGCGTCTTTTGGCGGTCGACTTTATCCTTAAGGCGGTTGAATTGGGCCGAGGCGCTGACTTAGGTCGAGCGCTTTCTTCTCCCATTCCGCGATATTCGATTTCAGATTTTCCATCTGTTTCCCAATCGACTTGCGGCGGGTATCAAGTTTCTCGACCGCATCCTGGCGATAGAGAGCAATCAGTTTTTCCTGCTTATCGATCTCGTCATTCAGCTTAAGAATCTTAGGATGCTTGGGGCGAAGATCCCTGGAAAGAGTGTCGCGCTCGGCCTTCAATAACTGCACCGCCTGCTTTCGCCTTTAAGCTATCTCGCCTTCCGGGCCGACATCGGCGAAGGGCATTCCCTGATCATCCTGGGCCGAGGTCGAGAGTCATCCGGGCCGGCTTAAGCGAGGTTTGTTGCCGATCGAGGTTTTGATCGAGATCGAGCAAGCTCAGGAGATCATACTCGGTCTTTAACGAGGCAAATTGCTGGTTGAGTTTCACCAGATAGGCGGCCGCGCTGTTTCCTTCACCCTGGAGGAGCCCGATGTTGTTATCCTTTTGGAATTCAAGCATCTCGTCTTCGCCGTTGCGAGAAATCCTTTTCCACCTGGACCAGCTGTTCGGTGATGGCGGTGGTGACATGACTACCTTCGTCGGCCCGCATGCCTTTCTTCACATCGAGATATTTCTGCATCACCGCATTCAGATAAGCCTGCGTGTATTCGGGAGAAGCGCCGATGGCCTCGAGCTCGAAAATCGATGTCCTGGGACGCTGAGTAACCGTAAGGCTCATCTTAACCGGTTGTAACTCTGGGTGAGTCGCCCGACCAACGCTTCCGCACCAGTCCTCACCTCGTCGCTCTGCATGACCTGAATCTGCGTGCCGTAGAAATTGTTCGTGTCCTCGCTGTAAACGGCGTTTTGGGCCAGGTTCAGCTTCCCCGCGAGCATCATCTTGCTCGTGGAAAGGAAGGCGTTAGGCGCCTGAAAGATCATCCAGGCGCCCACGAACAATCCGAGGGAGATCGTCAGCAGCGGAATCCACCAGCGCCGCAAAAGGAGCGCCTTGTAACGATGAAGGCGGGTTACAATCGTGGTCGTGATTGCCGCTGGCGAGCTTACGTTCTGGAAGACGCCATAACCTAGAAGTTCACCAACCGCTGTGGGACGTAGATCTGATCATCGGGCTGAAGGACAACATCGTCCTCGGTATGTCCCTGCTCGATGACCCGCTTCAGGTCCACCGTCATACATCATGGCCATCCTTGCGGGTGACTTTGACCTTGCGTTTGTCTGCAAAGTCACCAAAGCCACCAGCCCGAATGATCGCCTTGCTTACGGTGTAGGTCTCATCGCTGGGTATTTCCTGCGGACCCTGACCTTTAACCGCGCCGTAGACATAAACTTTTCCGCGAGCCTCTATCGCTGACCTTGTCCACGGCCAAGATAACAGTCGCATGATAGTAATACTCTTTCTCGAGCGCCGCCTTGATATTGTAAGCTAATTCCCGGCACGTTTTTCCCTGCGCAGGAACGAGACCGATATAAGGCGACCTCCACCCGCCATTGTCGTTTACGCGCAGTCTTTGCGAGTCGTTGTCTCTGTCCTCGACGACACGGAAGCTGACAAAGTCATCGCGACCGAGACGCTTCTTGTCGTCCAGCACAGACATGGAATTGGTCCGCATAACCGTGCTGCTGGCCGTACCTGGAACCGGCTGCTCGACGGCAGTGGCGCGCGGGACGCTCGGAGCCGGGCTGCTATCCTGCGCAGATAACCGCGCCCACGGGACAGGAGCACGGTCAGCAGACTGCATAAGATAACCGAACGTTTCATTGGTTCATGCCAGCGTTAAAAGCTATAGGTGCCGTCCAAAGTGACACGATTTTGCTTGTAGTCGCGGAACGGCAGATTGGGATTGTTTTTGAGTATACTGGTAGCGAAGCCCGAGAGTTACATGTGGCAGTCAGCTGGTAGCCGATGGTAGCTGCGCCGCCATAACGCTGAATGTGTTCTCCGAAGAATTCCGCCGGAATCGTCGCCATCTTCGTAAAAGAGTCTCGGTCGCAAGCAGCATTCGATTAATGATCGCCCAAGTCGCGGTGTGGCGAACATAATTAATAGTGATGAAATTGGAGTCGACGCCTAAGGTGGATTCGTGCCCGGCAGAGATGGTTTGGGTGATGTAGGCATTGATCCGGTGGGAGAGCGAGATGTTGCCATACCAATCACTGGAATCGTTCTGATCGCTGAAGTCCGCCGCCATGGTCAAAATTCACAGACTGATAACCGATTGAGGCCCGCACCCTCAGATAGTTAGTGATCTGCGTCTCGATAAACGGCCCGATGCTAAAGCTCGATGAGTCATTCAGAAAATCTTCGTTGTAATAGTCAAAGACGGCAGTTGTCTCGATCCCGCCGCCGGTCGTCGACGTCAGGGCGAAGTAAGCGCTAAAACTCAAGATCTCGGCATTGCGGTTGAGATAAGAGAACGTGTCCGTGGTGGAAATATAGGTGTAGTGATCATAGCCAAAGGTCAGCACCGCCTTGTTCAAGTCCCATAAGACCGAGACGCCAGACCGTATTCTCAAAGCGGCCATAATTGACCACATTGCTGAGCTGAATTTCATCCACCGGATCGTCCGACAGCGAAAAGCGGTCATGCAGATTGATCCTGGAAATCCTGGACGAAAATATCGAAGGAGAGCTGCGAACCGGGCGAGATCAGGATGGCATTGTTATTAAATTCGAGTGCTCCAGATAGAAGCCAGTAACCAATGCCGAGGTCCAACCGCAGAGTATTGAGCTGAGTGACCGGCCAGATCGCGTTGATGTTGAACTGGGGGCGGATGATGACATCCGACTCCTTGTTTACCTGGGCGAGATTGATGTTGTCGTTGTATTCAACTCCGGTGGTGATGCTGAAGCGAAAGCGAACGGGACCAGCGAGCAGGTTATAGGGGATGTTTTCGATTGACTGGTGACGAGCCTCGGCTGCTTCCTGGCCTGCGAGCGAAGGTCTGACCGCGTCCTGGGCGCGAAGGTTTGCGCAACAAAGAGGAAGCGAAAGGAACGCCCACGCGAGGCGAGACACGACTATGGGAGGGATGCTTTGGTCCATACTCATTCGCGGCAACCGCCGTCTACCTTAGCAGGTGTAGTGCCAGCAATGGCATCTGACCTCCTGGAGTGATTCCGCACGCTTTGTTGAGTATCTGCCCAGACGGCACAACACCCTGGGGTCCTTTGAAGGTCCTTGAAACATTATTTTACCGGCCGTTAAGAGGGCGAGATTAACCACCGTTGACTCGATTCAGCAAGCTAAATCGTTCACTAGCGTCCCGCTGGTTTGGGGAAATTTATCCCAACGGATGCCGACCTGGCTGGCGTGGTTCAAGCTTATCGTTATCGGCATGTATCGGGTCGGAGGTGGCGTTTTCCGAGGGAGATCAGGGAGCTTTAGCGCTGTTTTCTTTGCGGGGCTCGATCGAGGTAGCGATCGCTCAGAGCCCGCGTGGTGAACCGGTGAACGATCCATCCCTTGAGGACGGCGCTCCACTCTGGCTTATGCTCTTTCATTATCGCAATCCCAAAAGAAAAGGAACGCACCATAACCGTTCTCAATCAAAACGCCGCAGCGGAAGGGCGCTCGATCGCGATTTCGAATCGACAATTGCTCCGTCGACAGCCCGCACTGGAGTGTGGTCGGGGAGCGATCAATTTTCGCCACCAGCGACAATTCAGCTGCTCTCACCGACGGGATCGAGGCGAAATAGGGCGGCTGACTTTTGACGTCCATCCTCCGCATCGAGGCTGCCAGGTCAAGATAGCACGCGCTCTTAAACGGTCGCCCGAACGGCATCCAGCTGATTGGCGGAACTGAGTTTTCCGCTCTTGTGAGCGATAAACTTTGCGTATTCGTCGACGGCGCAATTTGCCGGGCGGCCGAAAATCGAACTGTTCGGAATGATCGGAAAATACCTCGTGCACTCCGTCCAGACGAGGCGACCATCAGTATCGATGTTGACCTTGGTTACGCCGAGCTTTGCCGCCGGCAGATACTCGTTTTCATCCACCCCGCGAGCAGAAGGATCGAGTTTGCCGCCGGCCGCGTTGATTCGCTGCACTTCCTCGATCGGCACGCTCGAGCTTCCGTGCATTACGATTGGGTGCTCGGAATTCGTTTCGGATTTCCTCGATGACATCGAAATGAAGCCCCTGTTTCCCCTTGAATTTGTAAGCGCCATGGCTGGTTCCGATCGCGGCAGCGAGCGAGTCGCAACCTGTTTGCCTAACGAATTCGACCGCTTCGTCCGGGATTTGTCAGGGAGGCACGCCCTTCGTCCGACTTGATGTCCTCTTCGTCCCCGCCCGAGCTGGCCGAGCTCGGCCTCAACACTGATTCCTTCTTATGCGCACGGTCGACGACGCGTTTCGTGATGGCCACGTTCTCCGCGAAGGATTCGTGGCTGGCGTCGATCATTACGCGAGCTATAGAAAGCCGGAATCGATGCAGTCGTAGCAGCGTCTCTTCATCGCCGTGGTCGGAGATGAACCGCATGAAAATAGCATCGGCAAACATCTTGTCTGGCGGTCCGGATTAGCGCTTCAAGCATTCTCTTGTCGGCGTATTTTCGCGCGCCCCTGAAAGTTGGATAATGAAGGGCGCCCGGCTTTTCCATGTTTCCTCGGAAGAGTCCGAGGATTTGCTCCATGTTATTAACGTTATAGCGCACCGACGGCGAACTTTCCGTAAGCGACTTTGTAGAGCAACTGAGTGGTAACGATCATGGCACGATTCTCCGGTTATTAATTGCTCTGGCAATGTCGCAACCTAGGGCAGCTGCGGCACTTGCCAATGAGAAATCCGCTACGCGCGGCTCAATTATCGCTCGCCATTATCCGCCACTGGAAGAAGCACGCTGACCTGATGTGCCCTGCGGATTTGAATCAATGTCGACGCGACCGTTGTGGTCGAAGACCGTGCGTTTCACAATCGGCAGGCCGAGTCCCATGCCGCGCGGCTTTGTTGTGCAGAAAGGGGAAAGATCTTGTCCTTCAGGTCGGCCGCAATTCCAGGTCCGTTGTCGTGGATCGTGACCACCACCCCACTCGTATGTTCCCCTTCGCGTACCGGTCGCGCCGAGAGTGTAATTCGTCCTTGGAGTCCATGAGTCGCTTCGACGGCGTTCGCGACCAGTTGGGCAAACGCTTCTGCAAGCGCAGACTCGTCCCGACAATTGACGGCAGATCGTCGGGCAGCGAAGTTTCAACGGAAAATCCGTTGGTTGCCTTTGCGCGCCCGGGCCAGCTCGACCGCCCGCTTCATCGGTCCGCGCAAGATCGATGGGCCTAAAGTTTAGTTCCGGCGGGTGAGCAAAATCGTTGATCTGAGTGATGATGAGGTCAGAGGCGATCGATTTCCTGCACCACGATTTCATTAAAATCTCGACGGAAATCGGGATCATCGAATCGTTCGGCAACAGTTGTGCTGCGAAGGTTTTGATCGCAACCAATGGATTGCGCACTTCGCGTGGGACATGCTGGCGGCGAGATCGGTCCAAAAGGCGGCTCGATCGACCAACTCTGTTTTTGTCGAGCGCTTCTTCCGGCGTCATATCCTGGATGATGGCGGCGGCACCCAGAGCTTGTGATTGCGAATCAGCCGACGGGTTTGAACTGCAAAGCGAGCGGCGGGGTGCTTGGGTCGACCCGCATTGTTCATGGGCTAACTCCGGACTCGATCCAAGCGCTTCGCGAAGGAGAGGCAATCCGGCTGCCGACAGCTTCCACCGGCTTGTTGACCACCTCCTCGGCCGAGACGGCTCCAAGACCGATTCAGCTGTACGATCGCACCACCGGATGATTGCGTCTTCGTCGCTCGCGACGATCCCGGAGGGATGGAAGTGAGCAGAGTCTCCGCCAGCGTCTTCTGACGGGTAACTTCTTCATGCAGCGAAGCGTTTTCGAGGATGATCGAACGTGGTCCCCCCAGAACCATCAAGGTTTCGAGGTCGCGATCGTCAAACGGGCGACCGGTCAAGCGATGGCCGAAAAACAACCAGCCGCTGATTTGGCCGCGAGCATGCAAAGGAACGATCACTGGCTCCAAAGTATCCAGCGACCGGCGAAGCAATTCTCTCTGCCTATGTTCCGGCGCCTGCTGGAGGTGGCCCCGATAAACGAGGTGCGGTGGCGTTCGAGCCAGCGAACCAGTGGATCGCGTTCCTCGATATTCGAGCTGGGATGTCTCGCGAAGGCAGCGAATTCCAGCCTGCAGCCGGTGTTTTCGCCGGGCGTGGCGACGCGAAAAACATTCCTAAACGGGTGACTTTTGCTGAGTCGGCAAGGCTTGACGATGCGGTCCAAGAGTCGTTCCCTGTGAATCGATCCCCGGCAAGCCGGCGCGGAAAGCGGAGCAACGAGAAACTCGAATCATGCGATTCACGAGCAGGTTGAATCGCGTGATTTATCGTCGCGGGCGCGTTGGAAACTCGGCTCGCAGGGGCGATTGTCCTCCAGCACGCTAATGCTCAAGCGCGTCCGATTAGGTCCTGGAAACTCTGGCGCTCCAAACTTATCTCCACGGTGGCATAGATTCCTACCTGTTCCGGCCTCTCGGAATGGATCCGAGCGTGGGATACCGAACGCGATGATTAGGACATCCGGCCATTCCAGCTGCACTTGTTCAAGCAGCTTGCGGCTTTCGCGGATTCGCAGATCGAGCAGGAGAACCGCTGGATCGTTCTGTTGCAGGACGGGGTGGAGCCGTTCGGCCTCTTCCACGAGTCGGATCTCGACGAGGCTGCGCAGGAAAGCGCGAACGCGCCTAACGAAATCAGAATCCTGGGTGCGTAAAGAACACACGCCGCGGGAAATCATGCCGCCGCGACCTCCTCTGGAAGCGGACCAGGGGGAGGAGAGTAATGGAAACTGGTGCCGCGATTGAGTTCGCTTTCAACCTCGATCTGGCCTCCATGTTCCTGACGATTCCATGGACGACAAGGGCGTCAACCCGGGACCTGTCGCAGTAATCTTTGTGAGTCGTGAAGAAGGGATCAAACACATGCGCCACATCGTCGGGGTTTGATTCCCATTCCATCGTCTCCGACCGAGATCCGAAGAATTTCGCGCACACCGACCTCTCGCGCCGGGCCGGGCGGCCAGGCGCGATGGGGTGCTTCCGGTCGAGCCAACCTCAGTTGAAACGGTAGAGTGACCGCCTGGGCAGCCTTCAATCGCATCGAGTGCGTTGATGAAAAAAATTGAGGGAATACCTGCTCAATTTGATCCGCATCAGCACGGATAGTATCCACGTCGGCGTTCCAGGAACGAGCTAATTTGACTTCTTTCGATGTTTGTGCCGATGCCCGACGTGCGAGAAGTGCCTTTCAAGAACCTCCGTGCGCGTGCATCGGTTTTGCGCCAACAGTTTCGCCGGACGAGCGAAACGCAGGGCTGGTTGACCAAGGAATCAATGCGATCCACCTCGTGCCCGATGAGCGAGAAGAACGTTTCCCGGAAATCAGAGTCCTGGTGCCGTTCCGGGGAGAATTGGGCGAGGTTTTGATCGAAACCAGCGGATTCATGATTTCATGCGCCATACCTGCCCGGAAAGAGTTCGAGACTCGCGAGGCGATCGCTGCGACGGATCTGCATCTCGAGCCTTTTCAAGATCGTGATGTCAGTTAGCATTAAGGCTCCAGGTTCACCATCCTGCCCATGAAAGATCGAACTTACTCGCCCGCAGGGTTGTGCTCCAGTCACCGGCACGGAGGACAATTTCTGTCTCTCCTGGCGTTCTCGGTCGCTAATGTCTCGCCCTGAGAATTTCACGCAGGGAGTCGGGCAGATTACTGATCTTCCGCGCCAGAAGTTCCGGACGCGCCCAAACCGGTGATTTGCTCAACCTCACGATTGAAGACGGTGATCAATCCACCGCGATCGGCGGCCACGACTCCGGTGGTGAGGTTTTGCACCCAGGAGCGTTTCGTTGTAGATCTTTGCATTTTGGACCTCGGTAAAGTTGCGCGTTTTCAATTGCGACCGCGAGCTGACCGCATAGGACCAGGGCGCGCGTTTTGCTCGACGCGGTGCCATAAATCCGGCCGGAACGCCGCGGACCAGAAGCATTACGCCAGCCAGTTGTTCACGAGAGAAAATTCCCATGGCGACCGCCACGTAGACGAGCGCATCTGGCGGCCGGACCCTCTCAATTCGGGGGATAGAACGGATGCGATGAAGTTCATCAGTAGGCTCCTGGGTTCGCTCGAGATGGGCAATAATTGCCTGGTCTTGCCGGTGTAGCTCCATTCGTGTGCGCGACCCGGAATTGACGCGGAAAGCGCTGAGAATAAAACCCTGCTCCGGCAATAGCAGAAACGCACCACTTTCTGTGTCGACCGCCTGCGCGATGGTTAAACCGAAACGCTCGAGCAAGTCGGCCAGAGTGGTGACGGATCGCAAGATCGCCCGCGGCCTGATTCATCGTTGCTTGGAAGTCGAGTCGGCGCGTTCCCACAAACAGGCGATCGGCAAGCGTCTGCGAAACACCGCGCGCGACCATTGCAAACGCGCGATTACAAGCGCGGCATTAATGAAGATGGCCAATTCTCGACCGTCATTGCCAATGATCGGGGCGAAGACCGCCTCGCACAGCCACCCAGATGGCGGCATAGAGTGCAACGGGTATACAGCGAGCAAAAGGTAGGCAATTGCCCGCCATGAAAAATCAACTTCAGAATCTTTCTCGTCGCGATCCCGTAGCCGACGACGAGGCTGAAAGACGACAACGCGAAAGGCGCGAAGAGCAGCGCGAGACTGACCGATTGGTATTCCAGCAAGAAAGAAGAGCGAGGAGACGCACGACGCGCAACGCCACCGATGAGGATAAAAACCGAAGTTCGACATGCTCTCCACCACTTGTCTTGCGAATATCGCGGGATATAGCTGACGAGCAGCACACTGAGGGCGATTTGCAGAAACCAAACAGAATGGACCCAAATCGTAGCTTCCCCGTGGGCCGCTTTGGGCGGCAGACCTGGTGTGACCAGATAGCTGAGCACCTATCAGAAAACCGCGTTTGACAGAGGCCCGCGGCAAAGGCAATGAACAGCCAAATGCTGGAGTGGTTTAAGCAAGCTGCGCCAACCACTCAATTGCCGCCGCACGGAGAGACCGCAACAGGATTCAAGCGCAGCGAGATAGAAAGACGGCGTGAGGCGGTAGCTTGCCGAATTGCGATTCCGCTGTCGACGGGACTCTTTGCGATGAACGCCACAGTACGGGCTACCCAGCCATGCGGCGATCGCGAGCGAAAGGAGGAGAAAGCATTGGTTCGCCAGGCGGCGACGATTCGCTCGGAAGACCGCGCAATCCGCAAGGGCGATCTGGATGCAGAGTGCCGCTAGTGTCGGAAGGTAATGGCGCATGTCCATCTGGCGCATCCTTCAGCTAACGCGAGATGGCTCTCGTTTTCTATCACTCCGGACAGAATCGCTCCACCACCATGCTACTATTGCCGCCGCCCAAACCGCGAACATTGATCAAAGCGCACTTCAATAGCGCTTTTCGGGCCCTGCCGAGGACAAATCCAAGTCGCACCCTGCTAAGGGTGCTTCGTGATTGGCCGTGGTGGAATCAATCCCATGCTCGGAGGCCAGGCACATGCTATCAGCTGAAATGGGCCTGCCGCGGACAGTGGTTGCCTGTGACCCCTTTGATTGAGACTGAATCGGCAAACGCTTCGCCTGGCTTCCAAAAACACGCCCGGATCATTTTCACCTCGGCAACATCAAAATCGGGTGTCCCGGGCCATAGGAGCAGAGGTAATCGATTTCGCGCGGAACTCGCCTGCATGTTGGCCAAGGATAAGCGCATCGTATTTTCTAGACCAACAAATGGGTCGTCTGGGTCATGATCCATCTGCGTCGCATATCCGCAAATTTCTAAACTTATTCGGCCCCTCGCGCAGCGGCAGTGATCAAGGCTTTCCAGCACAACAACACCTGCACCCTCCGAATTATGCGAATCGCCCTGATCACTGATCGGGGCCTGCTGGCTCGTCGGCTCCGAGTTAGCAAAGAACTCAGTCCGCAGACGCAAACGACGCCATTGTGAGCGGGTTATCAGGAGCGTCGGCTCCGCCCGCGAGCGCAGCCTGCTTCGCGCCGCGGAGATCCTGTCGACCGCCTATCGCGATCGCCATCGATTCCTGGAAGGACAAGCCGAGGAGATCGTTGTAGCCTGCGTTTCGACGCCGAGTTCTCGGCAATCAAATGTGCCGCTGCCTGGGAGCAATACGTAGCG
>ERZ1370068.11083-contig-9728_pt1 | contig 29921 bp, 50 predicted proteins | sample MGYA00561227_ERZ1370068 | MGnify/ENA primary metagenome ERZ1370068 (study PRJEB38410, sample SAMEA6850437) | metagenome | study: Metagenomic assessment of the ecological functions of the soil: analysis of the soil microbiota associated with the...
TTACGTATTGCTGGGCAGGATCAATGAGGGAAAGTGTGAAGTCGTCACGAATACCGAGATTCCATCGCTTCTCGGCAGTTGAACTGCTCGTTGCTCTTGCGTTGCTCTTCTTCTTTTTTCCCTTTGTCGAAGAAGTCAAAGGCGGAGATGTTATTGTATCGATTTTGCTTTCCCTGGTGCTGCTGTCCGCTGTTCTTGCTGTGGCGGATCGCAAAGGCGTCTTCTTCATCGCGCTTGTGCTTGCTATTCCAGCGATTGCCGGCAGGTGGATCAATCATTTCCGACCGGACCTGGTTCCACCTGCCTCGTGTTCCTTATCCGCAGGACTCGCCTTGATTGCTTTCGTGGTGGCGAATTTGCTCCGCTTCGTTTTGCGTGCGCCTTCGGTAAACACCGAAGTCCTCTGCGCGAGCATCTCGGCTTACCTGATGCTTGGCTTGTTGTGGACAGTAGCCTACTGGCTCGTAGCCCAGGTGACTCCAAATGCCTTCGCGTTCAATACGGCCACCGGGACAAAAGAGACGATGGCAGGTTTCAACGCTTTCTACTTCAGCTTCATCACACTGAGCACGGTCGGCTACGGCGATATCACGCCCGTCTCAAGGATTGCGCGCTGGCTTGCAGCAACGGAAGCGATGACCGGGTTGCTCTATGTCACCGTCTTGATTGCACGCCTGGTTTCACTTTATTCCAGTCCAAAGTCGGAGTGATTCCCGAGCCAGTCTCTTAAATCGTGCAGCCAGCCACAGTGGTTTGATCGTTCGGCATCCCGAACGGCGCAGAGCGCCGTGGCTACAGCGCTACTTGCCGCGCCTTCAGCGCAGCTTGTCCTGGTTCAGTTTTAGAGTGTCCGGGGCCTTGGGAACACGAATCGGTTGAGAAGGAGCAGGCACACCTTCTGCATTCAAGGAAAATGCATGCGGTAAAGAGCGCCGAACATCGCTACCGAGTTATCGCTCCACAATCCTCCGTGACCCCAAATGATTTCCTTAGGTACGCGCACGATCCAGCAGGGCACACGCGCATTGCCGCTGTAGACAAACTCCCAACGGCGCCAGTCTTCGTTTCCTGTGGGAGGGCGCGTCTCATCTGGATTGTAATCCGGACCCCGACAGAATTGTTTTTCGTGACCATTGTTCTTTTCGCTGGTGAAAAGGTTCGGCCGCGCACGTTTTGTCGAAGATTGGCTTCGAAGGCCCGGTTCTCATACGTCTTTAGATCCGACGGCGGCGTAGCTCCGCCCAAGGGGACAACGTTAAAATTTACCAGATACTTATCGTTGCCGGGCGTGTGGGTCTGGAACTCTCCCTCCGATACTTTTTGTCCGTTGCCGCCAGGCACTGGAACCCTGTCCCAGTGGTAATGAAGATTTACGGTGTTGGCCGAGACTCTGGCCTATTGGAAAAAATTTCCCGGTCGCCTGATCGTTCTCCGATTGCAGAACGATGAGAAGAGGACGGTTCTCGCTTCGTCACAGCACCCTCTTCGGCCCCAGGGCGTCCTGCCTACATAAGCGCCACGGGTCGGGTCATACTTATAAAGATAATCTAATTCCGACATCAACTGCCGGGTGCCGATGGAATCATCCGCAGGGTTGAACGCAACCGCCATGTCCCACGGACTCGCGTTCCGCGCGCCGGTGCTGCTGGCATCGAGGATGGAGTGAGAAATAGTATTGCTCAGGACCAATCCGCCAAACGAGTGTCCCATCAGCACGCAATGGTGAACCTGCTTGCCCGGCTCTCGCGCAGCCAGTGCCAGTTCGTTAATAGTAGCCAGGCAGCTGTTTTGCGCCGCCACCGAACCGCCCGTCAACTTGCGGTTCCAAAACGTCAGCAGATCCAAGCCTGGCACGCTAAGGTCTTTGCCGCGCCACGCGATATAAACACCGATCACGTTAATCTTTCCCTGGGTCACCTCGGGAAGACGCGAGACCATATCAATAAAGTGCTCAAATCGGCAGACGTCCCCTGAGACGGCGTTGTTCATCCAGCCGTGGATGTAAACGAAAAGGAGAGGGCGTTGCGCCTGGCGAATCACGTTGATCGCAGCCGCTCGTTGTGATGTATCCAAGGCCGAGCCCTGATCGCCGAATTCGATGAAAGCGAATTTGTAGCGCCCGTCGCTCGGGCCTCTGTATTGAGTTGAGCGGTTCTGTCGGCCGTGTTGGGGTGGAACGGGCCATACGATTCGCACGAAGCCAACAGCATCGCGAAAACAAGTCTAACGAAGGTCTTCATTGAAGCTTTTTAGGAGCGCCACCGAGGCATCGTATGAAAACTGCTCCGGGCACTCAAGCGCCGAATTTTAGGCGTCGGGATTGGGAGGACCAATGGGACCTTAGTCTTATAGATTTCAATTACGATCGGATCGAGCCGACACCTTTAGCGACTGTACTGGCTACAAGATTTCTGAACGCCAAAAGTCTTATGGAAGGCGCAGCGAGACCTCGGTAAAGCTCTTGCATCGGAATTTGCTGACGTCTGAAATGCTGCGACAATCCTCGCTCTAACTTGCTTCGATGATTACCGACGAACCAAGTCACCTGGTAAATCGCATGAATCCTAAACATTCGAAAACATCTATCCGGATTCGCGTGATCGCCGCCGTAACGTGCCTCGCGTTTTTTGCTGGGTGCGCGACTACGCCGCAAACAGCAGGCCGTCTTCAATACGCGCCTGCCGCCAGCATTATGCGCGAGGCGCGGTCCTCGCAGGTCCCAGTTGAGAAACGAGCCGCCGATTATTTACAGGCCGCTGCCATGACCGCTCCACTGCTGGGCACCGGCGCTCAAGAGACACCAGCCCGCGATACTTACAACGCGGCCTGCGGTGAACTTACCGTTCTGCTGCGCTCCAGTGAAGGAGGACGGCTGTGGAACCATCCGCTGACTCTGACCGGCGAGCAACAAGACTTATCATCTACGGCTTGAACCCGCCGGTCCCGCAGTCTGGGCGCCGAACTACTTCACAACCTTTGAGAGCCCAGCATCAGATCAAAGAAAATCTGATCAAGAAGCAAAACATTCAGGAAGGCGTTGGCGGCGCGCTTGTCGGAGTGCGAATCGTCAATCCACCCGAAAAGTTCGCGCCGACCAAAGGAATCACCGCACCGGTCACAGCCACGCTCGATTTTCACGGCAACGGATGCCACGCTCGCACTGCGTCGTCCTGCCAAGCAACCGACGGCCGATCGTTGAAGGAAAAATCCGTCCGCTGGCGGCCGATTTCTCCAGCACCGATCAGCTACTACCAGCCGCCGGGTAATCTTCTGCTCGTCGGATTAATGGCAGGGCTTCGATCCAGTCGTTACATGGACAAGACTGGCTTGTATTTCCTGCAGCCTTACGATCCCGACCGGATTCCTCTGTGTGTTTCGTGCACGGCCTTATTCTCAACGCCATTCGATTGGGCGCAAACGATCAATGGACTTCAAGCCGACCCTGAAATCCGCAAACATTATCAATTCTGGGTCTTCGGCTATCCGACCGGCAATCCCATCCTCTATTCCGCATTTCGATTGCGCTGAAGAACTGGCCAGAGTCGACAAACTTTATCCGAACCATCGCCCGATACGTTGTTGTAGGTCACAGTATGGGCGGGATGCTTACTCGCATGCAGGTGATTACGGTCACAAAGGCCGATGTGGGAGAAAGGCTCTGGGGAAACCGCGCAAAAGCATTTTTAGCGAAAATTCCAGCGATGAGCTTGGTTGTGCGCGCCACAACATTTCAGGCCAATCCTCGGATTAAACGCGTTGTGTTCATTTGTACTCCGCATCGCGGGAGCAAGATGGCCAGCAGCGGATTGGGTAGATTTGGCACTAAGCTTGATCGCTCTTCCACTTAACATTGCCTCGGCCATGAAAGACGACGCTCACCAGCGCGAGAACTTGTGCAACTGACCGGAAGTTCCAAACGTCTCCCGAACAGTATCACGGGCCTGAAACCGTCAAATCCAGCGTTACCCGTAGTCAATGAAGCGCGGATCAGCGTTCCGTATCACTCGATCATCGGTGATCGCGGGAGAGGACCATTGCGCGGACTGCACTGATGGTGTCGTCCCTTACTGGAGCTCTCATCTCGATGGCGCCCAATCCGAAGTGATTGTTCCCGGGCCGCACAGGGCATGCGAACTGCCGCAAACCATTGCCGAGCTTGACCGGATTCTTGCGTTTACATCTCAAGATCCGGCAGTGGCCGAAGCACCGGCATACTAGCCACGGCGGATTGATGGCAGCGATCAAGTTGATTTTGGCTATCCCCTTAGCCATCATCGCTATCGCCTGGGCATTTGGCGCCGGTATGGTTTGACGCTCCATTCGGAGCGGGCAACCGGTTGGCAGCGGCACTGCTCGCGATCACGTTCGTGGTCGTGCTCCTATTCGTTAGGCCATTCTGGCGAAAGCTGGTCATCTTTGTCGTGCTCTTTGCCGGCGTGCTCATCTGGTGGCTGACGCTTTCTCCAACCAACGATAGCGACTGGCAACCGGACGTCGCTCAGGAAGCGTGGGCCGACATTCAAGGCGACGAAGTCACGTTGCATAACGTACGCAACTGCGACTACCGGACCGAGACCGACTACACCCCGCATTGGGAGACGCGCACCGTGCGCATCTCGCAGATCACCGGCATCGACCTCGCGATCGATTACTGGGGCTCGCCCTGGATCGCGCATCCCATCGCCAGCTTCCAATTCGCTGACGCGCCGCCGCTCTGCTTCTCCATCGAGACGCGCAAGAAGCTTGGCCAAACCTACTCGACTATCGGCGGGCTCTTACCGGCAGTTCGAACTCATCTACATCGTGGCCGATGAGCGCGACGTGATCCGCGTGCGCACAAACTACCGCAAGGAGGATATCTATCTTTACCGCACGACCATTTCGCCAGCGCAGGCGCGCGAACGTTTCCTTGAATACATCCATTCGCTCAACGCTCTGCGGAACAAACCGCGCTGGTATAACGCCATCACCACCAACTGCACCACGAGCATCCGCACGCAGCATCCGCCCAACGAGCGCGTGCCATGGGATTGGCGCATCCTGCTCAATGGCAAAGGCGACGAACTGATGTATGAGCGCCATGCTCATCGTCACCGGCGGGCTTCCCTTTGCCGAGCTAAAACCCGAAGCCTGATCGACACCCGCGCCCGCGCCGCCAACGACTCTCCCGATTTCTCAAAGCTGATCCGCGAAGGTCTGCCTTTCGCGGTTCCGTCCGATCCGTGAGAGGATACAAGCCAAGAGGTTGACTGCGAGGTGGCCACCGCTGGAATCACTGACGATCTGGCTGTTGCCAAACATTTCTCAATATTCCCGACTGTTCTCACACGCTAACTTGGAAAAATTAGGATGCAAGCCGTGCTCGTGTAAGCCTAAAGTCTTATATTGCCATCGCACAACGGAGGGTAAACTTCTAGAATCATAACGCCGTGGGCTAACTGGGAAGTAATTGGAAGTTTCGTTCACTACAAACGGACCAAGCATTACGATTTGAAAAGTAATATTCTGATTGCTTGTTTATGTATCTGCGCCGCCGGCGTTCACGCGGAAACGTCCGAGTCGCCTGCGTTCGCGCCGACGATTCCGAGACAAGAATTCTCCACGCCAGGCAAAGCGCCGGAGGGAACGGTATGGATTCCCGGCGGTGAATTTTCCATGGGGCGCTAGCGTGAGCGGAAGGGCAGCGCTGAAATGCCAATGGCGTCGAACGATTCCAGCCCGATTCATCGCGTTCGCGTGGATGGATTCTGGATGGATGCAACGGTAGTGACGAATGAGCAGTTCGAGAAGTTCGTGAAAGCAACCGGTTACGTGACGATCGCGGAACGCACGCCAACCAAGGAAGAATTTCCAACTGCGCCGCCAGAAAATCTTGTTGCCGGCTCGGTCGTCTTTTGCGCCGACCGGATCAGGAAGTGCCGCTCGACGGATCATTATCAATGGTGGAGTTACGTGAAAGGCGCGAACTGGCGGCATCCGCTGGGGCCGCAGAGCGACATCAAGGGAAAGAAAAATATCCTGTTCGTCGCATATCGCCTATCCGGACGCGGAAGCCTATGCGAAATGGGCGGGCAAACGTTTGCCGACTGAAGCCGAATTTGAATTTGCCGCGCGCGGTGGTTTGTCAGGAAAATCATTTGTCTGGGGCGATGAATTTCGCCCGACGGAAAATGGATGGCGAACACGTGGCAGGGAAAATTTCCGGTCAAAGACGCGGGCGAAGATGGCTACGCCGGCATCGCGCCGGTCGCGAATCATTTCCGCGCGAATGGCTACGGCCTTTACGACATGGCCGGCAACGTCTGGGCAATGGTGCAGCGATTGGTATCGCGCCTGATTACTACGCGGACATTGGCCGATAAAGGCGGCGTAGCGCAGCAATCCGCAAGGCCCCGATGCACCGTTCGATCCTGCCGAACCTGAACGAGAAAAAGCGCGTGCATCGCGGCGGCTCGTTCCTTTGCAACGATCAATATTGTTCGCGCTACATCGTCGGCACGCGCGGCAAGGGCGATGTCAACACGGGCACAAATCACCTCGGTTTTCGATGCGTCCAATCACCGGAGAATGTCGCGCAACAAAAAGCACAAAATTAGGTTGTTAATAAAGGGGACCCTTAATCAAGCCTGATGCAAAGTAAGAATTCCAGCTGCCAATGCGATCTTTGGGCCTTGGACCGGCAGATGCTGGATCTTTTCTTTGCCCTTCGGGGCAATGGCTGCAGCCTCCAGGTCCGATTCACTCGTTGTCGACTCAAACAATATAGCTTGTCCACCGCTTGAGCGATGAAGTAAAAGCACATATAAAGCCAGCAAAACTTATGAAGCCACGAACTCTTCAATCCACATGCCGTGGAAAATTATCTCTCGCCGTGATTGCCATTTTCTTTCTTGGGCTGTTAACGCCGGTCCATTCCCAGACCCCGGCGCAGCAAGCCAGTCTCAGGAAGATGACGACCACAACCTCGGACGCAGCAGACACAGCAGCAGGCGCCCGAAGCTTCCAAATGATCAATTGGATTCGCTGGTTGCGCCGATTGCGCTTTATCCCGACTCGCTCCTGGCTCAAACGCTCGCTGCTTCCACTTATCCGCTCGAAGTTATCCAACTTCAGCAGTGGATGGGTCGGAACAAGGATCTGAAAGACAAAGCGCTGGCGGACGCAGTGGCAAAGCAACCGTGGGATCCCAAGCGTCCAGTCAATGGTAATGTTTCCAGACGTCGTTCAGCGGATGGCGGACAATATCCAATGGACGACTGACTTGGGGAATGCATTCCTGGCGCAAGAATCGGATGTGATGGCCGCAGCGCAGCGCATGCGCGCGAAGGCTCAGGGCACGGGAAATCTAAAAACCAGCGCCCAATCGGTAGTTAAGACGGAGACAATCCCGCAGCGGCAATCAGGTGATCACAATTGAGCCGGCCAACCCCGACGTTGTCTATGTCCCGTCTTATGATCCGACCGTGGTGTGCGGAGCTGCTCCTCCGGCCTATCCTTATTATCCTTACACCTATCCAGGCTATGTGCCGGGCACGGCTTTGGCGTGGGGTGCGGGAATCGCGCTAGGTGCTGCGGCTTGGGGTGCTTGGGGTGGCTGGAGCACGGGCACTGGGGTGATTGCAATTGGAATGGCGGTAACGTCAAGATCAATAACACTAACAATTTTAATCGTAACAACAATTTCAACACGCAACGTCAGTCGCCAAGGCGGCAACTTTGCAGCACAATCCACAACACCGCGGCAATGCGCCTTACGGAAACAGGCAAACAGCGAACAAGTTTGGTGGTCAGGGTGCGCGTGGAGCTGGTGGCGCCGGTCGTCCCGGCGGTGCGGGTGGCGCTGGTGGTGTCGGAAGACCCGGTGGAGCCGGCGGTGCAGGTGGCGCTGGTGGTATCGGAAGACCCGGCGGTGCAGTGGAGCCGGTGGCGCCGGTCGATGCCGGCGGCGCCGGTGGCGCTGGTCGGTGCCGGGAAGACCGCGGTGGCGCCGGTGGTGCAGGAAGACCCGGTGGTGCCGGCGGTGCAGGAAAGCCCGGTGGCGCGTGGAGCTGGGAACTCGCCCAGGTGGCGGTGGAGCTGGAACACGGCCCGGTGGTGGTAGTGCTGGTGCGAGGCCATCCACGCGCCCAGCTGGCTGGTAGCGCTAAGAACCAAGTCGGTAACCGCAGCGCATCCTCACGACCTAGTTCCGCTTCTCGAGGCGGCGGAGGATTTGGCGGCGGCGGTAGCGGAAACTACGCGCGATCCAGCAGCAGCAGAGGCGGTCATAGCATGGGAGGTGGCGGTTACAGCCGTGGCGGCGAGGCGGTTATAGCCGTGGCGGCGGCGGCGGCGGACGTGGCAGGCGGCGGCAGTGGCGGTGGCGGACGGGTGGCGGCGGCGGAGGAGGCCGGAGATAAACGAATGATCGACGGAGAAAAACTATGAACACAAAGCGTAACACCATGACATCATCACGAAATGATCTGTGCTCGCCGCATCGATCCTCATAACAGGCTTCCTCGGCTCGGCCTCGGTCGCAGGCGCCGGACGAAGAAAGAGGCGGCCGCGAAGCAGGCAGCGAGCGAACGCCCCAACCAGGGCAAAGGAATTCGACACGCCGAAACAGGCGGCCGATGCTCTTATTCAAGTAGCAGCGAATTTCGATGTCGCTGCGGCAGAAGGAGATTCTTGGGGCCGGACGGCGACGATATTATCAGTTCGCGAAGATCCGGTGCAGGACAAGAATCGGGCGGCCGAGTTTGCAGAACAAGGCAAAAGAAAAGACCTCGGTCGAATTAGACAAGAAAAATCCGAACCACGCCATTCTCCTGGTGGGTAAGGATGATTTTCCGCTTCCCATTCCGATCGTGAAGCAAAAGGGAAGTGGTTCTTTGATACGAAGGTAGGCCGTGAGGAAATATTAAATCGGCGAATCGGCGCTAACGAGCTGAATGCCATTCAGATTTGTCTTGGTTTCGTGGAAGCACAACACGAGTACGCCCAGGAAAAGCACGATGATTCAAAGGTGAACCAATACGCGCAGCGAATCATTAGCACGCCTGGGCAAACATGACGGCCTGGCGTGGCAGAACCCGGACGGCACCTGGGGAGGTCCGGTTGGAGAAGAAGTCGCCAAAGCGCTCGAGCAGGGCTATTCGAATCCGAGTCAACGTCAGCCGTATCACGGCTACTACTTTAAGGTGCTGAAGGGGCGAGGACCTGCGGCGCCCATGGGAGAGATGGACTTCGTGGTTGGCGGGGCCATGATCGGCGGATTCGCGCTGGCCGCTGCGCCTGCTGAGTATCGGGTGACCGGAGTGCAGACGTTCATCGTTGGCCCCGACGGAGTCGTTTACGAGAAGGATCTCGGGCCCGATACACTGAAGACGTTTCAGAGCATGGACCAGTACAACCCCGACAAGACTTGGAAAGTAACTGAGGATGATGTGGAGGACGACTCACAAGAGTAGGGCCGAGTCTGCAGTAACGAGTGCGCAGCCAGCAAGCTGATGCAGTAAACTTACCGGCGCTGCACTGAGTCTCTCTTTTTCGCAATTGATGTCTGGGTCTCTAACGCGTCGTTCAGAGTTTCGGTTAATCGCGGTGGCTGGCTGCGCGTCCTTTCCGGATACTGCATCCCATCGTCAACGTTCGATTATCATGACGCAGCTGCGCTGGCTTCGGCCTTGACCGAGATTCATAAAGCTGCTCAACGCTCTCAAGTGATCCCGCGCGTCTCTGAAAATGTTTAGGCGACGGTTTGCCGATCTCCTCCTGTTCTGCGTCACCTCAATAGAATTGGTCATCCTCTTTTACTGACGCCTCACCTTCACGATCACAGACTGGATCTACGTCCTTCAACATTTCATCGTCCTTGGGATCGCGCTCACACGGCCCCAGCCGAAGCTGCGGGATTACTCCTTAGCTTCCAGCATGGCGGTCGTGGTCGCTTATGCTTATCCCTATGCCCAGGTCATCTATCTACGCTGGTCGCCTGGCTATGTGGCGTCGCCCGCAGCCGGGCTGGTTCTGGTAACGCTCGCGGCTGCTCTTAGTCTTGTTAGTCTTCTCACTATGGGGAGACTCTTCGGGGTGCGCCCGGCTTTGAGAGGTTCTGGTGACGAATGGACCCTACAGATTCGTCCGCCACCCGATGTATCTCTCGTATATACTTGCAGACATCGGGTACAACCTGCAGGAATGGAATTTCGTCACGCTCCTCCTGGTATTGGTTGGTTGGATGTCTCTCGTCTACCGCATCCACGCTGAGGAGCGAGTGCTCTCCCAACATGCCGAATGGCCGGCCTACGTAGTCTTGGTGCGCTACCGCCTTTTCCCCGGTATTTGGTGAAAGCCGCTCGCCTGCCATTCTTCCAGAGTCCGGGCCAAGCATGCAACGGTCTGCGCGCATTTGCATCAAAAAGACATTGACTGGAGTCAAGGCTGATCTAAATCATCGCCGAAAACCAACTAACTATGAGAATTAACTACGATGAAGTTTTTGTTATTTATCGCCTTTGCCGCTGGCCTGCTCGTTCTCGAGCGGCCAATCATTTTTGCGCGAAACTTTCACCGAGGGCGTACGCGTGTCTCCGGAAACGGTGACGCTGAAGCCCGGTGAATACGTTTGGGAACCGGAGCGCGCCCCGGAAGGACCTTTACTGATCGTAGCCAGTGTTACTGAGCAGGTGGCATATGTGTATCGTAATGGTATCCGCATCGCGCGATCGAGTGTTAGCACGGGGCGGCCGGGCCATCCGAACTCCGACGGGTGTTTTCACGATCCTGGAAAGGAGGTGCATCATACGTCGAGCATCTATAAAGGAGCCGAGATGCCTTACATGGAGCGCGTAACCTGGGGCGGAATCGCGCTGCACGCAGGCGATCTGCCGGGGTATCCAGACTCGCACGGCTGCGTCCGACTCCCGCTGGAATTTTCCAAGTTGCTCTTCGGCGTCACTATGAAAGGCGCGACAGTGATCATCGCTGACCAGCATTCCGCACCCGCCGAAACGGTCCATCCGGGTCTGTTCTTCACGCAAAGCGGCGAGGAGAGCGAGCCGATCGCTGCTGGCAAATTTGAATGGGATCCTGATAAATCTCCCAGCGGTCCAGTGTCCATGATCGTCAGCAGCGCGGACAAGACGGTTTATGTCTATCGCAATGGTGTCGAAATCGGCCGGGCCGGCGTTGCGAATGCCCAACTTGTTTCGCCGCTGAACGATCGCGTTTTCACCGCGCTGAGCGGATTGGATGCGGAAGGACATCTGCGCTGGATGGAAGTGACGTCAGCAGGAAAAGAAGGCATCAAACCAGAGTCTGTTTTCGGCGGCGCAGAAGAGTGGGGCTTCCGAGCAGCAGTTCTAACTGAATGCGAGAGGCGATCATCGCACCAGGTGCGACAATCATCTTCACCGACAAGTCGGTGGATCCGACCACGCAAAGTCCACACCGGTTTCCAGAGTTCTTGTCGCGCAAAAGACAAGCCTGCGGAACAACCGAATAAACTCGGTTCAATGAAAGATTGACCGGTGGACGCGAGATTGAAATGATCGAAAGCCGGGTTTGCAATCGCGAAGAGAGGAACATAGCTCAACATGCTTGATCAATTCTAACCCGGATTTTTCAAGCTGGCTGGTGTTTGCGATCTTGACGGTCGCGCTGCTGGGTCTTGAGCCGTGCGGCGCGTGGCCTCACGGAGCCGGGCGAAGCCGGAAAGAGCCAAGGATGTTGGCAGTGTGCCGACTGCGGTGCTGACGCTGTTAGGTTGTTGCTGGGTTTCAGCTTCGCCATGGCGGTGAGCCGTCACGACACTCGGCGCGAGCTCGTGGTTCAGAGGCAAACTCCCATTAGCATTACTGCACGTCGAGCTCGACTATTGCCTGAGCCACAAGCCGCCAACGTAGCTCGGTTGCTTCGTGAATACGTCGCACTGCGCATCCAGGCCCATCGTGAGACGCAATTCTCGCAGCGGTTCGGGGCTCTGCGTAAAAGCAGCGCCGACCTGCATGAACGCCTCTGGAATGAGGCAGTTGCCGCCGCCGCAAAACAGCCGACACCCATAACCGCCAGTTTCATCGCCAGTCTCAACGAAACCATGGATTTCGAGGGAACGCGTATCGCTGCCAAGCGCAACCACGTGCCCGGCGCCGTCTGGCTGATGTTGTTATGCGTGGCAGGTTGCGGTCTGTGGCTGACCGGTTGGGAGGCGGGAATCACTCGCGGTCACCCGTTTCTTGCGCGGTTTTCGTTCCCAATTTTGATCGCCGTAGTTATTGCCGCTGATTACCGATATCGACACCCGCGGGGCGGCTTGATCACGCTGGATGACCGCCCTTTACTGGAATTGAACGACAGTCTCAAGTGACATTCGTCAGAGTGAATGACCTAAGCGAGTTAGGAACAATGAGTTCATGAATATCATCCTAATCGCTGCCATTTTGTTTGTGTGCCTTGTCGGTGCCGCATTACTCGGGAGACGTGTGCATCGTTACCTTCCTGAGGCTCATCTGAGCGCTGACTCCAGGGACGCCGTGAAACTTGCCATGGGTCTTGTTGCTACCATGACCGCCCTGGTCCTGGGGTTGCTGGTAAGCTCAGCGAAGGGCACCTACGACACTGCGCGAAGTGAAGTGATCCAGATGGCCGCAAAGGTCGCCTTCCTCGACCGCGCGTTAGCCCTGTACGGACCTGAAGCTGCAGACGCTCGCGCGCGACCTTCGCGCGGCCGTCGCCGACGCGGTCGGGCGCATTTGGCCGACAGACCAAAGCGGGCCTGCTCAGTTGGCGCCGAACCAACAGGCGGGTGACGCGCTTTATCTCGCCTTCCAACGAGTGTCGCCGCACGATGATGCGCAACGCGCACTTAAGGCGCAAGTGGCGACCCTTATGGTGGATCTAGGTGAGCTTCGGTCGCTGCTGGTAGCTCAGTCGATACCGTCAATTTCTAAGCCGATGCTGATCATCCTTGTGTCGTGGCTCGTGGTCATTTTCTTTGGCTTTAGCTTGATCGCGCCGCCCAACGCGACGACCACGCTGGCCCTGGTCGCCTCAGCCTTCTCAGTTGCATGCGCCATTTTCCTGATTCTCGAGCTGGACCATCCCTTTGGCGGCCTGATACATATCCCAAGCGAACCGATAACAAACGTGTTAAGCTCATCTGGCGAAGTGAGCCGTGTTAAACGCACGCGCATCGACTAGGACCTTACCCTGTGCTTGTTTTCTCAATTCCGCACGGCACTCGCAAAGCGCTCTAGATACATGCGCTGCAGATCCTGGCGCTGGTCTTGGCAGGACCAAGGTCGAACTCTACCTTTCAATTGTGCCTCTGAAATACTTCGGTAGCACTCTTGGTGTATTCGAATTTTGGAACGACCGGCAGTCCATTGTCGGTCCCGATATCCATGCCGGCATAGGAGGCGAACCGGAACGGAACAGCTGTGCTCGAGTTTCGCCTTCAGCTTGTTGTTTGCCATTGATGAAAAGACGGCTCGTGCCGCCGGTGGCGAACTCGCCGGGTTTATCGGCGGTGAACTCATAACGCACATTCACTTTGCCCTTGGGCACCTCATCACGTGAACTGATGGTATCCAGTTTCAGACCGAGCAAGCTATAGGTGTGCTTGAGGTAGCCGTTTTCGACATAAAGCGAAAAGCCGCCAAGAAAACTGCCCTCGGCAACAATCACGCCAGCGATGCCAGGAAGCAGTCCCAAGACCCGATCGGCCCGGATTGTCGAGGTCCGCGCTGATGCTGTAAGAACGATTGTAAATCGGAGGAATCATGCCGGAAGAGATGTTTTCCGTTCCGTTGTAATAGGTGAACTTCGTCTGGTCCGGTAAGCCTTTCGGAAAGCCCCATACTGTGGCCATCTCTCCAAGTAGTGGCAGCACCTGATATTTCTCGGCCTCGGCCCAGAACAGCGCCGTTAGTTCGCGCACTTTGTCCGGATACTTGTCGGCGACATCGTCAGCCTGCGAGAAATCTTCGTCGAGATTATACAACTCACACTTGTCGTTGATTCGGGTCCCACTTGCCTGGTGCGAATCGCGCGAGTGTTTCAGGATCAATCTTCCACGGAATTCGGTCCAGCCGCCAGCATGCCAGCCAGCCGTCCTTATACATTGCGCCGGTTTCCCAAAATCTCGAAATACTGTTGCGTGTGTCGCGAGGGCGCATTGGCATCATCGAACGTGGAGAGAAGCTTACGCCCTGCATTGGCATCTGCGCGACGCCGTTGACTTCCTTCGGCTCTGGCAGACCAGCGGCTTCCAGGATCGTCGGCGCGATGTCGGTGCAATGAGTGAACTGACTTCGCAGACCGCCTTTGCCTTTGATACGTTTGTGGCCAGGCGATGACCATTGGGTTACGAATACCGCCGAGATGTGAGGCCACCTGCTTGCCCCACTTGAATGGCGTGTTACCAGCCCACGCCCACGCGGCTGCGTAATGCGGAGCCATATCCGGACCAGCCCCATTTGTCCAGACCGCCATAGGCTTTAATCGCTTTTAATTGCTGGTCGGTCGTGAGCGGAACGCCGTTCAGGGTAGTCATTTCGTTGAATGTCCCGCTCTCCGTCCCTTCCATGCTCGCGCCGTTATCACCGAAGATGTAAATAATCAGCGTGTTGTCAGCGAGGCCCATATCCTCAATGGCTTTCACGACCTGCCCAACGGCGTGATCGGCATTTTCTTGAGTAACCCGCATAAACTTCCATCTGATGCGAATACAATTTCTTTACTTCCGGTGATACGCTGTCCCAGGCTGGGAACGCTGGATCACGGGGAGTAAGCTTGGCGTTGGCTGGAATCACGCCGAGCTGCTTCTGTCGCGCAAACGTCTCCTCGCGCAACTTGTCCCAGCCCTGGTCAAACTTGCCTTTGTATTTGTCGCTCCATTCCTTCGGCACTTGGTGCGGCGCATGAGTTGCTCCGGTCGAGAAGTAGAGAAAGAAAGGTTTGTCCGGCGCCTGCGCTTTCTGATCACGAATCCAGGTAACGGCGTGTTCTACCATCGCGTCGTTTAGATAGAAGTCCTTCTCTTTCGGCACGCCGATGATGCTGTTATTCTCAGTAAGGACCGGATCGAACTGACCGCTTTCTCCGCCGAGAAATCCCCAGAAATAATCGAAGCCAAGCGCGTTCGGCCAGCGGTCAAAGGGCCCGCGAGCGCCCTGTTGCGCGTCAGGTGTAAGATGCCACTTGCCGATCGCAGCTGTGTTATAGCCGTTGCCCTGAAGAATCTTGCGCGATGGAAGCGGCGCTCGTTGGCCAGTTCGTGCTATAGCCGGGCCAGCCGCCGATCAACTCGCAAATCGAACCAAAACCGACCGCGTGATGATTTCGCCCCGATAGCAACGCTGCGCGCGTCGGCGAGCAAAGGGCGGTGACGTGAAATCGATTGTAACGAAGTCCTTCCGCCGCCAGTTTGTCGAGGGTAGAGTGGCGACCGGCCCACCGAACGTCGATGGATTACCGAACCCCGCATCGTCAATCAGGACAAGCAGGATGTTTGGCGCATTGGGTGGCGCCTTCACTGGCTGAGTAAAGGCCGCCACGGATCCTTCCAGCGTTCGCTTGGTCACGCCTTCAAACGGCTGAGGTGGACGCGGCAGCACGGTTCGATCCCATTCCTGCATCGGCAGCAACAGATCCGCTTGTTTGCAACGCGATTACAACCGCGATCGCAATGAAGACATTTTATTGGGTTGCGCATACTAGTTCCTCCGAGAAACACCGCGAGCGTACACAAAAGCGGTTGGTCATCACACGCGTAAAAACTGAGCAATTCAGACTACGCTTTCGTCGTTGAACGATTGGAGGCGCTCTTGGAGAATAGAGGACAAAATGGGGTTGGAGCTGAAAAGTGAATGCGAAAATGCGGAGCCGCGCTTGCACCGGGCGGAGTCGCATACATTTGCAGTTACGAATGCACCTATTGCGCAAGTTGCGCCGGGCAAATGAATTTCGTTTGTCCAAACTGCGGAGGTGAACTTGTGCGGCGACCGCGTCGCAAAGAGACGCCTAATTCCGGCGCCGGGGCTGATGCTTGATTCGATAAGTGAGAAAACACTCCTCGCCGATGGTGCGCATGTCGCTCAACGAACAATGCACGCTGGCGGGCAGGAAATCCTTGCCTCACGCCTGTCAGCGTCGGTGCCTTTGCTCCACCGAACATGTAAGGCGCAATGGTTAGATTGAGCCGATCGATCAGACCTTGTTCCAATAACGCTCGAAAAAGCGTCGGCCCACCTTCGCATGCAACCGTCCGAACCTTGTATTTATTGCGCAATGTTTGCAGCATGCCGGCGAGATCCACATTTTTTGTGTCGCTCAAATGGAGTGTCGCCTTCTTCTCCAAAGCCCGCTGATATTTTTGAGGCATTCGTTTCGTAGAAAAGATGATGATCGGGGAAACGTCCGACTGAAAAATCTTCAGACGATGGTCGATCCTGCCTTCGTTGGAAACGATCACGCGTAATGGACAGCGGCTTCGACCGCGTTTCACTCTGCTTTCCTGCATTTCAGCTGGCAGCCCCAGCCGGACATTGTCGCGCTTCAAACTGGTGTGGCCCGATCAGCACCGCATCGGCCAAAGCGCGCTGCCGAAACAAATGCAACTTGTCTTCGCGTGAAGTGAAATCGACTGGCGACAAATTCTTTCGTGGTAACCTTGCCATCGACAGTCATGGCGAAGGTGGCGACGACAAGTGGGCGCTTGTGTTTCATGAGAAAGGTTGAGACGTAAATCGTTGACTCAGTTCACATCGTTAAACCTGAATCACGACTTAGCGATTTACGAACCACCGGTCCTCATTCCGCTTCGCCTATCTCATGTTCCAGCGCGATGACTTCGTGTTCCATCTCGCGCATTTTCACGCGCGCGACCGCGCCGCTCGGCTTGTAAAACAGATAAACGATTGCGCCGGGCAGGCAGCAAACAAGAATGATGAGGAAGCTAAGAGAGCCAATGAGAATGGCCTTTGCTTCCGGGACTCCGCAAAGGCCGCTGAGCATGATCTGCAAAACTTTTTCCCGAAGGCCGATTCCCGCGAAACTGATGGGTAACGCGGAGATGGTGCGTTCCACCGGCATCACAGCAAAGAAGTCGACTACTGGCACCGGCGCGCCCAGCGCGTAAGCCGCACAGAGAAAAGTCGCGAACGTGGCAAGATGTGCGCCACCAGAGACGCACCAAACGCAACGAGCGTCGCGCGCCAATGATGCGCGTAAAGATGATAGGCGGCGGAAATTTCGATCAGTTTGTCGCGGCCCGGGAACTTCTCCGGCAATGAATGGAACAGGTTAAATCCGCTGATTACAAAAGTGGATATCAATGTCAGGACCGATGTACCGAGGAGAAAGAGCAACAGCCAAAGCAAATTTCGCGTTTCGGTAGTCTGCGCGAGAAAATCGTAACGCAAGCCGATGAGCGTGACAGTAATGGCGACCAAGCGCGACAAGACCAATGAAACGATCAAACACGACGGCGAGCAATGCGCCCGCTTTTTTGTCCGGCGTTTCCTTGAGCAGGTAATAGCTTTTCATGATATCGCCGCCCGTGCCTCCAGGAAGAAACTGGTTGTAAAACATCCCGATGAAGAACAAACCCGAGAGGCGCGGAAGACTCAGATGGATCTTTTGGACTTTCAGCAAAACGTGCCAGCGAAAAGCGGCGGCGACTTCCACCGACTATGTAAGCCAGGATGCCTAGCATAACCCAGCGATACTGAGCGTTTCGGATCGCCTCGACCATCTGTGCGCGCCGGTTGGGATCGTGATAAACCCAGTAAAGCACCGCAATGGTGACGCTAAGCTGGAAAAGCGTGATCAGGATTTTTTTCATTCGCCGAAGCGTTCCTTCCACATTTGAACTGACTGGCGAATTGTCATCGGCTGCCTTATTCGGGTTCATCTCCCAAACAAATAAGCAGTTTGTGGGAAGGAGCGGAACAAGTTTCTCAAAGTCGACCCCTCCGGTAAAAGGCGGTTGATGATCTCGCGCAGGCCAGATGCAGTCGTGCACGTGGCAGCCAAACGCACGTGGACCGACTGCGCGCAGCCACTCGGCGTGATCGAGGAACCCCAGGTTCTCTTTGATCTGCGCAGTGACCGAAATCATGCCAGTAACCCAGGTTCGGCGAGTTCATCTCGTCAAGTAGGTTCGCCAACTCGCGCTCAGTTGGGATTTGTTCATAATCGCGACGGGCTTCCAAACCAATCCTAATATTTTTCGCAGCGGCATACTCGACGATGCGGCGCAGGCAATTCTTCACGCGCTGCAGGCATTCAGGCGCAATTTTCTCCCGTTCTTGCACGGCGCTGATTTTCATTCTCACGTATTCGCGAGACAAGTATCCACCGGCTTTCGCCATCGCAATCAACCGCTCGGTAATTGGGTTACATGTTCACCTGTCCCAGATGTAATACGATGAACGCAGGCGCTTAATTGCCCGGCGAGATCAATCGACTGAAGTGTTTGCGTGACAGCGCGCTCGCGTTCCTCGGCTGACGCGGCGGAAAATTTAGAACAGTCGATCGAAGTCATTGGGGATCCGGCGGGTGACGGACAAAAATTATGCAGACTGCTGAAGCGGATTTCTCCGGCATCAAACATCTTTTGAATTCCTGGCATCAGCGAACATGCGGACAGCGTGGTCCAGTTCAATCAAGTCAAACCCAAGTTTGCCTTTGATTTCACCCAGCATTGCATCGCCGGTGGCATGGCGTTCGGAGTTCCAACACGTGGAAAACGAAATCACACTAAATAGCAGCAGCCATTGGCGGTGCCGGCTCGGCAGCAGGCTTTTCAGGCGCCGCGGGTCGCGAGCATTCTCGCCGTACGCGAGCAAGCACGATCAGCGCAATCACGGCGTAGCACACTGCCGCAATCTCAGCGCCGTGGGCATACCGATTAGATCAGACAGCCCGGTAACGCCCAACCCCGCGACTCGGCATCAGGCCAACGAAACTCAGCATGAACACGGCCGAGACGCGGCCGCGCAGATAATCGGGCGCCCGTTCCTGCACAATCGTGTTCGCCAAGCCGAAGTTCATGGCCAACCCGAGCGAATTCAGAATGAGTAACCCCGTCGCGATGTAAAAGCTTGGCGCGCGCGATAAACTGAAAATCGCGCATCGCGACGACGCAGACGTTCACCATCATAACTGGCACACGTTTCCGGTGCGGAATGCTGATCAGGAAAATTGCCCCGATCACTGAGCCGACTGCCGACGCGCCCATTAAAAGCCCAGTTGATTCGCGCCAAGGTGGAGCACCAGTCGCACATACAATGGCATCATCACCGTAATGATCGGGAAAATGAAAACCGTGGTTGCTGCGATGAGCCCGATCATTGCAAGACTTTGGTTTGTCTTTCGCGACGTAGCGAAAACCTTCCTTGATTCCACTGGCGCGCTTCTGTTCTTCCTCGGCCGTGCCGCAGCGAGCGCGGCGGGATCATGAATAAAGCGATAATCAGTGCCCCGAACGAAAATGCGTTGCAAAAAGGCTGAAGCTGCGCCCCACGCGCCGATGAAAATTCCGGCGAGCGAGGGACCGACTACGCGTGAGCCGTGAAACACAGCGCGGTCGACAGCAATGGCGCTTTGAATTTCATCGCGTGTCACGAGTTCCGGCACGAAGGCGTTGAGCGTCGGCATTTCAAATGAATTCGAAATCGCCGAGCACGACCGCGAACGCCGAGGATGACGGTGATTGATCGCTCTGCGTGCGACTTCTCGATATTGCCGCTCTATGATCAAAAGACCCATGGAAATTGCGAGCGCGATCTGCACGCACTGTAGTCGCCAGAAGAATTTTTCGTTTATCGAAACGATCAGCCGCCGAGCCGCCAGCCATTGTTAAAAGGAGCATCGGCAGACCGGCAGCGAGGTTGGCCATTCCGAGCATGATCGCTTTGTTCGTGAGCGTGCTCATCACGTATCCTTGGGCCATGACCTGCATCCACGTTCCCGTATCGGAGATCGAGCTGCCGATGATGTAACGGCGAAACGGCCCCGGTCGCAAAACGCGCAACGCGTTGGCGAGTCGATACTTTCACTTCCTCGCTCATCGCAAACACTCATCGTTGTATGGGCGTTTGTGTCAAACGCCTGGGCGCTCTTATGCTCTGCTCTGCGCGCACAGCGGTCGTCGCTGTCCGGGAGATGCGGATTGGCAGCAGTGCCAGAGGATGCGTCAACAGGACGCTAATTATCGGCTGTGATAGAAATAAATCACGATGCCGATACGTATTTCGGCAGGTTTAATAGATTGTCAGTCTGATCGACGTTCGGCTCGAAAGGCTGCTCGTGGTCTCGGTAATACACGGTCACTCTTCCGTCTCGATGCATTGTTCTGATGTCGAGTTTGCCCAGGCCAAGGGTCAGAAATTTCATTTTCTGAAGGTCCGCGAACTCGAACGGTTCGAGGTCGAATTTCATTCGCTTGTCCAGTTCCTTCTTGAGTCTGCTGGGGAAGGCGATGGCGACAGCCTGGTCCAGTTTAAAATTAACTCGGTCGTTGATCTCGTCGTCAGTTGGAGGCCGGCCAAGTTCTTGTTGCAGTTCTTCGATTGCCTCCCTGTCGAAACGTAGCCCCGTTTTGAGCCCGCAACTCGGTTCGAAGCAGTCTTCGCGTGATTTGCTCGATTTCCGCAATCTCAGTCAACGAAACAGTGAGCATTTTGTAAATCTGATGTTTGATCACGTGCGCCTTTTGGGCACATATTGAATCTTCTCAAGGTGCTTGTCCTTTACGCCCTTGTTTTCGCTCACCAATCGGTCCTTGATTTGGTCAATCGTAAGCGACACGCGGAAGGATTCGATGTCGCCCTGAGGACTGAGCAGTTCGACGAAAGGCATTCGATCGACAGCGGGAAAAATGAAGGTGAGATCGGTATCGAGAAAGGTTGCAGGTTTGTCGCGCGGTACAAGAGACCGTTTACAGCGCCGTCATCGTCCCGAGTGGGCGCGCGGATGACCCATGTCGGCCAAGGGTTCGAACTTTTCCCAATGAAGAGGTCATTCGCGCTAAAAGCAAAGCCGGAGTCGTTGACTGCCAAATCGTCTACGGCTGCCTCCACACGGTGCGTGGTGAAATACAAGGGATCCCACCGTCTTGTTTCCACTGTCAGTTTGTTAGGAAGCGTGTCCAGGAACGATGCTCTTATCCAATTGCGATTGAATCACGCCGGCGGCAGCGTCTTCGCCCACCTTCTCGATAATTTTGATGATGAGGATCGTGGCGAATAACAGCGACAATCCCAGTTTCGGCAGTAACACCGTGATCACCGTTTCCAAAAAAGACGATGATTTGCCCTAAAGCGCTTAGTTGCAGATCGAAGTCCAGGTCGAAATCAAGCAGCCCATTATCTCTGAATTGGGACGAGCCTAATTAGGAAATGAGTCTGGGATCGAAGAAGTCTTCTATGGCGTACTCTCCGTGCACGTCGATAACCAGAACGTTAGTGAAGTGATCTGGTCATCCGCCTGGTCCACCGGTAGTCCGCGTTTCCGGATAAACGCTGATGCCCTTGATCTTCCCCTTTTTTCTCCGTCCTGGACCAACGGATATTCAAATTCATCCGTCGTCCCTTCCTTGAGCACGGCCATTTTTTGGAACAAATCGTCGCCGAGCCGACGCATAGGTCTCGCGCGCGAAACCGAAGGCCATATGAGAGTCTTTCGGCAGAAAATTTTGCGCGTCATCTACATTGCCGCGATCCGGCAGTAAGTCCGCATGCTTTCGGACCATTCTGCAGTATCAGATTGATATAGATTCCGATGGCATTAGGCGTTTCATCATCGGCGAAAAACTTTTCAACGCGATGGCGGCAATCTTTCCACCTCCTGCAACCGAGAAATCGACCGTCCGGTCCAACCTGTCTCTTCATCGACGCCAGCGTGTCGGCTTTTGAAAAACCGGATTGCCGTCGTCATCCGGCGGGAGGTTCTCAGCCGCGTCAATCGAGGGCCCGTTGATGTCGAGCAATTCTAGCTTCAGCCCGATATTGCTCAGCAGACCGTCGGCGTCCGACCGTGGAGGTGAGCTCGAATTTAAGGTCAAGATTTACGGGAAGCGACGTTCGAAATGATTACTTCTTTTCTCGGGATGATCGAGGCTGTTGATGATCGTCGGATAGAGTCTAAGCTCTGATGTCGGCTCCGACCGGAGAATCCTGCAGCAGAGTTACCGTGAATTCATCGGTCCTCGCTGAATACGCCGTGATGCCCAGATCGAGAAACGGATTCTCGTGTCCCAAAAATTCCGGATGGACTGAATAAAGCCTCTTCTTGGTTCAACTCCTCAGGCGGATGAGTAGCCGTGGCGTCTGTGCGGACGTGATTGCCTTGGGCGTCTTTGACCTCGGTTTCCGAAAACCACGGAATGGAGCCGGTTTCCATGGAGCTGAGCAGAAAGTATTTGATGTAACTCTTCGCCCATTAGAAACTCGACATCGAACCCCGAGGTGATTTTGTCCTGTGCGACCATATGTAAACGCCGACAGTAACACGCAGGGCTTATGTCTCGTCGAGCAAAATTGAGGTGACGTGCACCACTCTTATGCCGAATTGCTCAGGCAATTTGCATTGTCTATCTTTGATAAATGCGCATCGATAAATACACGCAGAAGATGCAGGAGGCGTTGCAGGCGGCGCAGGATCTCGCTTCGCAAGCTAATCATCCAGGAAATAACCAATGAGCATTTTCTTTCGGCGCTTTTAGACCAGGGCGAGGGGATAACGCGGCCGCTCCTCGAGAAGTTAGGCGCGAATGTAGACCAACTGCGCGACCGGCTGCGTTCAGAGTTGGAACGCCGCCCGAAAATCCACGGCGCTGCTGCCGATGTGCGTCTCTCGAATGAACTCCGCAGCGTCCTGGATTCGGCGCGGAGAAGGAAATGTCGAAACTGAAGGACGAGTTCACCAGCGCCGAGCATTACTTGCTGGCGCTGGCTGGCGTCAAATGTTCCAGCCGCGAAATTACTTGAAGGAACTCGGCGTCACGCGCGACAAGATCATGCAGGCGCTTCAGCAGGTGCGCGGTTCGCAGCGCGTGACCGATCAAAATCCCGAAGGCAAATATCAGGCGCTGGAAAAATATGGACGCGATCTGACCGAGCTGGCGCGACGCGGGAAGATCGATCCGGTGATCGGACGCGACAACGAAATTCGGCGGCATCATGCAGGTGCTTGTCGCGCCGCACGAAAAATAATCCGGTGCTCATCGGCGATCCGGGCGTGGGCAAGACGGCGATCGTGGAAGGGCTTGGCGCGGCGAATCATCAGCGGCGACGTCCCTGATTCGCTAAAGAACAAACGGATCATCGCGATGGATATCGGTGCGATGATGGCCGGCGCAAAGTTCCGCGGCGAATTCGAAGATCGCCTGAAAGCGTTCTTGAAAGAGGTAACCGATTCGCAAGGTCAGGTCATTTTGTTCATCGACGAGTTGCACACCATCGTCGGCGCAGGCGCAGCGGAAGGATCGGTCGATGCATCAAACATGCTTAAGCCGATGCTGGCGCGCGGCGAGCTGCGCACGATCGGCGCGACCACGCTCGATGAATATCGCAAATACATCGAGAAAGACGCGGCGCTGGAGCGGCGTTTCCAGCCGGTGCTGGTGAATGAACCGACCGTGGAAGACACGATCGCAATTCTGCGCGGACTAAAGGAACGCTACGAAGTGCACCACGGCGTGCGCATCACTGACAGCGCGCTCGTCGCGGCAGCAGTGTTGTCGCAGCGCTACATCAGCGATCGGTTTCTGCCGGATAAGGCGATCGATCTGGTCGATGAAGCGGCGTCGCGTTTGAAGATCGAGCTCGATTCCATGCCGACGGAGATCGACGTGATCGAGCGCGAGATCATGCAGCACGAAATGGAGCGACAGGCGCTCAAGAAAGAAAAAGATCCGGCGAGCAAAGAGCGTTTGAAGAAGCTCGAGAAAGAGTTGGCCGGACTAAAAGAAAAATCGAATGCGCTCAAAGCCGAATGGCAGAAGGAGAAAGCAGTCCTCGACGAGCAGCGAAAATGGAAGGAAGAACTCGATCAACTCCGCACCGAGCTTGAGCGCGCGCAGCGTCGCGGTGAGCTGGCCAGAGGCGAGCGAAATTCAATATGGCAGGATCCCTGAGCTGGAAAGAAATTGGCTGACGCGACGGCAAAAGCGCAAAGACAAAGAAATCGCTCCTTCGCGAAGAAGTAACCGAAGAAGACATCGCCGAGGTTGTTTCGAGCTGGACGCACATTCCGGTCTCGCGATTGCAGGAAGGCGAACGCGAAAAGCTGGTAAAACTGGAAGAGCATTTGCATTTGCGCGTTGTCGGCCAGGACGAGGCGATCAAGGCCGTTTCCAACGCTGTGCGCCGTGCGCGCGCCGGTTTACAGGATCCAAACCGTCCACTCGGTTCATTCATTTTTCTCGGACCCACTGGTGTCGGCAAAACGGAATTGTCTCGCGCGCTCGCGGAATTTTTGTTCGACGACGAGAACGCCATGATCCGGATCGACATGAGCGAATACATGGAGAAACACACCGTCGCGCGATTGATCGGCGCGCCGCCCGGATACGTCGGCTACGAAGAAGGCGGTCAACTTTCCGAAGCCGTTCGGCGCAAGCCGTACTCAGTGGTGCTCTTCGACGAAATCGAAAAAGCGCATCCCGACGTGTTCAACGTGCTGCTGCAAGTGCTCGATGACGGCCGGATCACGGACGGGCAGGGGAGAACGGTCGATTTCAAAAACACGGTCATCATCATGACCTCAAACATCGGTTCGCAGTACATCACCGAGGAAGAATCGAAAGAAGCGCGCCGTCGACTGGTGACAGATGCGTTGCGCGCGCATTTCCGTCCGGAGTTTCTCAATCGCGTCGATGAGATCATCATTTTCGATCGGCTGAGCGAGGACGACCTGAAAAAGATTGTCGAGATTCAACTTAACCGCTTGTCGAAGCGTCTCGAGCAACAAAAGATCACGCTCAAGCTCTCTGATTCAGCCAAGGAACTGCTCGCGCGCGAAGGTTACGATCCCGTTTACGGCGCGCGTCCGCTCCGGCGCACCATTCAAAAGGAAATTCTCGACCCGCTGAGCATCGACATCCTCGAAGGCAAAGTCCGCGAAGGCCAAACTGTCCATGTTGATGCAAAAAACGGCGCGCTTGAATTTCGCGAAAAGTGATTTGCAAAGCCGCTCGGGTTAGATCGAAGACAGCTTTTGGGCTTTAAGGTCATCACACCTCTGAACGCATTATAATATGCCGCGAAAGTTTCTTTTCGTCTCGCTTGAGGGCCTGATTGGCGACACCGCGTGGTCGGTGGCAAAGGAGGGCCACGACGTCAAGCTGCTTCATCGCCAACAAGGACGGAACGCCAGATTGCCGACGGCTTCGTCGAGAAGTCAGACGACTGGCGGCGCGACGACCGATGGGCCGAGCGTCATCGTTTTCGACGACGTCCTGGGGCAGGGCACAACATGCGCAGCGTTGCGGCAGGAGGGCAAGCTCGTCGTCGGCGGCACGCCCTACACCGATCGGCTCGGAGGACGATCGCGCGTTTGGCCAGCAGGAACTCCGAGCGGCGGGCGTAGGGATCATCCCGCAGGAGAACTTCACTCCTTCGACGACGCGATCGACTTCGTGCGCGCCAATCCGAACCGCTACGTGATCAAGCCGAGCGGCGAGGCCCAGAACATGACAAGCGCCTGCTGTTCGTCGGCGAAGAGGAGGACGGTCAGGACGTGCTGCAGGTGCTGGAGGACTACAAGCAGCGCTTGGTCGGATAAGATTCGCGCATTTTCAGCTTCAGCGGCGGATCGTGGGCGTCGAGGTCGCAACCGGCGCGTTCTTCAACGGCAGTGAGTTCGTCACGCCGATCTGCGTCAACTTCGAGCACAAGAAGCTGTTTCCCGGCGACATCGGGCCGTCGACCGGCGAGATGGGGACCGCCATGTTCTGGAGCGAGCCGAACAGGATTTTCAACGCGACGCTCAAGAAGATGGAATCACGTCTTCGCGACGAAGCGCTACGTCGGGCTACATCGATGTCGAACTGCATCGTCAACGCCAACGGCATCTATCCGCTGGAGTTCACCGCGCGTTTCGGCTATCCCACGATCAGCATCCAGCAGGAGGGCCTGCTCACGCCGATGAACGAGCTGCTGCACGGGATCGCCAGCGGCGAGCTCTCGCAGATCCGAGCGCGAGGCGGCTTCCAGTTGGGCGTGCGCATTGTGGTTCCGCCTTCCCGTTCACAGATCCTGAACGCTTCGAATCGAGCTCGAAGGACGCCGTCATCCTCTTCAAGACCCCGTCACGCGAGGGGATTCACATCGAGGACGTCAGGCAGCTGAATGGCGAGTGGCTCGTCACCGGCACGTCGGGTGTGGCGCTCATTGTTTGCGGCGTCGGTCCGACCATGCGCTCAGGCCCAGGCGACAGGCGTATAATCGCGTGCGCAATGCGATGATCCCGAATATAACTACCGTGAGGATACCTGAGCGATCGGCTGCCGGAAGAGAGAAAGCGACCTGTCTCCCACTCCTGGCGATATCTCCGCGAATCCTGGACAATACGACCGGACGGTCCAACATCCATGAACGGCGGTTGACGTGCGTCTTCACAGCCCGCTCCCAGAGTCGCGGCTGATGCTGATGGGACGACGCGCTGGAATTTCACGAGAAGTGATTTTGAGAACACGCTTGGATTAGATCGAAAAATTCGGTCTGACCCTCGTTAGATGGGGTGATCTATTCGATGTCATAACCCTTCGTCACTGGATCAGGATCATCGGAATCGTCCTCGTTGGATTCGGGTTGCTTTGTGTGCCGAGCGTTGGAAGGAGTCCTCGGAGCTACGGCAGCGGCTTCGCAATTCTGTCAGGATACCGGTTCCCTACTTTGATCGCAATCGTTCTCATTGTTACGGCGCGATAGTTTTTCTTGCTCTTTGTCGGCAGCGGTAGGCCACGATGAAATCACGCCAACATCTAACCAATCGATGAAGCCAACGGCCCCATTGCGGGATGAGTTCAGCGTGCTTTGCCACCGACCCTGCCCGTGGCTTATTCTGTCTCGTTAGATCTTGTGTCTCGTTGATTGCGCCAGCGATTCTCCGCGATTCAACATTGGTTTTTCAGCGATGCACCCGCGAGCCGCTGAGTTGATAACAACGCTGGATTTGCAGTCCCCACCCCGAGGGCGGTTTTTATCGCCAGATATTCCGGTCCGCTAGTTCAGGTTAGACCCGGTGGATCGACGCGGCCCACGTGCCGCGTCTGACGACGATCTACTATCTCCTCCCGGAGGGACCTTCAGCCGCTGGCATCAGGTCGCATCGGACGAGGTCTGGCATCTCTACGAGGGTGGGCCGCTGGAGTTGCTGGAGCTCAGCGCGTCGGGTCAATCCGTCCCGCGTCTCACCGGTTGGCCCCAGTCGGCAGCGGAACAGACGCGCCGGTTTGCACGATCGGCGCCGGGATTTGGCAAGCAGCGCGGCCGCTGGGTCAATACGCGTTCGTCGGCTGCACAGTTGGCCCGGGGTTTGAATTTCGCGGATTTTCGCTTGCTCGCAGACGATCATGACGTGCGCTGCTGCGCTCCGCGCGGCATTGCCCGATCTGGCGACGCTCATTTGATATCGAAAGCGTGGCCGCCGCTTGGACGGCTGCATTTCTGTTTCGCAGCTGCTTATTGGTTAGACCATCAGTTGCTCGAAATGCCGCCAGAAAAGTCTCCATCTCAGCTTTCTTTCCGATCGTGAGGCGCATGTGATTTGGCAGCGTCGGGAATAAACGGCCGACGCGGACATTGCGCTCCTTCATCGCTTTAATGAGCGGGACGACCGGGCTTCTTGCAATCGAACATGATGAAGTTGGCCTGAGAAGGAATTGATTTGTAGCCCATCTTCTCGAGCTCGGACGTCGTGAATGTTTTCGCTTCTTTGTTTAAACGCTGGCCGTTCGGGACGTGATCTGGATCATCGAGACTCGCAGTCGCTGCCGCCAGCGCCATGCAGTTGACGCTGTCCCACATTTGGTTTCGGCGCATCCGTTCGATCGTTTCCTTCTGCGCGACACAATAGCCGCAGCGCAATCCTGCCATTCCGTAAATCTTCGAGAACGTGCGGGAAACAATCAGGTTCGGATGCTCTTTCACGAGCGGGATCACGCTTTCGTATTCAGGGCTGTCCGCGAAATGGAAATATGCTTCGTCCACCAGAATCATTGTCTCGCGGCGGGGTCTTCGTGATGAAATCGCGCAGCTCGTCCTTGGGGGTGATGCTGGCAGTGGGGTTGTTCGGATTGCAGACGTAAATCAAACCTCCCTTCGCAGCAGCAAGCATTTTCGGCAGATCATGGGCAAAGCTGTTGGTCAGCGGCACCTTTACTACTTCAGCACCATTGGCGCTGGCGTTATTGAGTATCGCTTCGAAAGTCGGGTCCGCCGCGACAAGCTTACCGTTCTGAGGCCCGGTAAATGTTTCCGCGCATAGCTTGAGAATCTCGCCTGAGCCGTCGCCCAGCAGGATTTGGTTGCGATCGACATTGTTCAGCTTCGCCAGCTTATCGATTAGCACGTTATTGTGTTCGTCCGGATAACGACAGGCGAGGCCGAACGAATCCGTCATCGCCTGCAATGCTTTCGGGCAAGGTCCATACGGATTTTCATTCGAGCTCAGGCGGACGATGTTGCCGCTCGCCGTTAAAGGCGTGGTAACGGACTGAGTTGGCTTTGCGAAAGAAAGCCGTGGCCTAACGACTGCCGCTGCTGCGCCTGCTGCCTAATAACTGTGCAAATTTACGTCGAGAAATAGACATCGTATTCATTTTTGAACTCCTCCTAGTCGATTGTTAGGCTGATCCGAACCAAATGCCAGATCGAATTGCACCAACCGCGTTTTTGCTGGCTGCCTTGACCGCGTTCGCAACGCACGGATGCGGCAAATCACGGCAGGACGAGCACGCGCAGCAGCTCGCAGCGCGTGTGCGAACTGAATTTCTGCATGCCTGGAATAATTACGAGCGTTATGCGTGGGGTCACGACGCGTTGCGGCCTTTAAGTGAAACGGCGCATGATTGAGTACGGACAGTCGCTGTTAATGACGCCAGTTGATGCACTCGACACGCTCATCCTGATGCATCTCGACGCGTGAGGCCGAACGGGCGCGATCACTGATCGTCAGTGATCTCTCATTCGATCGCGACATCTACGTCAAAAATTTCGAGATAACGATACGCCTGCTCGGTGGGCTTCTTTCCAGCTATCAACTGACGCGGCGACAAACGCCTCCTGAGCTTGGCCGAGGATCTGGGCAACCGATTGCTTCCAGCTTTTCAATTCACCTACCGGGCTCCCTTATGTTTATGTCAATCTTCGCACTGGCCAGACGCGCGATCCGGTAACGAATCCGGCAGAAACCGGGACGCTGCTGCTGGAATTTGGCACGCTGAGTAAATTCACTGGCAGACCTGTTTTCTACGAGAAAGCGAAACGCGCTCTGGTCGAAACCTTCAAGCGACGGTCGCTCGCTCGGGCTGGTCGGAGAAAGCATCAACGTTGAGACAGGCGCCTGGACGAACACGCGATAGTCATATCAGCGGCGGCATCGATTCGTACTACGAATACCTCTGGAAGTGCTGGCTCCTGTTCGGAGATAAAGATTGTCGCGAGATGTGGAACGCGAGCATCCCTGCGGTTAACAAATATCTTGCCGACGAAATCCGGCGCCGAACTGTGGTACGGCCACGCCGATATGCAAACAGGCAACCGGACCAAGACGACGTACGGCGCGCTCGATGCATTCTTTCCCGCGTTGCTTGGCTCTCTCCGGCGATCTGGACGCGCGCACGGCGCCTGCAAACATCATCGTTCAAAATGTGGAACCTGCACGGCATCGAGCCGGAAACTCTAGCAATACGTAACTGAACGAAGTAC
>ERZ1370068.10084-contig-8811_pt1 | contig 29914 bp, 34 predicted proteins | sample MGYA00561227_ERZ1370068 | MGnify/ENA primary metagenome ERZ1370068 (study PRJEB38410, sample SAMEA6850437) | metagenome | study: Metagenomic assessment of the ecological functions of the soil: analysis of the soil microbiota associated with the...
GCCGACATGGTCGCGGTGCGCGATCAGCACGAAGCTCGACGTGCTGCCGGACTTCAGCGCCGACAAGACCAGCGTGTCGGCGGCGCTCGGCCGGCTCGGCTACACCGAAGGCACGGCGACGCCGCCGCCGACGGCCAGCACCGTCGCGACCGACGAACAGGCCGCCGCCGACGACACCGAGCGCGGCCGACACGACCGAGATGGACATGTTCAACAACGACGTCCGGCTGCGCGCGCTGAAGACGCTCGCCGAGACGCTCGCGCCGATCGAGCAGAAGAAGGCGATCCTCTACTTCAGCGCCGGCATGCAGCGGAGCGGCGAGGACAACCAGGTCGAGCTGCGCGTCGGCGATCAACGCCGCGGTCCGCGCGCACGTGTCCATCTATCCGGTCGACACGCGCGGCCTCCAGGCGGTCGTCCCGGGCGGCGACGCGACGCAGGCGAGCGGCCGCGGCACGGCGCTTCTTCCAGCTTGCACCACGAGCTTCGCTTCGCGGTCGGTGGAGAGTGATGGTTTCAGCAAAGCTTCTCGCCATACCTGGCGGCTGCGCCAGATAATCCCACGATACTTCGTGGTGCTGGTGTTTGATCGTGTGGTGCGATAGAGATGTTAAAAAATTAATTTCGGATCGCAAGTTCATAAAAACCTTCACACTGATTATCAGTCAGTCTCCTGCAACTGATTCCATATCCTGGTAGTAAAGCTATCATAGTTGATGCGTGGTTAAATAGTTTAAGGTTTAATCATGATCTTCAGTATACATCACTAAAAACTGACTTAGAAATGTTCTAAAGATAAAGACAGCCGCCAATGAGATCTGATCTCATAATGAGAAAAAGTGGAGTCAATTTGGAAGGCTTATACCTGAGAGAGAAAGGATAGACTCATATGGCACTTATGGTATAAGTCAAAGGATATAACCCCAGTTTCAGTGATCCTTGAGAACTGGTAGAAGTGAGTAAAAGAGATAGTTTGTTTGATAAACCGAAACAGGTAGTAGATTACAGGTTTCAGTTGGTAATCGTCGGAAGATCGCTGAATCTCCCGGCGGATCGACCGGCACGCTGACGTCGCGCCAGGTCCTCTACCAGTCCTCCGTGACGCTGCCGCCCGGACGCTTCTCGGTGAAGGTCGTCGTCCGCGAGAACACCAGCGGACTGATGGGATCGTTCGAAGCGCCGGTGGTGGTGCCGGAGCTGAAGCAGGCGCCGCTCAAGGTCAGCTCGGTGCTGCTCAGCACGCAGCTGCAGACGGCGAAAGACACGCAAGGACAATCCGCTCGTCCGCAACGGCGAGCAGCTGGTCCCGAACCTGACGCACATCGTCGGCAAGGACCAGAAGATGTAGCTCTACTACGAGGTCTACGACCCGGCCTCGACGCGAGAACGTCCCGGCCGTGCGCGACCAGCCTGGCGTTCTACCGCGGCAAGGTCAAGGTCTTCGAGACGCCGGTCGTCGAGCGCGCGCAGATCGACGACGCGTCGCGCAAGGCGGCCGTCTTCCAGCTCGAAGTCCCGCCGGCGCGCTGCCGCCCGGCTCTACACCTGCCAGATCAACATCATCGATGCGATCGCCGGCAAGTTCGCCTTCCCGCGCCTGGTGTTCCTGCACGATAGCCTCACTCCACGCTAGCTGCCGCCCCTGTAGCTTCCGCCTTCAGGCGGAAGTGATCGCCACGGCCATCAGAGCGGTGGTCAGTGCACCAACGTCTTCGCACAGCTCTGACCGCGATGCGTTCTCCCAGTTGCTGCAAGAGGTGGCGTGGATGGGCTGTCATATAGGGCCCAAGCCTTTTCATGTTGCGCTGTGAGCCAATCACCGGACCCTGATCGCTCATCGCCAGTCCGGCCTTCGGCGCCGTCCCGCACTCACTTCGATCGCAGCGCCGCCAGAATGCCCGCGGCCTGGAGGTGCTGCGTGCCTGACGGCGCACCATTCGGCCATGTCGTGATTTCCGCGCCGGGCTTCCGTTCGAATGTGTAGATCAACGCCAGGAGCGTCTGGGTATCCGAACGGCTTCGGCCCGCATCTCCGGCGGCATCTCACGGGCACCCTCGCTGATCGACGGCAGCTTCGCATGTGGATCCGCCGAGAAATTGACATCGTCGGTCAGCACCCAGCGCGATGACTCGGTAAATGCCCCGGGCTTTTCGAAGAACAGGTTGCCGAGGAAGTCCCCGAGGCTCAGGAACGGCGTGCCCTGCATGACCCAGCGGGCGTCACCGGGCTACGCGTGGGTCCCGTCGTCTGGATCCGTTCCATACGCGCGACGACGGCGAAGCCGTTCGGTACACCGCCGAAGAGTCCGGTTTCGAACCCGCGGACTCGCGCGCGCCCGAGCGCCGCGAGCAGCGAATCGTAGAGCTCTCCCAAGGTCCCGACGCTCAGGCCGGGCAAATCGCGTGGCACGGCCACCCACTTAGTGACCGGCTGGGGCGGCCACGGAAATGCGGGCAGAACGCTTGTGCGCCCGCTGTCGGGAACCATCCCCAATAGGGATAGAGAATGTCGAGCTCTTCCCGAGAGCAGCGCCGACATGCGGGTCGCGAACGGAGGCGTCCAGCAGGACGGCCCCGAGGACCGGCTCGAGCTGCCACGGATCGACGCCATGACTCACCAGCGCTTCGGCGGCGATCTTCCGTTCGCTGTCCGATCCGGTCGCGGCCATTTCCGAAGCGTTCTCCGGGCGTCTGGAACGCGCTGCGGCGACGGCCTGAGCACATTGAGCAATCGCTGCCGGGAATACGCATCGCGCTCGCGAGAGAGTCCGGTGCGCGCATCGGGCGACCTCGAGAGCAGGCCGATCACTTTCGGAACGAGCGGCACGGCGTCGGGGCCCAATGCCTCCATCGCTTTCAGCACGTCCGAGTCCGGTTCGACTGCCGGCGCCAGTAATTCGTCGATGATGATCGCGCCGGGTCCGCTCCACTCGGAACGCGGCTTCGAGCGCCTGCCGGCGAACCCAGGAGACTCTGTCCCGCACTCAACTCTGGATCAGGCTGGCACGCCGCGGGTCGTCGCGTCCGAGCAAGCGGATCATGTCCATCGCGCCGGCGCGGACACGCTCGTCGGGTCGCGCACGAGCGCATCGGATTTCGCCGCGCGCCGGCAGCTCCAGATGGACCCACGCCGACAACGCGGCGACTCGAACCGCGCGATGCGTCGGCAATTGCGGTTCTCAGGGTATCGGGCAGCGCCGCAGGGCGCTGGCCTCCGATACTGACGCGACCGAAGCCCTTCAAGGCGCCCGCTCTCACCGCCGGATCCGTCTGTGCCGCCAGTTCCATCAGCACTACTGGAGTCATGGCTTCCATGCTCCCGAGACTCACCGAGCGATTCCGCCGCGCTCGCGCGCACCGCCGGCTGCAGGCGGGCGTCCCTGCGATTGCGAACCGGGAGACGCCTCGCGGCCCCGGCTTCGGCAAGCGCCTGCCCCATCTCGCCGGCGCGTGTACGCGTCGGCGTCACTGGATCTCGCCACTCGATCGATCGCGGCGAGCACGACGTCGTCTTGCGACGCTCGCCCCGCGTGAGTCCGGACGAGTTCAATGGAGCGACTCCCGTCCAGGTCGTGAGCGCCTGTCGCAGCGGTTGTGGAAGAGCGGCGCGAGGATCCGCGCCGGCGACGGCTATCCGTGCCTCCTTGACCGTTTGCAGGCCCCGGCGAGCCATCAGCGACATGAAATGCCGGATAGAACCGGCGAATGGCGGCGGGCTTGTCGTCGAGACTGCTCAACAGCGCCTCGGCAGATTCCCTTGCCTGCTCGACCAGATGCTGGTAGCCATCGGCGAGCGTGCGCCCGTTCTCCGGACGGAATGTCCCGGCGGTGAGCAAGTTTCGCCAACGCGTCTCTTCTTTCCCACCCCAGATCCCTGGCGGCAAGGGAGCACCAACCCTTCCGGGATCCAATCGTCGATATCCACGACGTGGCCGTCCTCGGCGAGGTCACCGAGGGCACCCAGCGCGAAGTCCTGACGCTCGGCGTTTCCGCCCCGCAAGTCGGACATCGAGGCTGGAGATCAGCCCTGGATCGAGATCCGGTCTGAGGCAGCCGATACGCCCCAGGATCGGGCCCACACATCCAGATCGGGCATCGCCAGCCGGCGGCCTTCGGCGAGCATTTCGCGAAACATCGGTCCAGGGATCGCCGCAGCGAGCTGGCGCAACGGCAAGGAGTCATCGCTATTCGGGCCGGCTCAGAGCTCTGAACATGTCGCTCCACCGGGCGATATCCAAGAGCGTCGGCGGCACGGCCGATCGCCGCCAGACGCACGTGCGGGTCGGGATCGCTCAGGGCCGCGGAGAGCCGGTCGAAGAACAGCGGCCTGCCGAACGCGAGGGCAGAGATCGAGGCGGCTCTCACGTCGGGCGATGTCGAGCGAGTCGCGTCCTCTAGAGTGGCAGGCGAAAAGCGACCCAGCACGTTCGCCGCCATCCCGGCGAAGTCCGGCTCGGCGCTGGCGAGGATGCGCGACAGCGGCGTACGAGCGCCTCCGGCAGAGCGGGCGCATCCTGAAGAGCCAGCAGTGCAGCGAACCGGGACTCCGCATCGTTTCGTTCCAACAGCGGTGCCACAGCGCCAACGGGCTGCAGCCGCGATCGGCTGATCAGCAGAAGAATCCGCTGGGCAGGAGTTCGGCGTACGACCTCGGATCCTTCGACGATGCCCAGCCTGCCTCGACGGCGCCCCGCCTGCTCCTCGAACGGACACTGCGCGGAAGCGTCGCGGCCGGAGCCCCGGCAACGTTCACATACGCCGCCAGGCGGAAGTGCTCAAAGTGTTTTGCCGGCTCAGGATCGTGAAAGCGAGATCGGCCTTTGAGATCTGGCGCCGCTCTTCAGAATTCCGGTCAACGCCGGTAGTACTCGAAGGGACCCAATCGCCCGCCCGTCCCCTAGCGCATCGATCGGACTGCGATGGGCTCGCGTGTCGAGCCGCCGCAGGCTGCCCATCGCCTGGAAGCGCACGATCGTCCGGCGGGGCCTGCCCAGCGCCATCGCGCCACGGCCTCGAGCGGAGGTCGCTCGTCTCCGCGTATTCGCCGAGTTGCAACACCGCGTACTCGGCGCCATCGCGATGGATTCGAATACCGCCGTTGCGAGCTTTTGGCAGTTCCGCATCGCTCCACGCGCGATGGCTGGTCCAGAAGAGGTCCGATACAGGAGTGCGCGCCAGCGCGGACGTCGCGGCCGGTGGCGGCTGCCGGGACAATTGGGCCCTCCGCGTCGCCGTCGGCGACAGCGAGACAAAGACCCAAAATCCCGCCGCGAACCCAGAGTGTGGAGGAACGGTGAATGACGGGCATGGATGCACCTCACCGGTCAGGCGGCGCCGCCTCGTTCGTCGAAACCAGGATTGAGCGCTGTGAACGCGTTGCGCACGAACAAGTACCCATCGCTACGGAGTTCGTCAAGCGAGCAGGGGCACGATGTGAGCCATCCGACACTCGAAAGGGGGTTGGCGGACGGCTTGGATCAGCAGCAGTGGCGAGCCGACGCTCACGGCGAATGCCGACTGCCAGGGCGACGATCCGCGGCGCTCCGACCTTCGACCATGCGGGCCACCGCTTTCACGGACGATTCGTAGGCGAAGAATTTGCAGCGTCGTGACGATCAGGAAAGACGGTGGCCAGGAACGCCGTGGTTCGCGGCCAGACCGCGGCGCTCCATAGAGCTGCCGCCAGCGCCGGTTGCGCGTGTCGAGTGCCGCCGCCGACTTCGCCAGATGGCGCCTCAAGTCAGCCGGCACTCGCGGAGCCTTCGGCAATCTTCCCGCCACAACTTCTCGTCGAGCTGAGCCGGCGGGTTCTCGAACGCGTCGAACCAGTTCCGCGCTGCCAGCTCGTACCTCGTAGGTACGCGCGGCGCGGCGTTCTTCGACGCGAACCGGGACGATCGGCGTCTGCGACTCGTCGGCCACCGACAGTTCCTTCACCAGCTCCGTCGACTCGTTGGCTTCACTCCGAGAACAGGATCACCAGCACTCGCGCCAGCTTGATGTTCTCGACGATGTTCACGCACGCCAGTCGGCCCCGGGTCCGATCATGCCGTCGCGCACACGCGGACACGCCCAAGCCGTGAGAGGCTCTTCTCAGCATTTCGGCACAGGGCCGATCGCTGCGGCGGTATTAGCTGATAAACACATCAGTGCTCATGGCGGCTCTGAGGGCGGTAGTTTATCCCTCAAACCGCCGAATTCCTGGAATTCGCGGCTGTCGCCGTCTCGTCCTACGCGCGCGCGCTTCAGGTTGTCCAGCCGCCCGGCACGACGGAACGTGATATAGAACGCCGCCATGGCTACATGGAAATCTCAACGATCCAACTGACCGACTTGACCGGGGGCCGCAGGTCGGGACATCGACGTCGAGCTCACGCGCGTGTGTCGGGAGAGCCTGGAACGGGGCGAGGACGCAGCGCACGTGTCGCTGGCCGGACTGGACTCAGATCTCACCATTACGGGCATCGAGTGCCGCGGCGGTCCCGGCACGATGTAAAATGCTGGCAGAAGCGACGCACGCACTACCGCCCGTCGCGTTCTTCCAGCTGATTCAGGAAGGTCTTTCAATACGGCAGCCGATGACGTCGAGTTCTGGGTGGAAACCCGGTGGCGTCGCAACATTCGCGCGCCCGCGTTCGGATCTCCCGTCAGGGCCGGGGGCATTCTCGAGGCGGCGCAGATGATCGCCCTGAAGCCCGAGGACCAGGATCTCGCCGGCCTGGCGGGCGCGGATCTCTATCGGGCGCTCGGTCCGCTTTCGGAAGGCGTGTTTCCTGAGGCGATCAAGAAGGCATCCGATCAGGCCACGACGGGCAACCGCCTGTCCCGACGCATCGGCAACTGGTCTGTCGCCAGGACCGCTTCTTCGCGCGTGTCGATGGCGCAGCCTGCCCAGCACGCCTCCGCAAGAGCCCGGTCTTCAAGTCCGCGCCGAAGGCGCCGCGATCCGCTGCCGGGATACGTGATGGCGGAAGGCAGCTTCAAGAACTACGACAGCGCACGCGAACATCAGATCACCTTCATGCGAGATCCGCCCAGCGGCGGCTCACTGATACGTATCGATATCGACGAGTCGTCCGGCATCAGGTACGGCCTCGAAGTCATTCGCAATGCGACTTTCCGCCAACGGACGAATCCATATCTGATCCGCGAGTTCCTCCTCGTCGCCGATCCGATCGCGCGGTCGCTCACGACCCGGATATCAATTCAGGTTCTGGATCGGGGATCGAGGATCCGGGATCGGGAATCGGGATCGGGGATCGGGGATCGGGGATCGAGGATCAGGGATCAGGGATCGAAGATTCGTCGAGCCACTGCTCGATCTGTTTCACACGTCCGAACGCAGCGACCCGTTGTGCCCGCAGCCGGGGACAGGATCAGACGCTTCGGGCCGCGGGCGACTCTACGCGCTGCGAATGCGCCGGCAGTTCGACATCGTCAGCGCCGTGGATGACGAGGACGGGCGCGGTGATTCGCCGCGCCGATCGCGTGGCTGCACGTCGTCGACGCGGAAGCGTGTCCTGCGCGCCGGCGACGTCGAAGGCGCGGTCGATCGTGCCCGCTGGTAGAAGAACGCGGGCGCGTGTCTGGTCGGCGACGGTCTCTGCAGATCCGAGAACGTCTCCGCGGCGCGACGACCGCGCTGACGCGCGGGATCGTCCGCCGCTTCCTGCAGCGCGACCGGCGGCGCCGAGCGACGTCCGATCAGCGACGACCGGACCAGGCCCAGCGTGTCGATCACGCGATGGAGATCCTGCTCTCGAAGCAGCCGTAGGTAACGCGTCGCCTTCGGAGTCGCCGCGCGCGCAGGCTGTCGACGACTACATGACACGTCGACGCGCCGACGAAGCGCTGGATTACTGTCCGGCGGCGCTGCTGCGGTTGTCGGCGATGCCGTGGGAGAACGATGGTGCCGCGCGCGGGAGCGGCGGCCTGGCAGCGCCACCCTTTCAGCGTGACGCCGGCCCCGGCGAAGTCGGCGGCGACACAGTGCTCCGGGGGCGCCAGCGTCGTGGCGTGGCGGGCCGGGTGAGAGGACTGCCGGCCCGCCAGCGCCGGAAGTTGCCCCCAGAGCAGCACCAGCCAGCCTCGATCAGCCCCACCAGGCCCATCGCGCCGAGCGCCGCGACGATGCGCCGGGTGGTTCGGTTCATGGCCGGCTCATGCCTGTGGATACGAGTCCGCGCGACGCGGTCCGGTGCCAGTCGCTTCCGCCTAAAGGCGGAAGCTCACAAGATCTGCAAGCGGACAGCCCCTGCGACCCGATCCGTCCACGATCCTGATCCCCGATCCCCGACCTGATGCCCGACTACCGAAGGACTGCCGAGGCCGCCTGGGCCGCGCGCGGCGGGCATCAGCGGTTGCCGCTCGTCGCGGACGCCTGCCTGACCGCCGTCGATCGCCGTGGAGCTTCGAGGGCGCGCGGGGTCACGACCAGCGCGCCGTCCGCCAGCGAGCCCTTCACGATCTCGGTCTGCGTGCCGTCGCTCGCGCCGGTCGTGACGGCGACGGGCGCGATCGTCGTGCCGCTCGACACCCACACGGTCGCCGACTTGCCGGCCGGCGCCTTCGCCCCTGGACGCCGAATGCGCGAGCACGTCCGCGTCGGGCTTGAAGCGCAGCGCCGCCGCCGGCACGCGCAGGACGTCGTCGCGCCGCGTCACCTCGATCGTCACCGTTCGCCGTCATGCCCGGCTTCAGCTTCAACGCCGGGTTCGGCGCGTCGATGATCGCGGCGTAGGTCACCACGTTCTGCACGGTCGTCGGGTTGAGCCGCACCTGCGACACGCGTGCCGCGGAACGTGTCCGACGGATACGCGTCCACGCGGAAGGTGACGGCCTGATCCGCCTGCACGTTGCCGAGATCCGACTCGTCGATGCTCGTGTTGAGCTGCATCTGCGAGAGATCCGCGGCGATGACGAACAGCGTCGGCGCCGACATGCTCGCCGACGACCGTCTGGCCGACGTCCACGTTGCGCGCGATCACGACGCCGTCGATCGGCGACTGGATGACCGTCTTCGCCAGGTTCACCTGCGCGCGTCTGCACCGCGGAGCGCGCCTGCTTGATCTTGGCGTCGGCGCCGATGACCATGCGCGGCCGCCGACCGGCTGGCGGTCTCGGCCGACTGCGAGATCCGACCGCGGGCAGCAGCTGCTTCGCCGACAGCTCCTGCGGCGCGCGCGTCAGCGCCAGTCGCCGCCGCGGACTTGCGCGACGCGCAGCCGCTCGGCTTCGGCTTCCGCGCTCGACCAGCGCCGCGCGCGCCTGCTGCGAGCGCGCTCGTGCGTAGTCGACTGATCGAGCGTCGCGAGAACCTCGCCCTTTCGTGACGAGCTGATTGAAGTCCGCCGGCAGCGACTCGACGATGCCCGAGACCTGGCTCCCGACCTGGACCGTCGTCACCGCCTGGAGCGTCCCGGTGGCCGAAATGACGCTGACGATGCTGCCGCGCGGTGGCCGGTTGTCAGCGGTCAGCGCCGGCGATCGTCGCGGCGGCGAATAGTAGGCGCCCAGGCTGGATCGTCGCGGCGACGATGAGCTGATCAGGAGCGCAAGGCTTGTGCGTTGTCATACCGATGAATACGGCCGGTTCATGACGGACCGGTGGCTGCCGGATGACAATCGATGACAGCGACGGACGGCGCGCATCCGGAGGCGGCGACGCGTCTAGACTGTGGACGATGACACCGCAGGAAACGACCGCCTGAGCGCGACCTCCGTCCACCGGCCGGCAGGCCGGACGCGTGCTCGTCGTCGAGGACGATCCGCACATCCGCGAGCTCGTGCTGCTCCACCTCGGCCTCGAGGGGCTGTCGACCGCCGCGTCTGGCGACGGCGACCGACGGGCTGCAGAAGGCGCGCACGGAGCCGTTCGATCCTCATCGTGCTCGACGTGATGCTGCCGGGCTCGACGGCGTCGACCGTGTGCCGCGCGATCCGGCGCGAGCCGCACCTGAAGGACGTGCCGATCCTGATGCTGACGGCGCGCCGCGAGGAGTCCGACAAGGTCAACGGCCTCGAGAGCGGCGCCGACGACTACCTGACGAAGCCGTTCGGCGTCCGCGAGTTCGTCGCGCGCGTGCGCGCGCTGCTGCGCCGGCGGCGCGCGGCGCGAACGCGTCGGCGCACCACGCGGCCGGTCAGCGTCGGCCGGCTGCGCGTCGATCCGGCGCGCCGGCTCGCGCGCGTCGACGACCGCGACATCGAGCTCACCGCGCACGAGTTCGATCTGCTCTACGTGCTCGCGAGCAACCGCGGCATCGTGTTCAGCCGCGACGCGCTGGTGCAGCGCGTCTGGGGCGGCGACACGCACATCACCGAGCGCAGCGTCGACACGCTGATCAAGCGGCTGCGCAAGAAGATCGAGGCCGATCCGGCCGAGCCGCGCTACATCCGCGACCGTCTGGGGCACGGGCTACAAGTTCGCCGATGCCTAAGCGACGCTGAAGCGATGCCTGAGCGCGTCTGGTACAGAGCCTCTACTGGCGCATCGCGCTGGGCTACATCGCCCTGCTCGCGCTGCTGATGCTCGTCGCAGACGGGCCTGTCGCGTCTGGATGATGGACCGGATGTGGGGCGGCTCGAGCCGGACGCCGGCGCAGCTCGCCGAGCTCGTCGCGCAGGACCTGTCGAGGCGCAGCTCGCGCAGTCGCCGCAGCTCGACGTCGAGCAGCACCTGCGCACCCGAATACGGCAGCGGCTACCAGCCGTTCGTCGTCATGCTGCGCGGCGACGACGCGCACGCTGTCGAACCGGCCGAACGCGATCCCGCCCAATCTCGGCACGCGACGCGCGGCCGCTTGATGGGACGCGCGGAGACTGGCCGCGCGGCGGACCGCCGGATGGCGGACGCGGCGGACCGCCGGATGCGGAGCGGCGAGCGGGCGGCGCGGCGGCCCGACGGCCGTCGTGGCGGCAGCTCGGCGAGTTCGCCTTCATCACCGTCAGCACGGAGCGGGCCGGCGTCGTGGCGGTGCCTCCAGAGCTGCCGCCGCTGACGGTGGGCTCGCGCGAGGCGGCGCCGACGCTGATCGCGGTCGGCATCGCGCTGCTCGGCGCCGGCGCGGCGATCATGGCGCTCGTGATCTTCCGTCCGACGCACCAGCGTCTGCGCAGTCTCGAGGACGCGGCGCGCGCGCTCGGCGACGGACGCACCGACGTGCGCGCCAACGAATCGGGCGGCGACGAAGTCAGCGCGCTGTCGGCGACGTTCAACAGGATGGCGGCCGACCTGCAGGCGCGCGCCGACGGCGCTGGCCGAATCCGGATCGCGCGCGGCGCGCAGCTGCTCGCCGACGTGTCGCACGAGCTGATGACGCCGCTCTCCGCGATCCGCGGCTACGTCGAGACGCTCGGCATGCCGGAGCTGACGCTCGATGAGGCACGCGGCAGCGCTATCTCGACATCGTCGACCGAGGAGACGCACAAGCTCGAGGCGATCATCGGCGACCTGCTCGATCTGCGCGCGCCTCGAAGGCGGCGGCGATACGCTCGACGCGGAGGAGGTGCTGGTCGACGATCTGTTCCGGCGCGTGGCGCGACCGCCATCGGCCGACGCTGCGCGAGCGGCAGCGTCACGCTGTCGTCCTCGACGCGCGCCGGGCACGCCTCACGTCTGGGGCGATCCCGACCGCCTCGAACAGGCGCTGCAGAACGTCGCGGCGAACGCGCATCCGCCACACGCCGGATGGCGGACGCGTCACGCTCGCGCCGAGCCGGCCGGCGAGCGCGTGCGCATCACCGTGACCGACACGGGCCCGGCATTCCGCCCGAGCACCTGCCGCACATCTTCGATCGGTTCTACAAGGTCGGACGCGTCGCGCGCGGGCACGCCGCGTGCCGTCGGGCAGCGGGCTCGGCCTCTCGATCGTCCGCGCGATCATCGTCCGCCACGGCGGCGAGATCCAGGCCTCGAACGCGCCGGGCGGCGGCGCGGTCTTCACGCTGATCCTGCCGTCCGCGGACTCGCTCGGGCCGCGACGCCGCCACGGCGCCTGACCAGAACGGTTGGGTGACGACTCCTGATTCTCCTGTAGTACCGTCACTCCCCGTGGAGCGGCCGCCTATCATGGGCGGCAGGCTGATGTTCAGCGCCTGCGTGTCGCCGGGACGGATCTGCACCGTGGACATGTACGGCTTGAAGCCGTCCTTGCGCACTTCGACGCGGTGCGGTCCGGCCGACAGCTGGACCGCTGAGGCGGCTGCCGCCCCTCGGGACTGTCCCAGCGCTCGCCGTCGATCACGACGACCGCGTCGCCCGGCTGCACGCGGATGTTGAGCGTGCCGAAGCTGCTGCTGTCGGGCGCGCGGTGCTCGCCGGGGCGCTCGGGCATCGGCATGGTCCGGCCGCGATCGTCGGGCGGCGGCGGCCTGGCGATTCGGATCCTGGCCGGCTGGGTTCGCGTCCCGTAGGGATCGCGGCCGTAGTAGGGGTCGCGCGGATCGCGCAGGGATCCTGGATTGGGATCCGGATCGCGTTCGCGGACGGCTGCGGCGCCGGCTCTTCCGGCGCGCCCGGCGGCAGCGGCTCGAGGATTCCCTTGAAGTGATAACGTCTCGCCGGGCCGGAAGAGCGTGCGCTGCCGGTACGAACTGATAGCCCTTCGCGTAGGCGACGATCTCGTGCTCGCCGGTCGGCAGGTCGAGCCGCTGGAACACGCCGTCGAACTGATCGACCGAGCCCACCAGGAAGCCGTCGACGTAGACCTGCGCGTCGCGCGGCTTGACTTCGAGCCGGGCCGACGCCCAGTTGCCATAGTAGCCGTAGTGCGGGTAGGGATAGGGGTAGCGCGTAGCTGTAGCCGTAGTACGGCCCCAGCCATAGCCTGCGTAGCCATAGTAGGGGCGTAGAAGCCGCTGTGAGAAGCCGAAGCCGAAGCCAAAGCCGAAGCTGGCGTAGAACGGGCTGTAGTAGTAGGGATAGTACCCGCCGTAGTAGGGCCGGTAGTATCCGCCGTAGTAGGGCCGGTAGTACCCGCCGTAATACGGCCGTTGTGACCGCCGTTGACGACCGGCGGGTGCGTCCGCGGGACCGCCTGGGAGCGGCTGCCGCCGCCGCCACCGCCGCCGCCGCGCTGCCCCCGCCGCCGCTGCCGCCTCTGGGCTGGCGCGCCGCCGCCCCCCCGCCCGCCACCGCGCTGGGCGGCCGCGTCGGCCGGCCAGAGCGCCACGGCCGCGAGGCAGGCGCAGAACACGATCATCAGACGCGTCGATTTCACTGAGGGACCTCCGCATGACAGGCACATAGAATCGCAAGCAACGTCGGTGCCCGCCAGCGCGACCGTACAAACGGCGGGTCGAGCCCGTCACGCGTCCTCCCCGAGCACAATGCTGTCTCCATCCGTGGTCAGAGTCTGTCAGTTGTCTCCGCCACGATTTCTTCACGGAACGGACACGGCCGCGCGCACGAGGTTCACGTCAATACCTCAGAAGCGACAGGGCCGTCACCTGCACTTCGCCGTGTCTCCCTCCCAGCGCGGTGGATTGCCGGGTGACGGTCCGAACAGCTGCCTGCAGCCTCCCAGGTCGGCAGTCGCGGGCGACGCGAACCGCTCGCCGCTGTCAACACCCGCGCCCGGCCGACGCGAGAACCGGTCGGGCGCGGATCTTCTTCCTTGATCCGAGGGCTTCGCCCCTCGGACTTCCCAACTGGCCGCTCGCTCGCCAGCTTCGCGCTGCTCGCTGCCGCTCCGCTGGCTCGCTCGCCGATGCTCGCTCGCGCCTCGCTGGCTTCGCCCTGGACTCCAACGCGCGCGCTCGGCTCAGAACGAGTCGCGCGGCGGGTGGCTTGCAGGGCGGCCTTCACCCACGGCTCGGGATAGACGCCCATCACGACGACGCCCACCGCGCAGAACAGAATCGCGACGAAGACCGGGCACGGCCAGCGACGACAGGACCGGGCGTCGACCGGCGCATCGATGTACATCCGGCTGCGCGAGCACCAGGTAGTAGTAGAGCGCGACGATCGTCGAGCACCGCGCCGAGCAGCGCGAGCCAGTACATGTGCTGGTCGATCGACGGCCTGGAAGATGAACAGCTTCGCCCAGAAGCCGGCCACGAACGGAATGCCGCCGAGCGACAGCAGGAACACGAGCAGGCTGAGCGCCAGCACCGGCGATCGCTGCGCCAGGCCGCGATAGGCGTCGCATCCGATCGATTGCCTCCGACCGTGCCGACCGCCTGCACGACGAGGAACGCGCCCATGTTGCCGAAGAGATACGCGACCAGATAGAACGAGCACCATGCCGGCGCCGGACGCCGACATCGCGGCCACGCCCATCAGCATGTAGCCGATGTGCGCGATGCCCGGAATAGGCGAGCAGGCGCTTGACGTTCTGCTGCGGGATCGCCATCAGGTTGCCGGCGACGATCGTCAGGCCCGCCATCGCCGACGACGACCGGCACCCACATCAGCGCCGGCGCTGCCGGCGCCCTCGAGATACAGCCGGAAGATGACGATGAAGCCCGCGGCCTTGGGCGCGACCGAGAGCCACGCGACGAACGGCGTGGCCGCCGCCTCGTAGGTGTCCGGCACCCACATGTGGAACGGCACCGCGGCGATCTTGAACGCCGAGCGCCGGCGAGCGTCAGCACCAGCCCGAGCTTCAGCGAGCGCGCTGCCCGACGCGAGCGCCGCGGGAATCGCGCGCATCGTCGGTCGTGCCGGTCGCGCCGATAGACGAACGACAAGCCGTACAGCAGGATCGCCGACGACACCGTGCCGACGAGGAAGAACTTCAGCGCGCCTTCGGGCGCGACGTCGCTCGCGCTTCTGGAACCCGGTCAGGAAATAGAGCGGGATCGACATCAGCTCGAACGCGACGAACAGCAGGATCAGCTCGCGCGCCGACGCGAGCACGAGCATGCCGAGCAGCGACGCCAGCAGCGCGACGTGATACTCGACGCCGCGCCGCGCGAGCCGCGTCGCCCGGCAGGCCCAGCGTCGCGAGCACGCTCACCGCCGCCGAGACCAGGAACAGCCGCTGCGCGAAGCAGCGCCAGCGGATCGACGACGAACGTGCCGCCGAACAGCGACCGCCCGGCTCGCAGCAGCGAACGCCAGATCGACAGCGCCGATCAGACCGGCGAGCGGATCCACGCCGGCGCGCCGCCCGTCCGGCAGCCCGGCGACGGAACAGGTCCGCGAGCAGCAGGACGAACGACCGAGCCGCCGAGCGGCTCGACGACGAGCGCGCCGTAGCGTCGACGCGCGTCATCGCAGTGACCCCCATCCGCATGAGGAGCGGCACCGTCGCGCGTGTCAATCGGCGCGACGACCAGGCTCGGCACGACGCCGAACAGCACGATCACGAACACGAGGAACACGAGCGCGACCCACTCGGTGCCCTGCGCGTCCGGCAGGTTCTGGAAGTGCGGATCCGTGCTCTTCGGTCCCCAGAAGATCTGCGCGCACGACGCGCAGCACGTAGATCGACGTCAGGAACGCGCCGATCGACGCCGGGAAGCAGCCACCACGGATGCGCCGACGCCCAGGCGCCGACGAACGTCAGGAACTCCGCGACGAAGCCCGCGGTCGCCGGCAGCCCGAGCGACGAGAAGCCGCCGATCGTGAACGCCGTCGCGATGCCCGGCATCATCGTGCGCGAAGCCGCCCATCTTGAAGATCTCGCGCGAGTGCGCCTTCTCGTAGACGAGGCCGACGAGCGCGAAGAACAGGCCCGTCATGATGCCGTGCGCGACCATCTGGAAGACCGCGCCGTTCAGCCCCTGCTCGGTCAGCGTCGCGACGCCGAGCATCACGATGCCCATGTGCGACACCGACGAGTACGCGACGACGTACTTCAGGTCCGTCTGCGCCATCGCGCTGAGCGCGCCGTAGACGATGTTGATGCAGGCGATGCGCGCCGACGAGCCACGCCCACTCGATCGCGCCGCGTCGGCGAGCAGGCCGATGCCGAGGCGGACGACGCCGTAGGCGCCGAGCTTCATCAGCACGCCGGCGTGCAGCATCGAGACGGCGGTCGGGCGCCGACGCGTGGCCGTCGGGCGACCAGGTGTGGAGCGGCCAGATGCCGGCGAGGATGCCGAAGCCGACGTAGAACGCGAGGAACACCCACGACTGCAGCGCGCGGGTCGAACCGGACCTGCTGCAGGTCGAGGAACGAGAAGCGACGTCGAGCCCGCCGCGGCGTAGAGCGCGAGGATGCCGACGAGGATGAACGCCGACCCGAGCAGCAGGTACAGCGTCAGCTTCATCGCCGCGTATTCCTTCGTGCCGACGCCCGTCCGCGCGAACGCCCAGCCGAAGATGCCCTGCGGCCGCACTTCGCCCGCTCGAGCCCCAGATGCCGATGAGCAGATACATCGGCAGCACGGCGATCTCGTAGAACAGGAAGAACACGAAGAGATCGAGCGAGACGAAGACGCCGAAGACGCCCGTCACGAGCAGCAGCAGCAGCGCGTAGAACTCCTGGCTCGCGCGTCTTGACCGTCCACGACGCGAACACGCCGGCGAAGATGATGATCGCGGTCAGCAGCACCAGCACGAGGCCCATGCCGTCGACGGCCAAGCTGGTACGCGATGCCGAGCGACGGCACGAGCGGCGAGTCGCTCGCCGAACTGGAAGCCGGCCGCCGCGCTGGTCGTAGCGCCGTGACAGACCAGAGCGCGACGCGACGAGCGACACCGCCGCGCCGAGCGCCGCCGTCCAGCGCACGAGCAGCGGCCGGTGCCGCGCCGAACGCCATGATGACGAGCGCGCGCGACGAACGGCGCCCACGTGATGATCGAGAGGCACCGGCAACGCCGCTCACCAGCGCGACTCCGATCCACGCCATCAGCGCGAGCAGCGCCGACGGCCGACGCGCGAACACGTAGTCCTGCACCTTGCCGGTCTGGATCCGCCGCAGCCGGTCGCCGCCGTCGAGCGTCCACGCGCTCACCACGTTCAGCGACGCCGTCCACGAGGTAGCGATCGATCCAGCCGACGACGCGCGAGAACGCCAGCAGCACGCCGCGGTAGATCGCCACGAAGACGATCGTCGAGCCAGAACCTGCGCGAGCGCCGCGCGCGCGGATCGGCCCGAACGCGCGACGGCCAGCGCGTCGGCGCTGATCGATCGCGCGCGCTGATAGGTCAGCCAGGCGAGCAGGATGCCCGACAGCGCGACGCGCGATCGCCGGCCGGCGTCAGCCACGCCGGGCGCCTCGAACTCCGCGTCAGGCGCGTGGAACGTGAAGTAGATGCCGATCGCCATCGCGACGCAGCGCCAGGACCCAGCAGCGGCAGCGGTCATCGACCGCGCGGCGCGTCGTGCGCAGTGCGTCGCGCCGTGGCGATGCGCGCGTGCGCTGGCCGTGCGTCACGGCGCCAGGCGTCGCCGAAGAACGCCAGGAACACCACGCGGAACATGTAGAACGCCGTCAGGAACGCGGCGATGAGCAGCATGCACGAACGGCACCGGTGAAGCCGCCGGCCCAGCACGGCGCCGAGCACTTCTTCCTTCGAGACGAAACCCGGCGAAGAGCGGAATGCCCGGCGAGCGACAGCGTGCCGACGAGGAAGACGATCGCCGTCTGCGGCATCTTCCGCGCGAGGCCGCCCATGCGCGCGACAGTCGTTGCTGCCGACGGCGTGAATCACCGCGCCGGCGCCGAGGAAGAGCAGCGCCTTGAACACGCCGTGCGTGAGCAGGTGCAAGAAGCCCGCGCGCCGCGAAGCCCGCGCCGATCGCCGCCATCATGTAGCCGAGCTGCGAGACCGTCGAGTACGCGAGCACGCGCTTGATGTCGGTCTGCACGCACGCGAGGATCGGCCGCCAGCAGCGCCGTGAACGCGCCGATCCACGCCACGATGCGCCAGCACGTCCGGCGTCAGCGCGAACAGCCACGCCGTGCCGCGTCAGCAGATACACGCCCGCCGTCACCATCGTCGCCGCGTGGATCAGCGCCGAGACCGGGCGTCGGCCCTTCCATCGCGTCGGGCAGCCAGACGTGCAGCGGGAACTGCGCCGACTTCCCGCCGCGCCGAGGTAGATGCAGAACGTGATCAACGCCGAGCCCGGCGAGCCGGCGATGCGCGCTGCGTCTCGGCCAGGTGGCGCAGCTCGATCGAGATCGAACGTGCCCGTCGCGCGCTGCAGCAGGACGATGCCGATCAGCAGGCCCGACGTCGCCCGCCTTCGTCGTCCAGAACGCCTTGAGCGCCGCGCGCGCCGCCTCCGGCTTGCGATACCAGAAGCCGATCAGCAGGTACGAGCAGACGCCGACCAGCTCCCAGCAGATGAAGAGCTGCAGGAGATTCGGCGCGAGCACCACGCCCATCATCGAGAACGCGAAGAGCGACTGGTAGGCGTAGTAGCGGCCGAGCGCCGGCGCGCGGCTCGTCGCTGCAGGTAGCCGAGCGAGTAGATCTGCACGAGCAGCGCCACGAGCGTGACGAGCACGAGCATCATCGTCGACTGTCGGATCGACGAGCACGCCGACGGTCGCGAGCGGCCGCGCCGCCGAGGGCAGCCACGTCCAGACAGCGCGCGATCGGCCGATCCGCGGCTCGCGACGTGCCGCCAGCCGGCAGACCGCGGCGACGAACGCGCCGGCGCGCACGGCGATCGAGAACCAGGCCGCCGGCCGCCCGGACCGGCGCAGCGGCGGCGAGCGCCGATGCACGAGGAACGACGCCGCCGGCAGCAGCAGCGCGATGAGGACGAGGGCGATCGGCGATCGCTCATCATCCCTTCGAGCCAGATCGATGTGGTCGGCGCATCGCCGTCCGGCGCGACGCGGAAGAGCAGGATGACGATCGCGAGGCCGAGCGCGACTTCCGCCACGGTGATGCAGATCGCGAAGAGCGTGAACACCATGCCGGTCGTCGTTGCCGTGGAACCGGCTGAACGCGACGAGGTTGATGTTGACCGCGTTCAGCATCAGCTCGATGCCGAGCAGGATGCCGATCGGTGTTGCGCCGCGTCATCGACGCCGAACAGACCGATGCAGAAGACGACCGCGGCCAGCGATCAGGTACGCCTGCAGGCCCATCGCGTCTATTCCTCCGGCCTCGCGAAGTAGCTCGCGCGCCGAGCAGGCCGACGAGCAGCAGCACGGCGAGCAGCTCGAACGGCAGCACGTAGCTGCGTCAGCAGCGACATGCCGATCCGCCGCGTCAGGTCGCCGGCCATGCGGCGGCCGCGGCATGTCGCATGCGGCGCCTGCGGATCGCGCGCACGATGCAGCGCGAGGAGCGCCGGCCGACACCGGCGCCGCCGCCGCCGATGCGGCGGCTCGTCTGCGACAGCCGCTCGCCCACGAGCCGCTCGGTGACGACGATCGCGAAGACGACGACGGTGATGACGCCGCCGGCGTAGAGCAGGACCTGCACGGCGGCGAGGAACTCGGCGTCGAGCGTGCAGGAAGATGCCGCGCGGTCGCCGACGAGCGCCAGCGCCAGCCAGAGCACCGGCGTGAAAGAGGTTCTTGCCGAGGACGACCGCGAGCGCCGGCGCCGACGAGGACGATGGCGAAGCGCCCAGAAGCGCGATCGGCTCGGCATCAGCGTCATCGCCTCCGCCGGTGCCGCGGCCGGCTTCACGGCTTCCGCATGCTCGGCCGCTGCCTTCTTCGGCGGCGCCTGCATGTCGCGCAGCTGGTTGCCCGTGCGCCCACGACGGCCTCGTGCTGCAGGCCGATCGCGTGCAGGCGGTCCTTGTCGAGCAGCATCTCGCGGCGATCCGCCGTGCGCCATGTCGAACGACTTCATCATGATGATGGCGTCGGTCGGGCACACCTGCACGCACAGCTCGCAGAACTCGCAGGCGTAGAGCTCGAGGCGTGAAGGTCTTGGCGTAGTTCCGCTTCTCGCCCTTCAGCATCTCGACCTTGATCACCGCCGGCGGGCAGATGAACTCGCACAGGCGGCAGCCGATGCAGTTCTCCTCGCCGGTCTCCTTGTCGTAGGTCGAGCGCGAGCAGGCCGCGATAGCGATTCGGATACGGCCGCGCGACCGTCGGGTAGTGGACCGTCACGGGCTTGCGGAACAGGTTGACGAGCGTGATCCGCATCGCCGCGATCGACGGCCTGCCGATCGCGAACGCCGTCGGACGAACGCGCGCCTGCGCGTCAGAAGCCATCGCGGCACCTCCAGCACGATGACGACCGCGGTGGCGAGCAGCAGCAGCAGCGTCGCCGGCAGCAGCAGCTTCCACGAGACGCGCAGGATCTGATCGACGCGGATGCGGACGAAGCTCCAGCGGACCCACGTGAGCAGCAGGAACATGAGCAGCGCCTTCAGCAGGAACCAGACCGGGCCGAGCCACGACGGGCCGGGGCCGGCCCACGCGCCGAGGAACAGCAGCGCGCCGAGGAACGACGTCGCCGATGCACGTGCGCGTATTCGCGCGAGCTGGATGATCGCGAACTTCATCCCCGAGTACTCGACGCGGAAGCCGGCGACGAGCTCCGACTCGGCCTCGAGGATGTCGAAGGGCACGCGGTTCTCGGCCGCGACGCCGGCGACGATGAACGACGATGAACGCGAGCTGGCCGATCACCGGATAGAAGATGAACCACGAGCCCCGACTGCGCCGCGGCGATGTCGGACAGCCGCAGCGAGCCGGCGAGCATCACCGGCACGAGCGCCGCGAAGATGAACGGCAGATCGTAGCGAGATGATCTGGTTGACGGCGCGCATCGCCGAGAGCAGCGCGTAGCTTGTTGTTCGAGCCCCAGCCGGCCATGAACAGGCCGACGATCTCCATCGACGACACGGCGAGGAAGAACAGGACGCCGATGTTGAGGTCCGCGACGCCGAGCCCGGGCGCGAACGGAATCGTCGCGAAGATCAGCAGGCACGGCACGAGGAAGACGACCGGCGCCAGGTTGAAGACCGGCCGGTCGGCCGCCGCCGGCATCGATGTCTTCCTTCAGCATCAGCTTCACGCCGTCGGCGATCGGCTGCAGCAGGCCGTGCGGCCCGACGCGGTACGGCCCGATGCGCGACTGCATGCGCGCCGCGAACTTCCGCTCGAGCAGCGTGACGTAGGCGAGGATGCCGACGCAGCGCGCCGAGCACGACCGCGGCCGATGATCAGTCGCGGCGACGGCCGGCGGCAGCGCGCTCATCGGTCCACCTCGCCGAAGACCGGATCCACCGAGCCCATGATCGCGACGACGTCGGCGACGCTGCACGCCGGGCAGGATGTGCGGCAGCACCGCGAGGTTCGAGAACGACGCGCCGCGCCACTTCATGCGATACGGCTTGTTGCGCTGCCGTCGGCGACGAGATAGCAGCCGACTTCGCCGCGCGGCCCTCGACGCGCGCGTAGGCCTCGCCCTTCGGCACCTTCACCTGCGCGAGCGACTTCACGCCGGGCCGCGACGAGATCGGCCCTTCGGGCAGGCCGTCGAGCGACCTGCCGGACGATCTTGATCGACTCGCGGAACTCCGACCATCCGCACGCGGTAGCGCGCGTAGCAGTCGCCGGCCGGTCTCGACCGGGACGCGTGAACTCGAAGTCCTCGTACGACGAATACGGCTGCGCGCGCCGGAGATCGAAGTTCGACGCCCGAGCCGCGCAGCAGCGGTCCGGCGATGCCGACGTCCTGCGCGAGCTCGCGCGAGATGACGCCGACGCCCTTCGTGCGCATCGTGAAGAACGGATTGTCCTCGAGCATCTGCCTCGTACTCGTCGATGCGCTGCTCGATGCAGGTCGATCGTCTCGCGGCACTGCGTCGGTCCAGCCGTCCGGGATGTCGTAGCGCACGCCGCCGACCTGGTGGAAGCCGTAGAGCAGCCGCGCGCCGACGAGCGACTCGAACAGATCGAGGATCAGCTCGCGCTCGCGGATGCAGTAGAGGAAGATCGTCGCGCCGCCGCCGAGCGCGCCGCCCATGTCCATGCACCACGTGCCGAGCCAGAGGCAGTGCGACGCGATGCGCTGCAGCTCGTCGACCAGCACGCGCAGATGCTGCGCGCGCTTCGGCACCTCGATCTTGCCGATCTGCTCCGCGGCCATCACGTACGCCAGCTCGCTCGTCATCGCCGCGACGTAGTCGGTCTTCGACGCGATCGACGGGTACTGCGCGTAGGCGAGCGTCTCGGCGAGCTTCTCGTGGCAGCGGTGCAGGTAGCCGATGACCGCGTCGACGGCGACGACGGTCTCGCCTTCGAGCGTGAGGATCGCGCGGAACACGCCGTGGGCCGACGGGTGCTGCGGCCCCATGTTCATGGTCAGCCGCTCGCTGCCGGTGTAGTCGAGTTCGCGCGGACGTCAGGCATGCGGTCACGCGCGTCTACCGGTACGGCGGATGCGGCGTGTCGACCGCGTAGGACTTCAGGAGCGGATGCCCTTCCCAGTCGTCGGCGAGCAGGATGCGGCGCAGATCCGGATGGCCGTCGAACGCGCACGCCGAACATGTCGTAGCACTCGCGCTCCATCCAGTTCGGCGCCGCGGTAGACCGGCACGAGCGACGGGCACGCCGTGTCGCCGGCGCCGAGCTTCGTGCGCAGCTGCACCGACAGCCTGCGCGTCGAGGTTGTCGACCCAGCGCGACGACCTCGAGGCCCTCGGTCCTTCCAGTCGATCGCCGTGGAGAACGAGAAGAACGCGCAGCCGAGCGTGTCCTTCGCGAACCGCGCGCACGCGCCTGCCACTGCTCCGACCGGCACGTGCGCGACGATCGGCGCGCCGCCGTCGCCGACCGTGACGCCGCGACACTGCCGCCAGCAGTTCGCGCGCGCGCTCGGCCGGTCACCTCAGTCCACCTTCGGCGTCGGCTCGGCGCGCTGGCCGGTGCGCCGGAAATGGGAGATCTGTTCCTGCAGCAGCAGCAGGCCGTTCAGGAGCGACTCGGGCGGCGGCGGACAGCCGGGCACGTAGACGTCCACCGGAATGATCGCGATCCACGCCCTTGACGACGTGGTAGCCGTGACGGAACGGACCGCCGGAGTTGGCGCACGAGCCCATCGACACGGCCCACTTCGGATCGGGCATCTGGTCGTAGATGCGCTCGAGCATCGGCGCCATCTTGATGCGTCACGGTGCCGGAGACGATCATCAGGTCCGAGTGCCGCGGCGAGGCCCACGGCACCATGCCCGAGGCGCTCGACGTCGAAGCGCGACGCGAACGGTCGCCATCATCTCGATCGCGCAGCAGGCGAGGCCGAACGACACCGGCCACACCGACGACTTGCGCGCCCAGTTGAAGAAGCCGTCGGCGACGGTCGTGACGCGCGAACCCGCCGGGAAAGCTGTGGATGCCCTCGGTCACCTGCTCGAAGAGCGCCGAGTGCTTGTCGCCGGTCTCGGGACGGCGCTGGTGGTAGCGTCTCCCACTCCTGCAGGTCCTTGACGTCTTTCCAGAGCGGGACGCGGAATCTCGGGAACGGGCGGCTTTATTTCCACTCGAGGATCCCCTCCCGGTAGCGCGTAGACCCACGCCGAGGCTCAGGATCGCCGACGAAAGCCAGCATCGTCTTCCAGTCCGCCGACGCCGAGCGCGCGAATCGTGAGCGCCCACGGAAAGAGGAAGACCGCGAGCGTGTCGAAGACGAGGAAGATCAGCGCGACGAGGTAGAAGCCGACGGGAAACTGCACCCAGGCCTCGCCGATCGGCTGCGGCGCCGCACTCGTAGTTCTCGGCCTTCGAGGCGGACGGGCGCGACGGGCGCGACCGCCCACGCGCCGGCGAGCGAGACGACCGCAAAGGCGAGGATCAGCGCGAGAAAAATGGCGACCGGCAGATAACCAGTCAGAGTTGGGATCGGACACGGAATGTCGCTGAGCATAACATGCGCACGCCTCCGGATTTTCAGCAGCCTGGGCTAGAATCAGCCCAGCAGAAGGCCCCCATGCAAATCATCCGCAACCGCACGATCTACGACGTCGCCATCATCGGCTCCGGCGCCGGCGGCGGCATGGCCGCCAAGGTGCTCACCGAAGCCGGGCGCCGACGTCGTCATGCTCGAGGCCGGCGCCGATGTGGGATCCGGTGCAGCGACTCGAACATGTTGCGCGTGGAACTACGACTCGCCGCGCCGCGGCGCCGCGACGCCCGACGCAGCAGTTCGGCGAGTTCGACGCGCGCGCTCGGCGGCTGGACGCTCGACGGCGAGCCGTACACGAACGGCGCCGGGCAGCACGTTCGACTGGTTCCGCTCGCGCATGCTCGGCGGCCGCACCAACCACTGGGGCCGCATCTCGCTGCGCTTCGGTCCCGACGACTTCCGGCGCAAGAGCCTCGACGGCCTCGGCGACGACTGGCCGATCACCTACGACGACATCAAGCCGTATCTACGACGAAGTCGACAAGCTGATCGGCATCTTCGGCACCAACCTGGACCGGCTTGCCCAACGAGCCGGACGGCATCTTCCTGCCGCCGCCGCAGCCGCGCTGCTACGAGCTGCTGATCAAGCAGGCGTCCGAGAAGCTGAACATCCCTGTCGTCCCGTCGCGCCTGTCGATCCTCACGCAAGCCGCTCAACGGCCGGCCGGCGTGCCACTACTGCGGCCAGTGCGGCCGCGGCTGCGCGACGCACTCGAACTTCTCGTCGCCGTCGGTGCTGATTCCGCCGGCGCATGGCGACCGGCAGGCTGCACGATCGTCGCCAACGCGATGGCGCGCGAGGTGACGGTCGACGACGACCGGCCTGGCGACCGGCGTCGCCTACATCGACAAGAGCACCGATGCGCGAGAACCACGTCCGCGCGCGCATCGTCGTCGTCGCCGCGAGCGCGTGCGAGTCGGCGCGCATCCTGCTCAACTCGAAGTCGTCGAAGTTCCCGCAGGGCCTCGGCAATTCGACGCGGCAACGTCGGCAAGTACCTGACCGACTCGACCGGCACCGGCGTGACGGGGTTCATCCCGCAGATGATGGACAGCGTGCCGCACAACGAGGACGGCGTCGGCGGCGCGCACCTCTACATGCCGTGGTGGCTCGACAACAAGAAGCTCGACTTCCCGCGCGGCTACCACATCGAGATCGGCGGCGGCCGCCGCATGCCCGGCGCCGGCTTCATCGGCGGCATCCACAACTACACCGGCGCGGACGCGTCGGGCACGCCGATCGTCGTTCGGCGGCTACGGCGAGAAGCTCAAGGACGACTACCGCCGCGTCTCTACGGCGCGACGGTGAACTTCGCCGGCCGCGGCGAGATGGTGCCCAACAAGGACACGCTACCTCGAGCATCGATCCGCGCGTCGTCGACAAGTGGGGCATCCCGGTGCTGCGCTTCCACTTCAAGTGGAGCGACTACGAGCGCAAGCAGGTCGAAGCACATGCAGGAGACCTTCCGCGCGATCATCCACGAGATGGGCGGCACGCCGCTGTCGGCGATGCCGACGCGAAGCGAACGACTACGGCCTCGCGGCCGGCGGCCGCATCATCCACGAGCTCGGCGTCACGCGCATGGGCAACGATCCGAACACGTCGGTGCTGAACAAGAACTGCCAGGCGCACGACGCGAAGAACGTCGTTCGTCGCCGACGGCGGCCCGTTCGTGTCGCAGGCCGACAAGAACTGCACCTGGACGATCCTGGCGCTCGTCGATGCGCACCAGCCAGTTCATCGCGGACGAGCGCAAGAAGGGCGCGATCTAGCCATGACCAAGATCAATCGCCGATCGATGCTCGGCCTGCTCGGGTCCGTTCCGCTGGCGGCCGGGCTTCACGTGGACCGACGCCGAAGCCGCGCAGGCGCGCGCAGGCCGCGCAGGCGCGCGCGCCAGCCGCGCGGCGCGAAGCCGGCCTTCAAGCCGAAGTTCTTCACCGCGCACGAGTACGCGACCGTGCGCGTGCTGGTCGACCTCATCATCCCGAAGGACGAGCGATCGGGCAGCGCGACCGACGCCGGCGTGCCGGAGTTCATGGACTTCATGATGGTCGACCGACGCCGGCGACCGGCAGACGCGCGATGCGCGGCGGGCTGGCCTGGATCGACCTCGAGTGCGAGGACCGCTTCGACAAGCGGTTCCTCGAGTGCACGCGCGCAGCGAGCGCACCGCCGTGCTCGACGACATCGCGTGGCCGCGCGAAGGCGAAGCCCGAGTTCGCGCACGGCGTCGCGTTCTTCAACAGCTTCCGCGACCTCACCGCCGCCGGGCTTCTTCTCGAGCAAGATGGGCGTGACCGACCTGCAATACATGGGCAACGTCATGGTCCCGGAGTGGAAGGGATGCCCGGACGAAGCGCTGCAGAAGCTCGGCGTCGACGCGCGCGCCCAAGCAGCTGATGTCCGTCGACCCGCGCCGGTCCAGGGTCTTCCTCGCGTCGTTCCTCGTCCTGTTCCTCGAAGTCGCGCTCATCCGCTGGATGCCGGCGCACGTCCGGCTGCTGTCGTACTTCTCCAACTTCATCCTGCTGGCGTCGTTCCTCGGCATCGGCGTCGGCTGCCTGCTGGCGCCGTCGCGCGTCGCGGCTGTTCGCGCTGGTTCCCGCTGCTCCAGGCGGCGGTGATCGCCGCCGTCTACTACTTCCGGCTCGAAGTCGCGGTCCCGACGTCCGGCGACATCTTCTTCTCGAGCGGCACGCCGCAGAAGCAGGTGCTGGTCGAGACGACGCTGCTGCTGCCGGTCCTGTTCGTCATCGTCGCGGCGCTGTTCGCCACGGTGGCGCAGCGCATGGCGCGCGAGATGGCGGCGCTGCCGCCGCTGCGCGCCTACACGCATCAACATCGCTCGGCAGCCTCGCCGGCGTCGTCGCGCTTCGCCGTGATGTCGTGGCGGGAGCTGTCGCCGATCGTGGTGGTTCGGCGTCGCGTTCGCCGCCGTCGTACCGTCGTTGCCGATCTGCGACCGCGGAGCCGCCGCGTCGCCGGCGCGGCGCGTCGCTGCGTTCTAACGTCGTCGGCCTGCTGGCCATCTCGCTCGGCCTGGTGCACGCGCTGTCGGGCGGGGCGCATCTGGTCGCCGTACTACAAGATCACGGTCAGCACCGCGAGGCGCCGAGACCGTCGTCGAGGTGAACAACATCTTTCACCAGTCGATGGCGCCGGTCGAGCAGAAGGAATACTTCTACCAGTGGCCGTACATGGTGTTCGGCGACACGTTCGACGAACGTGCTGATCCTCGGCGCCGGGCTCGGGCACCGACGTCGCGGCGGCGCTGCGGCACGGCGTCGAGCACGTCGACGCGGTCGAGATCGATCCGGTGATCATCCGCCTCGGCCGCGAGCACCATCCCGATCAGCCCGTACGACGATCCGCGCGTCACGGTCGTCAACGACGACGCGCGGCATTTCCTGCGGACGTCGACGAAGAAGTACGACCTCGTGGTCTTCGCGCTGATCGACTCGCTGACGCTGCAGTCGAGCTTCTCGGGCGTGCGGCTCGAGAGCTACATGTTCACGGAGGAGTCGTTCCGCGGCGGTGCGCGAGCACTGACGCCGCGACGGCGTGCTGGTGATCTACAACTACTTCCGCGAGCGCTGGCTGGTCGATCGGCTCGCCAACACGGCGGCGGCGGCGTTCGGCGAGGAGCCCTGCGTGCACGTGCACGAGGCGCGCGCGTATCTCGGCGTCCTGATGGCCGGGCCGCGGCTGCGCACGCTGACGTCGCCGCCGCGGTCCCGGACCGGGTGCTGGCGTTACGGCCAGTCGCACGCGCCGAGCCCGGCGCGCATGCTGACGCGCGACCCGTCGATCGAGCCGGCCACCGACGACTGGCCGTTCCTCTACCTGCGCGACCGCCACCTGCCCGGGCACTACGCTCGCGGTGATCGCGATGATCCTGGTCGTCTCCGCCATCGCGGTCGTTCGCGCGCTGCGGGCGCGCCGGCGGGCACGGGCGGCGCGCGTGGTCGTGGCAGTTCTTCCTGCTCGGCGCCGGCTTCATGCTGCTCGAGACGAAGGCGATCATCCAGTTCGCGCTGCTGTGGGGCTCGACCTGGGTCGTCGCGTCGCTGGCGATCGCCTCGGTGCTCGGCATGGCGCTCGTCGCGCAACTTCGTCGTCGTCGCGCGATGGAGATCCGCCGGCCGTGGCTGGTCGGCGTGCGTGCTGGTCGGCGCTGCTGGTCGCTCAACTACGCGATCCCGATCGGCCGGATCGGCTTCGAGAGCCGCGCGCTCGAGTCGCTCTTCTACGCCGTCCTCGATGTTCAGCCCGATCCTCTGCGCCGGGCTGCTCGTTCGGATCGGCGATCAAGCGCTCGACCGTCGCTGGCGCGCGACTACGGCACCAACCTGCTCGGCGCGATGGTCGGCGGCGTCGGCCGAGTACGCGTCGCTCGTCACCGGCTTCCGCATGCTCTTCTTGATCATCGCCGCGTGCTACGTCGGCGCCGTGCTCGCCCGCCGGGCCGAGGCCGGCCGATGGCCTGCTGCCGGGCCGTCACCGCGTGAGGTTGCTGGCCATGCTGATGCTCGCCTGTCCGTCCCTGGCAGTCCAGGCAGACCGGTCGGTGCCGCGCGCGAAGGCGGTCGGTCTTTCGCCGCCAACTGCCAGATCTGCCATGGGCCTGACGGCACGCGGCACGCCGCTGGCGAAGGATCATGGCGTTCGCCGGACGCGGCAAGTGGAAGCACGGCAGCCGCCCGCAGGACATCGTCGCGACCATCACCAACGGAGCGCCGGCGACGGCGATGCTGCCCTTCAAGGGGCGGCTGACGCCGGCGGAGATCAACGCGCTGGCCGCGCTCGTCCGATCGTTCGACAAGACGCTCGAAGCCCGCCAGTGCGGGAGGAAAACGCTGATGCCATCCGATTAACGTCGCGCTCATCGGCTACAACTTCATGGGCAAGGCGCCACAGCAACGCCTACCGCCAGGTCGGGCCGCTTCTTCTCGCCGCGGCTGACGCCGCGGATGAAGGTGCTGTGCGGCCGCGACGCCGCGCGAAGCGTCAAGCGGCGGCGCGAGCAGCTCGGCTGGGAGGAGTCCGCCACCGACTGGGCGAGAGGTCGTCAGCCGCAAGGACATCGACATCGTCGACATCTGCACGCCGGGCGACACGCCACGCCGAGATCGCGATCGCCGCCGCGCAGCGCGGGCAAGGCGGTCTTCTGCGAGAAGCCGCTCGCCAACACGGTCCGCGAAGCGCAGAGCGCATGCTGGCCGCCGTCACGAAGGCCGGCGTCACCCACATGATCTGCCACAACTACCGCCGCGCGCCCGCGGTGATGCTGGCGAAGCAGCTCATCGAGGACGGCCAGCTCGGCGAGATCTGCCACTATCGCGGCACCTACCTGCAGGACTGGGTCGCCGACCCGACGTTCCCGCTGCGTCTGGCGCCTCGACAAGAAGCAGGCCGGGCTCGGGCGCGCTCGGCGACATCGCCGCGCACTCGATCGACCTCGCGCGCTTCCTGGTCGGGCGAGATCACGCGAGGTCGCCGGCGACCTCGAAGACGTTCGTCAAGACGCGGCCGCTGCCCGACAACCCGAAGAAGACGGGCCGCGTGACCGTGGACGACGCCGTCGACGTCGCTGGTGCGGTTCACGAACGGCGCGATCGGCACGATCGAGGCCACCCGCTTGGCGCTCGGGCCGCAAGAACTACAACCGCTTCGAGATCAACGGCAGCCAGGGCAGCGTGGCGTTCGACCTCGAGCGCATGAACGAGCTCGAGCTGTACTTCGACCGACGACGAGCCGCGCGTGCAGCGGCTTCCGCACGCATCATGGTCACGGAGCCGAGCCATCCCTTACTTCAAGGCGCTGGTGGCCGGCCGGGCACATCATCGGCTACGAGCACACCTTCATCCACACGGTCTACGACCTGCTCGAGGCGATCGCCGACGAGCAAGGTGCCGACGCCGAACTTCGAGGACGGCGTGCAGCAACCAGCGGGTGCTCGGCGCGATCGAAAGCCGCGGCGACCCGGCGGTGGGTACGCTGTAGGCGGGGATCGATCGGGGATCGGGGATCGGGGATCGGGGATCGAGGATCGGGGGTCGAGGATCACGAAAGCTCCTTAGAGATCACGAAAGAAGAGCTTTTTTCGGACGCCAATGTACGTAG
>ERZ1370068.10756-contig-9426_pt1 | contig 29904 bp, 45 predicted proteins | sample MGYA00561227_ERZ1370068 | MGnify/ENA primary metagenome ERZ1370068 (study PRJEB38410, sample SAMEA6850437) | metagenome | study: Metagenomic assessment of the ecological functions of the soil: analysis of the soil microbiota associated with the...
CGCCGCGTGTAGACGTCCTTTGCCTGCTGCAGCGCGGTGGAAACGGCCGGCGGGGGGAGGCCACGTCCATCGGGCAGGTCGCCCGATGTCGATGGGCGCTCAACCTCGTGCCGGGGAGTGGGCGTCCGGCCGACTCCGAACGACGGCGATTGTGCGGGGCGCTCGGCGGAAGCCTCGCGCTCCAGGCGTCGAGTGGAGCGCGGCGCTCGGCCGAAGCCCGCCGCTCGGTTGTCCTTCCCAAAGCCTTGCCCTGCCGACGCAGCAGGGCGACGATGGCGGCGGCGCTAGGAGCGATTCGCGATTGGTGACCTCCCGTCCGTCCGCGCCGATCTCTTCTCCACATCTGAATCGCGTTGTTGTGGTAGTTGAATGCACGCCCTGGCACGGCGACGAGTTCCGACAGTGCCGGCTGAACGTATCCGGATTGTCGTCCGCGCATCGCGACGCGATGATGGCTTCGCGGCCGTCCCATCGCCACGACCAGCGGAAACGCGTGTGCGCGACGGGCAGCACCGGCGTCTGGAGATCGGCGCGGGCCCACGTGCTTCCGCCGTCAACGGTGATGTCGACGCGGGAGATGGCTCCCGGCCGCTCCGCGCCAGCCTCGTCAGTTCGAGAGTCCGGCCCGGCTGAGCGTGTCGCCGCCCGAGGGCCGGGTGATCAGCGACTTCGCTTCCATCCTGAACGTAAATTGCCGGCGGTGCCGTCGGGCATCAGGTCGGTATTTCGACGCGCTCCCGGGGCCCATCGCCGGCTGGTCGAGCACCTTTCGACGCGCCGCAGCCACTTGACGCTGATCGTTGCCCTCCCAGCCGGGGACGAGGAGCGCGAGATCGGGATAGCCCTGCTCGGGCCGCAGCGGTTCGCCGTTCTGGCCGTGGGCGACCATCCATGACGTCGGCGAGCGCCTTCGCGATCGGAATGCTGCGCGCCAGCCGGCAGGGGTCGGCGCCCCCGGCGAGAATCCACGTGCCTGGTCCGGAGGCCGCATCTCGAGCAGGAGGGCCAGCGACACGCCGGTCCACTCGCTGCAGCTGGTCAGGCCGTGGCCGCTGGGCGTCCGATCCCCGGTCCCCGCCAGTTCGCTCGGCGCTGTTGCCTGAACACTCGCAGCAAAATGAATGCGCGAGACCGACGGCACTCTCTTCGAGCTCGTCAACCGTGGAACGTCAAGCGGCCGATCGACAGAGGCCGTGGATCGTCAGCGTGCAGGCTGCCGGATCGATATCCGGCACACACCGGAGTGGTGCGCGTTCGAAGTGCAGCGACGAGTGGCGATGATGCCGTAGGTATCGTGAGTCGGATGCCGCGGCTCGCCGCTCTCCGAGCGGCGCCTTGGTGTTCTGGTTGAAAGCGACTCGACTTCTCGAAGCGTGCCCGCGCCCCGTAGTTGCTACTGGATCAGCGCCAAGGCGCGCGGCTCCGCGGGCGGCGCAGCTGCTCTTCGAGGTGCACGCGGCGAGCCGCCGCGCCCCACGCGGAATGCGAGGCCGAGAAACCAGCGGCGCGAACGAGGAATGGCCTCGGTCCGCCTGCAGGCGGAATTATGCGCTAACGATGCGTGTTTAGCCATCGCCAGGGAAAGTTATCTGTGGAGACTGCCGATCCGTCGTGCGCGGCGCGCACGCACAATCTCAAGCAATCATCGACTCACGCCTTCCTCGTCGGCAGGCTGATCATCACTGGCGTCAGCGGCTCGAAAGTCGTCGCTGGCGCTTCGACACCATTTATGCGGAGGGGCAGCGCCGTGTACGTCGAATCGCTGTCCGCCTACGCACGGCAGTTCCTCGAGCGGATGGAGAAGCCTGACGTCGATCGCATCGACGGCATCGCCGCCGGCGATTGCGATTCCGGCAGAAGAACAGCGTCCGCAATCCGCGCTCGACCGTCGGCACGACTGGTCGAAATCCACGACTACATGCCGGTTGCTGCTTTGCCTCGCGTCGGGCGCGACGTTCTGCCGAAGCTGCGGCCGCGAAGTCGCGCTGAGACGGCCGAAGTCGTGGCTCCGTCAGCTGGCACTGCTGCCCCAGGCACACTCGTCTCCTGCTCGGTTTCGACATCCAGGCCGTGGAGACGACCGTCCGTCGCGGATGCCCGCGAAGTCGATGAACTGGCAGGAGATCGATCGAGGAGGGACGAGCGCGAGACGCAGGGAAGACTGGCTCGAGCCTGCAGCGCCGAGGCTGGCGGTCGAGCGAGTCCGAGCGCCGCCTGCCGTGGCCGGAACCATCGAGGTTTTGCGGCGCAAGGGGCTTGCGCGCCTGCTCGTCGATGGACGCGCGGTCGGTCTCGACGAAGTCAACCCGGCGCACTCCCGACTGCGCAACCTCGAAGTCGTGCGTCGATCGCGCATTCAGCTCGGCGACGAAGATCCGCGGCAGCGGCTGACCGATTCGATCGAGACCGCCTACCTCGAAGGCGGCGGCGCGGCGTGGGCGGTCGAGCACGCGCCTCGAACCGTCGAAGAGGCGGCCACCGTCCATCGCTGTTTCCGAGCGCTTCGAGTGCCGGCACTGCGGCATCGCCTACGAAGATCCGCAGCCGCGGCTGTTCTCGTTCAACAACCCGTTCGGCGCGTGCCCGACCTGCCACGGCTTCGGCAACATCATCGAGCTCGACATGGACCTGGTCGTGCCCGATCGGACGAAGTCGATTACCCAGGGCGCGATCGAGCCGTGGAGCAAGCCGCACTATCGCGCGCAACTCGCCGACCTGAAGACGGCGCGGCGAAGAAAGCGAAGCTCCGTCTCGACGTGCCCTGGGCCGAGCTCACCGACGACGAACAGCCGCTTCGTCGATCGAAGGCGGCGACGATTTCGACGGCATCCGGGGATTCTTCCGCTGGCTCGAGCGCAAGAAATACAAGGTCCACGTCCGCGTCTTCCTCAGCCGCTATCGCGGCTACCTCGACCTGTCCGGATTGCGGCGGCGCGCGGCTGCGGCGCGAGGCGCGCGACGTGCGCGTCGCCGGCCGCACCATCGACCAGGTCTCGGCGCTGACCGTGCGCGAGGCGCAGGGGTTCTTCGGCGACCTCGCAGCTGACGCGCGAAGGAAGACGACGATCGCCGAGAAGGTGCTCAAGGAGATCCGACGCCGCCTGTCGTTCCTGAGCGACGTCGGCCTCGACTACCTGCACGCTCGATCGGCTGTCGTCGACGCTGTCAGGCGGCGAGGCGCAGCGCATCAACCTCGCGACCTCGCTGGGCTCGGCGCTGGTCGGCACGCTGTACGTCCTCGACGAGCCGTCGATCGGCCTGCACTCGCGCGACAACCTCCGGCTGATCGACATCCTTCGACAAGCTGCGCGATCAGGGCAACACCGTGCTCGGTCGTCGAGCACGACGCCGACATGATCCGCGTCGCCGATCACATCGTCGATCTCGGGCTCGGCGCCGGCGAGCAGGGCGGCCGCGTCGTGTTTTCCGGGACGCTCGACGGCCTGATGCACGAGCCGCGGTCGCTGACCTCGAAGCTACTTGCGCCAGGAGCTGGCGATTCCGGTGCCGACGTCGCGACGGCGGGGCACGGGCCAGAAGATCAGGCTGGCTCGGCGCGACCGAGCACAACCTCGAAGAACGTCGACGTCGCGATCCCGCTGAACACGCTGACCTGCGTCACCGGCGTCAGCGGATCCGGGCAAGTCCACGCTGGTCCACGACGTCCTGTACGCGGCGATCAAGCGCGCCAAGGGCGGCTGGGACAAGCGCGTCGGGCACGTTCAGAACGCTCGAAGGCGCCGAGTTCATCACCGACGCCGTGCTCGTCGACCAGGCGCCGATCGGCCGCACGCCGCGGTCCAATCCGGTCACTTATCTCAAGGCCGTTCGATCCGATCCGCGAGCTGTTCGCGGCGACCAAGGACGCGCGATCGCGCGGGCTGACGGCCAGCCACTTCTCGTTCAACGTCCCCGGCGGACGCTGCGAGGCCTGCCAGGGCGAGGGCGAAGTGCGCGTCGAGATGCAGTTTCTCGCCGACGTCTTCGTGCCCGTGCGACCAGTGCGACGGCAAGCGCTTCAAGCCGCAGGTGCTCGAGGTCCGCTATCGCGGCCGCTCGATCCATCAGGTGCTCGACCTGACCGTCCGCGAAGCGCTGACGTTCTTCGGCAGCTCGCCGAAGGTGCTGCGGCGGCTGCAGGTGCTCGACGAGATCGGCCTCGGCTACCTGCGCCTCGGCCAGCCAGCGACGACGCTGTCGGGCGGCGAGGCGCAGCGGATCAAGATTGCGGCGCACTCTGTCGTCGCACAGCGGCGAGCGCCTGCTCTACATCCTCGACGAGCCGACGACCGGGCTGCACTTCGACGACATCGCCAAGCTGCTGACGGCGTTCCGAAAGCTGCTCGAGGCAGGGCACTCGCTGGTCGTCATCGAGCACAATCTGGACGTCATCAAGACCGCCGACTTCATCATCGATCTGGGGCCCAGAAGGTGGCGAAGACGGCGGCTCGGTCATCGCCACGGGCACGCCTGAGCAGGTTGCACAGATCGACATCTCGTATACCGGCCAGCGTACTTGCAGGCCGGTCCTGGCCGAAGGGCGTCTCGCACGCATACGCCGCCGGGCGATAGCTCGTAAAGCCTCGCCGGTCAGGGTAGCGGGCAGGGTGCCCGGCGGCCGATAAGAGCATGGAATGCCAGAGCAGACCGCCATGCCCACATCAGTTGACGCCGCGCTCTCACAGGGTCACCCGCGTGTTTGTTGCCCTGCTGACGCTGGTTCCGGCCTCGTCGCGCCGCCAATGGCCGCAGCCCAGGTTCAATTCCAGCAGGCCGCGCAGGACCTGTTGCCAGCGAGGACGCCGCGGTGCGCCTGCGGACCTGCGTGCAGCTGCGCGAAGCCGGGTATCCGGAAGCCGCGGTGCCCATCTCGGCGTTGATCATCGACGCGCAGGACTCGATTCAGCTTCAGGCCATCGCGGTCGAGCTCGACATCTTCCTCGCCGAAAGGGTCATGTCACGGAAGGACGACGGGCCGACCATCGAAAGCGCGAATCCTTGACGGCCGAAGCCGCGTTCGAGGCGGGTCCGCTGGTTCTCGGCATGAGACCTGTTCCGTCGGAAGTGCTGAACGCGCTGCGCGTCGCCGCCCACGATGACAACAAGCACGTCGCGCTCGAGGCGCTGTACGGGTTCGGCACTCTCGCGTCGCGTCAGGACGGCTACTCGCGCCTGGCACTGCAAAAGGTCGGAGCCTCGGATCTTGTTGAACTGCTCGACGCCCGCGATGCCGATCCCCGGCCTCGCCGCCGCCCGGGTCATCGGCCGACTGTATGCGAAGCGCGCAACGGATCCACCTGTCGACGCCGTCGTCGGCGAGGGGTTGGTGATGACGCTCAACGACAAGGACGGCGCGGTCCGGAAAGCCGCGACGCAGGCCCTGGCGATTTGCGCTACGAACCCTCTGTCCCGCGTGCTGACCGAGGCGTTGAAGGTTCACAGGAAGGGTGACTGCGCGGAAGCGGCGCTGGACGCGCTGAGCAGCGGATAGCCAGCCCGGCAAGCGCGCCGGTGTTCAGGGAGTGAGCTGACGTCGAAGTCGGCAACCCGCCGGGCGACAGCCGTCGAGGGGCTGGCGCGGCTCAAGGCGCGTCGTCAAGCTTGGTGAGATCTCAGACCGCTCTCGCAAAGGAACGCTCGGACGAAGTGTCGCTCGCGCTAGCGTTCGCGGCGACGATGATGGCCGATGCGCCGATCGATCAGCTCGGCGAATCGCTGGCTGCTGAGCCCGAAATCGTGAACGCGCTCGTCGCTATCTGATCGAACTGGCTCCGGGCCATCCCGGCCGTTTCACCCGTCACCCGATGGACCCGGATGCGCGTATCCGCGCCGAGGTGGCGGAGATTCTGACCCTGGCCGACGACCCTGGCGCGCTGGCGCTCGTGATGCCGCTCGCCAGCGATCAGGATCCTGTCGTCGCGTTTTGCCGGCGGTCGCGCGCCGTGGCCCGCCTGCAAACCGGGAGCGCTCGACCGGCCTCATAGTCTGATGCAAGATGGGGCAGCATCCAGTGAAGCTGCTCCGTTCTTTCTACCGAACGGGCGACTCTCGATGTCGCCCGCGATCTCCTCGGCAAGGTCCTCGTTCACAATCGCCGCGGCGTCGTCACGTCAGGCGTCACCGTCGAGGTCGAGGCGTACATTGGCGAGACCGATCCCGCCTGCCACGCCGCGCCCGGGCCGACGCGCACGCAATCGAGCGCTCTACGGACCACCGGGTTTCGCATACGTCTACCTGAATTACGGCATCCACAGGCTCGTGAACGTGGTCACCGAGCGCGAGGGGTTTCCCGCGGCCGTGCTCCTTCTGCGCCCTGGAACCTCTCGAGGGTGTGACACGATGGCAACGCCGGCGTCGACCGGCCGATGAAGGGGCGGCGCCATCGGCCGCTGACGGCTTTGCGCCGCTGATGAGCTTTGCCGTGGACCGGGGAACCTGACGATGGCGATGGGGATTTCCCAGCGGGAAAACCTAAGCGACCTTCTGGGTGCCCGGCTGTTCATCGAGGATCGGGGGCCGTCGTCCGGGCCGATCGAGTGGAGCCGGCGCATCGGCATCCGCGTCGGTGTGAACCGTCTCTGGCGCGCCTCGTTCCGGGACCACCCGGCCGTCTCCGCGCGCGCTTGACGCCGACGATCTTTGCGGCGGCACTACTTAGGCTCGTGGTCGGTGCCACTTGCATGTGTTGCTGCTGTTGTTGTTGCGGGCTCATCAGCCCCCGCACCAATGGTCTAGCCGCATGCATGCCGACGATCTCTCGATGATCTGATTGCACACAGAAGGCTGAAACCAAAGGCCCGGGAGGCTTAGCTTCCCGGGCCTTTTTCTTTTATGCGCAACCTGCTCCCGCTCTTTCTGGATCTGGTCGATCGCGACGTGCTGCTCGTCGGCGGCGGCCCCGTCGCCGCCGCCAAACTGAAGCAACTGGCCGCCGCCGGGGCCCGGTGCGCGTCGTGCCGCCGCTCGTGCTGGCGGACATCGAGCGCCTCGCTCGTACGACGCAGGTCCGGATCGTTCGCCGCGGATTTGAGCCGTCCGACCTCGACGACGTCTGGCTGGTCGTGGCGGCGGCGACACCGGAGGTCAACCGTCAGGTGGCCGAAGCCGCGGAAGCGCGGCGGATCTTCGTCAACGCGGTCGACGATCCCGACAACGCCTCCGCGCACTTGAGCGGGGTCGTCCGTCGCGACGATGTGACGATCGCGATTTCAACGAGCGGTGAGGCGCCGGCGCTGACGTCACTCGTTCGGGAAGCGCTCGACGCCGTCCTGCCGCACGACCTCGACGACTGGCTCGAAGCGGCGCGCGAGGAAACGGCTCGAGTGGCGCCGAGAGAAGATCCCGATGGAATCCCGCAAGCCAAGGTCGCTGCGCGCGCTGAACGAGCTCTACGGCGCGAGCAGTCCCGAGCACGCCCGAGTCGGCATCCGCGTGGCCCAGGATGGCGACACGACGACCAACCGTGTGCCATGGCTCAGCGGGCCGGAGGATTCGTGGCTGTGAATGGACGCGTCTCGCTGGTCGGCGCCGGTCCGGGCGACCCGGACTGCTGACGCGGCACGCGGTGGCCCGGCTGCGTTCGGCGGAACTCGTGCTCTACGACGCGCTCGTGGACCAGCGCGTGCTGCGCTACGCCGCGTCGGGCCCGGCGGTTCTACGTCGGCAAGCGTGCGCGGTCGTCACGCGATGACGCAGGAAGCCATCAACGCGCTGATGATCCGCGCCGCCCGGCGCGGCCGACGCGTCGTCCGGTTGAAAGGCGGCGATCCGTTCGTCTTCGGCCGGGGCGGCGAGGAAGTGATGGCGCTGCAGCGCGCCGGAGCTGCCTACGACGTCGTGCCGGGCATTTCGAGTGCCATCGCGGCGCCCGCGGCCGGCCGGCATCCCGGTGACGCATCGCGGGTTGTCGACGCGCGTTTCTCGTCGTGCCGGCCACGACGAAGCCAGCTTTGCGGCGGCTACCGCCGGCATCGGCGCCAACCACCTCACGCTCGTGGTGCTGATGGGCGTCGGGCGCGCCAGCGCGATTGCCTGGATTCTGGCTGAACGAACGCTGCTGGAGTCACGCGGCACCGCGGCCGCGATCGTCACCGACGCATCGACGCCGACCCAGCATGTCTGGCGCGGCACCCTCGATGACCTGGCGGCGGGACGTCACGCTGGCCGACGGCGTCCCCACCGGTTCGCCCGGCACCATCGTCGTGGGTGACGTCGTGACCCTCAACATGCAGGCGGCGCTCGATGAAGCGCTGGCCTGCGGGAGCTGAGCATGTCCGTAGTGGACGACCCGGAAGACCTTCGGTCGCGCCAGATTGTCGTTCGCGGACGCGCACGACATCGACGAGTTCGTGGCGACGCTCGAGCAGTTCGAGCGCGGCGAGATCACGCCCGACCAGTGGCGCGCAGTTCCGCCTCGTGCGCGGCACCTACGGCCAGCGGCAGGCCGAGGACGCGCCAGATGCTGCGCGTGAAAATCCCGCAGGGGCGTGCTGACGCGCCGAGCAGCTCGAGGCGCTCGCCGAGCGTCGGCGAGCGCTACTCGCGCGGGTTCGGCCACATCACCACCCGGCAGAACATGCAGTTCCATTTCGTCAAGCTGCACGACGTCGAGCCGGCGATGCGCCTGCTGGCCGACGCCGGCCTGACGACGCGCGAGGCGTGCGGCAACTCGGTGCGCAACATCACGGCCTGCCCTTACGCGGGCGTGGCGGCCGACGAGCGCTTCGACGTCACGCCGTACGCCGAGGCGCTGACGCGCTATCTGCTGCGGCATCCGCTGAGCTCGACGCTGCCGCGGAAGTTCAAGATCGCGTTCGAAGGCTGCGCGACCGATCACATCGTGACGTCGATCAACGACCTCGGCGTTCCGCGCGCGTCGCTCGGCGCAGTACGGCGGCCGGGGCTTTCGAGTGACCGCCGGCGGCGGCACCGCGATCATGGCGACCGGTCGGCGCGGCGTGCTGCACGAGTTCCTCCCGGCGTCGGAGATCCTGCGCGTCGCCGAGGCGGTGCTGCGCGTGTTCCAGCGCTTCGGCGATTATCAGCACAAGCAGCGCAACCGCATGAAGTTCATGATCCGCGAGCTCGGATGGACGCGCTGGCGCGCAGGAGTACGAACGCGAGCTGAGCGCCTGCCGTCTGCAGGGTGCAGTGCCGACGCTCGACATCGATCCACCGGCGACGGAACCCGCGATCGACCGGCGCGCTGGAGCCGTCGCCGTCGATCGGACGACATCGCGTCGCGGGTGGCGGCAGGGCGGGTCAGCGGTCCGGGCATCGACGCCGGCGTCGTGCTGCCGGTCTTCCAGCCGGCGATGACGAGTACGTTCGCTGGCGAGGGACGAACGTCAGGCCGCAGAAGCAGTCCGGTCATGTGATGGCGGTCGCACGACGGTCCCGCTCGGCGACATGACGAGCGAGCAGATGCGGGTCATCGCGCGAGCTGTCGCGCGCCTACGGGGACGCGCGCGGTGCGCGTCACGCTCGATCAGAATCTGGTGTTCCGCTGGATCAGTTCGCGCGACGTCCGGCGCGCTCTACCAGCGCCTCGCCGCGGCCGGCCTGGGCCTGCGCCGAGGCGGGACGGTGGCCGACGTGACGAGCTGCCCCGGCGCCGAAACCTGCCGCCTCGCGGTGACGCAGTCGCGCGGCCTCGGACGGCTGCATCGAAGATCATCTCCGCGCGCGGCCCGATCTCGATCGCCGGCGGCCGACGGCGCGCGGATCAAGATCAGCGGATGCCCGAACGGCTGCGGCCAGCATCACATCGCGACGATCGGCTTCCAGGGCAGCGTCCGCCGTCTCGGCTCGAAGGCGGTGCCGCAGCATTTCGTGACGATCGGCGGCGGCGCCGACCGGGCAGGGCGCGGCCTTCGGCCGCCTGGCCGCGAAGATTCCGGCGCGCCGCATCCCGGAGGCGGTGGAGCGCCTGGTCGGGCTGTAGCGAAGCGACACGGGTCGAGGCGGAAAGCGCGAGCGAGTATTTCGCCCGGCAGTGTCGCTCGCATGTCGTGAAACCGCTCCTGGCCGATCTCCGAGCACCTCGACGCGGCCGCGGCGTTGCCTGCGGACTTCATCGATCTGAGCGAGGCCGCCGAGTTCGCGCCCGAGGTCATGGAAGGGGAGTGCGCTACATAAATCAGCCTATTTACATACGCTGATGTAGTTGATATAGTCGGCCCGACAACTGAATACGCACTTCATCCAGAGTGGCTGAGGGACAGGCCCGACGACGCCACGGCAACCACGCGACCTCCCGTTCGCGGTTCAGGTGCCAAATCCTGCCTCGGGTGCGGCGACCGCCACGAAGGCGCACGCCGGCCGCGGGGAAAGATGGAGGAGGATGTCGTGACCACGCGTCGCTCTACTCGGTTTTGGCACAGTCGGATCCTGCTGTCGCGACGAGCGGCTGCTGCCCGTTTCCGCAAACCTCCCCAAACCCCGCGAACCCATTGTCGAGCCACTTCGAACTGACACACATCTTCGATCGCCGCGCCGATCGTCAAACGCCACACTCTGACGCGCACGCCAACGTCGTCTCGACCGCCCGGGTTGACGACATCCTGCAGAGCGACGTCGATATCGTGGTCGAAGCCGTCGGCGGCGTGGACCCGGCGGCCGAGCTGGATCGCGTCAATCGCTGCTCCACGGCAAGTCGGTGGTGACGGCGAACAAGCAGGCGGTGGCGCAGCCACGGCGCGAGCTCTGGCGCTGGCGGCGCGGCAGGGCCGCCAGCTTCGGCTACGAAGCCGCGGTGGGGAGCGATGCCCATCGTCCGCGCGATTGCCGACGGCCTGGCCGGCGACCGCCTGACGCGGATCGTCGCCATCCTGAACGGAACGACCAACGCGGTGCTGTCGCGAATGGATGCCGATCGCCGTTTCGCTGGCCGAGGCCCTCGATGACGCGCGGAGGCAGGGCCTGGCGGAAGCGGACAGCAGCGCCGATCTCGATGGCGACGACGCCCGGGCGAAGCTCTCGATCCTGTGCGCGCTGGCGTTCGGCATTCGGGTCAGGGCCGGGCCGTGCTATTCCGGCGCGGTCGGCCGCGGCGATTGACGGCGCTGACATGCGCAGTCGCCCGGGCCGCCGGTGGAACGATCCGCCAGCTGGCCCACGCGGAATACGACCATGCGAGCTCGACCTTGACGGCGTGGGTGCGCCCGTCGTCGTGCCGCGCGATTCGATTCTCGGCCGCGCCACCGGGCCGCAGAACGTGGCGGTCATCACCGGCGAACATGCCGGGGACATCGTCATCTCAGGCGTCGGCGCCGGCGGCAATCCCACTGCGGTCGCGGTCATCAGCGACCTCGTCGCCATCGCGCGCGATCGCGCGGCGGTCGTTCCAGCGCCGGTCCTGACCTCGCAGTTCACGCCTCCGCGGTCATCGCGGCAGCGGACCCGCGGGTTGGTCGACGGATTCTCGATCTCCATTCTCGCGGAGGCAGTATGAGCGCGCTCGTCGGACTGCAGTGCCACTTGTGCAAAGCGTTGTTTCCCCTCGAGGCCTTGTATGCCTGGCGACACGCTGTCTCGGTCCGCTCGAACCGGTCTACGACTACGCCGCGATTCACCTGACGCGCGAGAGACGTGCGAGCGGCGGCCGAAGAATCTCTGGCGCTATCGGGAACTGCTGCCGATCGTCGGCGAGCCGCGCACCGGATTCAATTCCGGCTTCACTGCCGCTCGTCCGCTGCGACCGACTGGCGCGAGCGGCTCGGCATCAGCGAGCTGTACATCAAGGATGACTCGGTCAACCACCCGTACGCTGTCGTACTAAGGACCGCGTGGTCTCGGTGGCGGCGACTCGGGCACTCGAGCTTGGGTTCGAGGTCCTCGCGTGCGCGTCGACCGGCAACCTGGCCAACAGCGTCGCGCGCGCACGCCGCGCGGCTCGGCCTCGAGTGCTGCGTGTTCATCCCCGACAACCTCGAAGCGGGCAAGCTGCTCGGCTCGGCCGATGTTCAGCCCGACGATCCTCGCCGATCGCGCGGCAACTACGACGACGTGAACCGGCTGTGCACGCAGGTCGCGCGACCGGTACGGCTGGGGCTTCGTCAACATCAACCTGCGTGTCGTACTACGCCGAGGGCGCGAAGACCTTCGGCTTCGAGATCGCCGAGCAGCTTGGCTGGCGGTTTCCCAAACATCGTCGTCTCGCCGGTGGCCGGCGGCACGCTCCTGCCGCGCATCCTGCGCGGGTTCCGAGAACTGCGGCGAGATCGGCCTCGTCGATGGCGAGCTGCCGCGGATTCACGCGGCGCAGGCGGCTGGTTGCGCGCCGGTCGTGCGCGCGCTCGAAGCGGGGCTCGATCATCCTGAACCGGTCAAGCCGGACACGATCGCGAAGTCGATTGCGATCGGCAATCCGGCGGACGGCTATCAGGTGCTGCAGACGTCAGTCCGACCGGCGGCCAGGCACCGCGCGTGCAGCGACGACCAGATCGTCGAAGGCGATCCAGCTGCTCGCGCGAGACCGAAGGCATCTTCACCGAGCCGGCCGGCGGCGACGACGGCGCGCGGCCATCGAGCCTCTCGTCGAGCGCGGCGCCATTCCGCGCGACGAATCGATCGTGGTCTGCGTGCACCGGGAACGGCTACAAGACGACGGAGGTGGTTGCCGGACGCCTGGCGGCACTACAGTCCATTTGTTTGCCCCGTCGTTTCAACGACTTCGAGTCGTGGCAGGAGTCGCGCCAGGCGATTGCATTAGATTGGTCGTTGACGAAGCCGGATCCGCTGGAGAGTCACTATCGCTAAAGGGTCTTTAAGGTACTTTAGCGAACAGGAGTTTCAGTGCGAAAGGCATTTCCCCTGCGGAGCCTTTGGCGTTTTTGCCGCGATAGCTCGGCGCCGCCTCGTCAGCGTCCGGGCGTTGCCGAAGCCCAAACCCTGTTGCAATAACGTGTTCTATGCGTGCATCCGTCTCGATCGGGATGGAGAGATGAGGGTAGGCTCGTCCGTTTAGTGGCCGAGTCGGAACGCTGCGAGCGTCACGAGCAAGCGAGTGAAGTGGAACGTCACGGGACCTCCAGGGGGCCGATGGGGGCGGCAGCCCAGGGTGCGCCAGGTTCGCAGGGTTCGTAGTGGTTCGCAAGGTGCACAGGGTCCTGCAGGGTCCGCAGTGAGGCACCGGTGTGCGCAGGCGTTCGCAGGGTCCCCGAGGTCCCCAGGGATATAGCGTGGCCGATGGCGCCGGACGACGGGAAGGGATGCGGTCCCGTCGGTGGCGTGAAGCTCACGCTCGTCGATTCATTAGGGCAGCAGCCGCTCGGAAAACGTAGAGCCGCAGTTCGTCTGCAACGGGGCAGTGGAGCAAATCGGGTGCCAAGGCGTACCGAGGGGCTGCGGGGTCCGCAGGGGCTCCAAGGCGCAGAAGGACCTCAGGGTCCGGCCGGGCTCGCCGGCTGGCGTTCAGACAGATCAACATCCCACCGGTTCGCGGTCACGGCCGCGCCAGCCTCCGTCGGCTTCGATCAATCCTTACGGTGCCGTCACCGGCCGGCGCGGTCCTGGTGACGGGAACCGTGCGCCTGTGCGCTGACCGCCTCGACGGCGGCGGCGCCCGAGATCGGCCCGCAGATTACGGCCGCAAATCCGGCGCTTGGCAACGTCTTCCAGAATCAGACGTGATCTCACACGCTAAGCGGGGCGAGTCAGCCCGCCATATCGAAGCATCGCGCCGAGCCGTTCGTTTGTCGTGCCAGTCGGCGGGTGCCTATCAGCCGTTCCTGAACGAACAGCGGGTGTCGGCCGCGGAGCCGGCGACCTGCTACGCGGCGGTGTCCGGTGTTCTTCACGGCAAGCGCGCTTCCGTAGTTCTCAGCTCGGCTACGGCCGTTTTGCGCTTCCAGCTCGCTCGGCTAAAGCCTTCGCGCTCCAGCGCTTTCGCTCGGCTAAAGCCTTCGCGCTCCGGTTTTCCGCTCGGCTTCCAGCGTCGTGCCAGAATGCCGTGGCGCTGCGCGAAGGCTTTAGCCGGAGCGCAACGGTCCCGCGCCGCGGCGTCTATCGGCGAGGCCGAGCAGTGCACGCCTTCAGACGATCGCCAGCTTGAACTCGACGGGCTTGCCGTTCCGCAGGACTTTCAGAACCGCGGTGGCGATCTGGCATCGGCGATCAACCGCGAAAACTGCGCCGGATCGGAAATCGCCCTACTGTTGAACTGGACGATGACGTCGCCGGGCCGAGACCGGCGTCGTAGGCCTCCGAAGCGCGGCTCATCCGCGATACCAGCGCACCATGTGTTGGCGCCGACTCTTCGGCGAGCCGCGGCGTCAGCTTCTCGATGCCGATGTAGCCGATCGATCCGCGCGCCGGACCTCGCCGTAATCAGGTCGTTGACGACCCGCTACGGAGGTTGCTCGGCACCGCGAACCCGATCCCTGGTAGCCGCCGCTCTGCTGAAGATGCCGGTGTTGATGCCGATCAGCTCGCCGCGCGCTGTTGATCAGCGCGCCGCCGGAGTTGCCGGGATTGATCGCCGCGTCGGTCTGGATGAAGTCCTCGTAGTCGGCGAAGCCGATGTTGCGCGCGGCCGGTCGCGCTGACGATGCCCGCCGTCACCGTCTGGCTCAGCTGAAACGGGCTGCCGATCGCCAGCACCCATTCGCCGACCTGCAGCTGGCTCGAGTCGCCCCACGGCACGACCGGCAGTCCGTGCGACGTCGATCTTCAGCAGCGCGATGTCCGTGGCCGGGTCGGTGCCGATCGACCGTGCCGCGCGATCTCGCGCTTGTCGGCCGAGCGCGACCGTGATCTCGCGCGACGTTCTCGCCGACCACGTGGTTGTTGGTGACGACGTAGCCGTCGGCGGAGATGACGACGCCCGAGCCGAGGCTGAGCGATCGGCGATCGCGCGAGCCGAAGACGTCGTCGCCGTCGCCGAAGAAGTAGCGGAAGAACGGATCGTCCGGCGAACGGCGAGTTCGGCGTGCGGACGACCTGCAGCGACGAGATGTTCGCGACGCCCTTGACCGCCTGGCCGGCGATGCGCGTGAAATCGGGACCGCCGGGCTGACGGCGGCGGGCGCAGCGGCCGCGGCGCAGGCGGTGCCGCGGGCTCGGCGCCGGCGTCGGGCGCCGCCGGTGCGCCGTCGTCGGCGCCGCGATCGGCGGCGGTGCCGCATCCGGCCGGTCAGCGACCAGGCCGGCGACGAAACCCGCGCAGGAGACACGAGAGGAGTCTGGAACGAAGCATGCCATGCGTCTCAGATCTCAGCGTCGATGACGTCGATGCCGCGACGCGCCCCGTCGGTTCAGCCGCTTTCGGAATCGTCTGACGGTGCAGGACGCCGTCCTTGAGGTCCGCGCGAGACGCGCGCTCGACGTCGATCGGCTCGGGCAGCGACGAACGCGCGTGAGAAGCGGCCGTGGCCGCGCTCGACGCGATGGATACTGCTCGCACGGCATGTCGCGACCGGTCCGCCGACGCGCTCGCCGCGGATGACGACGCGGCTGTCTTCGGCGTGAATGTCGATCTGATCGCGCGCGCAGGCCCGGAAGCTCGGCGGTCGAGCACGAAGCTCGGTGCGCGGTCTCGTAGAGATCGACCGGCGGCGTCCAGCCGGGCGCGTCGGTGCCGACGAGCTGCCCGATCTGTTCGTGCAGCGCGAGCAGATCGCGCAGCGGATCCCACCGCGTAAACGCCACGTTCGGCATCGTAGCATGAGTTGGCCGGCGGTGCGGCGCGCATATGTGCTACGATTGCAAGGATATACGGGCGAACAATGGCATCATCTGTTCAAGCGACACGACTCCGCAAAGGGATGCTGATCAAGGTCGGCAACGACCTCTTCCGCATCCTCGAACTGCACCACCTGACGCCCGGCAACAAGCGCGCGCACATCCAGGTGCGGATGCGCAACATCCGCACGCTGACGCTCGCCGACCACAAGTTCCGCGCCGAGGAAGACGTCGAGCGGGCGATGCTCGACGAGCGCGAGATGCAGTATCTCTACAACGACGGCGACCACTACTACTTCATGGACACGTCGACGCTACGAGCAGATCCACATCTCGGCCGAGGCGCTCGGCGACTCGAAGGACTACCTGATCGCCGACTCGATCATCCGCGTCGGAGTTCTACGACGTCGAGCCGGTCGGCATCGAGCTGCCGCCGACCGGTCGACCTCGTCGTGAAGGAAACGGTGCCCGGCATCAAGGGCGCGACCGCCAGCGCGCAGGTCAAGCCGGCGACGCTCGAGACCGGGCTCGTCATCCAGGTGCCGTCCGTTCGTCAACGAGGGCGACAAGGTCCGCGTCAACACCGAAACCGGCGAATATCAGTCGCGAGTCTGTAGCCGGCGAGAGAGAACCTCGAATCTCCGATCAACCCCGATTACCCGATTCCCGATTCAGTTTGCTTATGGATGTCGTCCGCGCGCGTCCCCAGCACGGGTGGATCGAAGTCGTCACCGGCAGCATGTTCAGCGGCAAGAGCGAGGAGCTGATCCGCCGGCTGCGCCGCGCCCAGATCGCGCGGCAGAAAGTGCAGATCTTCAAGCCGCTCATCGACAACCGCTTCAGCGAAGACCACATCGTGTCGCACAGCGACATGCGCATCGCGTCGCAGAACGTGCGCAACTCCGGACGAGCTGGTGCAGCGCGTGCACGACGACACCGAAGTGGTCGGGATCGACGAGGGGCAGTTCTTCGACGCGAACCTGCCGGCGGCGTGCAACACGCTGGCGGATCGCGGCAAGCGCGTGATCGTGGCCGGCCTCGATCAGGACTACCTCGGCCGGCCCGTTCGAGCCGATGCCGCAGCTGCTGGCGATCGCCGAGTACATCACCAAGACGCTCGCGATTTGCGTCGTCTGCGGCGACCCGGCCAACCACACGCAGCGGCTCGTGGCGAGCAGCGACCGCGTGCTGGTCGGCGCCAGCGGTCTGCTACGAGGCGCGCTGCCGCCACTGCTTCGACCCGCACCTGCTGGCGGACGTCGCAGCTGTCAGACATAACGGCCTCGCGCCATGGCGCGTCATTCGTACCGTGAACTGTCCAGCCGCGCTTCTGCTGTCTGCTCGGCGTCGGGTTTCTCGTCGTCGAACGCCAGGCTGGCCTGCGACTACGTCACGATATCTGAGGCGGCGACGGACGGCGCTCCTGACGTGGCGGACGCCGAAGCCGCCGCATACTACGCGCTTCTGCGCTCGGCATCGGCGTCGGCGCTCGGCGCTGCTCGTGTTCTGCGCAAGGTCGTGTTCGCCGGCCGGCCAGGCGTTCGGCGAATCGATGATGTTCGTCTACTACGCCTATCTGTCTGCCCGATGAGCCTGACGATCGGCCGCGGCTTCTACGAGGATGGCATCTGGGCCGACACGGCCTTCATCCCGTACGCATGAGGTCGGCGGGATCAGCTGGCGGGAAGGGGAGCACCAGGTCACGCTCATCGTGATCTCACGATTGCGCAATCTTGCACGCCGTCTCAACGTGCCGGGCGACAAGCTACGGCGCGGCGCGGCGCTCTGCTGCGCGACAAGATCGGCGAAGCACGCGATCCACTTTCACCGGCAACCGGGCTCGACCTGGGCGCGCACGACGAGCGCAACATCAGATCGACCGAATGCCGCGCCCTATAGCCAGGTTCCGGTATCGCCGATAAGAGCGACGTCATGGCTGCACGAGCGACCTGGAAGGGCTTCCTGAAGATCAGCCCTGGTGAACATCCCGATCAAGGTGTTCCCGGCGACCGGAAGTCGAGCGGAACTCGATCTCGCTTCAACCAGCTGCACGCCGAGTGCCAGACGCGCATCCAGCAGAAGCGCTGGTGCCCGACACTGCGAGCGCGAGGTGCCGAACACCGAGATCGTCAAGGGCTACGAGTTCGAGAAGGGCCGCTACGTCGTCATGTCCGAGGAGGATCTCGACAAGGTGCGGCCGAGTCGACGCGCGTCATCGACCTCGTGCAGTTCGCCGACGCCGTCGTCGATCGATCCGATGTACGTCGATCGCACCTACTACCTCGCGCCGGACGGCCAGGTCGCGGCCGACGCGTTCGCGGTGATGCGCGAGGGCATGAAGGGCAAGGTCGGCATCGGCAAGCTGGCGCTCTACGGCCGCGAGTACCTCGTCGCCGTGCGACCGCACGAGCAGCGGCATCGTGATGCACACGCTGCACCACGCCGCGGAGATCCGCGGCATCGACTCGGTCGACGAGCTCGAGCTCGGTGCCGGCGAAGGTCAAGCCCGAGGAAATGCAAGCTCGCGCAAGCAGGTCATCGAGACCTTCGACGCAGCCGCTCGAACCTGGCGGACTACAAGGACGAGTACCGGCGAAGGCCTGCAGCAGATCATCGACGCGAAGATCGCCGGCGAGGAGGTCGTCGCCGACCGCCGAGGAGACGCCGCCCGAAGGTCGTCAACCTGATGGAGGCGCTCAAGCAGAGCCCGCCAACGCCGTCAGCGCGGGTAGAAAGAAGACCGGTTAAGTGTCGCGGCCGCACGCCGGCATGGCGCGCGAGTGGCAGCGCAAGCGCGCCTAGGCGTTGGCCGTCGGCTGGGGGCAGTGTCAGCCGGTGACGACGAGATCCCTGCTCCTTTCGGCGGCGGGCGGAGACGCTGGCAGGGCCGCCGTGTCGCCGCCACTTCCGCTCTTGCCGCTCTCCACTCTCCGCTCCAGCTCGACATTCGGATCACGATCACCTCGCCGACGTCCCGCGGGAGGTGGCGATGGATGCGACCGTGACCGGCGCGTCGGCCAGTCGACCAACCGGATCGAACCCTTCGACGGGAAACCGCGTCGAGCTGGTCGAGGTTCGAGGCGCACGCCGAAACGGCGACATCAGCGTCATCGGGCGCACCCAGTCGCTGGTCTTGAGTCCCCAGTCAGTCGCCGGCCGGAATCCGCATACTGGGCGGTTCTGTCCGAGCGCCAGCCAGGAGCGCAGCAGTCCGGATCTGCGCTGCCGGCGGTGTGCCAGGAGCGACGGCCGCGCCGTGCCGTCCGCATGACCGTCGACCTGCGCCGGACGCGACGTCCGCCGGGTATTCGATGCCGGGCTTCACGTGGATCGGCACCCGAGGGTTCGCGGCGCTCGCGCACATCCCTTCGCACGTCGTGGTGTCCTACGGACCCCAGCTACGCCCCGCGGGGCTGGGACGCGTCGGTCGAATCACGCGACACCGCTCGCGGCGACGGTCTTCGCCGGAGCCAGCGCCTTGCGGGTGTGGCGCGCGAAACGCTAGCCATGGGCTTCGGCAACGAGCTTCTACGGCTTCTTCGTCGCCGCGCTGGCCTGGCTGATCGTGCATTCTTCTCGTGGGCGTTCAAGGCCGCGGCACGCGACCGGGAGCGTCGCCGCGATGATGGCCGACAGCGGCGTCCTGCTCGTCGTCGCCGGCCGTCTACTTCGCGTGATCGTCCTGGGCGTGGCGATCTGGGGATCGCTGCCACACCGAAACCGAGGAGGACTTCTCGCCGCCGGCCGGTCGATCGGCCCGTGGGTCGGCGGCGCGGTGCTGGCCGCCGACACAGATCAGCGCCGGCACGTTCGTCGGAACGCTCGGCCGCCACTACCTCGACCGGCGTGAGCTGGATCTGGATCTGGTTCGGCGTCTGGGCGGACTGGGTGATCTCGGCGATCTTCGTCGCGCCGAAACTGCGGCGGTTCGGCGCGCTGACCGTCGCCGACTACGTCGGCAAGCGTTTCGCCAGCGAAGGCGCGCGCGCACACTGGCGGCCGCGCTGATCATCATTACCTACACTATCTTTCTGACCGCGCAGTTCCAGGCGATCGGCGAGATCGCGTCGGCCATCTTCGGCATCGCGCCGCTGGTCGCGATGACGGCGCTGCTGGCCAGCACCGGGCTTCTACACGGTGCTCGGCGGCGTCCGCTCCAGCTCGTATATCGAGTTCGTGCAGACGCTGATCATGGTGCGTGGCGCTGCTGCTCGCCGTCCCGGTGGTGCTCTCGCACGTCGGCGGGCATGCACGGCGCTCGGCGAATACGTCGGATCGATCGAGCCGCGCGTCACCGGCTGGTGGTTTTCCGTGGACGCGAGCTGGTCGCGTTCGGCATGGCGTTCGGCCTGTCGATCGCGCGCGGCGCCATACGAGATGACGCGCTACTACTCGATGCGCGACGTCGCGACGGTGCGCTACGCGATCGGGATCGCGCTGGTCGGCGCAGGCGCTGATCGGCTCGAGCGTGATGATCCTCGGCATCGGCATGCGCGGGCTGTTTCCGTTCGTCGCCTCACCCGATCAGGCGTCGAGCATCCTGGCGTCGACGGTCATGTCGCCGCTCGCTCGGCTCGCTCTGTTCCTGATCGCGATGGTGTCGGCGATCATGTCGACCGTGAACTCGATTCTGCTCGTCACCGGCGGCGCGTTCGCGCACGATCTCTACAAGCGGCTCGTCAATCCGCGCGCGTCCCAGCGCCGCCTGATCTGGGTCAACCGCGTCTCGATCGTCGTGCTCGGCGTCGATTCCGTTCTGGTTTGCGTCGCGGAAGCTCGCCGACGTGCAGGCCATCGTCGTCGAGCAGGCGAAGTTCATCGCCAGCTTCTTTTTCGTTCCGGTCGTGCTCGGATTGAACTGGCGGCGCGGCACGAAGGAGGGCGCGATCTGGAGCATGGTTGCGGGCTTTCTCGGATGCCTCGCCGTGGACGTTCACCTTGCAGCGCAACTTTGCGGCGCACGGGATCGACGCCGTCGAGGTCGGCGTGGCGCTGAGCGCGCTGACGTTCATCCTCGTCAGCCGCGCGACGCCGCCGACGCCGGATGAGAATCTGCGAATCTTTTTCGACGCGCCGGGCAGCCCTGAGGGCTGCGCGACTGGAACAACCGAGGAGGACCCCGTGTCCACGACGACCACGTTCGACATCTTCACAGATGAAGCGGTCGAAACCGGCGGCGCGTGCCGCGATCGAACTTGACGAACCGCGCGCGCTGCTGGATCGGTTCGTCGACGCTGGTCCGTGAGTCCGGCACGCCGACGAAGACAGCCGCCGGCCGCTACATCGTCGCGCGGCTGCAGGCCCTCGGCGTCCCGGTCACGCTGCATACACCGGACCTTTATATCAGCATCCCCGAACGTGCGGCGCTCGGCATCGTCGGCTCGGCGGGCGCGGCGAAGTCGCTGCGTGCACGGCCGCCGGCCATGGCGCGATCGACCGGCGACAACGGCGTCGAAGGCGAGGTGTGCTACGTGCCGTCGCGGTACGCGGCCGGGCACCGCGTCGCTGTTCGACACGCCGGATGCGGCGCGCGCGGCGACACGCAGGCCGCGACCCGGTTGCCGGCCGCATCGTGCTCACCGGAAGGCTTTTCGATGCCCGGTCACGGTGCAGGGGCGTTCGAACGGCGCGGCGCGATCGCGCAGATCTACATCCATCCCGGCGAGCGCATTCATGAAGGCATCTGCACATCGATCTGGGGCGCGCCGACCATCGACATCGATCTCACGCGGAAGCCGACGACGCCGGTGGTCGTGCATCAATCAGGCCGGACGGCGAGTCGCTGATCGCTGAGGTCAGCGCGGAACGGTTCGCGCATCGGTGCGGACGTGGCTGCGCGAGGGCTGGATGCGCTGCCTGCTTCCGGTCGTCGAGATCCGCGGGCAGGAAGATCCGGACGAGTTCCTCCTCGTCCACGGCCACTACGATTCCTGGTACGAGGGCATCGGCGACAACGCGACCGGGGACGCGGCGCTGCTCGAGCTGGCGCGTGTGCTGTGGGACGCTCCGCGACCGGCTTGAAGCGCAGCGTCCGAATCGCCTGGTGGCCGGACACTCGACCGGGCGCTACGCCGGATCGACGTGGTACGCCGACACCTTCGCCGACGAGATCGACGAGCGCTGCATCGCGCAGCTCGACATCGACTCGCCAGGCTGCGCCGGCGCCACGGCCTACGAGGAAGTCATGTGGATGGCGGAGGCGGATGCGCTGTGCCGGAGCTCGATCCGCGACGCGCTCGGCCTGCCGTCCGAGCGGGTCCGTCCGCTGCGCGCCGGCGACTACTCGTTCAACCAGATCGGGCCGACCGGTCCTACATGCTGCTGTCGAACATCCCGATCGACGAGCGGAAGCGCCGCGGCTACTACGCGGTCGGCGGCTGCGGCGGCAACACGGCGTGGCACACGCCCGACGACCTCATGCCGGTCGCCGACCTCGACATCCTGCGCCGCGATCTGGCGGTCTATCTGACGACGATCGTCCGCGATCCTGAACGCGCCGCTGCACCCGTTCGATTACGCCGCGGCGGTCGAAGAGATCCGATCGACCGTCGCTCACTATCAGCAGGCCGCCGGCGGGGAAGTCGACTTCGCGCCGATTCTCGAATCGCTGTCGCGGCTCGGCGACGATCTCCGCGCGCTGGCGGACGCAGGCGGAGGCTGCAGATCGACCAGGCGCCAGGCGATGCGGACGAGCGGCGGCGGCTGAACGCCGTGCTTGCGGCGGATCGCGAGGCTGCTCGTGCCGCTCAACTACGCGCGCGGCGAGCGGTTCGACCACGATCCGGCGCTGAAGTTCGGCGCCGTCCCGCGACTTCGAAGCCGCGACAAGCCTGGCGTCGGCGCCGCCGAGCTCAAGCCGTTCATGAAGGTAGGGCTGGTGCGCGAAGCGAACAAGGTGCGCGCGACGCTCCGTGACGCGCGTCGCGAGTTGAGTGACGTCGGGGATCGGCTAATGGAGCCCCGGAGGGAGGCCCCCGGTTTCGCACAACTGCGGGTTCAGGCCACGAACGCCTGCGTGACATGGCTCATCGACGGGCGCACCGCGTAGATGACGCGGAATCCGATTTCAGGTAGAGGCCCTTCGAATGCCGCAGCGAGCGCGGGATCGCCGCTCGGCGCTCCGGTTGATCGACGCGTCTTCTTCAGCGTGATCAGAGAAAGGTCGAGCTGTCCGTGGCCCTCGTAGACGAGCCAGGTGCCGTCCCGATTGGCGTGGTCTCGAATCGCTCTGACGAACTCGCCCCCTCGCGGCCCGGAGCACCTGGAAGGCCGTGACGCGCAAAACCGTGCATGGTCGCGAAATCCGCGCTTGGCGCCGCGCGCTCGATGTCGTCGCGTCTGGTGGTGCGCATGGGGGCAGTGTCCGCCGTCACCTCCGCCAGCGCTGCTGCAGCTGCGTCAGTTCGGGATGGACGGCGGCCGAGGCGCCGGAACGATCTTCGGTCGCACGATCCCGATCCCCGGTCGCCCCGGAACAGATTCAGGCAGAGCGCGTCATGCGCGTCCTTGAGGCGATTTCGCAGACCGATCCAGTACACCTGAGCCCTGGCCCGCTCGAAGGCCTCGACGATCTGGGATTCGAGGGCGCCGTACGCGCCCGGTTCCTTGGGCTTGATCCTGGACTCGCGTGATGTTGAGGACGTGCGGTGGCGCTCCAGCCGAGTTCTGTCCCGCGGCGAGAGCCGCCGGGGGCGGAGGAGCAGCGCGCACAACGACGCCGGCGAGGACCGCGCGCACGGTTACCCGGCGACGAAGAAACCGATGAGGCCGGGGCCGGTGGCCATCGGATCGTCCAGAGCCAGTCGGGCGGCGTCAGCCACACGAAGGCGAGGATCGCGATCACCCAGAGGTCGTAGGGCAGCGTCGCGCGCTCGTCGGTCCAGAAGAACGCGCGGTTGAAGACGCCGCGCGACGCCGTCCGCGCGTCGGCATCGGCAGCTCGTTGAGCGCCAGATAGGTGTAGTAGATCCGGTTGGCGACCGTCGAGGATCGACAGCACCAGGATCACCCACAGCACGCCGGCCATCCGGTTGGTGAACGCGCCGATCATGAACAGCACGATGCGCTCCGGGCCGTTCCATGAACCCGACCTTGCACTTCTCGACCGAGCGATTCGGCGCGCGCCCGCGCGTAGCTCGTCATGATCGAGAAGATGAGCGTCAGCGCCGCGACCATGCACGTAGTCGCTGCGGCCCAGCTTCGAGTAGAGAAAGATCAGCCCGGTGATGCAGCGCGAGGTCGGAGAAGCGATCGAGCGTCGAGTCCCAGAACGCGCCGAACTCCGACTGCGAGCTGTCAGTCAGGTGCGCGACCTTGCCGTCGATGAAGTCGAAGATGTTGGCGACGAGCATGATCACGAACGGCCAGCATGAACCGGCCGAAGCCGAGCGCCCACGCCGCCGCGACGTTGATGATCACGCCGATCAGCGTCAGCGTGTTCGGATGGATGCGCAGCCTGACGCACGCGTTGATGATCGCGCGCAGCGGAAACATGCACGATGGCGCCGATCAGCCCGGTGAAGGTCGCGCTGCCGAGGCTGCGCGGCGCTCGGCCGTTCGCGCTCGTCAGCGATGTCGCAGACTGCGGGGCTTATAATGGAAGGTTCAGGCACTGGACGAAGACGCGACATAGTAGCGTATGGCCATCCACGAACTCAAGGAGCAGATCGCCCGGCTGCCCGAGCAGCCGGGAGTCTATCTGTACTTCAACGCGGATGGCGACACGATTTACGTCGGCAAGGCGCGAGCGCTGCGCGACCGGGTCCGCAACTATCTCGGCGCGCTACGGCGGCGATCCGAAGACGCGACGCGCTGCTCGACGAGGTCGTCGCGGCTCGAAGTCATCGTCACCGACTCGGTCGTCGAGGCGCTGGCGCTCGAGAACAACCTGATCAAGCAGCGCACGCCGAAGTACAACATCCTGCTGCGCGACGACAAGAACTATCCGTACCTGCAGCTGACCACGAACGAAGCGTTCCCGCGCGTTCTGGTCGGCGCGCCGGGTCGAGCGCGACGGCAGCTTCTACGCCGGCCCGTTCCTGCCGGCGCACTTCGCGCGCAAGACGATGGCGCTCACCCACCGGCTGTTCGGCATCCGATCGTGCAACGAGGTGATCACCGGCAAGCGCGGCCGCGCCTGCCTCGAATACGACATCAAGCGCTGCATCGCGCCGTGCGTCGACACGATCTGCTCGGCCGAGGACTACGCGCGCGCGGTCGGCCATGACGCAGCTGTTTCTCGAAGGGCGAGAACGACGAGCTGATCGAAGACGCTGCGAGCGCGCATGCTCGACGCCGCCGCGGGCGAGCGCTTCGAGGAGGCGGCGCAGCTGCGCGACGCGATGCGCACGGTGCAGACGCTCCACGATCGTCAGCAGAAGATGGCGACGGCCGAGCTCGGCCACCGCGACGTCTTCGGCCTGAAGCTCGGACCCGGCGGGCGCCGTGCTGCAGGTCTTCCAGGTGCGCAGCGGCCGCGTCGTCGAGCGCATCGAGCTCGGCACCGACGACGCGATCGTCGGATCGACGCGACGGCGAGGTGCTGGCGGCGGCGATTCAGCAGTTCTACGAGCTGCGCGGCGCGCCGCCGGAGATCCACGTGCCGGGCGAACCCGACGAGCGCGAGGCGCTCGAGACCGTGGCTGACCGAGCGCGCCGGCCGCCGGGTGCGGATCGTCGTGCCGCAGCGCGGCGAGAAGCGCGGCTTCGTCGACCTCGCCAACCGCAACGCCGCGCTCGCCTACCAGACGCGCTTCAACCAGGCGCAGACGGCGCAGCATGACGCGCTCGAAACGCTGCAGCACGTGCTCGCGCTGCCGGCGCTGCCGCGGCGCATCGAGTGCTTCGACATCTCGACGATTCAGGGCAGCGAGACGGTCGCGTCGATGGTCGTCTGCGAGGACGGGCGGATGCGGCGGGCGAGTATCGCAAGTTCCGGATCCGGGCTGCAGTGGAGCTCGCAACTCGGAATTGCGTGCGAGTTCAGGATCTCGAGCGCTCCGAGACCCGAGTCCCAGACCACGTACAGGATGACTTTGCGGCGATGCACGAGGTCGTTCAGCGCCGCTATCGCGAAGCTGCTCGAGCAGGGCGGACCGTTTCCGGACCTGATCGCTGATCGACGGCGGCAAGGGGCAGCTGTCGGCGGCGTATGCGGCGCTCGAGGAGCTCGGGCTCGCGAACCTCGTCGCCGTCGGCATCGCCAAGAAGGAGGAGCTGCTGTTCACGCGCGATCGCGAGGATCCGATCGCGCTGCGCGACCAACGATCCGGCGCTGCTGCTGGTCCAGCGGATCCGCGACGAGGCGCACCGGTTCGCGGTCACGTTCCACCGCCGCGCGCGAACGATGCGCGACCTGCGATCCGAGCTCGACCACGTGCCGGGCATCGGCCCGCGCCGGCGGAAGACGCTGCTGACGACGTTCGGCAGCCTGGCGGCGTGCGGCGCGCGACGCGCGAAGAGCTGGCGGCTGATGTCGGCGCCGAAAACCGCCGATGCCGTCCTTGCGTTTTTCGCGAGTCGGCCGTAACCTTCAGACTCCTTGTGGACATCAACTCTTGCCCAGGTCGTTCATCCGTCGTTCATCGTTCTGCTGTTCTCGCTGACGGTGCACGAGATGGCGCACGCGTGGACCGCGGATCGGCTCGGCGATCCGACCGCGCGGCTCCTCGGCCGCGTGATCGCTGAACCCGATCGTGCACGCCGATCCGATCGGCACCGTGCTGTTTCCGCTGATCGCGATGGTGACCGGGCGCGCCGCTCATCGGCTGGGCGAAGCCGGTCCCGGTGAACATCCGCCAGCTGCGGCGTCACGCGAGCGCGACTACGTGCTGGTCGCCGCCGCCGGTCCGGCGAGCAACCTGCGTGCATGGCGTTGACGCGCCGCGATCGTCCTCTCGCGGTGCTGCCGATCTCGCCGCAGATGCTCGGCGAGGCGAACGTCTCGGCGCCGCTCGCGACGTTCTCAGCCAGCGCGATGGTCGATCCTGAACGTCCTGCTGGCCGTGTTCAACATGCATTCCGATTCCACCGCTCGACGGCGGCAACGTGCTGCGCGGCCTGCTGCCGCGGCCGCTCAGCGCGCATGTTCGACCAGATTCGGCCGTACGGCTTCATCGCTGCTCTACGCGCTGATCCTGACCGGCGGGTTCGACGCGCTCGTCGTACCCGCCGTACCGACTCGATCCTGTTCTGGCTGCCCACACCAGTGACGTCCAAACCGCGCGTCGTCTCCGGCATGCGGCCGACCGGCCGGCTGCATCTCGGCCACCTCGTCGGCGCGCTCGGCAACTGGGTCCGCTGCAGGACCAGCACGACTGCTTTCTACTTCGTCGCCGACTGGCACGCGCTGACCAGCGACTTCGCCGACACCGAGCCAGCTGACGTCGATATGCCTACGACAACGTCGCCGACTGGATCGGCGCCGGGCTCGATCCTGAGAAGCAGCACGTTCTTCGTGCAGTCGCTCGTGCCCGAGCACGCCGAGCTGTACCTGCTGCTGTCGATGGTCGTGCCGGTGCCGTGGCTCGAGCGCGTGCCGACCTACAAGGAGCAGCAGGAGAACCTGAAGGACAAGCGATCTGTCGTCGATCGGCTTCCTCGGCTATCCGCTGCTGCAGACCGCCGACGTCGCGATGTACGACGCGCGGTTCGTCCCGGTCGGCGACGACCAGGTGGCGCACCTCGAGCTGTCGCGCGCGAAGCGGTCCGCCGCTTCAACAACTTCTTCGGCGACGTGCTCGGTCGAGCCGCAGCCGCTGCTGACGACGGTTCGGCCGTCTGCCCGGGCCTCGACGGCGACAAGAAAATGAGCAAGAGCCTCGGCAACACGATTCGACCTCGTCCGACACGCCGGACGAGGTGAAGAAGAAGGTGCATGCGGATGTACACGGATCCCGAAGCGCGTCCGCGCCGACATTCCCGGCACGGTGGAAGGGCAATCCGGTGTTCACCTATCACGACGCGTTCAATCCCAACACGGCGGAGGTCGAGGATCTGAAGGCGCGCTACCGCGCCGGCAAGGTCGGCGACGTCGAGGTGAAGATCAAGCTGGCGAACGCGCTGAACGCCCATCTCGATCCGATCCGCGAGCGGCGCGCGGCGGTGCTCGCGAAGCCCGGACGCGCCTGAAGGAGATCCTGTTCGAGGGGTCGAAGCGCGCGCGCCGGTCGCCGCGGCGAGACGATGGACGCGCGTGCGGGACGCGATGAAGATCACGTACCGATGACGCGAGCCGCATTCGGACTTCGAGTCGGCGCCCGACGCCTTCCCGGTCACGCCTCGAGCAGCTTCGAGGGCCCGCTCGATCTGCTGCTGCATCTCATCAAGAAGAACGAGCTCAACATCTACGACATCCCGATCACGCTCATCACGCCGCAGTATCTCGACGACCATCGAGCTGATGCAGGAGCTGAACCTCGACGTCGCCGGCGAGTTACCTGGTGATGGCGGCGACGCTGATTCACATCAAGTCGAAGATGCTGCTGCCGCGGCCCGAGACGGCGGCCGGCGTCGAAGGCGAGGAAGAGGATCCGCGCGACGCGCTGGTGCGGCGGCTGCTGGAGCATCAGAAGTTCAAGGCGGCGGCCGGCCTGCTGCACGAGCGCGAGCAGCTGCGCGGCCGCGCAGTGGCGCGTCCCGACGAGGCGGTCGCCGGCGATTGCCGGCGACGACTACGAGCCGGAGCTGGAAGTCGATCTGTTCAGCCTGCTCACCGCGTTCCAGGCGGTCGTCGAGCGGCGCGAAGCAGCGGCCGAAGGTGCTGCTGCCGCCGGAGCAGATCCCGGTCGAGGTGCGGATCGATCAGCTGCTCGGCGCGGCTGTCGGAGACCGAGGCGCTGCGGGTTCGAGGATCTGTTCGCCGACGTCGCACGATCGCAGCGGCCTGATCGTGACGTTTCTCGCGCTGCTCGAAATGATTCGGCTGAAGCTGGTGCGCGTGTTCCAGGCCGGCAGCTTCGGCCCGATCCGCGTCTACAAGCGATCGCGCCCGGCCGACGCGCCGCATCCCATCGGCGATCCGAGAGACACACCATGACGATGACGAACGGAAACACGGCGGCGGCGGTCCGCAGGCGGAGGCGCAGGACCGGAACCGGGGCGGCAGCCCGACGTGTCGAGCGCCGGAGCTGAAGGCGATTCTCGAGGCGCTGATCTTCGCGTCGCCCGGAGCCGCTCAGACGCCGAAGACGATTTTCAAGCTGCTCGCCAGCGAGCCGAAGGAAGACGTGCTCAGGCGGCGCTCGAGCGAGCTGAAGCAGCGACTACGACGCGCGCCGGGCGGACTGCAGCTGGTGGAGGTCGCCGGCGGCTACCAGATCGTCACGCGGCCGGACCTGCACGAATGGGTCCGGCGCCTGTTCCACGAGCGGACGACGCAGAAGCTGACGGTCCAGGCGCTCGAAACGCTCGCGGTGATCGCCTACAGGCAGCCGATTACCGCGCTCGAGATCACCGAGATCCGCGGCGTCAACACCTCCGGCGTGCTGAACACGCTGCTCGAGCGGCACCTGATCAAGATCGTCGGCCGCAAGCAGGTCGTCGGCCGGCCGTTCATCTACGCGACGACGAAGGAATTCCTGATCCGGTTCGGCCTGAACGACCTGACCGATCTCGCCGAAAGTCGAGGACATGGCCGAGGCCCTGGGACTCGACGGCGCCGTATCCTCGTCGAGCGGCCGACTTTCGAGGAATTGCTACCGGCCGAAGAGCCCGACGAGGTGCGCCGCTGTCGGACGAACCGAGCGAGGTCGATCCACTCAGCGCCGTCTCGGGGCGGGCTGTCGTCCCGCTCGCGCGGCGCAGGCTGCGGACTTCGTCCGCCGTCAGCTCGCGCCACTGGCCCACTTTCAACTGCGCATCGCGAATCGGGCCGATGGCCACGCGCGTCAGCTGCTCCACCGGGTGGCCGATCGCGTCGCACATCTTGCGCGCACCTCACGGTTGCGGCCGCCGTGCAACGCATCAGCTCGCAGAGGTCGAGGTCACGTTCTGACGGCGGCCAGTGCCCGGCGGCGGGGTGGTGCGCCCGCGGCGCGGTACGCAGAAGCGTCACTTCGGCCGGGGGCGGTTCGACGCCCCCTCGATCAGGATGCCGCGTGCCAGCCGCTCCAGGTCATGCGCATCGGGAATGCCCAGCACACGCGCCTCGTAGACCCGGGTGATGCCGTAACGGGATGGGTGAGCTTCGCCGCGATCAGCAATACGTAACTGAACGAAGTACAT
>ERZ1370068.8451-contig-7303_pt1 | contig 29903 bp, 49 predicted proteins | sample MGYA00561227_ERZ1370068 | MGnify/ENA primary metagenome ERZ1370068 (study PRJEB38410, sample SAMEA6850437) | metagenome | study: Metagenomic assessment of the ecological functions of the soil: analysis of the soil microbiota associated with the...
GTTGGCCTTCGTTCAGTTGCAGCGTTGCTCCTTCAGGGACGAGCCGGATACCGTAGACGAGCGTGTAGCGGGCCATATAGGTAAATATTTAACGCCAAGGGCTTAGGGAAATCATGACCTGGTTGGCCATTGCCGTGGGCGGCGCGCTCGGTTCGCTCGCGCGCCATACGGTGAATCTCTTCTTTGCGCATGTGCTCGATGGTGCGGTCCCATATGCGACGGCCGCCGAGTCAATCTGATCGGGTCGTTCGTCATCGGCCTGCTGGCCAGGCTGATTACACGGCCGGTTGTCGGCCGGCCTGAACCACCCTCAGGACCTTGTTTTCGTCGGTTGCTTGGCGGATTCACGACATTTTCGAGCCTGGCGCTCGATACCGTGACTCTTAGCCAGGGCGGCCACACCACGGCTTCTGGAATGTCGCGGCGCAGATTCTTCTTGGTCTTGCGGCGGCCTTTAGCGTTACTTTATTAGCGTCGGTCACCTGGCGTAACAAGAAGTGAGGATGAACCGAAACGGAAATGGGACGGTCATGAAAAGACTATTTGTCGCCTCGGTCACCCTCCTCGCGCTGGCCTGCGGTCAGCCTGCTCCTTCGGGTTCGCAGGCGGGCGCTTCGTCTGACGTTCCGCGCCTGGAGTTCGAAATACACGCTGCGCGAACGGGCTCGACGTGATCCTGTCGCGAGGATCACCGGCTGCCGCTCGTGGCCGTGAACCTGTGGTATCACGTCGGCCCGGCGAACGAGGCGGCCGGGCGCACCGGCTTCGCGCATCCTCTTCGAGCACATGATGTTCCAGGGCTCGAAGCACGTCGCCGGCGACGCGCACTTCCAAGACCGTCGAAGCGCGCCGGCGGCAGCGAACTGAACGGCACGACCGACTTCGATCGGCACGAACTACTTCGAGACGCTGCCGGTCGAACCAGCTCGAGCTGGCGCTGTGGCTCGAGTCCGATCGCATGGGCTACCTCGCTCGACGACGCTCGATCAGGCGCAAGCTCTCGAACCAGCAGGACGTCGTCCGCAACGAGCGCCGGCAGAGCGTCGAGAACCAGCCGTACGGCGATCGTCGAAGAAGCGCTCTTCCACCAGCTGTTTCCCGAAGGACGCATCCGTACTACGCGTCACGTCATCGGATCGCACGCCGACATCCAGGCGGCGAAGCTCGACGACGTGAAGAACTTCTTCAAGCAGTTACTACGCGCCCAACAACGCGAGCCTCGTCGATCGTCGGCGACATCGACAAGGCGGCGACGCGCGCGCTGGTCGAGAAGTATTTCGGCCGCTCGAAGCGCGGGCAGCCGGTGCCGAAGCCGTCCGGTCAAGACGCCGCCGATCACCGCGCGAGCGCCGCGCCGTCGGTGCAGGACAGAGTCGAGCTGCCGCGCGTGTACATGGCGTGGCTGACCTCGCCGATCTTCACGCCTGGCGACGCCGACGCCGACATCGCCGCCAGCCGTGCTCGGCGGCGGCAGGTCGAGCCGGCTGTACAAGACAGCTCGTCTACGAGAAGCAGATCGCGCAGGACGTCTCGGCGCAGCAGCAGTCGCTGACGCTCGGCTCGGTCTTCACAGGTCGCAGGTGACGGCCCGGCCGGGACACTCCGCGGAAGAACTTGAGAAGGCGATCGACGAGGAGCTCGACGCAGCTTCGCGAGAACGGGCCCGGACGCCGACGGAAGTCGACGCGCGCGCGCAACGTCATCGAGACGCGGATGGTCGAAGGGCTCGAGACGCTTCGGCGGCTTCGACGGCGTCGCCAACCGGCTCGAACACGCTACAACCACTTTCTGCGGCGATCCGGGCTACCTCGGCGACGACATCCAGCGCTACCGCGACGTCACACCGGCGTCGGTGAAGGCCTTCGCCGCAGCAGCAGCTCGCGCCGGCTGCGCGCGTCGTGGTCCATGCGGTGCCCGGCGCGCAGAACCTCGGCGCCCCGAGTGCCGACGCCGCCGGCGGCGAAGGTCGCAGCCAGGCGCCGGCGCCGAGTCGGTCAACGCCGACGAGGCCTGGCGCAACGACGCCGCCGCAAGCCGGAGCCAGGCAGCGCGCGCTGCAGCTGCCGATGCCCGACGTCGTTTCAGCTCGCGAACGGCCTGACGGTGCTTCTGCAACGAGCGTCCCGGGCCTGCCGATCGTCGTCGGCGAGCCTGGTCGTCAGAGACCGGCAGCGACGCCAATCCGGCCGACAAGCCCGGCCTCGCGAACTTCACCGCGGCGATGCTCGATCGAGGGCACCGACGTCGCGGTCGGCGCTGCAGATCGCGGATCGAGGTCGCGCAGCTCGGCGCGTCGCTCAGCGACGACGTCGACGATGGACGCGACGCAGACGCGAGCGACGGTCGCTCCGGCGGAACGTTCCGAGCGCTGCTGCGAGCTGCATCGCCGACGTGAACCGTCATCCGCGCATTTCCGGCGCGAGGAGATCGAGCGGCAGCGCGCCAGCCGGCTCGGCGAGTCTCGCGCAGCAGCGGAGAATCGCCGGGCGCCGGTGGCCAACGTCGCGATGGCCGCCGCGCTCTACGGACCGTCGCATCCGTACGGCTATCGCCGAACTCGGCACCGAAGCGTCGAACAAGGCGATCACGCGCGACGACATGCAGAAGTTCTGGACGCAGAACTTCGTGCCGAACAACGCGGCGCTCGTCGTGTCGGGCCAGATCACCGGCGGCGGAGCTTCGGCCGCTCGTCGAGAAGGCGTTCGGCGACTGGGCCGCGCGGGAACGCCTGCGTCAGCCGGCGCTCGGCGCGCCCGTCGACGACCAGCCGCGCGTCTGGTGATCGTCGACAAGCCCGGCGCGCCGCAGACGCAGCTGCGGGTCGCGATCGATCGGCGTGCCCGCGCCGACGCCCGACTACGAGGCGCTGCAGCGTCATGAACGAGACGCTCGGCGGCCTCTTCTCGAGCCGCATCAACCTGAACCTGCGCGAGAGCAGCACGGCTACACCTACGGCGCGAGATCGCAGTTCGTGTTCCGGCGCTCGGCCGGGACCGTTCCTCGTGCGCGTCCGGTGTGCGCACCGACGTCACGCGCGCCGGCGGTCGCCGGAGATCTTCAAGGAGATCCAGCCGCATGCGAGCAGACGCCGATGACGAACGAGGAGCTCACGATGGCCAAGGACTCGCTCGCGCGCTCGATGCCGTCCGACTTCCAGACGAGCAGCGATGTGACGGCGACCACCGGCCGCACATCTACGTCTATCGACCTCGGGCTCGATTACTTCAGCAAGTATCGTTCGCGGCTCGACGCGGTGACCACCGAGCAGGCCAAGGCCGTCGGCCGAGAAGTATCTCGTCCCGGAAAAGATGGTCGTCGTCGCCGTCGGCGATCGCTCGAAGATTCGGCGGCCACGCTGCAGAAGCTGAATCTCGGCGCCGCTGAACTGAAACGCTGACGGGTCAATTACATTTTGACGGTCAAGTCCGCGGCGCCATAAAGCCGACGGCCGGCTCGATCCGGCCGTCCGGCGAGAGCACGACGAACGCTCGTGCCGCGCGCGAATTCCTCGCCGGTGCTCTTGAACCAGATCCAGTCGACGAGTGCGCTGCCCTGGCACTGGCGCGCACCGATCCTTCGCGACGAATCGTCACCGCCGGCATGAATCGCTGGGCCGCGCCGACGTGCGTGGAGAGATCGTCCACGCCGTCCACGAGACTGAATCGATCGGCGAAACCGGACGTCCGGGGCTGCGATCCGCGCGAAGGCCGCACGGCGCGCGCTCGCATCGGTTTCCGACCAGGCCGCAAACCAGCCGTCCACGGTGTCGGCCGCGCCCGCGTAGATTTCGTCGGCGACGACGTTGCCCGAAGACGGACAGCTGGTAGCGCCACCCCTGCGACGTGCTCGTCGCGGGCGGCCTCGTCTGCGAACTCGTGCGAGAGGTAGAACGCGAGTGAGCGGCGCCTTCAGCCTCGGGCTTGATCGCGACGAGCGAAGCACCGACCGGGATGGGCTTTCCGCTGGCGAATCCGTACGTGAAGACAATGCGCGCGGGAGGCGTCAGCTCGACGATCTCGCCGCGCGCTTCTGTTCCGCCAGGATGGCGGATGTGCAGCGCACCGCCGGGTCGAGCGTCGATGGTCGACCCTTCGCCCCACCAGGCGGCCCATGCGCGCTGTCGGTGAAGTAGCGAAACACCGTTTCGCGCTTAGCGCGGATCGTGACCGTGCGTTCAGGCGGGAAGGGAAGGTCGTTCATGGCGTCTTTCTCTTTCGCGGCGCGCGCCGCTTGCGTGGTTTAGGACCGCGCCGCGTCTCGTCGAGCTCCGCGGCCAGTTTCAGCTTCCAGAGGGCATCGCTCCACATGCGCTCGAGCACGGCTGCGACCGGCGCCAGCGCGCTTCGGCGGACCTTGTAGTAGCGCCGGGTCTGTTCGGCGCGCGATTCGAGCAGTCCGGCCCTGGGTGAGCGTGCGCAGCTGCAGCTGAGACCGCGCCAAACGTGACATCCGGCATCGAGCGATGGATGTCGCCTGCCGTACGCTCCTCGTTCCAGACGATGCGGAGGATCTCGCGGCGCCGGGGCGAGGCGAGCGCGGCAAGGACGTAGCGTCTCGAGCGACATGGCGGAGCCAGTACTTTAGTTGAAACTAAAAATAAATTGTCAAGAGCGGCGCCTGCGGTCTTGCGTCGCCGAGGCGCGAAGCAGGCCTCGGCGATGCATCAGCAAGCACGCGCTGGGGGTGGGGCCCCAGCGCCAGTGGCAAAAAAGCCCGCTTGGGGTGCCGCTAATTAGATCAACGTTCGAGCGAGGGCTATCGCGTCATCCAGCGTCGCGACCTGGCCGTCGAGCTGCTGCTCGTAGACCGCCTTCAGAATCTCGCCCATGCGCGGTCCCGGCGTGACGCCGAGCTCGAGCAGATGACGTCCGAGCAGAATCGGCTGTGGTCGGACGATGTTCGACGCCCGATGACGTCGCGCGCTCGAGAAACCAGTCCATCGCCGTCGCAGTCGAAGCGCGCCGGGCTCGCGGCCGAGACAGTCGGACTTGGCGAGGCGCGCGAGCAGCTCGAGGTCCACTTTCTGCGCGAGCCGGCGGAAGGCGCCGTCGCCGACCTCGTCGCTGCGCCTTGAACCACATCGCCGGGCTTCAGATGCTGCGCGACGATGCCGAGCACCTGTTGGCGCGACGTCGTAGCCGTCGATCGAGTGGACGTTGAGGCGATCGAGCAACGCCGATGGCCGGCGGCGACGCCCTGCTCCTCGTGGTCGATCGAACGGATCCGGCCGTCGATGAACGCGGTCGTCGCCGGCTTGCCGAGGTCGTGGCACACCGCGCCGAGCATCACGACCAGCTGCTGCGGCGCGGTCGAGATCGTCGATGCGCGTGCGCGCCTGATCGATGACCTGCAGCGTGTGCACCCAGACGTCGCCTTCCGGATGCCACTCGGGCTCCTGCGGACAGCCGACGAGCGCGCGCAGCTCCGGGAAGAGCTGTCGCGACGACGCCGAGATCGAGCGCGAGCGCAAAGCCGATCGACGGCTTCGGCGCCGAGCAGCAGCTTCTCGAACTCGCCCCAGATCGCGCTCGGCCGGCAAGTCGTCGAGCGGGATGCGCTGGCAGAGCTCGCGCGTGTCGTCGTCGAGCGTCAGCTCGAAGCGCGCCGCGAACTGAATCGCCGCGCAGCACGCGCAGGCTGTCGTCGGCGAACGTCGTGCGATCCACGACGCGCAGGAGTCGCCGCTCGAGATCGCGCGCGGCCGTCGAAGCGGATCGAGATACTCGCCGGTGAGCGGATCCCAGCGAGATCGCGTTGATGGTGAAGTCGCGCCGGCGCGCCGCCTCTTCGACGCTCATCGACGGATCGCCGGTGACGTCGAAGCCGCTTGTGCCCGCGTCCGGTCTTCGATTCGCGCCGCGGCAGCGAGACGTCGATGTCGCCGAGCTTGAAGACCTGAAAGCTCTCGCCGACGAGCTTCGACGCGTCCGAGCGCCTCGAGCAGCTCGCGCAGCCTGGCCGCCGGGACGCCGAAGACCTCGATGTCGACGTCCTTCGAGCTCACCGCCGATGCAGCCGGTCGCGGACCCAGCCGCCGACGACGAGCGCGCGTCCGCCCTCGGCCACGAACGGCTTCAGCGATCTCCTCGGGTCAACATAAGAAATTGTCGATTGGGTGATTGTCGATTGTCGATTTATTGTCGATCGCTTCTGATTGAAATCGACAATCTCAAATCGACAATCGTCAATCAGGTTGGCTTGCGGCCCCAGCGCTTCACGAGGCGATCCGAAAGGCCAGGAGCCACGGCATTGACAATGGCCAGCCACTTCGCCAGTGGGTATGGATAGACTTCGGGCGTCGGACGCTCGATCGCCCGGGCGATGGCATCGGCACACGCGTTCGGCGCTTGTCGCGGACCCGCCGCGCGCGTCGCGTGACTGGATTCGCGCGTCATGACCTGGAAGAATTCCGTTTCCGTGGAAATCGGATAGACGACGGTGACGTGAATGTCGGTGCCGACGAGCTCGGCGCGCAGGCATTCGGCAAGGCCCACCTGCGCGAACTTCGTTGCCGCATACGCGCCCGCATGCCGGAACGCCGCGTTTGCCGACGATGGAGGAGATGATCACCACGTGGCCCGCGCCTTGACGCCTGAAGACCGGGAGCGCCGCCCGCGCCGCGTGGTAAGTGCCCATGTAATTCACGTCAATCAGCCGCCGCATGTCGGCGGCCGCAATCTGATCGATGGTGCCGTAGATGCCGAAGCCCGCGTTGCAGATCATCACGTCGAGACGGCCGAAGTGCTCGACGGTTCGGGCGACGAACCGGTCCATGTCGGCTTCGTGGCTGACGTCAGCGGCGAGCACGCAGGGCCTGACCGCCGAGGCGCCGCACTTCTTCTCCAACCGCGTCGAGCACCTCTTCCCGCCTGGCGCACAGCGCCAGCGACGAGCCGCGCCGGGCGAGGTGCAAGCGCCGTCGCGCGACCGATTCCGGCCGAGGCGCCCGTAATCGCGATCACCTTCGACATAGCCAAGAAGATGGTGCAGCGGAACCCCTGCACCCGGAACTCTTTTAATGTTCCCCGAGTATTCCGCGGAGAACGAATCCGACGTTGGCCGGCCGTTCGCCGAGACGGCGCGTGAAATACGGAAACCACTGCCGGCCGAACGGAATATAGATGCGAACGCGGTAGCCTTCCTTCGCGAGCGCGCTCTGCAGATCCCGGCGGATGCCGTACAGCATCTGGAATTCGAACCGGTCTGGAGCAATGCCGTTGTCGCGGGCGATGGTTTTCGCCTGCTGGATGAGCGCCGCGTCGTGGGTCGCCAGCGCGGGATAGTTCCCTCGATGAGCAGCGTCTTCATCAGCCGCGCGTAGGCGCGATCGACATCGGCCTTTTCTTGTACGCAATCGACCCGCGTTCCTTGTAGGCGCCCTTGACGAGGCGGATGCGCGCGCCGAGGTTGAGCACGCGCCGCAGATCCTGCTCGGTCCGGTACAGATCAGCCTGAAGGACGACGCCGATCTGGTGGTAGTCCTGCCGCCAGAGAAGCTCGAAAATATCGAGGGTGACATCCGTGTAGGCGCGAGCTCTCCATGTCGATGCGCACGAAAAATCCGTCGGCGCGGGCCAGGATCTTCCGGAGGTTGTCCACCGCGCTCGCGCGGTCGACGTCCAGGCCGAGCTGCGTGAGCTTCAGCGAGAGGTTGCGGCCGATGCCGGATGCGGCGATCGCATCGATGACAGCCCAGATAGGCGCGCGTCGCCGCGTCGGCTTCTTCGAGCGTGGCCACGCTCTCCCCGAGGTAGTCGAGGGTCTGGAAACAGCCAGCCCGTCTCGACCGCCCGCGCCGCAGCAATCGCCTCTTCGACCGTCTCGCCGGCAATGAAGCGGCGCGCGAAGCTCGAGCGGGCTCCGCATGCCGTACCGAGACGCAAGGTGAGCGAGGATTCGGCTGCCCGCGAGCAGGTGAAAGAATGTCTTCGACGCGCGATCCAGCATTCAGGCGCTAGTGCGTCCGTCCCGGAATGGCGAGCAGGTGCTCGATGGTCCGCGCGTAGTAGCGGAGCACACGGCGATCGCGGACGCGGAACCGTCCGTGTTCGCTCACGACGATGCCGCGGGTTTCGAGCGGCTCGGCCGCTTCTTCCACGACCTGCCGCCCGCTCGACGCCGCCAGGTTGGCCCGCTTGACGGTCAGCTCCTCGAGGAACTGATCGATCCGCCCTTCGAGATCGCGGCGCGTGATCGACGGCCGCATCGCCGCGGCGAAAAGCGCCGTCGGCAGAACTTTGCACTGCGCGCCGATCCGCGCGCGGATGAGACGCGCCAGTTCCAGGACCTCGGTGCGCGACTGCGGATCGTAGTCGGCCACGCTGATCGGCGCGCCGAAGGTCACGAACGCGCGCGCCCAGTAGCCAACGGCATGGCGCACCAGTTCGGCGAGCTCGCGGGTGAACGGACGCGACTGCTTCTTGACGCTCTGACGCGCAAGGTAGCGGTCTTCGAGGACGAGATCGTAGGCGATGGACACCGGCACCACCACCATGTTGGTCTCGTTCGAGCTCAGGGCCGCATTCAGCAGGCCGGTCTTCGCCGGCTTCAGCTCGCCGCTGTAGCTGCGGCCGCCCTCCGAGGTAGAAGAAGAGGTCGTGCTCTTTGAGCACCTCCGCCACATACGCCTTGAGCGTCACCAGGTACGCCGGATCGCGGCTGTTCCGTCGAATCGGAATCGCACCGGTGATGTGCCGGTGCACCAGGCCGAGCGGACCGCCGAACAGGTTGATGCCGGCGGCGATCAGCGGCGGGCGAATGCCGTTGTCGTCGAGCACGAGCGGCTCGACGAGGTAATCGGTGTGGCTCTTGTGATTCGAGGCGTAGACCACCCGGTGGCTGGACGTCGCGGCAACGGCGTGGTGCAGATTCTCGTGCTTGCGCTCGATTTTCCGGAGGATGGGGTAGAGCGGATGCTGCAGCGCTCGATACAGCTGGTGCCGCTGCGTGGTCCTCAGTTCGTCGAGATAGGCGACGATACGTTCCCGCACCTCGTCGCCGCGCTCGCCATCGCTCCCTCGCAGGTGCTTGACGACCTCCGACCGTGCCAGCACGGCCAGGGTGATGTCATCGAGCATGAGTCGTCAGGACTATAGCATGCGGCGAGGGCTAGGAACGCTAAGATGCCTGACAGACGGCATCCGCGAACGAAGACGTTGACGCGGTGCCGCCCAGATCTCGCGTCCGTGTCGCGGCCGGTCGAGCACGCGAGCCGAGCGCCGCTCATGATGCGATCCGCCGCGCCGCCTTCGCCGATGTGCCGCAGCATCAGCACGGCGGACAGCAGCAGCGCCGTCGGATTGGCGATGCCCCTGCCGGCGATGTCTGGCGCGCTGCCGTGCACCGCCTCGAAGACCGCCGATCGTCGGTGCCCGAGGTTCGCGGCGCCGACGACGCCGAGGCCGCCGACGAGGCCCGCCGCAGAGATCCGACACGATGTCGCCGTAGAGATTCGGCATCACCAGCACGTCGAACTGCGCCGGGTTCATCACCAGGTGCATGCAGGCGGCATCGACGATCTTCTCGTCGTACGTCGATGTCCGGATACTCGCGCGGCGACGGCGCGCGCACGCTCGAGAAACAGGCCGTCGCCGAGCTTCATGATGTTGGCTTTGTGGATCGCGGTGACCTTCTTGCGTCCGTGCGCGCGCGCGTGCTCGAAGGCGAACCGCGCGATGCGCGTCGACGCGCGCTCGGTGATGATCTTCAGGCTCTCGACGACGCCGGGCACGACCTCGTGCTCGAGGCCCGAGTAGAGATCTTCGGTGTTCTCGCGCACGATCACCAGGTCGACGCCGGAAAATCTCGCCGGCACGCCGGGAAGGTTCCAGACCGGCCGCAGGTTGGCGTAGAGATCGAGCGCCTTGCGCAGCCCGACGTTGACGCTCGTGAACCCCTCGCCGACCGGCGTGGTCACCGGACCCTTCAGCGCCACCTTGTTGCGGCGAATCGAGTCGAGAACCTCGTGAGGCAGCGGCGTGCCGGTTTGCTCGAGCGCGGTGATGCCGGCGATCGTGCGGTTCCCACTCGATCGCCACGCCGGACGCGCGAAGGATCTTCTGACACGGCCTCGGTGACTTCCGGGCCGATTCCGTCGCCGGGGATCAGGGTGATGGTGTGAGCCATGGGAAGGACCGCGCGCGCCTAGCTCTCGCGAACATACCAGTACAGCAGGACCAGTCCCAATCCCATGTTGACGGTCATCAGCGTCGTGGACAGCGAGTGGAGGCGGTCGAAGCGGGCGCGGCGCGCGTCGCCCGCCGGCAGCGAGCTGATCGGCCCGGAGACTTGCGCCTGGATCGACGCGATCTCGCGCGACACGGGAATTCCCGAGTAGAGGGCGAGCATGAGCATGAGCGCCACGATCGAGATGCGGGGGATGAACGCCGCCGGCGGCAGTCCGATGAACTTCATCGCGAGCAGGCACACGAGCAGAATCGCGCCGCAGCCATAGCGCGAGGTAATGAAACCGCCGGAGGATTTCGCCGAAGACCGCGCCGGCCAGCATGCGTCCGTTCGCGGCGTCGGCGGCAGCGGTCTGAAGCACGCCGAAGGTCGACGGCGCCACCAGCAGCCCAAGCACGATCATGCCGCCGAGCCAGACGACGAGGACGGACAGCGCGAGATAACGGATCGACGACCATCGCGACATTATATGTAGGGCGGGTCCGACAATCAGTCGCCTTATGATTTCAGGTGTGGACGACGCCGCCGTCGGGCGAATCGTGCAAAGGCGTTGCTTGACGCCATCGGCCGGGGCGAAGGAGTCGCCGGCCGAACTGCTGCTGCCTGCTCCGGGCGCTACGTGTCGACCGGCCGCCCTGAGTTGAGCGAGGCGCTCGGCACGGCGCACTGGCGCGTGCGCTCGATCGCTGTGCGTCTCCCGATCGGCGAGAGGAACGCTCATCTGAGTGGCTGGGCGTCTTTGTCGAGGCGGCCGCGATCTCGCAGGACGAGCGTCTGCCGGCGGCCGCCGCGTCGATGGTCGCCAGCCTGCGCCGGAACTGGCCGGGCAGGGCGCACTGAGGCCGTCGTTTCGCGCGGTCGAATCATGTCTCGCCGCCGCGCACCTCGGAAACGAAGACGATGTGGCCACCTCGGCGATCGACGAGCTCCGAACGGATCGTCGGCCGATCGTGCTGAGCCTGGCGACGGCCTCGCCGGTCAAGGGCTGCTGCGAGCATTCTGCGGCGGCTTCCGCGCTGCTGACCGCATTTGCCGTGGCCGGCCGCCTGCCGTACGCCATGCTGGCCGACGAGCTGATTCAATTCTCCCGCCGGTCCTGGTGGAATGAGCGGCTCGGCGGCTTAGACGGGAACGCCAGACCCAGCAGCGCCCAGAACGCAGAACCTAGCACGCAGAACGCAGAAAGGTTTGTGGCCAACTGCGAGATGGCGCGCGTCCTCTGTCGATATGGCCCTGCTTCATGCCGACAGCAGTTATCGCGACATTGCCGTGCTCGCACCGCGCGCCGATTACGCCGGAGACGCCCGGCGCACGCTCGCGCGCCTCGCGCCGTCCGTGCGATCCGGCTTTCGACAGCGCGCTATATGCGCTTGCCCTCGACGAATACCTCAAAATAGAATCTTTCCCCATGCCTCTTGATCGCGCGTCCCTGATCTTCCGCTCTGAAAAACGCCGCAACCCGTCTTCGCATCGACTCGATCAAGTCGACATCGGAAGCGGGCAGCGGCCATCCGACGAGCTGCTGTTCGGCGGCCGATCTCGTCGCCGCGCTGTTCTTTGCCGAGATGCGGTTCGATCCGAAGGATCCGAGCATCCGGGCAGCGATCGGTTCGTGCTGTCGAAGGGACACGCCGCGCCCCTGCTCTACTGCGGCGTGGGCCGAAGCCGGACGCGTTCGACCGCAGCCGAGCTGATGAATCTGCGGCGCATCGACTCCGATCTCGAAGGCCATCCGACGCCGCGACTGCCGTTTGTCGACGTCGCGACCGGTTCGCTCGGACAGGGCATCTGCGCCGCCGTCGGCATGCGCGCTGAACGCGCGACGAATCAAGTCCGACTACCGGACCTACTGCCTCCTCGGCGACGGCGAATCGGCGGAAGGATCGGTCTGGGAAGCGGCCGACGTGGCGTCGTTCGACGGCCTCGACAATCTCTGCGCGATCACCGACGTCAACGCGCTCGGCCAGAGCCGCCCGACGATGTGGCAGCACGACCTGGAGCAGTTCTGCGCGGCGCTGGCGGGCGTTCGGCTGGCACGCGATCGTGATCGACGGTCACGACATGGAAGCGCATTCTCGACGCGTTCGCCGAAGCGCGCGCCACCAGCGGGCAGCCGACGATGATCGTCGCGCGGACGATCAAGGGGAAGGGCGTCTCGTTCGTCGAAGGCAAGGACGGCTGGCACGGCAAGGCCGTTCAAGAAGGGCGAAGAGCTCGATCGCGCGCTGGCCGAACTCGAGACGCGCAGTTCGTGCCCGCGCGCCGACGGGCGTGAACCTGACCGACGCAGATCGCCAAGCCGGCTCGCGCCCGGCCGCCGCCGACGCCTGGCCGAAGCCGTCGGCTCCGCCGCCTACAAGGCGGGCGAGCAGGTCGCGACGCGTGAAGCCTACGGCATCGCGCTCGCCAAACTCGGCGAAGGCCGACTCCGCGTGGTGGCGCTCGACGCCGACGTCAAGAACTCCACCTTCAGCGACAAGTTCGAGAAGAACGCTCCCCGATCGCTTCTATCAGAACTTCATCGCCGAGCAGGTCATGCTCGGGATCGGCGATGGGTCTGCGCCGCGCGGGGCGATTCCGTTTCCGTCGACCTTCGCCGTGCTTCCTCACCCGCGCCGCCGGACTTCGTGCGGATGGCCGCGATCAGCAACGTCGCCGATCAAGATGGCGGGCACGCCACGCCGGCGTCTCGATTGGCGAGGACGGCCCGTCGCAGATGGCGCTCGAGGATCTGGCGATGTGCCGCGCGCAGCCGAACTTCGCGGTCCTCTATCCCTGCGATGCCGTCAGCACCGAGCGGCTTGTCGCGCTGCATGGCCGTTCCACCCGGTCCTGCCTACATGCGCACCAGCCGCCCGAAGACGCCAGTGATCTATTCAGCCGACGACGAATTTTCCGATTGGCGGGCTGAAGGTTCTTCGCGCAGAGCGCTGAACGATGTCGTCACGGTGGTGGCGTGCCGGCGTGACCGGTCTTCGAGGCCCTGAAAGCCTACGACGACGCTCGAAGGACGAGGGGACGCTGATTCGCGTGATCGATCTGTATTCCGCTCGCGCCGGTCGACGCGGCGTCGCTCGTCGCCGCAGGACGAGCCACGGGCGGCCGCATCATCACGGTCGAGGATCATTACGCGGCGGGCGGCATCGGCGACGCGGTGGATGAAAGCGGTGAGCGAGGCCGGCATCCGGTGCACCGGCTGGCCGTCCGCGAGATTCCCCGAAGCGGCAAGCCGGAGGAACTGCTCGACCGCTTCGGGATCTCGGCGAACCACATCATCTCGTGATCAAGCGACTCAGACAGGTTCAGTCAGTCGTCAGTCGTCAGTCGCTAGTCGTCAGTCGCTGGGGACTGCACCGGAAGGCTGATGACTGACGACCGACTGACGATCGACTACTGCGGCGGTCTCTGCCCGCGCCCTCGCCCCGGCCCATGCTCCTTCATCTCAGCCTGCAGTGTCTTCAACTGCGCCTGCTGCTCCGGCGTGAGCACCTGGACGGCTTCCGAGTAGATCCGTGCCTGCAGAATCGCCATGTCGGCGTCGCCCGCGGCGACGTCGGCGCTGCGCGCCCGGATCGTCCCTTCGTCCACGGTTCCCGACGTGATGGCCTGCTGCAGGGCCTCGTGCGCCGGCCGGTTGCGCTCCGCAATCGCCCGCATCTCGTCGCGGTGCGATTCGGCGATGCTGCGAAGCCTCTGCTGCTGGTCCTCCGTGAGATTCAGCTGACGGAGCGCGGGCCCGAAGACGCCGAGCGCGCCCATCGGTCCGCCCTGGCCTCCGGGGCCGCCTGATCGACCGCCTCCGGGTCCGCCCCTCTGCCGCCGGACGGCGCCTGTCCGCCGCCCGTGTTCTGAGCGAGCGCTCCGCCGGCGGCAGAGACGATGAGTGCGGCGAACAGGAGCGGCGCCGAGTCCGAGGCTGACGCTTGCGCGTGTGTTCAATGTCATGATGATCTCCTTGTCTAAACCGATTGGACAGGCCCCGCGTGACGCGGTCATGGCCAAACGATGAAAAATTCATGACACCCTCTCCGACGACGACTCCGCACCGCGATGTTCTGGTTGTTGAAGGACGAACCGAACATCCGCGAACTGGTCTGCCTGCATCTGGGACACGAGGGATATGTGTGCGACGCCGTCGGCGACGGGCAGGTCGCGCTGAAGCGTGCCGAGGCGGATCGCTACGACCTGATGGTGATCGACCTGATGATTCCCGGGCTGGACGGCTCTAGCCTCGTGCCGCGCCGTTCGCAACGGTCAGCCCAATCACGACGTGCCGATTCTGATTCTCACCGCCCGCCGCGACAGAGTCGGACAAGGTGATCGGTCTCGAGAGCGGCGCCGACGACTACCTCACGAAACCGTTCGGCGTTCGAAGCTCGTGGCCCGCGCGCGCGCGCTCCTCCGTCGTCCCCGGCAGCCGCAGGATCGAACGGCCACGCAACCCGCCGCGTCGTCGGACGCCATCGTCAGCATTCACGGCATCGAAGTCGATGCTGGCGCGCGAGGCGCGTGAAGGTGGACGGGACGCGACGTGGAGCTGACCGGATCAGGAGTTCCGGCTGCTGCACCTGCTCGCGTCGCATGCCGGCATCGTGTTCAGCCGCGAAGCGCTGCTCGGCAAAGATCTGGCGCGGAGACACGTTTGTCACCGTGCGCAGCGTCGACACCCTGGTGAAGCGGCTGCGCCGCCGGGATTGAAAAGGATCCGGCCGAGCCGCGCTATCTCCTCACGGTCTGGGGCGTGGGCTACAAATTCGCCGACGATAACGGCTTTGAGTCTTGGCCAGGCTTCGACAATTCATATCGTCCAAGATCGTCAAATTCTCAAATCCTCACATCCTCAATCTCAATCACCCGTTATAAGATCGTTGCCCTTATGAGCATCCGCGTCCTGCACTTCCGGCCTCGGTCCGATCGGTGCGTCGATCGTCCAGCAGGTGGCCGCGCGACCTGGTTTGAAGATTGTCGGAGCCGTGGACGTCGATCCCGCCAGGTGGGCCGCGATCTCGGAGACGTGGCGGGACTGAACAAACGCCTGAACATCCGCGTGCTGAGTGATGCGGTGAAAGCGCTTCGGGCCGCGAAGCCCGACGTCGTCATTCATTGCATCGGGTCCTCGATCAAGAAGGCGCATGCCGCAGTTCGAGAGCGATCCTCAAGGCGAAGGCGGCCGATCGTCTCGACGAACCGAGGAGCTCTCGTACCCGGCTACACGCACATCCGCCAGGCCGGGCAGATCCACGCGTGGGCGAAGAAGGCGAAGGTGGCCGTGCTCGGCACCGGCGTGAACCCGGGTTTCGCGATGGACACGCTGCCGATCATGCTGACGGCGGTGTGCGAGCGCGTCGATCGCGTTCACGTGACGCGCGTCCAGGACGCGCGCTCGCGGCGGCTGCCGTTTCAGCAGAAGATCGGCGCCGGGCCTGACGACCGAGCAGTTCCAGAAGCAAGGTCGGCCGACGGCAGCGTGCGGCACGTCGGGCTGACCGAATCGATCGCGATGATTGCCGACGCGCTCGGGCTGGACGCTCGATCGCATCAGCGACGACGTGCAGCCGAAGCTGGCGCAACGGTCACCGTCGCGAGCGAGTTTCTCGCGGTCGATCCCGGCTACGTCTGCGGCATCGTGCAGGACGGTGTCGGGTATCGCAAGGGACAACCGGCGATCCGGCTGCACATGGAGGCGTATCTCGGGGCGCCGGAGACGCTACGATGCGGTCGGAGATCGAAGGCTCGCCGAGTCTGTCGATGAAAATCTGCCACGGGCATTCCACGGCGACCTCGCGACGGCGTCCATCGTCGTCAACTCGATTCCCAAGGTGCTCGCCGCATCGCCCGGTCTGCACACCATGCGGTCGATGCGCGCTGCCTTCTTCTTCTGGTAATCGAGAACATTGGTAGATTGGTGAATCGGCGAACCACGATTAGATTATCCAATTACCCGATGCGGGTATCTAGCCAAGTGTCCGAAGTGTGACGCCGGGTCTGCCTGTCGAGGCCGCAGATGCTTCCGGTCCGATCAAGTGCGGACGCTGCGGAACGGAAATCCCGCTCGAGATCTCGCCTGCCGTTCGGAACGACACCGCGGTCGATCGGTGTCCGGTGTGTCAGGGCAGTGATTTCTACATCCGGAAGGATTTCGATCCGACGTATGGCGTGGCGTTCGTCGCCACGGCTGCCGTCATCAGCGCCGTCTTCTACTGGTTACCACGTCACGACTTCATCGCCTACGGCATTCTGGCCGCCGCGGCGCTGATCGATCTGATCATCTACGGGCGCTTGAAGGATCTGACCGTCTGCTACCGGTGCCACTCGGAGTTCCGCGGCAGTATGCCCCGGACCGCAAAGCCGTTCGATCTGCACACTGCAGACGTGCTGGAACAGGAATACGAGAGGAAGATAGGGAGGCGCTGACAATCCACGAATCGGGTAATCGAGTAATCGGGTAATCGGGTAATTGATTGGGAGATTGCTGGATTGTGGCATTGATTATGCGAGCCGGCTCTGGACATGAGCGAAGAGGCCGAACGACTGAAGGCGCGCCGATGCGTTTTGCCCTCGATGTTTGCGGACTAATCAAGAAACTTCCGGTTCTGAACCCGGGCCAACGATTCGACGGCAGTTGGCAAGGTGCGCAACTGGGTTGCTTTCAACTATCGCGCTTTCTTGCCGAGCGCCGTCCCACACGCCGAGTTCACGGCAAAGATTGGAGTATCGTCGCTGAAGAGAGCCGACGAGACCCAGGGCTGGCGCTGGAATTCGTCGAGGCTGGGAATCTGATACCTGCGCGGGAACTGGCGAGCGTTTGGCTGAGGCCAGCGAGAGTTAGGCCGCGATTTTTCGGCATCGGTCGGAACAGCCCGCGCCAGGGAACCAGGGAACCGTCACTAGACGGCTGCAGCCAATCCACTCAATCAATTACCCCGATTACCCGATTACCCGATTACCCGATTCAAAAAGTGTCACCGTGACTTCCGCTCCCTCGTCCACCACGGCTCTCATCTGCCGGTATCTCGATTACCCATCGGCCTGCGACGAAGCTGGTGATATCTCCCCGAACCTTTGAACGCGGGATACGCCGTGCCGTCGCCGCACGCGCACCGTGATAAAACTGATGCCGCGTACCTGCGGAGACGATCCGCGGGCGCCGAGAGGGACGCGCACGGTCCGTGCGCGGCGTCGAGCGGCAGCGCGCCGTCGCGAAGGAACGGAACCAGAAGAATGTAGGCGTTCGACAGGCATGACGTCGGGATTGCCGGGCATGCCGAAGAACGGGGCTTGCCGTCCACGATCGCGAAGGCGGTGGGCTTGCCGGGCTTGCACGGCGATGCCCGTGAAACACCATCGATCCCGCGCGCGGCCACGGGATCGACGATGAGGTCGCGGTCGCCGACAGAACTGCCGCCAGAAAAGATCATGATATCGGCCGACGAGCACTGGTCGAGCGCGGTGATATGCGCGGCCAGGGTATCGGGCACCGGCGATGCGTGCCGAACCGCGATGCCGCCGTGCATGTGGATGACGGCCCCGAGGGTGAAGCGGTTGACGTCGAAGATCTGCGCGGCCGCGAGCGGCGCGCCGGGCTCGATGACCTCGTTGCCGGTCGACAGCACGGCTACACGCGGACGCGCGAACACTTCGACGCTGGTGCCGCCGATGGCCGCGAGCGCACCAATCCGGCTGGCGTTCAGATGGTCGCCGCGCCGCACGACCCGATCGCCGGACGAGATGTCGGCGCCGCGGCGTCCGATGTCTCTGTCCGGCGGTCGCCTGAGCGAGCACGACTCCGCACCTGTTCTCACCCAGCCCGTCGTGTCTTTCGACCATGACGACGGCGTCGGCGCCCATCCGGCAGCGGGCGCGCAGGTCGCGATTTCGATCGCGGTTCCGGGCACTCGACTCTCGTGCGCTGGAATCCTGCCCTGTGTAGATCCGATCGACAATCCGCAGGCGAACAGGTCGATCCGGATGCCGCGCCCGTGCGGCAGTCGCGCGACGACGACGGGCGTAGCCGTCCATCGCAGAGCGCGAAGGCGGCACTTCGATCGTCGATTGGACACGCGTCGGCGGCGGCAACGCGTCCTCGGAGACTCGTCAGCGCCGACGGTGTCAACGCGCTCGATCGGCCGGACGCCTTCACGCAGCAGGCGTCGTGCTTCGTCAATTGAAATCGTGGACGTGAAAGGTCTCATCGGGGGAGCGGGCGGAATCTGAGAATTTGAGAATCTGAGGATCTGAGAATTTGGGAATTTTGAGAGACCCGAGAATTCGGTGTATTTCGATCTCAAAATCCTCAGATCCTCACTTTCAGATTCAGCATTCGCGATCATTTTCCAGCCTGTTGCACCAAGTGACCGAGTTCCGGGCAGCGAGCAGGCGCTCCATCGCAAGCGCACGGCCGCTTCCGAGCCGGGCAATGCGACGATGATCTTGCCGGCGGAAAGGCCGGCCGTGGCGCGGTTCAACAGTGGCGGCAGAGCCGATCTCCTGGAAGCTCAACATCCTGAAGAGCTCGCCAAAGCCGTCGAGGCGCTTTTCGAGCGAGCAGCGCGTCAATCGGCTTCGAAGGTGCTGTCGCGCGGAGCTGATCCCGGTGCCCCGTCGTAATGATCACCTGCACATCGTCGCGCGCGAGCCGCGTCTGATCGTTCCGCGCACGAGCGCCGGATCGTCCCTGGACGATGGAGCGGCCGGCGAGCGAGTGGCCAGGTGCCGAGGAGTTCCGCAATGACGCGGCCACTGCGGTCGGTGGCTTCCAGGCGCGTGTCGCTCACCGTCAGCACGGTAGCAGCGCACCGACCTGGGCGCCGACGCCTTGTGCTCGACACTGCTGCCGGGCTGGCGGCGCCCTCGGCCTTCGAAGGCATGGCGTTCATTGTATTAGGATCGCGGGACCGATGCTCCTGCGCGATCGACTACATGCGCGACTGAGCGGACGATGGGCTCGCGGCCCGACCACCAGGCGCTCGCGACCGAAGCGCTGGGCATGCAAACGCTCCGCCTCGAACTCGCGCGGCGCCTCGTCGCGCAGGCGCTGGTCCGTCGAGGATCGCCGCGAGGCGTGGGCGGCGGCAGGGGCGCGATCGTCTCGGGCGCGCCGCAAACGCCAGGCGTTTACACCTCCGCGACGCGGGGGCCGCGCTCTCTATGTCGGAAAAGCGGTCAACCTGCGGCGAGAGGCTGCGCGCGCATTTTGCCGGGCTGGCGCTGGCGCGGTTTGAAGCGCCGGCTTCGCGCGAGCCGTCGATGCGGAGTGGCAGGAAGTCGGATCGAGCTGGAAGCGCTGCTGCTCGAAGCGCGGTTGATCCACGAGCTGGCGCCGGAGGTCAACGTGCAGACGGGCGAACCCGCGCTCGACACGCGCGTGATTCCGTCGCGCGCTCGTTCGTGATGTCGGTCATCGTCGTGCCGTCGATCGAGCCGGACTCCGCTGAAATCGTCGCGGCAAGGGCCGACGGCGATTGCCTGATGCTTCGGACGCGATGTACCGGCGTCGATCTTGCCGGTCGTCCATGTGCCGCGCATCGTGAGGTTCTTCAGCTCTCCGCTCCGCCGATCGTTCGACGGCTTGAAGCTCGCGCCCATCGTTGTTCTCCTGGCTCGCAGCCCGCGGCCAGAACGCATCGCGGCTCGATCCGCACGACGTGGCCGGACCGCGAGTGCTTCGATCGCGGCTCGCGGCACTGTTGGCGGACGAATCGTTGTTTTCCCGAACGGATTGTTGTGAGATGAGACCTCTCGACTCGCTCCGCTCGCTCATGGGGCAGGCGAGTGCGAAGGGGCAGGAGGGGCGGGAAGGGCGGGAGGGCAACCGGGTTTTTCTGAGCGTGGTTGTGCGATAAACTGAATGGTCTGTCTGGCCGGAGCGCGACCTCTCCTACAACGCGCCGAGGCCCACGCGCCCTTAGCTCAGTTGGATAGCAGCGTCGGCTACGAACCAGGAGGTCGCAGGTTCGAGTCCTGCAGGGCGCGAATTCCTCGCTTCGCGAGGAATTCCACGCCCTGCAGACTCTAGGTCAAACCGCGCTTCGCTCGCGCTCAGCGCGAGCATGATCGAGTCCCCGAGGCGCGCGACTCACACTTTCTGGAATGGCTTCGGGGTCCGCCCCTTTCACCCAGGCACCAGAGACTCCTGAGTAGTGGGTAGTAGGGCTGGTTCAGAACGGACCAGGCTTGTGAGGTTATAGGCCCTGTAAAAAAAGAATTGACGATCCGCCCCTCGTTTCTGGCAGTATCGTGGGCGCCGCAAGGGGAGGGACAACTCATGCGCGTGACGGCACTCGTCTTTGCGTCGGTGCTGGCGGCGTCTGGGTCTGCAGTCGCACAGGAATGGGTGGAGTACGTCAACACCCAAGACGGTTTCAAGCTGAATTTTCCGAGTCAGCCGAGGGTGACGGAGACCACCTGGACGTCGCAGTTGGACTCTCGTTCTTCCAGCGCGCGTGTACAGCGCCGACAAGGGCCGCGAGCATTACCGATGACCGTCGTCGATTACGCCGGCCTCGAGCAACAGGGCATCGAGCGTTCCAAGACCTGTCCGCCCGGCAACGCGCAGTGCCGGCCTAACGCGCCTCCTCCTCTCGGTCCCGGTTATTGGATGCAGGACGAGCGAGGGGCGATCGTGTGCGACGACCTTCAAGCTCCTTCAGCGCGACGCCAAGCTGACCACTCTTGCCTGGGAATGGCAGGACATGGTTGAAGGACATCTGATTCAACTGACCAACAACGCCGATCAATCCCGCACGTTCGCCTACATCGCGATGCATCAAAAACAAGCTCTACATCCTGGAAGGCACGGTGCCGAAGGGATACCCGGAGCCGGGCCTGTTCCAGCAGTCGTTGGGGTGGGTCGACAAGGACGGGAACGGGATTCGCTATCAGATCATCTACTCCAACGCGTACTCACGGTATGGGCGTGTACTCCGATACCACCACGTGCCGGCGCTGGCCGGGGCGGCGGCGATGCGACGAGCCCTCGGCGGCGCCGGCGGTTCTTCAGGAGGAGTCCGATGATGTCCATTCAACTGGGCCCGCCTGCGATGCGCCGCGCGCGCTCGCAGTGGCGTTCGGTGCGTATGTGCTCGTCGGAGCGTTTTCCTGGCCGGGCACGCGGGCCAGTCACGATCGGTCTCGAGACGGTGTGCATCATCATCGGGCAAGCCGCGCGCGGGCAGGAGACTTGCCAACGCGCAGTGCGCGGAATGTCACGGCAAAGCGATGGAAGGCACCATCGGAACCCCGCTCGTCGGCGAGAGTTTCCTCTCGAACTGGAGCGCACGTCCGCTGGCGAATCTCGTCGACAAGATTCAGAAGACGATGCCCTTCAACCAGCCCGGGAGTCTTTCCCGGCAGCAATCGACCGATCTCGCGGCGTACATTCTTCAGGCCGGCAAGTTTCCCGCCGGACAAGCCGAACTGAGCGACGCCGCGCTTGCACAGATCATGTTCCCGACTGCGCGGACCTCCGCCGCGCCCGCCGCCACGATCGCCGCCGGCCTCTCTTTCTGCGCCCGAAGGAAACCTTGCCGAGCTGATGAGAGCGATCGCGTTTCCCAATTCGAACATCATCTTCAACCTTCAGATCAAGGATCCCGGCGCGCCAGCCGAAGAAGACGCCGGCCACCTCACCCTTCGATTACGTCGAGTGGGGATCGACTGTGTATCCCGGATGGCTGGCCGTCGATCAGGCCGCCGTGGCGATCACCGAGACGGCGCCGCTGCTCCTGACGCCCGGACGCCGGTGTCAGAACGGCAAGCCGGTCCCCGTGGATCGCGCCGATTGGAAGCAGTACGTGGCGGCGCTCGCGGACGTCGGAAGGCTCGCGCATCGGGCGTCGCAGGCGAGGAACTTCGACGCGCTTCGTCGACATCAGCGACAAGCTGAACGACGCGTGTGCGAACTGCCACAAGGTCTATCGCGACAAGGGCGGCACCGAGGGGAGTGGAGCAACCCGATGTCAGTGAACAGCGCCTGCGTCGGCTCGCGAAGGAAATTTCGTTCGTGGCTGGGAGGTTACAATCATGCGCCTGATGCCACTCATTTCGGCGGTGCTCGTCGCGTTTCTTCTTCGCCTTCGTTCGCGCAGGAATGGATCGAGTTTGCGAATCAGCGAAGATCGCTTCACCTGCAATTTCCCGAGTCAACCGAAGGTCACGGAGACGACCTTACCGAACCGGAGCCGATGGCGCCGACGTGCCAATGCGCGTCATAGCGCCACGCAAGGCCAGAGCCGCTACTCCGTGACGGTGGTCGATTACAGCCAGGTCCAGCGAATCCTCGCCGAGAAGGCCAAGACCTGCCCGGCGGGCGCCGAACCCTGCAGCTGGGCGCACCCGGGCGATGAGGGCCACTGGATCGATGATGTGCGAGGCGCGGTCCTTCATGCCTCGTGGCAGTTGATGCAGCGGGACGCCAGGCTGACGAGCTTCGTGTGGAATCTCGTCGATCTGGTCGAAGGGCATCAGCTGCAGCTCACCGAACAACTGCCGACAAATCCCGCACCTTCGCCGGGATCTACATGCACGAAAACAAGCTCTACATCATCGAAGGAACCGTGCCGGCTGGTTACCCGGAGCCAGGGTTCTTTCAGCAATCGCTGGGATGGCTCGACGAGAACGGGGTCGGCCTTCGCTATCAGTCGGTCTACACCAACAACTATCCCGCGCCGCCTGCGCGTCAAGCCGAGGGCGTGACAGAGCAAGGTCAGGCCGGATTGACGCCCCGTCAACCCCGGTGACGGCGCAGAGCGCGTGAACCCAGGCTGTCGCTGGTGAGAGGAGGGTGAACATGCGGTTTCAAACTCGGTGCTTGGTCTTGCGGCGATTTGTGTGGTCGCCTTCGCGCTGCCGGTGTGGGCGCACCATTCCCACGGCAGCTACGTCGACACATTCATGGACGTCCAGGGCGTCGTCAAGGAAGTGCATCTGGTCGTCACCGCATTCCTGGATCTACATCGAAGTCAAGGACGCGAAGGGCGAGCCGCAAATGTGGGCTCTGAAGCCACCGGCCGCGTCGGGCTCCAAAGAATTGGAGTGACGCCGGACTACGTCAAATCCGGCGACACCGTCAAAGCGCGGTGCCATCGTCTGCGAGGACGGCTCGAACGGCTGTCTTCTCGGGTTTCTGAAGGCTGCGGATGGAACCGTCAAAGATTGGGACGGTAATAACGCCGCGATCCCGACAGACTTTGAGGCGTATAGCCGCGGCGGGCACAAGATGCCCGGTCGTTATTTGGCGCCCGGTGTGTCCGTCCCTGGCAGGTCGGGGGCGGACCCGCCGAGAACCAGTCTCCGTCCGTCGGAGAGCAGAAGATTCCGGCCCACAGCTTTATTGGACCCGTCTTTTGCCTGATAGCCTTCAATGATCGAATTCCGTTCCAATAGCGAGGCTCTTCTTCGTCACCCCCCTTTGATGAGTTGATTCGGGCTGCCGCCTTCAATCATCCAGGGGACCACTGTGCCGCTCTCGTCTTTCACGTCGAGGTGGAACCACGAGTGAGGATTGATCATTTCCCATTTCGTGAGAGTTCCGCGAAGCTTGAACGGCTTGTTGATGTCGAATTCCGCCGAGAACGCGTGGTGCGCCGTGACTGACGCTGCGGCCAGCGGCAGACCGACGCCGACAGCCACCACGGCTCGCCTCATTCGCATGTGAGAGTCCTCCTCGATTTCGGGGATTTCTTTTTCGCGGCTTCCTCGGCGGCTCGCTTCTCCTCGGCGCGAGCGCCCGCGAGCGTGTTCGTCAAACCATAGTTCCCTTCGTGACACGCGTGCTCGAATATCGGACCCGTCATCCTTCTTCCACGAGTACCTCGGCGGACCAGGGACTCGTCCACGTCGCAGGATCGTCGACCGTGAATTGATAGCGGATCGTGTCCTCGTCCACGCGCGTGAAGCGCTCGGTCAAACGCATGTTCTCGCTCGCGCCCTGGAACGCGAACTTGTCCGTGAGATTTCGTCGTTTCGACAACCAGCGTCTGGCCCTCCCAACGACCGCGGTAGCTCCCCGTCCACTGACGGACGTTTGACGGCAGCTGCGGACGGCCGTCGAGCGGAATGATGCGGACGTCGTGGAGCATCTCCGCGAGAATCATCACGTATCCGGGCGCCTGCATGATCTGGTAGTCGTTGTTGTAGGCCCCGCCGAGCATTGGCGGGCCCGTTGCGATCCATCAGGATGCAACGCGCGCCGAGCGGCTCGTTCTGCACGGCATCGTGGGGGCCGCCCCTGGCTCTTTCGCGCCGCTGCACGCTCGGCGGCTCTCCGCTGTCCTTCCGCGGAGAGCGGAGGCAGTCTTCCGTCCGGCGGGTCGACGATCAGCGACGTCCGCAGGTTCAAGGCCATCGCGCCCTGAGCTCCGGTCCAGACCAAACTGCGTGAAGTCATAGTGCACGTCGGCGACGGTGCCGGGTTCCGTCTGCTCACGCCTCCTGCGAGGCCGCGCGTTTGGCCACTTCGAGCGCTTCCTCTGGGGTGATAGAACTCCGTGGTCACGTTCTTCGGTCGCTCCAACGGCGTAATCGTGGTGTTCGACCAGATGCCCTGCAGATCCGGCTGACCGTCCGGCGTGCGCGGCGCGGTGTAGGCCTTCGCCGCGCTTGCCGGTCGTTGGCGCGCCAGCCGATCGCGCCTGACCGGCAACGGGCATCGTCGACAACCACGTGACTGCGGCGAACAACCGCGAGACCGCTCACCAGAACGAGCAATCGATGGTTCATCTGGAATCTCCCATTCACCAGTCGGTCATTTGCTCGGCTTCTTGCGGAGATGCCCGTAGATCAATTCTTCGACGAATTCCACGCACCTGAATTCCATGATCTGCGCGTTCTTTTCCAATCGACGATAGAGCGGCATGCTGATCTTCCACGGCCGCGTGAACACGTTCGGATCCTCGATGGTGGCTTCATAGAGGAGATGGTCAGGGCTCGCGGCCGTGTATCGCTCGACGACGTGCAGCGCGTCGCTGTGGAAATTTCCCGCGCGGTCGAACCAGGTCTGGTCGTTGAAACCTGTGGTGTCGACGACCAGCGTTTCTCCTTCCCAGTGTCCGTTCGACCATCCCATCCAGCTGTCGGCGGGCGCCTCCTTGTGCTCATCCATGTAGATCGTGCGCACCGCTCCCGCGAAGGTGTGGATCATCATGATGTACTTCGGGCCCTGAATGATCTGGAAGGGATAGGGCATGTAGTTCGCGCGCGGCACGCCGGGCAGATAGCACTTGATCTCTGGATCGAGCTTGAGTCGGTTCGCGTAGTTCTCCTGCTTCTTCGCCAGCGCCTGCGGGTTTGTAGGGGATCGTCCCGCCGTCGATGATGCTCAGGCCGCCGGCGACCGCATCGGCGGCGCCCAGTTCGAGCACCGGGCCCGGAGCGGCGGCATGAGCCTCGAGATCCCAATAGGCCTCGTTGAGCGCCTGCCAGATGCCGTTGAAGTTGGGTTTGCCGTCGGCCGTGCGTGCCGCACGAAACGTTCGCGTCTGACCTCCGGCGGAGATCGCAGTCAACGTCAGACCGAGAGCTCCGTGTCACCGCACTTCTGAGCCAGGTTGCGCATCGGATACAGCCCTCCACCGGACTGGATTCGGCTCCCGAGCAGAGTCCGCGTTCGGACGCCGGACTCGACACGGGTATCTAACGCTTGCCTGAGGCGGCGCGTCAAGAAGATCGACTTCCTCGATCAGAAATCGATCTGGGCCCCGATCTTCATCAAGCGACCCTGCAGAATCAGCGTCGGCGTGCGCCATGACGGACCGCACGTGTTGTTCTGCGTGAGGACCGCGCTGCTGTTGAACACGTTGAACAAGTCGAGCGAGCCCTGAATACGGCTGCGTCCGGCCTTGAAGCCCTGCCGAACCGGACGTCCACCTGCGTGAACCGTTCGCCGGAGATGGAGTTCGGCGCGATCAGCTGCGTCACCTGCGAGCCGCCGGTTGGCGTGCGTCCCAGCGTTGTTTGCGTCAGCGCGTTGCCCGCGTTGATCGTGTAGTTGGCCAGGATCTGCGGACCCGGGCGGTTCTGCACCGTCGCGCTGGCTCGCAGATCCCACCACGGCAGCGGATAGCTGACCAGCCCCTTCCAGTCCGGCTGATACGGCGGTACGACGCGGCAGTACAGCGTGCTCGGATATCCCGTCGTCGACGCCAGCGTTCCCGACGTCGATGCAAGGACGCCGCGACGCTGGCGTAGGTGACGCTCGCCTTGCCGATGACTTCGCAGATGTCCGTCACCTCGTGTCCGACGCTGACTCCGCCCGACACGATGCCGCCTCGCGCCAGGCGGGCGTTCACGTTCACGTCGTAGCCGGTAGTCGACATCGGACACGTCGCCGAAGTTGCTCGCGCGTGTGACGTTGGTGAACGTGTTGGCGACGGTGTTGGCCTGCCGGTTCATGAACCCGCACAACGGCGCCGTGCTCCGGCAGCGCGTAGCCGCTCGTAATCGTGAAGTTGGTGGCCGGCGTGACGCAGAACGGATCGTACACGCTCGGCGGTCGAAGGGTGTCCTGGCTGGCCACGAAGTTGCCGAACCAGTGATGGGTGAACTGGAAGTCGATCGAGACGCGCGGCAGGATTTCGTGCTGGAGGCCCAGCGCGATTTCCTGATCGTTCGGCCGGACGCCGAAGCCCTGCGTGATCGACTTGTCGTAAGCGGCGGCAATGTTCAACGACCCGAGCGGGTTGTCGAGCGCGCCGCAGTTGTCGCCGCCAGACGCCGTCAGATTCTGTGCCGCGGGGTTGCTCAGGTTGCAGTCGGGCACGAAGTTGCCGTTGGTGTCGGACCACGACCGGTTGGCTGAGTTGACCGAGGTGTTCACCCGGTTGTTGAGCGTCGCCATGTTCGTGGACTCGCTGGCCACGTAGCGGCCTGTAGCTGCCGCGCGCGACCGTCTTGCCATCGCCGAAGAGGTCGTAGGTGGCGCCGAGACGCGGCGACAGATCCTTCCAGCTCGGCACGTTGCTGATCGGTCGTAGTGGCGCGCGCGGCGACAAACGGAGATCGCCGCCAGCGTCCTGTTCCGGCACATAGGCGTTGTGGTAGTCGAACCGGAGGCCGAGGTTCAGCGTGATCCGGTCGATCGTCCAGCGGTCCTGCGCGTAGATGCCGAGCGCCGCCTTCAGGTGCTCGAGGTCGATCGAGCGGCCGCGCGTATTGCGTGATCGTCGTCGGGATGCCGTTGCGAGAACGTCCAGGCCTGCGACTGGTTGGTGTCGTAGCTGATAGTTGCGCGTGCCCCACATGTCGGTCATGCCGACCTTGAACGCGTGGCTGCCGGTCACGTAGTTGGCGGCGAACGCGCATGTTGTACTGGTGGTTGACCGGCGGTCGTGAACACGTTGCCGCGGCGCCATACAGTACGCCGAGTGCCGTAGTCCGGTCTTCGAGACGACGGCGTCCGGACCCGAGCCGTTGATGTTGTCGGGCATGGGGCCGAAGATCCACCGCTCGTTGTAGAACGTGAACCCGCCTTCGAACAGCAGCTTGTTCGTGCATCGGGTTGTTCCACGTCGCCTGCAGGATACTCCGGGCCGATGCGTGAAGTAGACGCCCGCTTCCGGCGAGGTGGTGGCGCTGCACTGATTGCAGTCGACGAGCCGCTGGTTGAAGTGGCCGTAGGTCGTGATCTTGTTCTTTGGCGTCGCCTGCCACGTGAGGTTCAGCGTTTCGCCGCGCGTCCAGGTATCGCCGCCGACCGCCTGGTTCGTTGAGATCCTGCGAATTCGGGACCAGCGTGCAGGGTGGAACGCGTCGACCGTAGGTGCAGCCCGTCGGCACGCGGGCAGTACTGCGGCGCGGTCGGGCGCAGGTTCGGTGAACATGCTGGCGATGTAGTTCTGTGCGCCCGAGAAGCGGAAGCCGCCGTAGAACCAGAGCTTGTCCTGCACGATCGGGCCGCCGATGGTCGGGTTGAAGTCCCACAGCTTGTTCACGCTGTTGACCGCCTGCAGGCCCTGCGCGATCAGGTCGTCGCGTCAGGTTGTCGCTCTGAAAGCCGCTGTTGGCGAAGTTGCCGAAGAGAGAGCCGCGGAAGGTGTTGCCGCCCTCCTTCGGGAATCGTGTTGCTCAGCACGCCGCTCGATCGCGCTCTCGGACGTAAGACCCGCTGGTCGTCACCGTCATTTCCTGCACGGTGCCGGTGTTGACGACCAGCGTCGTGTTGTAGCCGCCGCCGGTGTTGTTCATGTTGTTGTAGGGCATGCCGTTCAGGACGAGCGGCATCTGGTCGGAGCGGCTGCCGTGGACCGACAGCGTCTGGTAGCGCTCGCCGCCGGTGCCGCCGACGTCCTGGCGATCCGAGCGCGATCGTGACGCCCGGCACGAGGACGCTCAGGTTCTGGAAGCTGCGCCCGGTCGGCAGCGCGTCGATCATCTCGCTGGTCAGCGATTTCTTCTGCGTCACGCTCTGCGTGTCGATGAGCGGACTCTGGCCGGAAACCGTGATCGTCTCCTCGATGCCGCCGACTCTCATGCTCGCCGTTGACCTGCGCGGTGAAGTCGTTCGTGATCTCGATCCCTTCCCGCTTGATCGACGCTGAAGCCAGGCAGCGTGAAGGTCACCATGTAGGTGCCGGGCCGCAGGTTGATGATCTTGTACTGACCGTCGCTGTCCGTCACGCGCGTGCGCGTCTTCTCGATCAGCGCCGGGCTGGACGCCTCGACGGTGACACCGGCAGCACCGCACCGGTCGTGTCTTTCACGACTCCTGCGATCGGCCTGCGCGGACGCTGCCGTCTCGCCAAGCGCCAATGCCTGCCAACATCAGCACCACAAAGGCAACAAATCTACGCATCGGCCCTCCTGAAATCAGTCAGCATACCTTACCCAAAAACGGGTACGAGCGTGAGATGATTCGCGCCATGTCACACGATCTCAGGACTCCGTTCACCGGTCTGACGACGCCGCGAGGGCGCTGGGCCTGCTTGGCATCGGCGCGGCGGCCGCCGCCCTGCCGGAGTTCGCAGTGCTGCCGCTGACGTTCCCCGCGGGGAGCGATCATCCGGACGATTCTCAAGGACTTCGCGCCTGAGGAGCTTGCCGGCGGCGCAACGCTTTTCACGAGCACATGTCGTTTGCCGACGACTTCACGACCCGTTGGACCGGCTACGCCGCCGACTCGCGCCGTGAGAATGCGCTGCTGGCGCGCCGCCTCCGGGCGGTGGTCAAGCGGAGGTCGTGGAGGCGCCGGCGCGGCGCCGACGCTCCGCCGCAACGCCGTCGGGAAGAGTTCTTCATGCGCGACCTGGATTACATGGTCGAGGAAATGAAGATTGCCAGGACCGATGGGATCCGCATGGCATCGTCGACTGGCGGGCATGCGGATATGGGTACGCGACGTCGCCTTCCTGCGCCAGTTGTCGCAGCAGTCCGGGGCCGCCGCTGATCGTGGCCGGCGGCGGCTTGCACCCGCCGTTCTATCCCCGGGAGATTTCCACGACGGGCGAGGATCAGATCTGACTCGCAGGCCTTGCTCGAAACCAGGTCGTGACCCCGGACCGACCAGGGGGCGTCTGGCGAGATCGGATCGTGTGGGATTACATTACGAAGGACGAGCGGAAGGTCTCGCGCCGTGGGGGGCGCGCGAGCGCGGCGACCAATGTGCCGATCTTCACCCCAGGAATCCAGGAAAATCTCAAGCAAGGCGGCTCGATACTACCAGATCATGCGGGCCTCGATCGGAAGGGTGGCGATATTTTTATCTGGAACATACATAACCACGTAAC
>ERZ1370068.944-contig-10863_pt1 | contig 29901 bp, 53 predicted proteins | sample MGYA00561227_ERZ1370068 | MGnify/ENA primary metagenome ERZ1370068 (study PRJEB38410, sample SAMEA6850437) | metagenome | study: Metagenomic assessment of the ecological functions of the soil: analysis of the soil microbiota associated with the...
CCAGTTACGTATTGCTGAGGCCCAGCACCATCAGGCTGGCGCCCACCACGAACAATGCGCCGCGCGTCACCTGTCCGGACCAGGAGACCACCCAGCAACGCGGCGCCACCGGTTACGAGGAACACGAGCCGGGACGATGACGAGCAGCGTGGCGGCGTGCCGCGCAGGCAGATCACCTGTCCGACCGGGAACGATCGCGTGCGCACTGGATACCGCGTCGTTCAAGGTCAGCAGCAGAATCCCGCCGGCGGACGCGAGCACGCCTTTGAAGGTTGGGGACACAGAAGAGGCTATGAGCTATGAGCCGTGAGCTGTGAGCCGCGAGCTGCCACGATTCACGCCTTTGCCCTGCGCATGCAGAGCGAGGGACGTCCCACACCGCCCGGTCTCGCCGGGGTCGGCACGCCCACCTGCTCGCCCGAGCTGCACCACGCCGCCGGACAGCCACTCGACTTCCAGCGGGTTGCCGCGCTCGAGATCGTGATGCATGGAGGAAGTCATGTCGGACGGGACCGTATCGGCGAAAGCGCGGCGCTCGCGGCGTAGTCCTCCGGCAGCGCGACGCCGTGGCGCGCGGCCGACGCGCGACCGACTTCCTTCATGAGCTCGAAGAGGAACGCGCGCGTCTGCGGATTCTCGCGGATCAGCGCCGATGCTCCTGCGCATCGTCGCCGTGGTGCCGGACAGCCCGACCAGGAACACGAGCATTTCTCCCAGATCGCCCTGCGGATGTCGGTGGAGAGCTCCGCCTGTATGCCGCGCTGCGAGCGCGGCCGCAAGCAGCGCTTCGGCGCGCGCCGAGCGCCGGCCGTCGCATTCGCCGAAGACCATGCGCTGGATGGCGCCGGTCTGGTGGATGACGCCGGGCGCGAGATGCGAGTCGCGACGTAGCCGACGCCGCCCATCACGGCCTGCCGCGCCGAACTCGCGCCGCAGCACGTCGTCCTTCGTCACGCCGTTCTGCAGCGACAGGACGCGCGGTCTGCGCTCCGACCGCCGGTCTCACCGCGCGCGCCGCGGCCTCGATGTCCCACAGCTTGACCGAGATCAGCACGAGGTCCACCGTGCCCGGCGGTCGCGGGATCCTCGGTCGCGCTTCACGCGCGGCAGGTGAATGTCGCCCTGCGGCCTCGTTCTCTATCGTGAGGCCCGGCTCGCGCATCGCCGCGAGGTGCGCGCCGCGCGGCGACGAAGGTGACGTCGCAGCCGGCGCGCGCGAGCCGGCCACCGTAGAAGGCCGCCGACGCCGCCGGAGCCCATGACCAGGATTTTCATAGCGCGTCGAGGGGCGGAAGAGGGGCCCCGGTTTGTGGGGATGCGCCCCGGCCTCGGTCTCCGGAACGGTGGTGCGGGACGGGGCGCGGAGCCGCTGCGTCGCAGACGCTTCCACTTGCCGGGGCCGCTCGCTGCTCCCGCACCCTGCTGCGCACACCGAGTCGCAGCGGCCCCCGGCGGCGCGTCGTGGCCGACCCGCGAGAGTCAGGCTTTCATGATGTTGTAACGGAGGCCACGCGGGACTGTAACAGTTATTGGGGGCTACGACCGCATCCAGGACATCGCCGCGGGAGGAGTCACGCTCTCCCAGACGAACAGCAGCGCCTCCGCGCGCTCTTCAACCTGCAATCCGAGATCATCGGCATCGGCGTCGATCGCCTCGACTACACCAAGGGCATTCCCGAGCGCCTGGCCGCGCTGCGATGCCGCTGGTGACGCGCCGGCCCGGAGCTGCGCGGCCGGCTGACGTTCATCGCAGATCGGCGTGCCCATCGCGGTCGGCATCTCCACGGCTACGCCGGAGATCGAGGCCGAGATCAACGACGCGGATCCACGCGCATCAACGCGCGTCACGCGGCGCCGGCGGCGCCGCCTGTCGTGTGCTATCGCAGAGGCGCCGCTCCGCATCAGCAGCCTCGTGGCGCTCTACCGTCTCGCGCAGCTTCTGCATCGTCAGCTCGCTGCACGACGGGATGAACCTGGTCGCGAAGGAATTCGTCGCGTCACGCGACGACGAGGACGGCGTGCTCGTGCTCGAGCGCGCCTGGCCGGCGCGGCGCAGGAGCTGCACGAGGCACTCATCATCAATCCAGCACGATGTCGACGGGTTCGCTGCGGCGCTGGTCGCGCGCGATCGACATGCCCGCGTGAGCAGCGCCGCCTCCGCATGCGTGCGATGCGCCGCGTCGTCGCCGGACGCAACGTGTTCAGCTGGGCGTCGGACATTCTCGAGGGCCTCGAGAGCCTGTGGACGAGGCCGCTGCAGTACGCCGTGCACGGATGGGAGGAGCATCTCCAGTCTGAGAATGGAATCCATATCTTTCCAACGATCATCGTGCCCTGCTGGCCTGGTTCGCGCGCTCCAACGTCCTCGCTGGCGTTCGATTACGACGGGACGCTCGCGCCGATCGCGTCGACGCCCGACTCGGCGAAGATGCGCGCATTCGACGCGGGTGCTGCTGGCGCGCGCCGCCCGGCCTCTATCCGTGTGTGATCATCTCGGGACGGGCGCTCGATGATCTCGCGAGACGTCTCAGGCACATCTCCGCTTGGTACCTCTTCGGCAACCACGGGCTCGAACCGCCGCCGCCCGGCGCCGCGGCACGCGACGCGGGCGCACGCGTGGGCGCTTCGATCTCAAGAAGCGGCTTCCGGCCAGATCCGGGCCTCGTGATCGAGGACAAGCGGTACTCGCTGACGCATCCATTACCGAAACGTGCGCGACAAGCGAGCGGCGATCGACGCCATCGATCGAGCGGTCAGCGAGCTTCCGGATGCACGAGCGCTCGGCGGGTGCCGAGGCTGTCAGCCTGCTGCCGCGCGGCGGCGGGAACAAAGGCGTCGCGCTGGGACAGGCGTGTCGCTGGTCTCGCGTGCGACAGCGCCATCTACGTGGGCGATGACGCGACCGACGAGGACGCGTTCACGTTCGAGGTATCCAGAGAAATTGCTGACCATTCGCGTCGGCGCACGCCGAGGAACTCGCGCGCGAGCTATCGCACCTCGATTGCCAGGACGACGATCGATTCGCCCTGCTCGAGCATTCTCGTAGAACTGCGAAATGGTGAGTCCGTGAGCGGCCGACGCCGCGGTATGGCGGTGCGATATCCCGGATGCCGAGCTCGCACCCAGCACAATCCCAGGCCCCAATCAGAACGTTGGGCTTTGGGGTTTGGCATTTGGGGTTTGGGATTTCAGCTCGTCACCGAACGACAGCCACGTATCGGGCGCGCGCACCGACACGCCCTTCTTGCTGAAGTCGCAGACGCCGGACGGGAACGCACTCCTGAGCGCGGCGAGCTGCTCATCGGTCAACGGCTTCGCGATAGTCCTTCCTGTCGACCGCTCTTCAGCTCGCATTTCAGCATCGTCGGCGCCCATCGGCAGCCCGGCGTTGAGGCGCGGGTTCGAGTAGACCGGGAACATCTGCGCGCAGCGCGGCATGTCGGTGATCTTCTCGCCGTCTTTCGTGTAGCACGCATCGCTCACGCCGGCCGGCCTGTTGCGGATGACCTTCGCCAGCTGATTCTTCGCCGGCGCGGTGTCCTTCGCGATGCTGGCCACCCACTGCTCCATCTCGTCGAGATTGGCCTCGCTGCACGCGCTGAATCGGCGTGCCCGGCTCGTAGGTGTGCAGCACCTGATTGGCGGACGTGCCGTTGGCCGCGACGAGCGCGCGCGCGTGATGTGGCTGTTGACCGTGTCGTGCACGTCGCCGGTGCCTTCGGTGTACGGACGCACGTCGATGATCGGCACCATCGCCATCCCCTTGCTGGTGTCGTTCACGCGTCCGGTCTGGTACGCGATCCGGAGCGCCTCTGGATCGGCCACGGTGCGGGCGGATACGACGTTCCCGTCGATGTCGTGACCGCCGATCGCGGCGTATTGAGATCGACGAACTGCTCGAACGTGATCCTGCCGTCGTTCAGCGCCTTCAGTCCGTGCTGGATGCCGACGTTGTCAAACGGCCGGCGCGGCGAAGCCGGTCTTCGGATCGCGGCCGAAGACGTTCACCATGTTGTCCTGGTAGGTGCAGCGCGCGCCCTTCGGGTTCATCTTCGGGTCGTAGACCAGATCGGCCGGCACCGCCATCCGGTCGCAGTTGTTCACACGCAGGAGCGGGATAGGCGGTCCCGTTCTTCGCGCAATGCTGCCAGTTCGCCTCGCCCGCAACCGCCGCCTTCTGCTCGTCGGTCCACATCAGCGATGACGTCTTGAACGCGTGGTCGAGCAGCTCGCAGTCGAACAGGTGGTTCATGAACGTGATCGTGTCCGCGAATGCGGCCGTCGGAATGAGACCGTCGAGCAGACCGGGATAGTTGTTCGCGATCAGATGCTGCTGCATCGATCCGCCCGAGCGGCCGCTGCCAATCGTCCACCGCGGCGCGCCGAACTCCTCGATGAAGTGCTCTTTCACCATCATCATCGTCTCGACTGAGATGACGTCGGCGCAGCTGGTGCCGAACGAGTTCAACGACGAGGATGCGAGCGCGTAGCCCTTCGCGATGCCGTAGTCGCCGAACTGCGTTTCTTCGAGGAAGCTCCTGTTGCCGGCCAGCCCGCCAAGGTTGCGCCCCTGGTGATAGCCCGCCTGGCAGCCGGGTCCAAAGCTGTAGATCAATCGGCCGTTCCACGCGGACGTCGCCTGCGCCCATGCGTTCGCGGCAGCGGCGTGCCGGGCTCGTGAAGGAACGCGATCGCGTAGACCGCGCGATTGATCGTCCCCATCTCGCGCCGGACGATGTAGGGAACGGTCTTGCCGTCGAGCGTGGTGGTCATTGCCAGGTCGGCGGGCTTCGGCGCGTTCGCGTTGTACGGCTTGAACGGATTCGGCTGTTGCTGCTGCGCCTGCGGCGACATCCGCGCCTGGTTGCACCGCGACATTGCTCGGCCACGGCTGGCGCGGCGTTCGAGCGGTAGAAGCTTACTCGACCCGCGTGGCCACGCTGCAATCGGCATCGAGCGGCTGGCCGAAGCCGAACGCCTGCGTCTCGCAGATGAATGGCGACTGATGCGGGCCGCTCATCACCGGGCCGCCGATCGGATGATTCGTCAACGCGAGCGTCGCCGAGATCTTCTGGCCTTTCGCGCCTGCCTCGATCTCACTTCGCCCCGCGGGCAGGTCCTTGACGAGGCCGATGAAAGTGTTGGGATGCGGCGCCAGCTTGAAGTCGGCGCTCACGTCGCGTCCGTTGACGGCCACCGCCAGCTTCTCGGCGGCAAGGGTCGCCGGCACCGTGACCTGGACGAGCACGTCGCCGCCGCTGATCAGATCGGCGCGCGTCGAGATCGTCTCGGATCTCGAAGCCGTTCTTGGACGTTTGCGCGTAGGGCGATGAAGCGATCGCGCAGATGACACCAATGGCCGCGCTCACGAATTCTCATGCGCGCCATTGTTAAAGGCAGGCGGGTCTACAGGCCCGCCCTAATCCGGAGTCCCAATTCCCAGGTGCCGGGCCTTGTCGGAGCTGGCTGTTGCCGAAGTCCCAGAACTGCGTCCGGAATCCGAACTGCAGCATCCGCGGCTGAGTAGGCCAGCGTCGTGCTCGCCAGCGGCTTCAGCGTACTGCGCGTTCGACTCGTTCAACGTGAACGCTTCGAAGTTCGAGCGATTGAACACGTTGAACATCTCGAAGATGCCATCGACCTTGACCTTCGGTCCGAGCGAAAGCCGCTTCTGGAAGCGCATGTCGACGCGATGCAGCGGCGGCTGGTTGAAGCTGTTGCGCTCGATGAGCGTCCCGTTCTGGCGCAGGCGGCCCCCGTGCTGCCCTGCGCGCGCGCGTCGAAGCCCGATGTCGGGGTGGACCAGCCGTTGTCGCCGGCGATGTACAGACCGCTCACCTGCAAGCCCATGGCGCTTCCCAGATGCCGTTGAACGTCGCAGCGGTGACGCTGCACGCCCGCGTCACGTACCACGCGTTCTCCGAGACGTCAGGCGCCAGCGTGATCGGCACGTCGCAGACCGCGCCGCGGCCCGGCTGAATCGTCATCGGGTACTGGCAACCGGGATTGAGCGGCAGCTGATCGAACTGCGCGGCGTGCGCGACAGCGTGTAGGTGGCCGACGCCTGCCAGTGGTTCGCCATGCGCTTGGTGAACGACGTCTGCAGCGCGTGGTAGTTGCACGCATCAGTCGGACCGGTTCGACGTGATGTTGCCCCAACCCGGATACGGACGGTTCACGTAGTTGGCAGCAGCCTGCGCACCCGCGAACGGATACGGCGCGCCCGGTCGCCGGGTTGTACGCGACGTTGATGTTGCGCGTCGCTCAGCGCGCTCTGCGATCGCCGCGTGTAGACCCAGTCGGCCTCAACCGACATCTGCGTGCCGATCTGACGCTGGAACCCGAGCGACGCCTGGTGGCTGTACGGATCGACCAGGTCGGGCGCGGCGAAGTTCGACGTGCTGTGACGCAGGTTGCAGGTCGGCGACGCCGGGTTCGGCTGATACGCGCAGAGCAGCGCCTTCGCCTGATCGTAGTTCGGCGCCGGACCGTTGAACGGGTTGATCGCGAAGTCCGGCGCGCCCGTCGTTGTTCACCGTCATGCGCGATCTGCTGCACGTAGCGCAGCGTGAAGAGCGGCGGCTGCCCGTCGGCGGTGCCGTAGTAAATGCCGTAGCCGCCGCGAATGACGGTCTTGTCGTTCACCGCGTAGTTGAAGCCGAGACGCGGCGCGATGTTGTTCAGATCCTGCGGACGGCCGGCCTTGATGAACGGCTCGAACGCCACCCAGTTGACGAACTCGTCGATGTTCGCGTCGTAGCGAACGCCGAGGTTCAGCGTCAGCTTGTTCGAGCATCGCCCAGTCGTCCTGCGCCCACCACGCGGCGACGTGCCGCGGCGCGTACTCGGTGAACCCGTTGTTGCCCGCGGGACGCGAGCACGGCGAGCTGGTCATCGCGACGTTGCGGAGGTAGACCGTGGTGACCGGCGTCAGCGGCGCCAGGTTCCACGTCGTCACGTCGTTGACGTCGACGATCATGTTCTGGATGACGTCAGGCGACAGCGTGCCGTTGTTCGACGTGAACTGCCCCATGCAGGTCTGGCACGTGTTCTCCCACGTGAAGTCGTGCATGTACTCGCCGCCCGCCTTCAGGTCGTGGCGGCCCTTGCGCGTTGTAGCGACATCGTGAAGCTGTCCTGGACGTCCCAGTCCTCCTCGCGGATGTTCTGCGGCGTGATGGCGTGCGTCTGGCCGAGCGTGAAGCCGCGCAGGTTGATCACCGGCGCGCCGAAGCCCTCCCGTCTGGCCGACGAGGCTGCCCGCGTTCTTGACGTGCGCGAACTGGTTCCAGTGGAACAGCGAGTGGCCGCCCCTGACCTCGTTGACCATGTGCGAGCCGAGCACCTGCGTGAACGTGCCGTACTCCTGCTCGGACCGGCGGTTGGTGCCGATGGCCGACGCCGGCATGTCGATCGGACCCGCCCGTGTAGCGCGAGTCGTACGGGATGCGGTTGTCGTACCGGTTGCCGCGGAGCGACAGGCGCTTGCTCGGCGAGAACTGGAAGTCGAAGCGCCCCATCTCGGTGTCCTGGCGGCGCGCGCCGGTCAGCGTGCCGTTGAACTTCGGAGTACGGCGTCGCGTAGACGTAGGTCTGCGGCTCGCGCTCGTATTCGTAGCTCAGGAAGTAGTGGATCGCGATCCTTCACGATCGGGCCGCCGAACGTCGTGCTGATCTGCTGGTCCTGAGTACGGCAGCACGGTCTTGCGTCGACCGGGTCCTCCGCGTTGAACTTGTCGCTCGCGGAAGTAGCCCGGAGAACGTGCCGCCCGGCGTGTTGGTGCCGGACTTGGTGATCGCGTTCACCTGGATGCCGCTCGACCGCCCCTGCGACGCGTCGAACCGGTTCGAGACGAACTCGAACTCGCCGATCGCGTCGCGGCTGTACCGCGGCTGGCCGAAGCTGAGCGCCACCTGGTTGGTGACCTGCTGGCCGTCGAGATTGAGCTGGAACGTGATGTTCGAGCTGCGTCGAGCTGATGGGCGTTTCCGCCACGGCGTTCGACCGGCTGCCCGGCGCGAGCAGCGTCAGGTCCATCCAGTTGCGGCCGTTGACCGGCAGTTCCTGCATCTGCCGCGGATCGACGTTGGCCGCTCGAGGCTCGAATTCGTCGTGTCGACGAGCGGCGCCTCGCCGGTCACCGTCACCGACTCCTGCACGGTCGACGGCGCCATCTGGAGGTTCACGACCGCGGTCTGGTCCGACCAGCAGCTGCGACGTCGCGCGTGACGGTGCCGAACCCTGGCAGCTCGGCGGTGACTTTGAACATGCCCGACGCGAACCGGGCATGCGGATAGCCGCCCTGTTCATCCGTCACGGCAACGAACGTGTTTCCGGTCGCCGTGTGCGTGGCCGTCACGGTCACGCCGGGCAGCACGCCGCCGGTCGAGTCCGTGATGGTTCCGCTCAGAACCGCTTCCTGCGCGAACACGGACGCCGGCGCCAACACCAGCAGTGCGAACACCGCCAGCTCTCCGAGCATCCGCCAACTTGCCGTCCTCATCGTGAAATCCTCCTGATGACTGCTGGAAAACGCTACAACCTACCAGCAGAGAAGCGCGTAGCGCCATAGGACTTTGGCAATTTACGAAAAATGAGCTGATTACTCTGGTCGTCCCTGTTTGAGATTGCTGTCGTGCGACGCCCGCAGTAGCAAAACGGCAGACTCAATTTCGCGCTATCTTATTGGCCTCTTTAACATCGCCCGGCAGTGTCATCCAGCAAGTTGAACACAAATCCAGGTTTTGTGAGGGCAGTGCGATGAAGCGCTTCGCGGCAATCGGGTCTTGTTGCAGTGGTGAGCGCGCTAACGATCCCCGTCGCCGCGCAGGACACAACGCGGCGCCATCTCGAGCATTCGAGCGTTATCGACACGGCCCGAGTTGTCAGCGGCGGCGACGTTCTGGTCGAGGTCTCCGGTCCGGCGACACTTGACCGCGAAGAACCTCGCCGTCCGGCTGAATGGAAAGATGTGAGCGCGGCGTTCAAACCGGCCGCACAGTCGCTTGCCCCGAGCGCAGTCGAGGGAAAGCGCTTGTCGGGCTCGTGACGGGATTGAACGTCGGTTCCAATTCCATCCAGGCGTCGATGCGCGGCAGCAAGGCGACCGCGCAGCTGATGGTCGTGAACCATCCGATCACCGGCCCCGTGCATCTACAGCCCGCATCAGACGCCGTTCGATCTGCGAGACGCAGGCGATCGGGCTCGGCGCGCCGCTCGATGCCGACTGCTCCGCCACGACGAAGGTCGAGTACTTCTATCGCTCGACAGCGGTCGCCGCGGCGCGGTAGAAAACCAGGGAGACCTCGCGGCCGCCGATAACGCGAACGGATTCGGTGGTCGGCGCGGCTGCCGAACCCGTTCAAGCCGCTCGATCCGAACGCGCCGCGTCCCAGCCGACATCGCGATGACGACGACCACCGAAGGCAAGACCGTTCCCCGTATCGTCCGGCGTGAAATGGGGACGATCAATCGCGCGATCTACTCGATCGCGTTCCTCCACGAGCCCGGCACGCCGCTTCCTCTCCATGGACCGCAGGCGCGGCATGGAACGGACGCCTCGTCTACACGTTCGGCGGCGGCGTCGCGTGGGGCTATCACCAGGGACGCACCATCGGCGGGTTGAACGGCGCCCGCGGCAATCTCGAGGACGGACAGCTCGGCGACTACCCGGTTGCGAAGGGCTACGCGCTTGCCGGCTCGTCGCTGAATGTCTTCGGCACGCACGCCAACGACGTCGTCTCCGCGGAGACGATGATGATGGTGAAAGAGCACTTCATCGAGGAGTTCGGGCCCGTGCGCTGGACGATCGGCAGCGGACGCTCCGGCGGCTCGATGCAGCAGCACATGATCGCGCAACAACTATCCCGGGCTGCTCGACGCCATCGTTCCGACGGCGAGCTTCGCCGACACGATGACGTTCCAGACGTCGATGCTCGATTGCGAGCTGCTCGATCACGCGATGACGGCCTCGAAGCAGCCGTTTACGACGGATCAGAAGACCGCCGTCTCGGGGCTGACAGCCACTGGGACTACTGCACCAATAACAAGCTTCGCTACGCCGCCGTAGCAGCCGACATCAATTGCGACGCGACGACGATTCCGCAGTCGATGCGATTTGATCCTGTGAAAAAGCCGGACGGCGTGCGCTGCACGTACTCAGGACTCGCGTTCGTCAACGTCTTCGGCGCGACACGAAGACCGGCTTCGCGCGGCGTCCGTTTGACAACGTCGGCGTGCAAGTACGGCCTCGCGGCGTTCAACGCGGGCAAGATCAACTTCAATCAGTTCCTCGACATCAACCGCCTCGCCGGCGGCCACGACATCAACGGCAACATCATCGCCGACCGGACCCTCGCCGATCCTGATGCGCTGCGCTCGCGTACGAAACGGGACGCGTGAATGACGGCGCACACGGCCTGACGATGATCCCGATCATCGACATGCGGCCGTACACGGAAGGGCCGGGCGGGAACGTGCACGACACGTTCGATGGCGTGATTGCGGGCAAGCCGCATCAACGCGGCCGGCGGCGGGAACCGCATCTCGCGCGTGTACGACGAGAAGGTGCCGATCTTCAAGGCGCAGGATGACAACCTCGACACTCTGGACGCGTGGCTTGCCGCGGTCGCGCGCGATACCGCGGCCAGGCTCGCAGCGAGAGAAAGTTCTGCGCAACAAGCCGGCAGGACTGGCCGATTCGTGCTTCACCGCGAAGCTCGAGGAGATCAAGGATGCGGCAAAGTGCAAGGCGATGTTCCCCGTCTACGCCAACGCGCGAATCGTCGCCGGCGCGCCGATGACCGATGACGTCTTCAAGTGCGAGATGAAGGCGATCGACAAAGCGGACTACAAGCGTCCGGTGACCGATGCGCAGCTCGCGGCGCTTCGCGCCGTGTTCCCGCAGGGCGTGTGCGATTACACGAAGAAAGGCGTGATGCAGCGGCCGGCACTCGGCACATGGTTGAGCTTATCCGCCTTCGGCGGCAGCGACGACGAGATAACCCGACGTCTACGGTCTACGGACTACCGTCTCCCGTGTCTACCGTCAGTCCAGGACGGCAGACTGTAGACGGTAGACCGTAGACGGTTGTGATACTTTCAGGCGCCGTTTAGTCTTTTGATTGGAGGCAGTATGTCGAGAACATTCGCGTTGCCGGTGATCTTCGCGGGCGCTGCTCGCGGCGATGGGCGGCTCGGTGGCCACGCAGCAGTTACCCCGGGCTTTGTCGATCCGAAGCCGATTCTCGACGCCGCCATCAAGGCGATCGGCAACGACAAGCTGAATTGCGTCACGATCTCCGGCGACCGCTATGACGGCGCCGTCGGCCAGCAGAAAGAGGCCGGCAAGAACGTCGACTGGCCGCGTCCAGACCAGCTCGCCAACTACACGCGCACGATGAACTGGCAGGCGAAGACGATGAAGGAGGAGTTCGACCGGAAGCCCGGTCTGACCCCGGCCGCGTGGAAGTACGGCATCGGGTGGCTCGATGGCCCGCTGCAGACGCAGACCGCATCAGGTCTTCATGCTGAACGCGTCGGGCCCGAAGGTCTACGCCTGGCACATGGACGGCGCGATGGGTCAGCCCGTGCCGAACGAGCCCGACGTCGCGGCGATCTTCCCGATCGAGCTCTGGATGAACCCGCATGGGTTCCTCAAGGCCGCGCAGATGCCGGGCGCGAACCCGAAGGCGACGTGGCGCTGGGAGCTCGGCGAGATGGGCCGCGACGGCCCGACGGTGATCCCGAGAGATCACCAACGTCATCCAGATCACCGCGCCGGGCGGATTCAAGATCGACGCGACGATCAACAAGGAGCACATGCTCCAGCGCATGCACACGCGTGGTGCCCGACCCGGTGCTCGGCGACATGAACTACGAGCACGAGTTCACGAACGACGAGCTATATCGACATCGGCAACGGCATCAAGTTCCCGACCGGCTGGCACTCGCATCGAAGGGCTACGACGACAACTTCAGCAGCCAGAACATCAGCGCCGGCCACAACGCGTTCGGCGGCACGATGAAGGACGTCAAAGCGAACGTCTGCCCCGACGCCGGTCGCGCGTGCCGGACGTCGGTGCGCAACTGCCAGTTCCCAGGTGCAAGCCGACGATGACCAAGCTGGCCGACGGCGTCTACTCGTTCGAGCGCGGCACGCTACAAGAGCATCGCGGTGGAGTTCCCGCGGCTGGATCGCGGTGTTCGAGGCGCCGCGCAGCGAGGACTTCAACCTGCGCGTCATCGAGGCGATCGTCAAGCAGATCCCGAACAAGCCGATCCGGTTCGTCGTCAACTCGCACCAGCACTTCGACGCGGCTGCCGGCCTGCGCGCCTACTCGCACATCGGCGCGACGATCGTCACGCTCGTGGCACAACTACGAGTTCTACAGCCACGACGTCATCAACTACGCGCGCGCGCACGATGAAGCCGGACATGGTGTCGCTGTGGCCGCCGACCGAGCTGGCCGAGGGCTACTACTGGGAAGCCGTGCGTGAGAACTACACGCTCGAGGATCAGCGGCCGCGTGATGCACGTCTATTACGTGAACCCGCTGCAGCACGCCGAAGGCATGCTCTATCGCGTATCTGCCGAAGGAGAAGATCCTCATCGAGAGCGACATCGTCAACACGAACAACCCGATGCCGGCGATGCCGACGCGCGACATGACGACGCTGCTGCAACGACGTGCAGAACGCTGAAGCTCGACGTCGCAGCAGATCGTGCCGATCCACGGCAAGCCGATCCCGTGGAGCGACTTCGCGAAGCTGTTCCCGGCGCAGCCGCGCCAGACCGCGAGCGCAGGCTAGATCACGAACCACGGAGGCACGAAGAACCGAGAACGACTCCGTGCCTTCGTGCCCGGGCACAGGAGATCGCAATGATTCGCATTACTCTCCGCATGACGGCGCTGGGGGCGGGCACGCTGCTCGCCCTCGCGACGCTCGCGTCGCCTCCGTCGCAGGCGCAGACGCCGCGCGGCGGCGGCAGCCGTCGCGTTCACCAACGCGCGCATCATCGACGGCACCGGCCGTCGCGCCGATTGAGCGGGGCACGCTCGTCATCGGCGGCGGCCGCGTGATCGCCGTCGGGCCGGCCGCGCTCGACCGCGGTCCCGGCGGGCGCGCAGCGCATCGACGCGACGCGGCAAGACGATCGTGCCCGGGTTCATCAACGACCACGCGCATCTCAACGTCGACCGCGGCGCGACGCTGCCGGTCCGCGACGATCTGATCCGCCGGCTCAAGATGTACGCCGATCTACGGCGTGACGAGCACGGTGAGTCTGGGCTCGACGCCGGCCGACGAGCTCGAAGGCTTCAAGTTGATGCAGGAGCAGGATCACGCCGGCCTCGATCGCGCGCGGCTCTACACGCGCCGGGCTCAACGCGATCGGCAAGACGCCGGACGAAGCGCGCGCCAGCGTGGATCGGCTCGCCGACCTCCATGCGCACGTGATCAAGTTCCACATCAACGGCAGCCCGAACGACATGAACCGCGAGACATGGAGCGCGATCATCGACGAGTCCCACAAGAAGGGGCTCAAGGTCGCGGTGCACGTCTACTAGCTGAAGGACGCGAAGGCCGCCATCGACGATGGCGTCGACATCATCGCGCACAGCATCCGCGACCAGGACGTGACGCCCGAGGCTCATCGCCGAGATGAAGCAGAAGAACGTCTCGTACATCCCGACGCTGACGCGCGACCTGTCGGTGTTCGTCTACGAGAGCACGCCCGACTTCGTGAAGGATCCGTTCTTCCAGCGCGGCATGCCGCTCTACGAGGAGCAGCTGCCGACCGTCACCTCGAAGGAGTGGCAGGACAAGGTGCGCAAGGATCCGACGACGGAGATGATTCGCGCAGGCGCTGGTCGAGGCGAACCGGAACCTGAAGATCCTCAGCGACGCGGGCATCCCGATCGCGATGGGCACCGACAGCGGCGTGGCGAGCAACCCGGGCCGCTGGCAGGGCTACTTCGAGCAGGTCGAGATGGAGATGATGAACAAGGCCGGCATGTCGCCGATGAAGGTCATCGTCGCGTCCACCGGCGATGCGGCGAAGATCATGGGCCTCAAGCAGGTCGGGACGCTGCAGCCGGGCAACTGGGCCGACCTCGTCGTCCTGCGCGCGAACCCGCTCGACAACATCCGCAACACGCGGACGATCGACTCGGTCTGGATCGCTGGCGGGAAGCTCGCCGACGTCGCAGCCGGTGACGGCAAACACGAAATAGACTTCGGTTGGTCGTTAGTGGTTGGTGGTTCGCGCTCGCGCGTCTCGAACCACCAACCGCCAACCACGAACCAGCTATCGGCAGCGTCAGCGCCAGGTACTCTCCGAATAACCGCCGCTGCCCGCGATCGTGCTGATCGCGACGACGATGTACTGCTTGCCGTCGACGCTGTAGGTCATCGGCGACCCGCTCTGCGGCGCGGCCATCAGGACTGTTCCAACTTCCTTCCCCGTCTTCTTGTCGTAGGCGCGCAGCATCGCTCCGCGCGGGTGCTCGGGCGTCGTCGTCATCTGCACGTCGCCGCTGACGACGAGCGTCTTGGTGACGAGCAGCCCGACGTTGCCGCTCTGCCCCGTCTTCGGGATGTTCAATCCCTTTGAGCGCCGGGTGGTTGCGGACGTTGTCAGGCGTGTCGCCGTGCGGCGTCTGCCACAGCAGGTCGCCGCGATCGAGATCGATAGCGGCGATCAGCCCGTACGGCGGCTTGACGAGCGGCAGCCCCTGCACGTTGAGCGGCGGAATCTGCGGCGTGCCTGGCGCGGCTGGCGGCGGTCCCGGCAGATCCTCGCGCGTGCGATAGCCGGAGTCGGCGGCGCAGCAATCGCCTGGTCCCCAGGCTTCGCCGAACGGCTGCCCCTTCACGCCGCGCAGGTAGCGGATATCTGAGAAACCTTTCGGCGGCTCGGTGAGTGCGAGCGCCGCGACAGCGCGCGTTCGCGGCAGGCGCATACGCGACGTGTGTTTCCGGATCGTAGGCGCCTCCGGTCCAGTTGGTGCCGCCGATGCCGTTGCCGATGTGCGCGGTGCCGAGCGAGCCGTCGGACGCCGCGAGACTCGGCGGGTTGAACATCGGACCGAACTTGTAGCGCTCGGTCAGCTTCATCGCTTCGGCGCGGAGCGCCGGCGTGAAGTCGATCAGATCGTCCGGCACCTTGATCATGTTGCGCGCGTACGCCGGCGGCCTGGTCGGAAACGGCTGCGTGCGGCGAGGTCTTCTCGCCCGGGACCGTCGACTGCGGAACGGGACGCTCCTCGATCGGCCACACCGGCTTCCCCGTCACGCGATCGAAGACGTAGAGGAACGCCTCCTTGCTCGGCACCGCGACGGCCTTGATCGCCTGGCCGTTCACCGTGATGTCGGCGAGCAGCGGCGCGGAGGAGACGTCGTAGTTCCAGACCGGATGGTGCACGAACTGGTAGTGCCACTTCCGCTGGCCGGTCTTCAGATCGACGCAGACGAGGCTTTCCGCGAACAGGTTGTTCCCCGGCCGATGGCCGCCGTAGAAATCCGCCGTGGGCGTCTCGACCGGCAGGTACACGAGTCCGAGATCCTCGTCCACGCTGATCTCGCTCCAGACCCCGACGTTGCCGTTGGCGGCCCACGATCCGTTCTCCCAGGTCTCGGCGCCGAACTCGCCGGGACGCGGGATGGTGTTGAACTGCCAGCAGCTTCTTACCGGTGCGCACGTCGAAGGCGCGGACGAGACCCTTCGTGTTGTCGTGCGTCTTGATGGCGCCTCCCTCCCGGAAGGAGGAACCGATGATCGCGACATCGCTCGGCGATCGCGGGCGTCGAGTGGACGCCGATCTCGCCCGTCTCGAGGTCGATCTGCTGTTCGTTGCCGTGCACGACGCCCGACCTTGAGATCAACGAGGCCGTCCTTGCCGAACGCGCGTGATCGGGGCGCCGGTCTTCGCGTTGAGCTCCGCCAGCCGGTAGCCCGTCGTGACGTACACGATGCGCTCGTCGCCGCGGCCGTCGGTCCAGTGCGAGAGCCCTCTGCCCGACAGCTGGCGCGGCGCGACGCCGGCGCGCTTGCCTTCGCGCACGCTGTGCGACCAGATCAGCTCACCGGTTTTCGCATCGAGCGCGATGACCGATCGGCGCGTGCCGGCGGTCGCATACAGCACGCCCTTGACCATCAGCGGCGTGCCCTCGAGCTTGTACTCGGGAAACGGGTCCGAACGCGTCGGTCTTGAACCGCCACGCGACCTGGAGCTTGCTGAAGTTCGCGGCGCTGATCTGATCGAGCGGCGAGTAGCGGCTGCCTCTCAGATCGCCGTTGTAGTGCGGCCACTCGCCGTTTTCGTGGATGGCTGCCCTTGCGCGGCAAACTGGGGCGGGCTGGGTGTGCCAACAAAGACCTGGCCGGACACGCTGACCCAGGCGAGGCCGGCGATGCACAGCGCGAGCGCCGACAGAACCCGACGATTCGTGGCGTCATGGCGGGTGCTCCGTTCTGAAATATGCGGGAAGAATACCTCAGACGGCGTTCGAAGCGTTCAGGTCGTTCGGGACGTTCGGGTCGTTCGGGTCGTTCGGGACGTTCAGGGCGTTCGGGTCGTTCGGATCGCTCAGGATCGCTCATCGGAGAACGGAACGGTTCGAACGATCGAACGGTTCGAACGATCCGAACGAATTCCTACTGCACGCTGACGACGGCAATCACCGGCGACATCGTGTACTGCCCGCTGCCGGTCTCGTGAACGGATTTGTCGCCGTCAAAATCAGGACCATCATCGTGGGTCGTGCTGGCCGACACGTCGAATTCGCGATTGGAGCTTCACCTCGCCCGACGGAATCGTCACGCTCGCAAAGCGGCCGGGCGGCGCGTGATAAGCGACGCGCCGCAGGCATCACCTGCCGCGGCGGTATCGAGAGTAGACCACCGCGGACCTCACGACCAGGCGCACCTGCGTGTAGTGGCCGACGGGAAGCGCACCCAAGCCGAGGACATCCTGCGCGGTCTGCAGCTTCTTCCAGGTCACACGTGCGCGTGGCGCCGTTGGGGAACTCGACCTTCGACCATGCGTCTTCGGCGGTATCGGACTTGTGCGTGTCGACCTCAGAAAACGTGATGAACAGCGACTTCGCGTCCGTGAATGGGCTGTCGGTCAGCATCATCCTTAGCGTGCCCGTGGAGCCCGACGGACCGGTCGACGAACCGCAGGCCGACGCAACGAGGCAAGCGACGGCAAGGGTTAAAGCGAGGGCCAACGCATAGTGATAATTCCTCCGCCGTTGAACGAACGCAACAGGCAGACCACCTGGGCGGTTCCTGGCAAAGGCCATCGCTACAACAACTTCCGCGGGCCGCGCGGTTGCACGTTCCCCTAAGCCTCACGATAACGACGCACGGGTTTCAATCCTGTCAGGGACGCCATCTGGCTCTAAAGCGGATTTCAGTTGTACTAGTTGTGGTTTCTGACAACGTTGATCACTGCGAGAGCCTCGGACGGACGCACGGTGGCTGATAGCCAAGCGCGGCGTGCGGTCGCTCGACGTTGTAGTGCCGGAGCCAGGGGCGCCTGGGTGCGGCGCCATCCGATCACCGACGCGAAGACACCCGCGTCCGCAGCGATCACTACCCCGAGCTAGCCGAGTCGAACAGCCAAACCGTTCGGAGCGCCCGTGCCGACACGACGCTCCGAACCGGAGTCACTCCGCCGTCAGTGCACGAGCTGCTGCTGGGCCATCCCGCCGACGCTCTCGCGAACAGCCGTGCGAAGGGCGTCGCCGAGACGTTCCCGCACCGCTTCACCGATCCGGTCGCGGACAGCTTCGCTGATCCGGTCGCGAAGCGGGTCGGCCATTCTCAACAAGATGGCGTCGGAAAGGATTTCTGGATCGAGCCCGCCTCCGAACGCGACCTGCTCGGCGAGGGCGGCTACGAATCGCGCCGCCGAGGCGCTCGCGCACGACCTCTTCGGTTCGCTCACGGATGGCATCCTGAGTCCGTTCGCGTAACGCTTCGGTCACACGATCGCGCACGGCCGCGCCGACCCGCTCGTGAAGCTGCGCGTGGATGCGGTCCATGTCTCCAGCGAGTCCCAGAGTGCCTTGGACGCCGAGCCGTCGCTCGGCCAGCGCGAGGCAGACCCTTCCTTCAGGTGCTCGCGACCGGCGTCCTCGAGCCGCTCGCGCAAGAGATCACGGAGACGTTCGCGGATTCCGTCCTGAAGGCGCTCCTGGATTGGCTCCTCCAGCCGCTCGCGGACCGCCGAGGAAACGCTCGCTGTCCACGCCGTAAGCGCTCTGAGATTGCTTCACCGGAGGCACTGGACGGCATCGCGCAGGCGGTCGCGGACGACGGCTCGAATACGCTCGCGGACCACCTCGCGGAGGCGCTCGCGCGCGGCGTCATGAATCCGTTCGCGCATCGTGTCCGCCATCCGGTCGCGAATCGTCGATACGAGGCCTTCAGTGGCTCCGGGCCCAAGCTGCTCCCTGAGCGGGTTCTGCATGATGGCGCTCCGGACGGCGTCGCCAATCCGGTCGCGGACCGCGTCTGCGACGCGCTCCGCAGCCCCTCGGCCACGCGCCGCTCGACGGCGTCGCCGAGGCGCTCGCTGATCATCTCCGCCACGCGTTCGGGTTCGAACCTGCCGTGGGCGCTCTCCACAATAGCGTGACGCAGCTCTTGTCCAAGTCGCTCGCGCACTGCTTCCCGGATCGCTCGCGCACCACCTCTTCGAGGCGATCGCGTGCGGCTTCAACCACGCGCTCCCGCACGGTTTCGTCGACGCGCTCGCGCACCGGCTCCAGCAGGCCCTCGCCGGCGTCGCCGAACGACTGGCTGCCAAGGCTCGAGTGACCCGAAGTAGCGCCTATTGCCGTCTGAATAGCCTGATTGAGACGCGCATTGTCATTCGTGCTCGTTCCTTCCATGGTCGTGCCTCCGTCGCGACGCGGCAGTCTCCGTGCGGATGGGTGGATGTGTTCGCGGGGCAGCTTACGAGCGTCGCCAACTGTTGAATCGCAGGGAGATCAGCACGTCGCGTAAACGTCTAGGGATGCGCTCGAAATGCACCGCAGCCGAGAGCGGGAAGCAATGCGGGTACCCCGTGACCGAGCGCGCGATCCTCGGCGAAACAGCGCGCACCGATATCACATCCCCTCATTCACGACCGCGAAGTGTCCGGATCTGCCGGTGCCCTACGTCTGGTTCGAGAACTCATGCAGGCAAGCGTGCAATGTGACGTGCGCGTCCCTTTGGAGCGACGTGTCACGAAGTTGTCGCGCGATCGCATCACGCGGTGACGCACATCGCGATCCTCTACTTCTCCTTGCCTCTTGCCTGTCACATCTAACAGGTATCCAGGCGACAACGGTCCATCGTGCTACTCGGATTTCTACAAGAGGGGAGGCGAATATCTCTTGATCCTGTTTCGACAGCCCGACGGCACTTACTCGGCGCGTGCGGCACTCGCTCCGCTGAACGAGCAGTTGCGAGCGGCGCGCCTGCTTCGATGACCCGAGCGTGTAGCGGAGGAATCCGGGAAAGAACCAGAGCGACGCCAAGATGCAGCCGCGTGACGGAAACGATCGGCACGCGCATAGAATCGTTCGATGGCTGCCGTTCCGCAACTCTATAAATGGGATGACATCGTCCTGGAGAACGTTCGGGACGGTATTTCCAGGAAATTCATCGCGGGCGACCGCGAGATGGTCGCGCAGATTTTTCTGAAACGCGGCGCCATCGTCCCGATTCACTCGCATGAGAAGTGAACAGCTCACCTACGTGCTGACCGGCGCGCTGACGTTCACGCTCGACGGCCGCGAACATCACCGTCCGTCCAGGCGAGCTGCTGCGGATTCCGTCGTGGATGCCGCACAGCGCCGAGGCGATCGAGGACACGTTCGAGCTGGATCTGTTCAGCCCAATCCGGCAGGACTGGATCGACGGAACGGACGATTACTTCAGTAGGTAGGGTAGGCCATGCGGAAGCTGATCCTCGGCGGCATGTCGCGCTCCTGTCGGTCGGTGCCCTGCTGGTCTTCGCGTCGGCTGGACGCGTCGCAGGAGGCAAGCGGTCTCCGCAGCGACCTTCGGTTCGACGGCGCTGCCGGCCGCGGCAAACGCGCCGGCGGACAATCCCGGCACGCCGGACGAAGGTGGCGCTCGGCCGCGTGCTCTTCTGGGATCCGATCCTCAGCGGCCGGCAGGACGTGGCCTGTGCGCCACCTGTCATCACCCGCGTTTCGGCTACGCCGAGAATCGCGATCTGTCGATCGGCGTCGACGGCAGTCGGACTCGGCGCGTCGCGTCACTTTCGGAAGGAGCGCCATCCCGTTCGTGAAGCGAAACAGCCAGACCATTCTCAATGCCGTCTTCAACGGCATCTCCGACGGCGGCGCTTACGAGCCGTCAACCGCGCCGATGTTCTGGGACCTGCGGGCTCGAAGCCTTGAATTGCAGGCGCTCGAACCGCTGAAGACGCTGGAAGAGATGCGCGGCGACGCGCTACCGAGGCAAACGCCGTCGCGACCGTGACCGCGCGGCTCAATGCGCAATGCCGACTACCGCCGGCTGTTTGCCGGCGCGTTCAACAGCCGCCAGGCGATTACGGGCGACCAGCTCGGAAAGGCGCTCGCTGCATTCCAGCGCTCGCTCACGGCGAACAACGCCCCGTTCGACAGGTATATGCGCGGCGCAACGGATGCGATGACCGACGCGCAGGTCAGGGGATGCAGCGGTTCGCGCGCGTCGGCTGCATCAACTGCCACCGCGGACCGATGTTCTCGGATTACCAGCTGCACGTCCTCGGCGTCCCGGACAACCCGCGGCTGCCTCGGTCTCTGATGCCGGCGTTGAGCAGCGCTACGCGTTCCGGACTGCCTCGCTGCGAAACCTGACCTACACCGGCGCCCTACATGCACAGCGGCGTCTTCTGACTCGCTGCGCGATGTGCTGGAGTTCTACGACGACGTGTCGGGACGCCGCGGCCGCGCGCGCAACGCGCACGTCAGCCGCGAGCAGCTCGATCCCCTGCTGCGCCAGCTGCGCGATCCCGACGATCGGGCCGGCGACCTCATCGCCTTCCTGCAGGCGCTGAGCGATGACTCGTTCGATCGCACCATCCCGGGCCGCGTCCCCAGTGGTCTTGCGCCGGGTGGCAGCATCCGATAGTTCGGGATTCGGAGTTTGGGATTCGGAGTTTGGGATTTGGGCTTTGGGATTTTCTAATGGTGCACGCCTGGCGCTTCATGGCCAGTGCGCGCCACGTATTCGATGTACGGAGCCTGGATAGACGTGCGGCTCGGCGTCCGACGCCCGTCTCGCCGCCCAGTTCCAGCACGCGGTTGCTGAGGCCGCGGAGAAACGCGCGGTCGTGCGAGACGAAACAGCATCGTCCCCTCGTAGTTGCCCGAGCGCTTCGACCAGCATCTGCTTCGTCGCAAGGTCGAGATGATTCGTCGGCTCGTCGAGCACCAGGAAGTTCGGCGGGTTGAGCAGCATCCGCGCCATGACGAGCGCGCGTCTTTTCGCCGCCGGACAGCGCGCGGATCTTCTTGTCCACGTCGTCGCCGGAAAACTGGAATGCGCCCGCGAGGTTGCGCAGCACGCCGATCGATTCGTTCGGGAAATCGCGCTGCAGCTGCTCCTCGATCGTGAGGTCCGGATCGAGCAGGTCGAGCGCCTGCTGCGCGAAGTATCCCATTCTTGAGGCTCGCGCCGAGCTGAACGCTCCCGCATCGGGCGCGACGGCGCCGGCGACCATCTTCAGCAGCGTCGACTTCCCCGCGCCGTTCTTGCCCATGACGCACCAGCGCTCGCCGCGCCGGATGTTGAGATTGAGATCGTCGTAGACAATCCGGCGGCCATACGCCTTCTTCACGTGCTCGATCGTCAGCACCTGCTCGCCCGATCGCGGCGGCTGCCGGAAGTCGAACTTGACGACGCGGCGCCGCTTCGGCAGCTCGATCTTTCTCGATCTTGTCGAGCGCCTTGACGCGGCTCTGCACCTGCGCGGCCTTCGCGGCGTGCGTCTGGAAGCGCTCGATGAAGCGCTGTTCCTTGGCGAGCATCGCCTGCTGCCGCGCGTAGGCCGCCTCGCGGTTGGCCTCGCGGATGGCGCGCTCGCGCTCGTAGAAATCGTAGTTGCCGCGAGTAGACGGTGATCTCGCCGCCGTCGATCTCCGCGACTTCGCTGACGATGCGGTTCATGAACTCGCGGTCGTGCGACGTCATCAGCAGCGCGCCGGTGGTGCGACTTGAGGAAGTCCTCGAGCCAGACGATCGACTCGATGTCGAGGTGGTTGGTCGGTTCGTCCATCAGCAGGACGTCCGGCCGCCCGAGCAGCACGCGCGCCATCGCGACGCGCATCTTCCAGCCGCCGGACAGCTCGCCCACGTCGCCGTCGATCCGCTCGTCGTCGAAGCCGAGGCCGTGCAGCACTTCGCGCGCCTGGCTCTCGAGCGCGTAGCCGCCGCAGGTGCTCGTACTCCTCCTGCACCTCGCCGAAGCGCGCGAGGATCGTGTCCATCTCGCCGGCGCGGTCCGGATCGCGCCATCGCGTGCTGCAGCGCCTCGAGCTCGTGATGCAGATCGCCGACGCGTCCGCTGCCGGCAATCGCCTCGTCGAGCACCGAACGGCCGGACATCTCCTCGACGTCCTGGCGGAAGTAGCCGATCGTCAGCTTCTTCGGCACGGACACTTCGCCTCGTCGTCCGGCGATTCCTCGCCGACGATCATTCGGAACAGCGTCGTCTTGCCGGCGCCGTTCGGGCCGACCAGGCCGACCTTCTCGCCGGGATTGAGCTGGAATGACGCGTCGACGAAGAGAACCTGCCGGCCGTACTGCTTGTTGATGTGCGCGAACGAGATCATCGTTTCTCTGATAATAAGACCATGGCTTCGCGCACCGTGTATTCGACCGCCACGGGACGGACTCTGCCCGCGTTGCGGCTGGCCCGAGGCGAACTGCCAGTGCAGCAGCCAGAAAGCCAACGACCCTGTCCCCTCGCGGATCGTCGCGGAAGCTGCGCATGGAGAAGAAGGACGAGGCGGGAAGATGGTCACCGTCATCGATGGCCTTCCTCGCAATGACGCGTTCCTGAAAGAACTGGCGGCCGAACTCAAACGAGCCTGCGGAACCGGTGGCACCGTCACCGATGGCGGCATCGAGCTACACGGCGATCTTCGCGATCGCCTGCGCGAGGTCCTCGCCTCAGAGGGATTCACGGTCAAAGGCTGAGCGCCCACGCCGTCACCCGCGTCGATTGCCGCGGCGCATCGTCTGGGCGCCCTTAATCTTCGCGACCATCTGATTGGAATGCTTGGCGCCGCGCGCGCTCGCGGCTGCGTGCGGTGCGCCTTGCCGGGCGCATCGACAGTCCCTCCGCTGCGGGTCGCGCGAGCCGCTTCGCCTGTGCTTTGCCTGCGGCCATGTTCACTCCTTTGATCAATTCGCCTTGAGGGCGTCTGCAATCGCGCGCCGCAGCGCCGGATCCTCAGGCGTCACGTCGCTCGGAAAGAACGCACGAATGCGGCCGTCCTTGCCGATGACGTACTTTGCTGAAATTCCACGCCGGCAGATGGCCGCTCGCGCCGAGGTAGGTGTAAACGGGCGACTGCTCGCGGCCCGGCCTTGGTCACCACTTTCGAAAACATCGGGAACGTCACGTCATACGTCCGCTTGCAGAAGGTCGGCGATCTCCTCCCCAGTGCCCGGCTCCTGGTCGCCGAAGTCGTTGCTCGGAAAACCGAGGACGGCAAACCCCTTTGTCCTTGAGCTCGCGGTGCAGCGCCTCGAGTCCTTTGTACTGCGGCGTGTATCCGCAGTAACTGGCTACGTTGACGACCAGCGTCACCTTGCCGCGATAGTCGCCAAGGTCCGCCGGCTCTGCCGAGCAGCGTCTGCGTTTTCAGGTCGTAGAAAGACGCCGCCCCGGCCGCCGACAGAAGAGCTGCGAATGCAACGATCAACGAAATCATCGGCGCAACATGGAGGTGCGCATCATGCGATACATCATCGCAGATGGATGTTCATCTCGTGTTCATTATTTTCAGCGAGCCATGCGCCGAGCGGAGGTGTATAAGCGACGCGGAGATGCCTTCATGAAACAGTTCTGCCTTCTCACCACCATGGCGCTCGCGCTGGCTGGCGGCGACCGGCGTCGCGCAGCAGGGTTCGAGCTCAGGTCCGCGTACTGGGTCCTCAGGAACCGCGAAGGTCGGCGGCGTCGGCGGCTTCGATTACGTCTACGCGGATTCCGCGGGACGACGCTTTAGCATCGCGCGCAACAATCCGGCGCCGCGCATGACGGTGTTCAACCTCGACACCCTGGAGCCGATCAGCGAATTTCCGATCACCGGCAACGCCGCGCATGGAGCGGCCGTGGATCCGAAGCCGCACCACGGCTTCGGCAGCAGCAAGCCGGTCGTGATGTGGGATACGACGACCATGATGCCGATCAAGACGATCGACGTCGAAGGCAATCCGGACGGCATCATGTTCGAGCCGATGACAGCGCGCGTCTATGTCTTCAGCCACGTCGCGCCGTTCGCGACGGTCGTCAACGCCGCCGAGGGGACGGTCGCCGGCACGATCGATCTCGGAGGCATGCCCGGAGCAAGCGGTCTCGGACAACAAGGGACATCTGCTACGTCGACATCGAAGACAAGGCCAATGTCGCCGTCGTCGATGTGAAGAAGCTCGCAGTCACGGCGCACTACGATCTCGAGGGAAAGGGCGGCACCTGCGCCGGCCTCGCGTTCGATGTGAAGAACCGGATTCTGTTTGCCGGCGTGCCGCAACCCGCAGAACATGGTCGTGCTCAACGCCGACGATGGAAAGATTCTCGCGACGCTGCCGATCGGCATGGGCACGGACGGCGCAGTATTCAATCCCGCGACGATGGAGGCGTTCAGCTCGCAGGGCGACGGGACGCTGACGATCGTCAAGGAAAACAGCCCGACCAGCTTCGTCGTCGAGCAGAGCCTGCAGACGAAAGTGAGCGGCAAGACGCTGACGCTCGACCCGAAGACGAACCACATCTTCGTGATTGCCGCCGACTACGGACCGCCACCGCCGCCACCACCGCCAGGCGCAGCTCCCGAGGGACGCGGAGGACGCGGCGGAGGCCGCGGCCAGATGGTCCAGGATTCGTTTTCGATTCTCGAGATCGGAAAGTAAGGAGGAAGTCATGCGTCGAATCGCCTTCGCAATCGTGGTGTGTCTGACGCCGGTGCTGCTGCACAGACAGGCGTCGGTTACCACATCACGAGGACGTACGATCTCGGCGGCGACGGCGGCTGGGACTACATCGTGCCCGTGCCGTCGGCAGCATCGCGTCTACATCGGACGCACCAACCGCGTGATGGTCGTCGACACCACCGACGGGAAGCTGGTCGGCGAGGTCATGGGCATCAAGGGCGCGCATGGCACCGCTATCGCCGCAAGTCGAGCGGCCACGGCTTCGCGACCTCGGGCAACGATCAATCGATCGTGATGTTCGACCTGAAGACGTTCAAGGAGCTCGCACGCATTCCCGCGGCCGAGGATGCGGACGCGATCGTCTTACGACGCACCCGTCGAACCGCGTGTTCTCGCTCAACGGTGACGCCGCACTCCTCGACCGTCGTCGACGCCGCGCCTCGGGAAAGCTCGTCACGAACGTTCCGCTCGGCGGCAAGCCGGAATACGGCGCGTCAGCCGGCGACGGCAAGGTCTACGCGAACCTGACGGACACGAGCGAGGTCGTGGAGATCGATGCGAAGGCCGCGAAGGTCGCGCGCCGGTGGTCAACTGGCGCCGTGCAAGCAGCCGGTGTCGATGGCGATCGATACGAAGAACCATCGGCTGTTCAGCGGCTGCCGCAGCGGCGTGCTCTGCCGTATCCGACTATCAGGCGGGCAAGACGATTACGACGCTGCCGATTGGGATGGGCGTCGACGGCGCCGGATACGACCCGGCCACCGGTGACCTGTTTGCGACCAACGCCGACGGGACGCTCACCGTCATCCACCAGGACAGCGCGGACAAGTATCACGTCGTCGGCAACGTCGATGACGCCGATGGGCTCGCGCAACATGGGACTCGATCCGACGACGCACCGCATCTATGTGGCCGGCGGCGATCGTTTGCGCCGCCCCCAGCGCCTGCGCGCAGGCGCGCCGGCAGGCCGCGGCGGCCGCGCGACGGTGGTGCCCGGGACGTTCAAGCTACTGGTGATCGAGCGATAAGGTGTGTCCAGCCGTCCGGACTCGTGCTCGAAGCGCTGCACTTCGCCGAGGCGCGAATGCGCCCGCGCCGTCTCGCTCCAGACCAGGTGCTCGACGACGATCGCCTGCCGTTCGATCCGGAGCACGTTGAACGCGTTCGGCTCGCCGCGGACGCGCGTCGAGGTCGCCGTGCCGGCTTCGACGACGATGGCCGAGCGGCCGCCGACGTTGTAGCGCTTGGCCGTCGGCCCGGCGAAGGTGACGTGCAGGTGACCGGTCAGAAACACGTCGATGCCTTCGGCAGGCGAGCTGCTCCACCGCTTCGGCACCTGGCCGCGCGCGGCCGAACGCGGCGCCGGCGTGCGGCTCGTCGAACGGATGGTGCGCCACGAGGATCGGTCACCGCGGACCGATCCGCGTCCTTCAGCAGCCTCGCGAATGCGCCGAAGCTCGCGCCGCGCGGATTCCGCCGCCGCCGATCGTGAACGACCGCGTGGTGTCGGTGCCGATGACCGACAATCTCGTGGTCCATGTAGTGCGGCTGGAGATCGTCAGTCATGTGACGGCGATACCCGCCGAGCGGATTGAAGAAGCGCGCGAGTACGTTGTGCAGCGGCACGTCGTGATTGCCGGGAACGATCAGCTGGGGCCTGCGGCAGCGAGTCGAGAAATGCGCGCGCGTCGCTGAACTGCCGTGCACCTCGCCCGCTGCGTGAAATCGCCCGACACGGCGATCAGGTCGGGCGCGATCGCCTGCACCGTGTCGCGCACGACGTCGACGACGACCGGATCGATGCGGCCGAAATGGAGGTCCGAGAGATGAACGAGCGTGCGCATTACGGGAACGATCACACGCAGGACGCGCGGCCGGATGCGAAACGCCAGCGGATTGCCCAGCGTCACGAGCTCGCCGTCAATCGATGCCTGAAGGTCCGAGACAAGGCTGGCGCATGCGCCGTGATGCTCGAGTTGCTGGTGAAGCGACCGGCCATTGAGGTCGCCGCCGACATCGACGGTCACCGTCCTGCCCCGGGCGATCGACTCCGGCGGCTCCTGCGCTGTAAGGTCGAGCGGAACGCCCCGCGACGTTCCCGGCCGGCATCGGCGTCCCGCCGCCGGCGCGGCTGTTCAACAAGACGGTAATCCGTTGCAATTCGGTAATTGACGGCGGCAGCTGTTCGCCGCAGGAGGCGTGCGCCGTTGATAATACGACGCCATGACCAAGCGCAAACCGCGAAAGGTTTCCCGCCGCCGCTGATGCGCGGCCCGACCCGCTCGACTTCAGGGATCGCATGTTCGAGCCGAACGCTCATCGAAGTCCCACACCGAGCGGCCGCTCGAGGATTACCGGAAAGCGCGCGTGCCAATCCTCGACCAGGGGCAGGAAGGCGCCTGCACCGGCTTCGGCCTCGCCACGGTCATCCACTACCTGCTTCGAACGCGCAGGGTCGTGCCCGATCGCGCCGAGGTCAGCCCGTGGATGCTCTACGAGATGGCGCGGCGCTACGACGAGTGGCCAGGCGAGCACTACGAAGGGTCGAGCGCGCGCGGCGCGATGAAGGGCTGGCACAAGCACGGCGTCTGCTCGAGCGCGAACTGGCCGAAAGACGACCGCGACTCGGAGCGATACCGCGTCAGGTTCGCGGACGCGCTGCGCCGGCCGCTCGGCGCCTACCTGCGCGTGAACCACAAGGACGTCATCGCCATGCATTCGGCGATTACCGAGGTCGGCATCCTATACGCCACCGGCGAGGTGCATGACGGGCTGGGACAACGTGGGACGAAGCGGCATCATCGAGCACGACTCGCACTCCGACGATCACCGGCGGCCACGCCTTTGCGATCGTCGCCTACGACAAGGACGGCTTCTGGATCCAGAACTCGTGGGGCCGTGGACTGGGGACGCAGCGGCTTCGGCCATGATCAACTACGACGACTGGCTCGCGCACGGCAGCGACGTCTGGGTCGCGCGGCTCGGCGCGCCGATTGAATTTCGATCGCACGCGTCGGTGTCGCGCGGCGTCGGCGTGCCACCGCAGGGGCTCGCGCGGCTACATGTTCTGCGACCTCCGCCCGCATATCATCAGCGTCGGCAACAACGGACTCCTGCGAACCGAAGGGACCTACGGCACGTCCGCCGCCGACGTGAAGGAGATCTTTCATCACGTCGCGGAGCAGGTGACAGCGATCGGCAGCACCTCCTGCTGTACGCGCACGGCGGACTGGTGGCGGAGGATTCCGCGATCCAGAAGGTCGCCGATCTGCGCGGCCCGCTGCTCGACGCGGGCGTCTATCCGATCTCGCATCATCTGGAAAACCGACTTCTGGACAACGCTGAAGAACATCCTCGAGGATGCCATCGCGAAGCGGCGGCCCGAAGGGTTTCTCGACTCGTCGAAAGACTTCATGCTCGATCGCCTGGACGATGCGCTGGAGCCGCTGGCGCGCGCGATTGGCGGCAAGTCGCAGTGGGACGAGATGAAAGAGAACGCCATCTCGCGCGAGCCAGCCGGGCGGCGGCTTGGCGCTCGTCGCCGACCTGCTCGCCGAGCTCACGCGGCGGTTCCCGGCCCTGAGGATTCATCTCGTCGGTCACAGCGCCGGGTCGATTCTGTCTCGGCGGCTTCGTCGAACGGCTGGCGAACGGCGGCCAGAAGCCGGTCGACATCGAGACATGCACGTTGTGGGCGCCGGCGTGCACGATGGACGTCTATCGCAACCAGTACCTGCCGTCGATCAAGAGCGCCCACATCAAGAACTTCGCGCTCTTCACGCTGACCGACAAGGCCGAGCGCGACGACACGTGCGCAAACATCTACCACAAGTCGCTGCTGTACCTCGTGTCGAACGCGTTCGAAGCAGGGCTGCAGAAGGCGCCGCTTCCTCAGGGAGCGCGAGGGCGAGCAGATCCTCGGCATGGCGAAGTTCATCTCGCGACTGCCCGCGGCGCAGCGCAACTGGGACTGGGTGCTCTCGCCCAATGGGAACGCCGCCGCATCGCTCGATGCGTCGACGTCAAAGTCGCATGGAGGCTTCGACGATGACCCCGCGACGCTTGCCTCGACGCTGGGGCGCATCGTCGGGAAGGCGAAAATCAAGAACACGCGGTTTGCGCATCACGCGTCGGCGGCCGCCAATCGCGCCATCCGCGCGCCGCTGAACGCGACACCTGTCCAACGTAGGCCGACCTGAATCGGTCGGCCTCACGATCCTGACGTTCGAGTCGTTCTCGACTCAGCGATCCGGCGAACGTAGAGTCGGACCGTAGGTCCGCTCGATTGCCGCTCGGCGATCATCTTCTCGAGGATCGCGATGAGCGCGTCCGCGCGCGCGAGCGGCGTCGTCTGCTCGAGGAGCCGCTCGCGATCGAGCTCGTCGATGTGGGCGAGCTGGGAGATGCCGTTCACCAGCGCCTCGTCCGAGATGCCTTGCGGAAGCGCGCCGAGCCCGGTGCGCCCGCCGGATTCCTGGACGAGCGCTTCGAGCCGCTGCCGCCGCGCGCGCAAGGCAGCCTTGTCGCCGTCGGCAGTCTGGTCGGCAATCGGCGTGACATGCGCGATGCGGTATGGTTTGCTCGCCTCCTCGCGCGTGATGCGATGCTTCGTCAGCGCGCCCAGCGTGATGTTGTATTCGCCGTTCGGCAGTTCCTTCGACTTCGTTGATCACGCCGGCGCAGCCAACCCGCGGAAAGCAACATAACTGAACTGAAGTATTAC
>ERZ1370068.1224-contig-11116_pt1 | contig 29900 bp, 46 predicted proteins | sample MGYA00561227_ERZ1370068 | MGnify/ENA primary metagenome ERZ1370068 (study PRJEB38410, sample SAMEA6850437) | metagenome | study: Metagenomic assessment of the ecological functions of the soil: analysis of the soil microbiota associated with the...
AGGTTACGTATTGCTTCATTCGGCCGCGTTGCCGCCGCGTTCACCTAAGATGAGCTTTTCGCCCGCAAGCTTGCCGCCGAAATGTATTTCTCATTCGCCGACGGATGCGACGGATGCGCGATCGCCACGATCTCGTCGGTAAAAAGCGTGTCTGTCGTTATCGACGAATTCTCAACCGGCAGGCTGACAAACGCAATATCGATCTCGCCATGCATTATCTTGTCCACGAGCGTCTGGCTCGTGCCAGCTTCCACGCCGAGTTCGGCATTGAGGAAATTTGTGCCTGATCGCCTGCAGAATCGTGCGGCAGCTGGTGCGTGGCAAATTCCGCCGACGCCGAACCGATGCGCAGCCGTCCGTGCTCAACGCCGCCAAGCTCGGCGATCTCGGCAATTGCCGAATCGTGCTCGCGGAGCATCCTCGAGCACGCGACAGCAGATGTTCGCCCGCCTCGGTCAGGATCACCCGCCGCGGCGTCCGCGTAAACAATTGCAGGCCGACCTCATCCTCGAGCTGACGGATCTGCATCGAGATCGCCGCGCCTGGGTGACATTCACACGCCGCACCTGCCGTAAAGGTCTTGGCCTCGGCGATCGCCAAAAACGCCTTAAGCTGTTCGATTTCCATATTGTTAGTCGATTAGATTAGCTTTCATTGACTACATAAAAATCCGTTAAATTTGATTATATGTCAAGTTTTCCCAACAATAGAAGTGTATTTTTGCGTTTTTGATAAGAAATGTCGCCTTCATCGCCCGATAAAAAGCCCCGTCCCGAGCCATATCAAGCCGTTTTTGGGCGTCGATGGCGGCGGCACAAAGACCAATATCGCAATAATGAATGCGGCCGGCCGGGTCACCTGCGAGAGGAGCCGGCGGGCCTGCAAACCCTCTGCGAGTCGGCGTCGAAACGGCTCGTCGCCAACATCATCAAGGCCATCGATTCAGCATGCGACCTGGGCGGCGTTTCACGCGGTGACGTTGCCGCGGCGACGCTCGGGCTGGCCGGTGTAAGGCGACGTGACATCCGCGAAGCGCGATGCGAGAGAGCTTTGTCGAAGTTCCGCGTCAGCCGCACCGTTGTGACGACCGACGCCGAGATCGCTTTACGGCACCACGCTTGGGCTACCGGGGTCGTGGTCATCGCCGGCACCGGCTCGATCGCGATCGGCATAAATGAAAAAGGCGAGAAATTCATCGCGGGCGGCTGGGGCCCGGTCGCGGGCGACGAAGGCGGCGGCCGCGGCATCGCCGGCGAGGCTCTCCATTCCGTGGCGAGAGGCATCTGACGGCCGCGGCCCCGCCACCAAGCTAAGCGAACGTGCGGCCGAGTATTTTCGTGCATCAAATGTCGAGAACCTGATCGGCGCGATCTATGCCCCGCGGATGGACAACAGCCGCATTGCCGGTTTTGCCCGCGAGGTCGTGGAAACTGCAAAGGAAGGTGATACTATCGCCGTTGAAATACTGCGGGACGCGGGGCCGCGAACTCGGGACCGCAGCCGTCGCCGTGCTAAAAACTAAGCCTCGAAAGAAGCAAAGTTCCGATCGGCTGCGTGGGCAGCATCTATTGGCGCAGGAAAACTCTTGACCGACCCGATTGAGTGAGATCATCACCAAAGCCGCTTCCATGGCATACCTGACCGACCCGCAAAATGCCGCCGTCGCACGCCGCCGCATTGATGGCGAAGTCAAAATGGCGGCAACAACAATCGTAAATGACGACGCTTCCGGTCACCGAACAGGAAAATCCAGCGACTACCGAGATCGATAAGGTCTCGACGCTTGATGCGTTGCGGCTGATAAATGCCGAGGATGAGAAGGTTGCTCAGGCGGTCGAACGGGTTTTGCCCGAGATCGCGTTGACTATCGACAAGATCGTCAGAGCGGCTGCAAGACGGTGGGCGGCTTTTTTATGTTGGGACGGGTACGAGCGGACGGCTCGGCGTGCTCGACCGCGTCCGAGGTACCGCCGACCCTTGGCGTCGATTATGATCTTGTGCAGGGCGTGATCGCGGGCGGCTATGACGCACTATATAAGGCGACCGAGGCGAGCGAGGGACAGCAAGCAGGCTGCTGAAGACGATCTAAAGGCGCGGATTGACAGGATAATGATGCCGTCGTATCCTTAGCCGCATCGGGCCGCACACCATATACGATCGGCTAAGTCGAGTATGCTCGTTCCATCGGCTGTTTGCGGCATGCATCACGTCAACCCCGATTCGGCGATCGCGGGTGCAGCCGAGACCGCCATCCGTGATCGTCGTCGGCCCCGAGCGCTGAGCCGGTTCGACCCGCTATGAAAGCCGGGACGGCGCAAGAAAGATGGTCCCCAACATGGTCTCGACCGTCGCGATGATCCGCCTCGGCTATGTTAAAGGCATCGCATGCGACGAACGTCCGCGTCGAATGAAAAACTCCGCGACCGCACCGTCCGTATCCTGAGATGGAGGAAACCGGAATGACCGAACCGCGCCGAGGCTGAAGCCCTTCTGGCGGAGAACGGTTATTCTGTTCGTGCCGCTATCCACGCGCGCGGCTGATGCAAACACTCGACCTCATCATAATCTTCGGCTACCTGATCGGTATCACGCTGTTCGGCATTTTGTTTGCCGGCAAACAGGAAGACAACCGAGGATTATTTTGTCGGCGACCGCAGCGTGCCGTGGTGGGCGATTGACGATGTCGATCGTCGCAACCGAAACGAGTACGATCACATTCATATCCGTTCCGGGATCGCGTTTGCAGTAGGGCGGCAATTTTGCAATTCCACGATGCCCGTGTTCGGTTATATCTTCGGCCGCGTCGTCATCTCGCCGCTTTTCATTCCGATGTATTTCAAGGGCGACCTGGCAGACGTGTCCATCAATTGTTGCGGAGATCGCTTCGGCGGGCAGAGTAAAGATCCTTGCGTCGGGACCACTTGTTGTGATGAGAAACGTTGCCGACGGCATTCGCCTTTGCTAACGGCCATACGTACTGCGCTGCGGTTTAGCACGGCGTTTCAACCCGATACCGGATCCACAACGGTCGTTATAGTCGGCTCTGAACTCGTTCTGCTCGGTTTGGTGATGATCTTTTCACATTCTACGGCGGCGATCGAAGCTGGTTGTCTGGATCGAGGTCGTTGCAGCTCGTGATCTATCTTGGCGGAGCGCATCGCTGCAGCCGGTTGTTGTTCGATCAACAATATTGACGGCGGCCTAACGAGCATGGTAAGCATCGGCCAGCAGTTCGACAAATTCGTGGTCTTCGATTTTGGCTTCGATCTTGACGAAGACTATTCACCTTCTGGGGGCGGCGTTATTGGCGGTTGTTTTCTTACCATGTCAGTCGCGCTGGGACCGACCAGTTCATGGTGCAGCGTTATCTTTGCACGAATAAACCGAGTGCGGCGATCGCGCAAGCTATATGACATCCAGAGCCGTCGTTTTAGGCCAGTTCATCGGCTTTTTGTTCTATCGGGGCTTCTGCTATTCCGCTTTCTATCGAGCCATATGCAACATCGACGTGCCGTACGCGTCCGCAACAGGCATATCCCGTTCGCTGGCAGGCGACAAAGTTTTTCCCGAATTTCATTACTTCAGAAACATGCCGACCGGACTCTCCGGTCTGGTCGTCGCTGCGATATTCGCGAAGCGGCACTGTCGTCATCACTAAACTCAATTGCCGCCACCGCGGTGAACGATCATTTACAAACCATTTGCGAAAAATAAACCGACAAACATCTAATGCGGATCGCCGGAATTCTTACGATAATTGTCGGCATCGTTCAGATCATGTGATTCGCCATCTTCACTGAAGGATGCGCAACGAGTTCCGCTCTCGGATGGCCCCCGTCCGTTGCTTCTCTGATCAACGGCCCGATCCTCGGCGTTTTCCTCGTCGGTGCATTTTTAGACGGCCACAGAAATCCATGCACTTCATTGGAATGCTCACGAGCATTTTCGTAATGACATTATTGTATTATTTGGTACACAGGTGGCGTGGCTACGGTATGCCTTGATCGGCAGCTCTGATCACGCTTTGTGGTCGCCTTTATTGCGATGCGTTGTTGATCCCGGATTCAAAAATGAAGTTTCTGCTTAGTCTGATCCTCGTCCTTGGCCTGTTCACTCTCGGCTTTTGCGCAGGCGCAGCCGGCTTCTGCCGTCGATAAAAGGCCGAGTGAATTCGCCGCCAAACAGGTCAAGAAAATGTCGGTCGAGAGAAAAGGTCGGCCAGCTCATCCACGTCGGCGTCAACGCGCGGTTCGCCAATCAGGACAGCCCGTTCTACAAGGACCTGCAGGCGGCAAGTTGTCGATAAACAAGGCTCGGCGGCATCATCTTTTTCGGTGTAATCGATCTGCGAGACGACGATCCTCGCCAATCGTATGCAGGAGGCCGCAAAGCTGCCGCCGTGCTGATGTCGCTCGACGCCGAAACGGGCATCGGAATGCGGTTCGAGGACGCGACAAATTTCCCATGGGCGATGGCCGTCGCGGCGACAGGCAATCCGGAATTCGCCCGCCGAATGGGCGTCATAACGGGGCGAAGCACGCGCTCGGCATCCGTCACGTCGTTTGCACCGGTGCTCGACGTCAACGAACAATGCTGCGGCAATCCGGTCATCAACGTCCGCAGCTTTGGCGAATCGCCCGAGGATGTCGGACGCTTTGGCGTAGCGTTTGCCGAGGGCTGCAGAGCCAACGCGTGTCGCGACCGCAAAGAGCATTTTCCGGGCACGGCGACACAAATGTACGATTCGCACCGCGGCCTGCCGATCATCGACCTTCCTCGCAGCCGTCTCGACACGCTGGAACTTGTTCCCTTCAAACAAGCGGTCAACTCCGGCATCGGGACGGGTCGATACATGGTCGCCCACATTGCTGCTGCCGCAGATCGACGGCGAAGAGATCGAGCCGCTTCAAGAATTTTATACAGGGCGACGCCAGAGCCCGGTGCCGAAAGTAGTCAACCAAAAAGCGACCGTTCCTGCGACACTGTCCGCAAAGTGCAGACCGACATCCTGCGAAAAGAGATGGGTTTTAACGGCCTGATCGTGTCGGACGCAATCGTCCATGAGCGGCCTGACGATCTATTTTACGCAAGAGGAAGCCGGCGTGCGGGCCGTGCTCGCGGGCACCGACATTCTCGAGAAACCCGCCGACGTCGAGGCCATGATCCGCGGCCTCGTCGATGCGAGTAAAGAGCGGCCGCATTCCAATGGAACGACTCGATGAATCGGTCCGCCGGCAACTCGCGTGGAAGCACGAGCTTGGATTACTTCAAAGAGAGTGAATGACGCCGATCGACGAGATAGACCGGATCGTTTCAATGCCGAAACCACGCAGCTGACCGATGAGATCGCTACGAGTGCGATCACTCTCGTTCGCAACGACGGCGGCGATCTGCCGCTCGATCGCAGCAAAAAGTCGCCGTGCTCGGGCTGTCCAACCGGCTTCGACGGCGGTTCGGTCATGGGCCTGCTCGTCGCCCGGACTGAGGCAAAGCGGTCTTGAGGTAGGGACCGGATATGTACAGGAGAATTCAACCGCTGAGCAAATAGCTGCCGCCCGCAAGGCCGCGTGAACGAAGCGGACACGGTCATCGTCGGCCTCTACGGGCAGCGCGTTCGGGTGCGAAAAACAGTGTCGGCATTCCCCGATAACGGCGCGGCGATCCTGCTGAACTGCTTGCGTCGGACAAGAAAGTGATCGGGGTTAGTTTTGGCAACCCGTATGTAGCTCGGATCAGTCTCCCGACGCTGAAGACGATATCTGGTCGCATGGCGATAGGCGCTTGAGCCTGCAGAAGCGGCAGCCCGTTCTATTTTGGGAACACAGTGACATCACCGGCCGTCTGCCGATCTCGTTGCCCGACTTCATCCGCGGGCACGGGAATTCAAGTCAAAAAATAGAAACCACAGATAAACACAGATGGGTGCAGATAATTCAGACCGGTTCTACCTGTGTTTATCTGTGTGCATCTGTGGTTAAATCTCATCTATGACCCAGCCTTGGGAGATCAAAGACTTTCGAGGTTCGCGACGGCGCCCACATCGGCGGTGTGAGCCCGTCGACCTCGCGAGCAAGCACGGCACGCCGCTGTTTGTTTCAGCGAGAGCATTCGGCGCAGTATCGCATTGAGCGTGGCGCGCGACCTGATGCCACTGCCGCTCAAGATCTGTTATGCGCCGCCAAAGCGATGTCCACGACGGCCATCCTGCGTGTCGTTAAGGACGCCGGCATCGACATCGAGGCCGTAATTCCGGCGGCGAGCTTTGAAGGCGTAAAGGCAGGCTTTCGTCCCGAGCAGGTCGATCTTCAACGGCACGAGCAAAGTAAGTCTGGGAGATCGAGAACGCCATAGAGGCCGGCATTTACGCCATCCAGGTCGATTCGCTTACGAACTTTTGCTAATCGAAAAGACCGCCAAACGATTAAAGAAACGGCGAATGTCAGCCTGCGGCTCGTGCCCGAGATCGGGAGCTCACGCATTCGGGACTCGCAGATCGCACTGACTGACGTCGAAATTCGGGATGATGCCCGACGAAGCTTTCGCTGCATTCAGAATCGCAAAGATTCGCAGCACCTCGACCTCTGCGGCATTCACCTGCACATCGGCTCGCAAAATCCCGACCCCGATGTCTATGCCGAGGCTTTGAAAGCTTTTTGTCTGCCTGGCCTGCATCTATGACGAGACCGGCATGCTTTCAAGCATCTGAATCTCGGCGGCGGCTTTCCCGTGAATTATCTGACTGATCGGGCCGTTGCCGGCGACCTGCCAAACGACCAGGAAAAATGCGTTCGCGGCCGATTTCGACCCTGCCGGTGCGATCGTCAAAGCCTGGCAAGCGGTCAGAAAAGATAGCGGGCCTGTCAGGACTTGAACCAGGAACTGATCTCAAACGTCACACTTCTGCTCGAACCCGGACGCAGTATCATCGCGGACGCCGGGGTTTGCCTCACTACCGTAAGAAATCATAAAGAACGCCCATTAGAGGAATCCGCATTCCGCAATCCGCATTCCGCAATCGATTCGTGGCTGCTGACCGACGCCGGTTTCAATATCCTGCTCTCGATGGAAACCTACAAATGGTACTACCACCTGATCGCGCTAGCCGCGCCGTGGCGAACCGCATGAGACCGGCGTACTAGCTTGCAGGCCCGCTCTGCGACGGCGGCGATGTTTACTTTGATATCGAGGGAATGCAGCGGCTGCCCGATCACCGTCCGCTGCCCGCGAACGTCGAACCCGGCGAAGTCCTCGCCTTGCTCAACTGCGGCGCGTATTCACTCGCTAAGGCAGTCAATCACAACGGTCGCTTCCTGCCCGCCGTCGTACTGATCACAAAAGGAAAGGCCCGACTTGTCCGAAAGCGTGATGATTTGACGATCTCGTAACAAACGAAGTGTTTTGAGAGGTCAATCCAGTTGATTGGTAAGCGACTTGACCGCCGCTCGCTCCTGATCAGAAAGCTCAAAACCGATCGATTGGGTGAAGGTCGGCAGAGTGTCGCTAGAGCAGCGGCCCGGCTGCTCTCGTCCTTTATCTCCGAAATTACCTGAAGGCTTCGAGGGACATATTGCGCGCTTTGTCTGGGCTGCCGTTCCCGGCGAAGCGTGATGCCAGCAGGGCGAGAATATTTGAACGCGCGGCAAGCTGCGGGACTGTTTCGGCGAGCGACGCCGCCTCATCCAGCCGAGCGATCGCGGACTCCTTTCCTCGAGCTTTGCCTTGGCATCCGAGATCGAGATGAGGGTGGTAACACGGTCAGCATCGTCGGCGATCGAATCGATGGCTTGCCGGGCTAGCTCATCTTCGTTTTGAACTGTCAGGATTTGAGCTATCATGCGATAAGGCATTTTGTTTCCTCGGCCGGGTCTTGATTTTCGCGGGCTGATCTCGACGGCCCGTTCCGTTTTGCCGAAGCCGGCAAATTGCGCTCGCGATCGACGCCATCAGACCATTGCGCGCGCGGCTATCGCGGGTTTCGATGTCGCGTTGCGACTTTAAGATCTGGTACGCCTCGTCGATGGCGTCGAGAGCGTCTTCCTTGTCTTCTCGTTTCCAATACTCACGCCATGCCGAGCAACGCCGACGCCATTTGCGTCTTGTCGGGGACAAGATCTAGCGTGCTCTCTGCAAGCTCGTCGCTGCCCGCAAACATAAAGCCGAGTGCACAGTTCACGAGAGAGTGATCGCGGTGAGTATTATCGAGGACCTCAGCGAGAGCGTGCCTGGTCGAACGTCTCGATCGCCTTATCAGTTACGCGTTGCATCGATAAAAAGGCTGCCGATATCGCATAACGCCCGGATCTTTTCCTCGTCGTGCTCGATATCGGCGGCGGCCGCCACCGCATCGTCGAGAGTTGAAACGGCCTTTTCGGTCTTCCCGCCTTCTAAACGCGCCGCCGCGCGTCTGCTGGAAGGGCGGAGACTCGTGCCGCCGCAATTCTATCCGCTCGAGCGTGGCCTTTGCGGCAGCGTCATCTGCCATCCACGGCCTGTTTCATCGCGATCCCGGCGTAAGCAAAATCCGGATGCTTCAATGTGTCGGCGATCTCCGCCGCTTTCGCAAAGTCGCCCTTTCCGCTCTTATAGTGTCACGCGTTCAAATGCCTCGGCCCGCATTCCGTGCTCCTCGACCGACCCGGCAAGCTGCAGCATATTCGTCATCATCGATCTCGGCGCACTTTTCCGCGACGAGAGTGAGCAGCTTGTCCTGGAAAACGGATCGTCGATCGCGTTCGCAAGCTCCGCAGCAAGCATCGACCTCACCCGCGCGAGATAAAGCGGAACAACGGCCTTCATCGCCTCGGCGCGCCATCGGCTCTTAATGCGCTCCGCCATATATGCCGCCGCCGCGAGAGCAGATCGCCCCTCAGCGCTGCGCGTGAAATAAAGTAATCAGACATAACCAAGATCTTTACCGCAGAGACGCAGAGACGCAGAGCCAAGCAGGCCTCTTCCATTCCTTTCTCTGTGTCTCCGCGTCTCTGCGGTGAATTCTAAGCAAAAACGAGTCGGATCGACTCCGGCATCCAGTCGCGCAGATCGGTCGCGACCGCCCCGGTCCCGGCCTTTCGCAACGCCGCGGCATCGACTGTGTTCGTCACACCAGCGCCGGAAGGTCGGCATTGCGAGCGGCGTACGATGCCGGGCGGCGAATCCTCATCACGAGGCATTCGCCGTGCGTCATCGGCAGATGTCCCTGCGACGTCGCATCGCGTCTATCTGCTGAAACCCAATGCGAAAACACTCTGGGTCGGGTTTGCATTTCTTAACGTTCTCGGCCTGACGATCACAGAGAAATGCTTGCGCATGCCGCCGCGGTCGAGCACCAGCTCGATCTCATCGCGAGGTTACGCCGTGACGATACCAAGCGTAAATTCGGCGCCATTTTCTCAACGAAATCCGTTATGCCGGGAAAAAGAGGCGCTCTTCTGCCGACTATCTCGCGCCACATCGCCTGCTTTGCCGCGATCGATCGTGCATCCGTTTTTCGTCCAATGGCTTTTCGCGGATCGCGTACGCGTTTCGCACGAACGCCACCTCGTCCATTCCCAGCGAGGCGAGATAACTCTCCTCGGTCACCTCGTGACGCCCTCGCCGCCGAGCACTCTCCTTGTAAGCCTGCATCTGGATCGGCTCATCGTCGATGATGACGCCGTTAAAATCCATGGCGATCGCTTTTATCATAAATAAGTCTCGTCAAACATGTTGCCGCGTCCCAGGATACCGTTCGGATCGAATGCTAGTTTCAGCTCGGCCATCTCGTTCAGATATCGCTCGCCCATCATCGCAGCGAGGTATTTTCGCTTGAGCTTGCCGATGCCGTGCTCGGCCGAAACACATCCGCCGAGCATTATCGCCTGAGCGATGCAGCGTCCGTAAATGTGCCGTGCTTTCTCGGCTTCGTTCTCATCCTTCGGGCAGCATATTCGCATGCAGATGACAGTCGCCGATGTGGGCCAAAGATCACATAGTCGAGGCCGCTGGCATCAAGTGTCTCTTTGTAGAACTTCAGAAATGACGGAAAGCCTCATCCGGAACGGCCATGTCCGTCCCGACCTTCGCTGCCTTCATGCCGCGCGATGAATTCGTTCACCGAAACAGGCAGCGCATGACGAAACTCGCGCATCTTGTCGCGGTCCTGTACGTTCGTCGCAAACCACGAACGTTCAAGATCGGCGTTGTGCTTTTCCAGCAAAGCATTCCATTGCTCGAGTAACGCGTCCTCGTTTTCCGGCGATGTCTCCTGCTCAAAGAATATCGCCCTCCGCAGCCTCGGGCGTCTCCGGAAACTTCTCGGCAATAAACCTCAGGGCTCGATCGTCAAAATACTCCAACAAACTCGCATCGATGTCAGAACCGGGAGCAATAGCTGACCGGATTCCATACGTTGTAAATGAGAGACGCTTAGCTTCATCAACGAACGCGAGCAGATCGGAATCGCCGCTCACAAAACACAATGCCGCTGAAAACTCCTTCAGGTTTTGGCAGCAACGAAAGCTCGATCTCCGTTATCACGCCGAGCGTCCCTTCGCTGCCGATGAACAGATCCATCGCGTCCAACGGCCGTGAATTGAAATAGCCACTCACATTCTTTCGCACCGCGGGCCGCTCGTATGTCGGCAGCTTCACCTCGCGTTGACCCTAGAGCGCATCGTGTACGTCGCCGCTCAGGGTAATCGCCACGCCGGACATCCACCGTCGAGCCTTCGGGCAGACAATTCGCAATCGGCGCACATGGTCCCGCGTAGCTCCATACTTGAAACTCCTCGCGCCCGAAGCATTAGTCGCGACCGTGCCGCCGATCTGGCAACTCCACTCCGTCGGGTCGGGCGGGTAGAACAAGCCCTACGGCATCAACCGCTTTCTGCAGATCCGCGAGAATTACGCCCGGCTCGACGATGGCAGTTCTTGTCTCTTTATCGATCTCGACGATCTTGTTCAGCTTTTCGAGCGAGATGACGTAACCGCCAAACGGTATGGCACCGCCCACCGTTCCCGTCCGCGCCTGAGATCGTGACCGGAATCTTCTGTCGGTTCGCGTCGCGCAGGATTTCAGCGATCTCATCCGCAGACTGCGGAATGAACAGCCGTCCGGCGTGCCCGCCCTGCATATTGCTGGCATCGGTAAGGTAGTTTTCGATGTCTTCGGGCTGAGTTTTTACTTGCATCGGCTGGTGACGTTGAGTTCGATTTTACAACAACGTGCTCTCAGCACGCAGAGAACGCAGGATCGCGAGAGCCGATAATATCGAATTTTCTCTTCTGCGTCCTCTGCGTTCTCCGCGGTGAATATCGTCCTTACTGGTACGTAAGTTGACGCTCGCGCAGGTATTTCAACCGATCGCGGATCTCGGCAGCCTCCTCGAATTTCATCTCTTTTGCGGCGTGGCGCATATCGGCTTCGAGCTGGTTGGATCGTTTCCTTGAGCTGTTTTGGCGAGTATTCCGGCAAAGGCGTCGAGGTCGAGCGGCACCTTAAAGTAGTCGGCCTCGTATGCCGTCACGAGCGTCGCGTCGATCGATTTAATGATTGTCGTGGGCGTAATACCGTGCTCGGTATTGTATTCCTCCTGCACTTGCCGGCGGCGGGTCGGTCTCGCCGATCGCATTTTCCATCGAGCGCGTGATCTTGTCGGCGTACAAGATGGCCTTCCCTTCGGCGTTTCTCGCCGCCCGGCCCATCGTTTGAATTAACGAACGCTCGGAACGCAAAATCCTTCCTTATCGGCATCGAGAATGGCTACTAAGCGAAACCTCGGGCAGAGTCGAGACCTTCGCGCAGCAGGTTGATGCCTACGAGAACATCGAATTCTCCCCGCCGCAGATCGCGAAGTATCTTGATCCGCTCGAGCGTAACGATATCGCTGTGCAGATATGTGCACACGTGACGCCGACCTCGGCGAAATACTCGCTCAGGTTCTCGGCCATGCGCTTGGTCAATGTCGTCACGAGGACGCGTCATTGCGCTCGGCACGCAGGCGGCATTCCTCGAGAAGATCGTCGATCTGGCCCTTGACGGGCCGCACTTCGACGACCGGATCGAGCAAGCCGGTCGGACGTGATTATCTGCTCGACAACCTCGCCCGCCGTCTTTGTCAGTTCATACGGCCCGGGCGTGGCCGAAACATATATCGTCTGTCCGACCCTCGCCTCAAACTCTTGAAAGTTCAACGGCCGATTGTCCTTTGGCCGACGGCAGACGAAAACCGTATTCGACGCAGCGTGCCCCTTCGCGACTGATCGCCCTTGAACATTGCACCGAGTTGCGGCACGGTCTGGTGTGATTCGTCGATCACCATCGATCGCGTCCTTGCGGCAGATAATCGAGCAGCGTCGGCGGCGGCTCGCCCGGTTTCTTGCCCGTCAGATGCCGCGAATAATTTTCGATTCCGCGGCAAAAGCCCATCTCTTTGATCATCTCGAGGTCGTACATCGTCCGCTGGTGCAGCCGCTGCGCCTCGACGACCTTTCCCTCCTCGACAAGGAACTTCTTCGTGTTCCTCAAGCTCTGCCTTGATCGGCTTGATAGCGCGCTTGATCACCGGCTCGTGACATCACATAGTGCGTTTTCGGATAGATCGGCATGCGCGTTTCGTGCTTGTAGAATGACCTCGCCCAGCAGCGGATCGATGGTCGAGACAGAATCGATCTCGTCGCCCCAAAACTCGATGCGGTACGCCCGGTCCATGGTAGCTCGGATATAGCTCGACCACATCGCCGCGCACGCGAAATACTGCCTCGATCAAAATCGATGTTGACACGCTCGTATTGCAGCTCGACAAGCCTGTGCAAGAACTCCTCGCGCTTGATCTTCTGTCCCGGCTCGACAAAGATCAGGCATCCCGTAATACGCGTCCGGGTCGCCGAGGCCGTAGATACACGACACTGACGCCACGACGATCATCGTCGCCGCTCAAACAGCGGCGCGCGTGGCCGACAACCGCAGCCGGTCGATCTCTTCGTTGATCGTCGCTTCCTTTTCTATGTAGAGGTCGGCGGCCGGAACGTAGGCCTCGGGCTGGTAATAGTCGTAGTACGAGACAAAATACTCGACCGGCGTTGTCGGGAAAGAACGTCTTGAATTCCTGGTAAAAGCTGCGCCGCCAGCGTCTTGTTGTGGGCAAGCACGAGCGTCGGCCGCTGCGCCTGCTGGATGACGTTTGCAATGGTAAACGTCTTTCCGCTGCCTGTGATGCCGAGCAGCACCTGGTCCTTTGTGCCGTCGTTCAGTCCGTCGATGAGCTGCTTGATCGCCTCGGGCTGGTCGCCTTTGGGCGTGTTTTTCACTAATGAGACGGAATTGCACAGTTTGATCAGTATCAAACCGTCCACGATCGACAAAACGACGGTCACATCCGGTACCGTAGTTGATCGAAACCGTAATGGTAAGGCGGCAAAGCGTTTCGACAGCGGTTGCTGACGTAGAGGACAGTTATCGCCTCGAGCTGTGACAAAGCTCGTGCTCGTCGCACCGTTGTTGTAGAAGTTTACGCAGTCATTGCGGGAACTGACATTCGCCGAAAGAAACTGGCCGTTCTTTGCCCCTCAAAACTGAACGTCCGGCCCGCGGACCTTTTTGATCGTTCCGGATACTGTCGCTGAGGTGCGTCCGCGTGCAAACTGGATCCGCGCCTGTGCAGAAGCCTCTGAACAAGCCACGACGAACGACAAAGGCAAAAACTCGCGAGAGAGAAGTTCCTCATATTCATATTGAATATGCGGATTCTATGCCTGTTTTTGTTCAAAGCAAGCAGCGCTCATCTCACGAGGCAAGCGGATGGATTTGTGATGCTTTTAGTTTCGGGGATCAGGCGGTCACGGGCTGCATGAGGCTCTTTGACCGTCTCGTTAATCCGGTCGATGACTTCCCGGCGGAATGGAACCTGAGCCACGCAATTTGTTAAGCCCCTCGCGCGTTCGCTCATCTTTATGGACCTTCAAACGTGCAGCAGAGCAAATTTGACGCGCTCGTCCTTGTGACGGCTGATCGCCGCGAATATGATATCGGTCTCGCCCGCCTTGATGAGCAATGAGATGAGGGCGAAGGCTTCGTAGGCGATCTTTAGGTCTTCGTTGACCAGCCGGTCGAGAGATTTGACGACAATTCCTGACTCAATGGCCGCACGTGCCGCATGGCTCATGCGAAACGCGTCCTCGGTCTGAATGATGCGCTTCCAGGCGTGTGCAAGCGGTCAAAGCTCAGCCGGAACAAGCCGCGGGCAGCGGTTGCACGGACCTCTCGCGTCGGGTCGGCACACGCCAGCAAGATCGTTTCAAAAACGGATTCGTGATCAAATTCGGTCAACGCCGCGACGGCCTTGGACCTCAAGGTTTGAGGACAGAGTCGTAAAGTGCGATCTGTGACAGCGAATCGACCGAATTTCGCATCCTGAAAGCTGCCAGCACCCTTAGCGCCACCTCGCGGTACCGCCTCGTCCTCTTCGTATTCCTCTTGTGCTTGCTCTATGGCAGTCAACAGATCGCGATCGTCGGAAACAGGCAGCGGCGTATATCGTTTGACCGGCGCGAGCTGGCCAAAGGAATTGATCGGAAGCTGCGCGTATTGCAGCTTGCGCATTCTTTCCTGGAACAATTTTGTCTCGACCGCTATGTCGCTATACTCAGGTTCCCATTCGCCATCACTTTGCGTACCGGCCCCGTTTTTGAAGAGTTCAGGCTATTCGCCCTTCTCAGCCATTCGAGTTCCCTATCTGCATCGGTTCCCTTCAGATCGAATTTAATGTTCTTGTGATCGCCTGCGTAGCGGCTCTCGAATTTGTATTGCGGGTGCCGCTCTTTGTATCAGCGCCAGAGAAAAATGCAGCGCCCAGGAAGATGCCGATCAAGAAATAGAACGTGTACCACCATCCGTCGCCGGATCTCTCGATAAATCTGCGTTCGCCCTCGAGGTGGCTTTGGGCTGCCAAATCGATCGCGAACACGCCGAAAGCCAAGCCGAGACTGGTAACGCGATGGCGTAATGAAAAACTACGTCTCATGAATAATAAAATCGAATGTTGGGCGAATGCCGCGGCGGGAAGCGGCCTGTGCGAGAAGGCCCCCGACATTTAGGGGCCGTGTTTATTATAGATTATTCCCTTTCGCTTGTCACCACAATTATCAGCCCCGTTATTATAGGTTTAACGAATGGGAATTCCAATTAAAGCCGCATTTAGTTGATTTTGTAGCAAAAGGGACTTCGTAATACAGTTATTGTGATTATGAGCACAGCGAGCACGGTGATCCAGAATCTGATATTCGCGGCCTAAAACTGCTGCACCGGGGCAAAGTGCGGGATGTCTACGAGGTCGACGGAGCGAGCGACTGCTCCTCGTCGCGATCGACCGGATCTCGGCGTTTGACCGCATTTTGCCGACGCTTATTCCTCATAAAGGCCGTGTTTTAACGCAGCTCTCGGCATTTTGGTTCGCCCTCATGGTCCGAAATCGTCGCAAATCACGTTATCACCAACCGATCTGGACGCTATGCCCGAAATCGTTCGATCGCACGAGGATGTCGCCCGCCGCTCGACATTGGCAAAAAGAACCGAGGTCTTTCCGGTCGAGTGCGTGGTCCGCGGCTATCTCGAGGGCTCGGGCTGGAAGGATTATCAGGCGACCGGCAACGTATGCGGCCACGATCTGCCCGCTGGGATGCAGCAGTGCGACCGTCTTGCCGAACCGATCTTCACGCCAGCGACCAAAGCCGCCGCCGGCCACGACGAGAATATCGACTTCCGCTCGATTTGAGGAGATCATCGGTGAGGACAACGCTAATTTTCTGCGTGAAAAGTCGCTCGAGATCTATCAGCGCGCATCGGAATACGCTCTCAGCCGCGGCATTATCGTTGCAGATACCAAATTTGAATTCGGCCGCGACGCCGACGGTAATATTTTGCCTCATCGACGAGAGTGCTGACGCCCGACTCGTCGCGGTTCTGGTCGGCCGAAGACCTACCGAGCCCGGCCACGCCCAGCCATCATTCGACAAGCAGTTCGTCCGCGAGTATCTCGAAACTCTCGACTGGAACAAACAGCCGCCGGCACCCGAGCTGCCGCCCGAGGTCGCCTTCGCGACGACCGAACGATACCTGTCGGCCTACAAATTGTTAACTGGAGAAGAAATTGGATCTGTCGTAAAGGTCAGAGTTACCCTGGTTTCAGGACCTCGACCGCATCGCCGACGTTAACCTGGACGCCGGGCGTGTCGGGGATAAGGTTCTCCGCGAATAACACGCGAGTTCGGCGGCAGGCCGAACGCTTCGGAACGCCTCGGGGAAGACATCCTTCGACATTCGAAATGTTGCGAGCGTCTTTAACGGCTCTTTGCCGCCGCTCTCGCCTTTCGCTTGATCGATCGTGGTCACAACGCACCGGTCGCTCGGTTTGGCTACCTAAAGACGGCCTCGCCAACCTTGATGCGACTCCATCCGTCCTCGGCCCATGCATCGCGCCGCTCACGACAAGATTCGGTCGAAACCGGTTGATCGGCAGCGGCGTAAACGCTCGCCTCCTTGTTTAGGACGGGTGGCTGCGCTTCGCGGACGGGGTGGTAGTTCTGCACTTGCCGCGATCCTTTGATTCAGATCAGCCATCGACGCTTCCGTTCGCCAGCAGCACCGGATAGGCGTCGGCAAAACTCACCCGATCGCTCTCATCCGAGAAAACCGGCCTCACCGGCCGTCCCGCGTCATCCGGCATATAGCGAGGCTCGACCTCGGTGCCCAAAACGTCGCTGAACCATTCGTTCGTATCGCACATCATAGGCGATCGCCTCACCTGCCCTGTCCCAAACCGCAGTCGCCACGACGCGCCTTCAAACAACGGATCGATCCCGCAACGTTCCCGAGCCATTAGCGGTAACGTCAAGACAGTCGCCCCAAACCGCGACCTTGATCGTCGCCAGCTGCGGCAGCTCGCGCTGGGTCAGGAACTTCCCCGTCGGATCGACGATCACCCACCGCCGGTCGAAATTCGAACCCACGCTTCTCGACGACCGCCGAACGCAGCCCAATGCCCTTCAGAGACTTGATCGGGTAGATATTTATCTCGGAAACATGCATAAAGCGTTTTTAGCCACAGAGGACACAGAGGCCCCTGAGGTAAGAAAAACTCCTAAAAGTCTCGGTAGCTCTGTGTTCTCGGTGGCAAATTCCTTCCGAAACCCATTATAAAACTTGACACTCAGCCAAAACGGACCTATACTAGCACTCTTGTTACACGAGTGCTAAAAATGCCGGTTTTAGGCCTTGCATTGAGGCAAAAGCTATTTTATCAGAACTTACTTAACTAAAGGAGTAAACACTATGGCTACAAACATCACACCGCTCCACGACCGCGTCATATTGAGGCGGATCGAGGACAACGTTAATCAGACGGCCGGCGGGCTTTTCATACCCGACACGGCAAAGGAAAAACCGCAGGAGGGCGAGGTCATCGCCGCCGGCGAGGGCAAAGTACAAAGAGGACGGCACGCGTCAGGCTAGCGATGTCAAAGGCGGGCGACCGCGTTCTTTCGGCAAATATTCGGGCAGCGAGATCAAACTCGACGGCGAAGAATTCATCATCATGCGCGAGGACGAGATCCTCGGCATCATCAGCCGGCGCAGGCAGAGGCAGCGAAATAGCAATCAGCTGTCAGCCATCAGCTCGTCAGCGTCAGAAACCTTCTGACCGCTGATCGCTGACAGCTGACACTGATTTCGACGATAGGAGAAAACAAAATCATGGCAAAACAAGTTATTCACGGAGAAGAATCACGCGCCGCTATCCTGCGTGGTGTTAACCAGCTGCGCGGACGCTGTGAAAGTCACGCTTGGCCCCAAGGGCCGCAACGTCGTTATCGACAAAAATTTGGCTCGCCGACGATCACCAAAGACGGTGTGACGGTGGCGAAGGAAATCGAATTAAAGGACACGCTCGAGAACATGGGCGCCAGATGGTTCGCGAAGTCGCCTCGAAAACCAGCGACGTCGCCGGTGACGGCACGACGACGGCGACGGTGCTCGCGCAGGCGATCATCAAAGAAGGCGTCCGCACGGTGGCCGCGGGTGCAAACCCGATGGCATTGAAACGCGGCATCGAGAAGGCGGTCGAGGTGGTCGTCGCCGACATCCAGCAAACAGTCCAAGCCGGTCGCGGGCGACATGATCGCACAGGTCGGCACGGTTTCGGCCAACGGCGACAAGACGATCGGCACGATCATCGCCGAGGCGATGGACAAGGTCGGCAAGGACGGCGTCATCACGGTCGAAGAATCAAAGACGATGGAAACGCTGCTCGAGGTCGTCGAGGGAATGCAGTTTGACCGCGGCTATCTCTCGCCGTACTTCGTCACGGACGCCGACCGCATGGAAGCCGTTCTCGACGAGCCTTACATCCTGATCCACGAGAAAAAGATCTCGAACATGCGTGACCTGCTGCCTATCCTGGAGCAGGTTGCCAAGATGGGCCGCCCGATGCTGATCATCGCCGAGGACGTCGAGGGCGAGGCTCTCGCAACGCTCGTCGTCAACAAACTGCGCGGCACACTTGAATGTCGCTGCTGTTAAAGCTCCCGGCTTTGGCGATCGCCGCAAGGCAATGCTCGAAGACATCGCGATCCTCAGCGGGCGGCAAGGTCATCAGCGAAGATCTCGGCATCAAGCTCGAGGCCATCACGCTCGACGACCTCGGCAAGGCCAAGAAGGTGACGATCGACAAGGACAACACGACGGTCGTCGAGGGCTCGGGCTCAGGCGAAGCGATCGACGGCCGCATCAAGACGATCCGCAATCAGATCGAGGACACGACCTCGGACTATGACCGCGAGAAGCTGCAGGAGCGTCTTGCCGAAGCTCGTCGGCGGTGTCGCCGTCATCAAGGTCGGTGCAGCCACCGAGACCGAGATGAAGGAGAAAAAGCGCGTGTCGAGGATGCTATGCATGCCACGCGCGCTGCTGTCGAGGAAGGCATCGTCGCCGGCGGCGGCGTGTCGCTTGTTCGTGCCATCAAGGCGCTCGACAAGTTCAAGACCAACGGAGGAAGACGAGCAGATCGGCGTCAACATCGTTCGACGTGCTCTCGAGGAGCCGCTTCGCTGCATTGCCGCCAACGCCGGTCAGGAAGGCGCGGTGGTCGTCGAGAAAGTCGCGGGCGGCGAAGGCAGCTTTGGCTTTAACGCAGCGACCGAGAAGTACGAAGACCTTGTCAAAGCGGGCGTCATCGACCCCGCAAAGGTCACCCGCACCGCTCTGCAAAACGCAGCTTCGATCGCCGGGCTTATGCTCACGACCGAAGCAATGATCGCCGACATCCCCGACGAAAAGGGCGACGGCGGCATGGGCGGCATGGGCGGCGGCATGGGCGGCATGGGTATGGGAATAAATTCTATCAGTCAGAACTCGGGGAGCGGTAGCGACCGGATTCCTAAATCGGGCCTCGTCACTGACGGGGCCTTTTTATTAACCCGGTTGCATTTCAGGCCTACTACCTGAGCCAAAGTCCCTCAAAATATCGCGATATCGTAAGGAAAGTTCAGCTTAGGAACGCTCGGAGGCACCGCGTGAGCCCTTTGGCAATTAATTCGAAACTATAAAGAGAAGCACTATGGCCAGGACGGCTTTCCACCTTCGGGTTCAGTTCGTGGATGTTTATTGTCACGAGGAGGCCGACGGGCCCGGCGACGCGGAGCCCTACATCTGGCCGGTGTTCTTTAAGATCGATGGCGACTACCTTCGCCGTCGATGCGGTCAGATTGATCGGATTTCCGACCGTGGAATCTACGACAGGTGCTCATGGAAATCTTGATGACGACGATGCCGGTGAGGATGAACGCGTATTTATTCCGCAGGCGACAGGAATATGGAATACGCTGCTCAAACCCATTCCCGTTAATGATCCGAACTATCGGTTATTGATCGGCCGATCCTGATCTTCCGGGATTGCCAGCGCGGTCGTTGTGCTGATGGAAGAGGACGGTTGGCCCGACGACAGTCTGCGACTACCGGATACAGTGCTCTGAGTTAATGCGGTGCACTTCGGCGTGGCGCAGGCGGCGGCGAGTTTTCAGCATGCGGCGGCACCGCCGACGCCTGAAGAGATCGACGCGCAGATTCGGGCTCATTGGGATCGATAGGAACAGCCGTCGCGGGCGGTTCAGGAGTTTATGTCGAGAGCAGATCCTGTGGTATGGAACCTAGGTAGCAGCAATGACGACAAGATCGGCAGTGAAGCACTGGACGGTAACGGGCGACGATTTTAGCTCGACAGTCTCCACGATAGCGTTTACGCGTCGGTGGGACGAAGAGCGAAAGCGGTGGTGACGGGGACTGGACCATAAACGTGACATTTACCAATCTTGACGCCGCCACCCGATAATACCTCTCGGTGTGAGAAATTGCCGAGCAACTTCAGGGACTCGCGGATGGATTCGGAAACAGTCACCGATATCAACGAGCGCAAGAGAAGATTCTCCAGGCAATGGGGCAGCTGCGAGCGAGTCACGAAGGCTAGGTTGTTAGTTGTAGTGTCCTTACTTTGTCGTCCGAATGGCTTTTAACCATTGGGTCGAAGGTTCGAATGGGCGGCATGGGCATGGGAGTAGTAATTTCCCTTTGAACTTTCAAATGTCAGATTTCAAATTCCCGCTTCGGGTAAGAGAAAGCTGTCACGGGAATATAGAAAGGCCTTGTCACCCGACGGGGCCTTTCCTTATCTCTTTACTGAAATCGGGAGGCGGAGGAGGTTCCCCGGATGGCTCGCTGACCACGTCAAAGAGCAGGCCGGGCCCTATAACAGAACGCATGAACATGCCGATCGCTCGCCAGAACATTCACCCCAAGGAACGTCGGTCCACACCGTTTCGACCTAGCCAAGTGGCCGTCAGATAAGATTGAATGCGACCGCGACGCGAAGCAAAGGAACGCCGCTCACAATCAATACCACGGAATCTGTAGAAGGACAACTATCCGAGATAAATCAAAGCTGTATCGCGTTCGCAGCACTAACATCACCCCGCAATCCAAGCTCGCGACGGAAGATTCAAACCAAAGAGCCGGCACAGGATCGTACGGCGTAACGGCTGCGACCCATCCGAGAACCATCACGAAACCGGCCAGCCCGCACAGGATCTCAAAAACAGCCACTGCGACAAGAGCGATCTTCTTCACATAGCGTTATCCTATTCAGGTATTCCTGAAGCTCGAAGGCCTCGTCGCACGACGGGGCGTTTTTCTTGCGAACGAGCACGATGCAACGTCACTCTTCGAGTACGTCATCCAACGCCTCAATTAGAATCGGTCAACAATCTGCATATGTTTCGACGATACACGAGGTTTAGACTCATTTGATCACGTTCCACGCTTGGATTGGCGTGCGTTCATATGTGTGGAACGGTTTGTCGATCGGCCTCAACGAAATTCGGTCCAGCTTCGGAAACAAGCTCCAACGAAAACGCATCTTGGTCGTTTTCCGTCTGAGGGTAGCATCGGTGAGCGTGACGATGCTCTTACCAGGCAAATACTAAACGGACGAGATCTCTCTTTATGCGACAATTTCGGCGTCGTGGACAGCGCGCTCCGCTGAAGGTGATCGATGATGAAACAAGGGAATGCCTATCTAGACGCGACGTAGCGAGAACCTTTATATACGACCATTGGAGCGAAACGCAGAGGATATATCCAGGTCGGGTTTCCATGTACGGACTGCTCCCCAATTTACCATGTCTTTATCGAGCCGGATAAGAATGGGCTGGAGCATAATCCTCAAACTCGTAAGTGATGATCGTGGCCCACGAGGGACGCTGTTTATCGCGCGACGCGCAGCTTTAAGCTGGAGTTTGCCCACAACTCGAACGATCACCAAACATTCCAAGTTCTGCCTTCCCGTCTTTTGCTTTTATTGATTTGTCGGGAAAGGAGGTCCCAACTCTATAACTATTGACGGAGCCTGCGGGGCCAGCCCTGCGATTGTGCGAATTCCCACCAAACCTCGATGATACAGGGCGAAAGTAACTAATAACTAAAAACTAGCGAAATGGTGGACAGCGGATGGTTTTGCGTGGCTTAGTCTATTTTCTGCGTGGCTTGGGCGTTCTCGCGTCAATGAGGCACCTTTCTGCGTGGCTTGGGTGAGTTTCTGCGTGGCTTGGGCGGGTTTCTGCGTGGCTTGGGCGATGTTCGGCTGTCCACCGCATCACGGTGACGTGAAGTGTAGCCGTGGGTTTAAACCCACGGAAAACCGGAAACATGTTTCGCGTCGCGTCAGCGACAGGTGAGACAAACGTCACGATTCAATCGTCGCTGACGCGACGCGATCCGTTTTCGCAACCTACCGTGGGTTGAAACCGTTCCGTGGGTTGGACCGTTCCGTGGTTGAACAGCCCAGCTGGCAATCAAACATCGCTACGCGCGGTGAAACCCAAATCAACCGAATAAATACCGCTCGTCGTAATCGATCTCATGGAGCCTTACGCAATTCGATAAATTCCTCCTCAAACGTTTGCGCCATATGCTGACGCTGCCCCTTGATGTAATCGACCACGTTCGGGATCAGCGACTGGAAACGGAGAACACGCCATAACCGTCCTGCCACGCAAAGTCTGCATCCGGAAACTTATTGTGGATCCAATATGACGAGTCGCCCCCTGAGATATTTCGCTAACGCCTGGCTGGCCGACGCAGTGGTCGGCGCCGACGAGCCCGTGAATATGATTGCCGCGATGCCCCGCCGACCTGGATCGCGGTCATCCTGTGCTTTCGGGCAATGCCGCGCCAATGTAAGCCCATACGCGGGCCTCGGATGCTGCCGGATCGATGAAATCAACGCCGGTTCTCTGTCGTGCTAAAGACGATGGAAATATATTTGGGAAAATGTGTTTGCCATCCTTTTCGTGCGTCGCTGACGCGACGCGAATCATCATGTTTGTCCGGTTTTCCGTGGGTTGAACAACCCCGGCTACGCATCATGCCATCGCTACGCGATGAAAATCATGGCTACATTCAAACACATCGCTACCGCCGTGGAAACCACGCCTGCCCGCCGACGTTACCATCACTCCGCTCTCGCCCGGCGACCCCGAGCAAGAGTCAGAGATCCGCGTCCAGCCGAGAAAGAACAACCAAAACTACGGAAAAACCTCTCTGCAGATCGCGACCGTGACGGTCAATCCGTGATTGCCTGTCGCATGCGGGAGCTTGCGAAAGCTCATAGCGGAAGCTCGGCGACAGACAAAGAGGGCTGCGTGGTACGCCATCACGCAGCCCTCCATTCTTCACTCGGTTAAAATACCAATATCGCAGGTCCGACTCGCCGATGCTATCGTTCTACTGGACAAGCGAAGGTCAGTAAGCACAAGCAACGCGGACCGGCGGTGTGTGAACCCTGTTTGTGGGTCGATTTCCTCACAATCCTCTTCGTTCGTAATGTAAAGTCCCCAATTGCCCGACAGCTACCACGGGGTCTGCTGTATGTTGCTATAGGGTCCGCGTCGGTCAGTTCTTTTGTAGATACCGTTATGAACAACGAATAATGGGGAACGGCTGGCGCCAGCAAAGCGATCTTTCTACCTGAGATCTCCGGCCATTCGAGCGGATCCAAAATTATTGTATACGTCCACCTGGTAGTGCGGACGCTTCCTCCCGCCTGGTAGAGCAGGCATTGCGCTTGTCCGCTAAAATCACGCGTAGCTCCGGGCCCGAACACGGTGAATGTGTCTGTGCGGCTTCCGGTCGGCTGACCATCGCTTGTCGCTTCAAAGAGAAATGTAGTGGTTTCGTTGCTCGCTCCGAAATAGGACCTGTTGCCGCCACAAACGCTCGGCTGGCTTCCCGCCGCGGTGGTTCTCGTAAGCGTCGTCCCGCCGGCGTAGATGACATCCAGTTCATGGTGGCAGTCGTGCCGGGACAGTCAACGCGGACGGAGCGTAAAATCCCGGAAGTGCGCGGGTGAGGTTCCTCGCTCTCAACGAAATCGTAGGCAGCAATGAGAAAGGATCGCGAGCCATGTTAGAAAGGCACTAACGATCAAGACGCAATCACCCATTCGGGAATGATAAGCGAAAACAAAACTCATAATGAAGCTCCTTCCAGCCAAGTTGTGCTCTACTACGGCGATTCAGAACCGAGATCGCCTCCGCGGCAACAATACTCTTGCTGAAGAGGCCCTTCGAGAACATTCGACATCCGTAACGTCCCTTTCCGAAAGATTTTCTAAAGATGATATGAAGTACGCCCCGTCCGTCTGTGCTACCGCACAAAGAGGAGATGGAGGAGAAAAACAACGGGGTCAAAGGAAACAACGGGGATTCTCGCGGGGTCGGGCCTGCTGATAATGCGATTCTTTCGCGAACTCGAATATCACAAGGATTGCGTCTGACCCTCAATGACAGTCTGGCCCCTCGGCACAGTCCCGTCTTTTCTTGACACCAATTGAGAAGAGGCACATACTTCCCCGCATCGAGCAATTATTTAAAGTTTGACGGGCGAAATGAACGACCCTCGCGAATCGCTCATATTGCGGAAGTGTAATATGTTGCGGCCGAATGGATCGCAGAGCTTTAGCCTCCCATCTGATCTGTCGCCGAGGGCAAGGAGAATCGTTATGCCGGGGCCGTACCCAAGAATCGTTAGGGATAATATTAAAGTGTGGTTTGGGTCACGACTGTTCTGATTGCTGGGCTTGGTATCATGGCGGCTTGGGTATATTTCTGCGTTTTTGGTGCCACCAAGAATAACGATCATTGCACAAGACGTAGTCACCGATGACCGGGGGTATCCGGAAGGATGGTGTTTTATATTGGCCCGACCACGGATGATCGAAAGACTATCCGATCGGAAGAGGCCAGGCGGAGAGTGCCTTGTGGCCGACCTTAATTTTCTGGATATCCCGGGTCGAAGCCGTGACCCCCGAGCGTCGGCCAATATGATATTGACGCCGAATGCAGGGACGGGTTGCCTGCGGGCCGGGGTGGATTGGTTACTGCATTGAAAACACATGCTGGACTCGACCGGGCGGGCAGAAGGCGTTCCTGCATGCTTTCCAAGGACGACAACGGCGGGAAACCGTGGCAACGACAGGCAACGCCTACTACGCGGCCTCAGCGAAGAGAGTCTCGGTAAGAAAGGTTGGTGACGCCGTGGAAGGGAGCACAGCATCGACGTGACCTTTACTCCCAAATAGACCCGGTGACTGCGAAATAAGGTGGCGTACGAGCGATCACCTGCTTGAAGTAGTTACAAGGCCGTTGCGGGTACTTAGAACTCGCCCCCAAGATCCTGTGTTGCTCATGAAAGATAGCCAACGGTCCGGATCAATAGTCTGCTCCGTACCTGACGAGAATGAACAAGATTCTCGGGGTCAGGCCTGCGTTTTGTTCACAATCAAAGAAGGAATTGGGGTCAAGGGACTTGGGGTCAGACCTGCGATTCTGCGATTTTCTCACCAAACCTCGATAAATTCTGGCGAAATAAAGCCGCCAGTGTTGTGGTAGAGCCCACAACCGCAGGGCGGGAGCAACTAATAACTAAAAACCTCAAAATTCAGGGGGTCAGACCTGCAATTCTGCGTTTAAATATACTCCCTCTTCCCGAGCCGTTTTACGTCTATCCCAAACCCTTTTCGCTCATGCCGCGTGACGAGGCCGTTCCTGACCCTTTCTTGCCGCTTTCTTGCTGTGAGGCTACAACCGGTTCAATGGCCGTTGATCGGGAGGAAGCATTTCTCTGCTTTTGGCGAGTCGCCGGCGGTCGCGGATCGATTCGATCATACCGGAATGAGAACATAGCAGCGTAACTGATCATCACCGTTAATGTGTGCCACCAACTGTGAGTTGTAAACGGCTTCGCGTCACTTCGCGATAATGACCGTGGCTCCCGACGAAGTAATGGCCGTCGAGTGCGCAGCCGTTCCATGCATCGCCGCCAATGTTGTCAGCTATGAATGCCATCAAAAGGAAATTTGGTATCGCCAGCAGCAACGGTCAGCAGGATGACTTCGATCCTGCGTCCCCATCTGCTCTTTATTTTTGTGTCGGTGTCGTCGGAGGTCATTTGTGGCGTTGCGAGACCAAACCAACGGAGTCAGACACCTGCAGATTCTGCGAATTCTCGCCCCATAGATCGGCGAGTGCTAAAGCCGCTCGCCCCATAGATCGGCGAGTGCTAAAGCCGCTGGCGTCATAAACCCGCCAGTGCTAAAGCCGTTCGTGGGTTCAGAATTGCACGTTTTGATCCTGTCGCGTTTAGATCAGTCTTAACGAGAAGGCGGAGAGAGAGCATTCGCTCGTTCTCTTTGCATCTTGTCGAGCCGGGCTGCAGGGCCTTCTGTTTTTGCTCGTTGAACTTGCGAATGTCCGAGCTTAACGTTGGCCGTAATGTTAGCGACTTTCTGCATTCGCTCTCGATCGCCTGTACGGAGGGACTCAAGCCGCAGCCTGTTCCGCGGTCTGTCTCTCGATGCGTTTTTCGTCCTGGGTCGACACATTGTTGAATGGGACCGATAGAACCCGAACACGACGAAGGCGACCAAGCCTACGACAAGGGCGACGGCGATGTAGGGGCCGCTACGAAAATCCTTTGTCGGCCCCCGACGGCAAGATGTCGGGCCTCGGGTTTAGTACAAGATTCTGGGTGCATCGGCGACAGAAAGCGTCGGAAGCAGCGTTGACCAAGCCGCAGGCGTTGCATTTTATTCCGTTCATTTCGTCTTTGAGATCTCTTTGGTAGATTTGGGCAGGAGATATGGGAGAATGCCCTATCTAAAGAAATACTGCGACCCGAGGCATGTGTCAGAGAGTTTTCTTGGCAGGTCACGGGAACGCCGAATCGGGATGAAACATTGTCGACGCGCGGATCCTGGATCTTTGAATTTTTCTCGCCTCTTGGAGGCTGCTCGCCAAAAGCGGCACACCGGTGAGATCGGAGCCCCTGCTCGACAGAGAAAATCGGGGCAGACATGCGATATTGCGACTAACTTAGCGGCAGAAATACTTCCTGCAGATCTCTTGACAATATTTAGCGTGAATGCTAAATATAAAACGTGCCAAGTGCGAGATCGAAGCCACAATCGACGATGGACGCATATGAGGCGGTATCTCTACCGCTCTCGCCCATCCAGTTCGCCGGCGGATCTTAATGACGATCAACTTTGAGGGCGGTTCGATGACGGCCGGCGCCATCGCGGGCATGTTCGAACACAAATGGCCGACCACGACACGGCATCTGCACGTGCTCGAAACTGCTGGCCTGCTCCTGGAGAAGCGTAACGGGCGCAATCGCGTCTCATCAGATGAACCGCTCGAGGCTGGAACTGCTGCGCGATTGGCTGGCATGGTTTTCGAAGAACTAAAGTAAATGACGGGAGACGATAGATAATGAGCAAAACGGACAAAACAGATATTCCTAATTTTTTTCGACTTAATACTCGAGGTTGGCGATCTGGACGAAGCAGCCGTAATTTTACGGTCACCTACTCGGACTCGAAGGCCGGCGACAAAGCTGGATGCGCTGCTATTTCACTTGCGGGCCTGTAACGCTGCAGGTGGTCGATGTTTCTTTCCGCATCGGAACCGCATCCGGCTGCAAAGGCCTTGTACTTCACCGTGAAAGATCTGGATGCGATATTCGGAGCGGGCGATCGCCCCGGACTGCATGTCGGACAGGGATGTCCACGGCACCCGGCCGGAGAAATTAGTGGTCAAGCCTTGGGGCGAGCGATCGTTCTACGCCGAAGACAAGTGGAAAAATCCGCTGTGTTTTGTTGAAGAGGGGAACGATCTATCCGGGTTAACCTTGCTGGTCACGCGCGCACCGGTGGTTCGCTCCAGGGTCACCTAGGCTGTCAATATGCCGCTGCTCCGCCGCTTTAAAAGCGGAGGAGAGGAGGCACCGTTCTGGGGTCAGACATGCGATATTAAGCACTCTCACGGTAGGAATCACGCGTCGTCGCCGCAAAGAGCGTGGTTCAATGCTTTAGAGGATCGAGGCGTGTAAAAACACGGTTGTTTTCAAAGCAAAACGGTTTTGCTGCCGAGCAAAATGATTTTGCTCTGAAGAAAAATGCTTTTGCTCTGAAGAAAAATGCTTTCGCTCCGAAGAAAAATGGTTTTGCTCCGAAGAAAAATGCTTTGCTCCGAAGAAAAATGCCTTTGCTCCGAAGAAAAATGGTTTTGCTCCGAAGAAAAATGCCTTTCGCTCCGAAGAAAAATGCCTTTGCTGCGAAGAAAAATGGTTTCCAAATCCGAAAGGTTTTGAGCCACGAATGACACGAATGGCACGGGCAAGGAGAACTGGTAGTGGATAGTGGACAGTGGATAATGGAGGCCGCAGTACGGCCTTTTTTTAGTTCCGAACATAGCCGTCGTTCCTGGCGTGAACGATCGCCAAATTGATTTACAGCCCGTTCCAGCGGGCTTAGTTTCCAACTTAAGCCAGCATGGTAAGGACGTTGAAACGCCCTTCAATACGAGATCGACGCTAACCACGCCGTGAACGACGTGGCTACGTGCCGCGAAACGCGGTTGGAGGACGATCGGGGTCAGACATGCAATAATGCGATTTTTGAATTTCGGTAAGGTACCCAGAATCGCGGGGTCTGACCCCGATCCACCTACATTTCCCGGACGGAACACAAAGCGTATGCGAAAACCCAACGATCCGATCATCTTAAATGCCGCGGCACTCAGATCTGGCGCGGATGAATACTGCCTCGCGGTGATGCTACTGGCCTTCTCCAGCGATCGTGCGCTTCCTGGCCTCGGCGCAGGGCTTGCCAAATATGGCGGGTGGTGGTCCGGCACCTGCACACACGTGCCCAAGGCCTCGACCGGCCTGCGGCTGGCAATATTTCAAACCACAGCATCGAGCGTCACCGCGATGTTTAAGTTCTCCGCCGACGGCACAAACCCGGGCGTGCCCTCGGGCCGATACTGGATGTCGGGCACATATCACCGGCGGTCAGGCAAGATCGCTCTGCGTCCCTCACGCTGGATCAAAAGGCCGACAAATTATGTAATGAGTCGGTCTCACAGGCGACGTCGAAAGCGGAAATTCATCGATCTCAGGCAGAGTACTCAACAGCGCCTGCTCCACCTTTACCGTCAGCCGGAATTAGGAAGACGATCGGGGTCAGACTTGCAATATTGCGATTTTTGAATTTCGGTAGAGAGGTGCCTGAATCGCGCGGGGTCTGACCCCGATCTATCTGCTGGTTCCATTTTCTTTACGTCCCAAACGCCACGAGCACCTCGGTATCGCTTTGCTCTGCCTTCATTCCAGTTTCTTTTGAAAGTCAGGGATCGCCGGGTTTGTGGTCTTGTGAAAGCTCCTATCCTGTCGCGGAAACGGCGAAGCTCGCATATCCGGCCGGCGCGTGACGCGTCAATATGAATTTGACCGGCTTTTGCTGAAGTTTCCTGGCTTCGTGCAGAGTTCCCCCGCGGAACGGGAACAGCACGAACCGGCAGCGATATTCGGCGAATTTGTCGTTGATCTTTATGTGGTCAAAACACCTGGGTATGTACACGCGTTTCATCCGTGTCAGATTGTGCCGATGGCAGGTGAGTCTTGTAGCCCGGGCATTAAGGTGTTTACTCCACAACGGCAAATGCTCCGTTCGTGTGGCTCTTCGCTGGTAGCGATGAGGCTTGACGGTGCCCGCGCAGCAGTAGGGAAAGGCTTCGATCTCGTTGGTATTGACCGCGATGACCTTAGATTTGTTCTTGTCCTGCTCTGCCGCAGAGTTTTTCAGGTTTGACCTGTGCGACGGACGCTCGGTCAAAACCGATCAAAAAAGCATCAATGCGCAATTCACAGCCAATAATGTTTTCTTCATATCGTACTTCCTTGGGTCATTTCTCCGAGATCGTCGCCGTAGTGAAGAGTATTCATGAGAGCTGCGAAAATGTATCACTAGCAATACGTAACT
>ERZ1370068.8453-contig-7305_pt1 | contig 29898 bp, 31 predicted proteins | sample MGYA00561227_ERZ1370068 | MGnify/ENA primary metagenome ERZ1370068 (study PRJEB38410, sample SAMEA6850437) | metagenome | study: Metagenomic assessment of the ecological functions of the soil: analysis of the soil microbiota associated with the...
GGTGTACTTCGTTCAGTTACATGTTGCCTGGATGACGTAATCGCGACCCTGGCCCGCCAGGCCGTCGAGCAGGGCCTCAAGGTCGTGGTGGTCTCGGGCGACAAGGATCTCCTGCAGCTCGTCAGCGACGACGTGCTCGTCATCAGCCCCGGCCGCGAGGGCGCGCGGTCGATGCTCTACGACCGCAAGACGGTCGAGGAGAAGTGGGCGTGCCTCCGGAGCGCGTGGTGGACGTCCTCGCCCTCGTCGGCGACAGCGTGGACAACGTCCCCGGCGTGCCCGGCATCGGCGAGAAGGGCGCGCGCGACCTCGTGAAGCGAGTTCGGTTCGCTCGAGGACGTGCTCGCCAACGCGGACAAGATCAAGCGCAACGCGTATCGCGAGGGGCTGCTCAGCACCAAAGATGCCGCGATCCTCTCCAAGTCGCTGGTGACCCTGCGCGCGGACGTGCCCGTGACGCTCGACCTCGAGGCTCTTGAAGCGGCGGCCGCCCAACCGCGTCGCCGCGAACGCGCTCTTCACGGAGCTGGAGTTCGTGGCCCTGGCCAAGGAGTACGCGCCGGAGGCGGCGGCCGAGCCGCACCGAATACGCCGATCCTCACCGAGCCCGACGCCGTGAGCACCGCGGTCGAAGAGGCGCGCACGGCGAGGAAGGTCGCGGTCTGCTTCGTGCGCTGACGCGCGCGAGCCCGATGCGCGCGCAGCCCTCGGCGTCGCCCTGGCCTCGAAGCGCGGGCAGCGCCGGTCTACGTCCCGCTCCACCATTCGCCGCTCGAGATGTGGCCGGATGGCGCCCGCGCGACGGAGCTCATGGAGCTGATGCGGCCCGCTGCTCGAGGATCCTGCTGCGTCCTGCAAGCTCCGCGCGCGCGGCAAGCACGATCGCATCATGCTCTGGCGAGCAGGGCCTCGGCTGCGAGAGCCTGGGCTTCGACGCGCTGATCGCTGCGTACCTCCTGAACCCGGCGCGGCGCAGCTGCGCGCTCGGAAGACCTGGCCGTCGAGTTCCTGGGCGAGCGGCCGCGGCCGTCGAGCCCGCTGGATCGAGAGGCGCGCGGAAGTCAGCCTCTGCCGCGGCCGCCGCCGCCGCCACCCAGGACGCGGACATCGCGCTGCGCCTGGAAGAGCCGCTGACGAAGCGCCTCGACGAAGAGGGGCTGGCCGGCATCTACGCGCAGATGGAGCTGCCGCTGGTGGAAGTCCTGGCCGACATGGAGCGCGCGGGGGTGAAGGTCAACGGCCCGCTCCTGGCCGAGATGAGCCGGGACATGGAGCAGCAGATCGCCGACCTCACCGCGCGACATCCACGCGCTGGCGGGCGGCCGATTCAACATCAACTCGCCCATCCAGCTCCGCGACGTCCTGTTCGACAAGCTTGGGCATGCAAGTCGGCGAAGAAGACGGCCAAGACGCGCGCCTCCTCCACCGCGGAGGAAGTCCTCGAAGAGCTGGCCCGGCACCACGAGCTGCCGCGGAAGATCCTCGAGTACCGCGCGGTGCAGAAGCTCAAGTCCACCTACGTCGACGCGCTGCCCCAGCTCGTGAACCCGCGAGACGGGACGCATCCACGCGTCGCTTCAACCAGACGGTGGCGGCCACCGGGCGCCTCTGCGTCGCCGACCCGAACCTGCAGAACATCCCGATCCGCACCGCGGAGGGCCGGCGCATCCGCGAGGCCTTCGTGGCCGAGCCGGGCCACCTGCTGCTCAGCGCGGACTACAGCCAGATCGAGCTGCGCGTCCTGGCGCACCTGCTCGAAGGACCCGACGCTCATCGACACCTTCCGGCGCGGCGAGGACGTGCACGACCGCACCGGCGCGCGAGATCTTCGGCCCGCTCTCCGCGCTGTCGCCCGGACGAGCAGCGGCGCGTGTCGAAGATGGTCAACTACGCGCTGCTCTACGGGAAGACGGCGTTCACGCTGGCCAAGGACATCGGGGTCAGCGCAGAAAGAGGCCGGACCAGTTCATCGAGGCCTACTTCGCGCGCTACCCGGCGGTGCGCGCGTTCATCGACGAGACGATCGCGCAGCGCGCGCGAGACGGGCATGGTGCGCACGCTGCTGGGCCGGCTGCGGCGCCTGCCCGACCTGAACGCCAAGAACTTCCAGGTGCGCATGGAGGCGGAGCGCCAGGCCATGAACACGCCCGTGCAGGGCTCGGCCGCCGACCTCATCAAGAAGGCGATGATCGACCTGCACCGCGAGCTGCGCGCGCCGCGAGATGAGGCTCGCGCCTGATCCTGCAGATCCACGACGAGCTGCTGCTCGAGGTGCCGGAGGAGCGAGGCGAGAAGGCGCGCGCGCTGGTGAAGGAGATCATGGAAGGCGCGCTGCAGCTGGACGTGCCCCTGGTCGCGGACGCCGCGCCTGGGCTCGAGCTGGGCCGAGGTCCACTAGGTCCGGCGGTCCCCGCTCAGTTGCAGGTGGCGTTGAGCGCGGCGAAGGCGCCGTTGTGGAGAAGATGACGTGTAGGTGCCGATGGCGTTGATCGGCCGACGAGCTGGCTGCCGCCGACGTTCACGGTCAAGCCACCGCGTTCTGGATGCTCCCGTCGTGCCGCTGATCGTCCGAGCGGTCGATCTTCACCGCGCCCGGGGAGGTGTGTCCAGAATACCGTAGCGGACGTGCCGCCGCGCGGCGGCAACGGCACGGACGCCGGACAGGGTGACCAGGCTCGTGCCCTGGTTCCAGATCGCGTACGCCGTGTTCCCGGCCGGCGCGGACGCCGTGGCACAATGGTGCCGACGGCAGTGAGGGTGGAGCCACTCTGGCTGAACAATCCCACCGAGATATTCGCCGCGTTCGCGCCGGAGCTCGTGACCTGGCTCAGCGTCGGTAGGGTGCTGCCGCCGCTCACACTCCGGTCGCCTGGTTGCCTCAATGCCGAGGGCCACGACCTGGTCCAGCGTCGGCGCCGCTCCCGCGCCCAGGATGTGGATGCCGACGGCGTTGCCGACGGCGGCGGAGGGAGCTACCGGAGGCGGTCACGTGGGCCAGGGTCGAGGAGGATGCGTTCCGCAGACCCCCGTCGATTGGAGCCGCCACCGGCGAAGGCGAGGAGCCTCCACCTCGGTCGAGCGGGGAGAGGCGGCATTGGCAGTAGCCGCGGTTGATGCTGCTGCCCCCGACGCCACCAGGCGAGCCCGCGTGAGGCTGAGTCCGACGGCCGTCGACTCGTTGTGCATTCCTCCGCGGTGGATCCGCCGGAGGCTTCGGCGTAGACGTCCATCATCGTGGGATGGGCTCCGGGGTCGTTATCAGCGGCCGTAATTGCCGATCGTGGCGCCGTCGCCCCGGCAGGTCACGAACCGCATGTAGGCGCCGACACCCCGAACGTCAGGATCCCACGGTTGGTGGGGGAAGGCCCGACGGCGATGGCCACCACGTTCTCCAGGACGGGCGACATGTCGGAGTTCACCATCCCGCGGCTCTCCGCGGTTCCGCCGCTGGCGATCCCGACGACGTTCGGAGGTCAGGGGCGACCGAGCTCGGGAGCGGCGCGCAGCAGTTCCAGAACGCCGTGGCGAGGCGCCGCCGTGGCGGTGCTCTGGACGTTCGTCATGGTCGACGACGCGTTCACGTTGAGGACGCCGCACGTGCTGCCGCGGCAGCTGCCGTGACCGCCACGGTGAGGTCGGTGACGACGGCCGTCAGAGGCCGTCCGCGAAGAATCCCTGGTCTCGGTGGTGCCGCCGGAGGCGAGCACGGTGACGTTGCGGATCCGCGGGGAGCCGGCCCCGACATAGAGAGCCCTCGCAAAAGAGGGTTCCCGCCCGTGTTCTCGACGGTGAGGAAGCGCAGCTCGCTGTTGTTCACGGCCTGGACGGTGCCCTACGGTATCGAGCCGTCGCCAGGGGCCGGTGATCTTCGTGACCGTCTCGCCGGAGCCCTCGATCGTCGACGAACGGCCGCATGACCGAGGCTCCCGGGCGCGCCGACGTTGTAGACGCCGGGCTCGATCTTGAGCAGCCACGGGTTTGCCGCGGAGGGCGACGACGATCCCGGCCAGGGCGGCCAGGGAGGGCGGCGCCGTTGGCGGCGGCTGATCCCACCGGGCGGACCAGGACGGTGCGACGGTACAGGGCCTGGGATTCAGGTTGGTGAGGCCGGACCCGTCTCCACGAACACGTTGCTCGGGCTCAGTGAGCAGAGCGCGCTCGTGAGCCTCCCCGAGCTGGCCGCTGGGCTGGACGCCCGACGTGAGGTTGCTCGCGTTGAGGTTGGTCAGGTTGGCGGGGTCGGTGAAGCTGCTGAAGAGCGCGTATGGCGTCGGGCTCAACACCTGCCGGCGGTCGAGCGGCGTGAAGGGTCGGCGGAGCCGCGGTCTTGACCGCGATCGCGAGCCAGCGCACCTTCCCCGCGAACGGCGTCGAGCCGAAGTCAGGGGGCAGTGAAGAGACGCCGGCGTGACCATCACCCCTGGGACCGTGATCGGGCCGGCCACGAGGTTGCGCCGGCCAGGGGGTCGTCATAGAGCCGGAACTCGAAGTCGTAGGTTCCGTTGGCCACCGTCCCCAGCTCGTGAGGCGGCCTGGTAGGTGAAGGCCGTTCCCACCGGTGGCTCTGCCCCGCGGGGCCGGCGGCCAGCGGGATCAGGAGAGCCAAGCGAGCCGGCCCAGTGCTTTCGCGTCATTGAGCGACCTCATTTCAGGAGCGTAACGCCCCGGCTTCACGAGATAGGGATTGAGTGTGGAGGGTACGCTTGGACCGGCTCGCGATCAAGGCGGCGCAGGGGCCGCGGAGCCGCGGTTGAGACGTGTGCTACAGTGGGCTCTGGAGGTCGATGTTCGCGTGCCGCTCTACGAATACCAGTGCCCCAAGTGCGGTCGGTTCGAGCTGATCCGTAAGTTCTCGGACGAGAGACTGTCACGAAGTGTCCCACCTTGCGGATCCGACGTCCAGAAGCTCCTCTCCGCTCCGCCATCCAGTTCAAGGGCACGGGCTGGTACATCACCGACTACGCGCGCAAGGGATGGGAAGAGCGGCACCGGGCGAGTCGTCGAAAGGGCCGAGCGGGAAATCGGACGGTGCGAAGTCCGAGGCGGCAAGTCGGAAGGCGGCAAATCCGACGGCGGGAAGTCCGAGAGCGGGAAGTCCGAAGGCGCGAAGGACTCCGGCTCGTCCACTCCGGCGACAAGGCGGCCCGCTTCGTCCACGACCACGGCGACGAAGGACAGCGGGCAAGAGCTCGTAACGGATCCGGAGCTCAGCGCCTAGAGCTTCAGCCCTTTCAAATACTCCCGGAACGGCCCGCCGAGGTCTCGTCGCGCTTGAGCGCGAACTCCACCGTGGCCTTCAGGAATCCCAGCTTGTTGCCGGCGTCGTGGCGGACGCCCTCGAACCGGTAGCCGTACAGCGGACGCTGCTCCTTGCAGCGCGCGCAGGCCGTTGGTGAGCTGGATCTCGTCCGCCGCTGTCGCGCGGCGTCGTGGCTCGAGGGCCTCGAAGATGTCGGGCGTCAGGATGTAGCGGCCGATGATGGCGAGGTCGCTCGGGGCGTCCTCGGCGCTTCGGCTTCTCCACCAGGTCGCTGCATCCGGTACACGCGGCCGTCGTCGCCTTCCGGCGACGCCGTCGATCACGCCGTAGGCGGAGATCTCGTCGCTCGGCACCTGGTGCACCGCGATCACCGGGCCCGCCGTGCTTCTCGAAGACCTCGCACCATCTGCTTCATGCACGGCACCTCGCTGTCGATGATGTCGTCGCCGAGCATGACCGCGAAGGGCTCGTCGCCCACGAGGTCGCGCGCCATCAGCACCGCGTGGCCGAGACCCGAGCGGCCTCGCCCTGGCGCACGTAGGAGACGTTGATCATGTTGGAGATCGCGCGCACCTGCTCGAGGAGGTCGGTCTTGCCGCGCTCCTCGAGCAGCCGCTCCAGCTCGTAGGAGACGTCGAAGTGGTCCTCGATCGCGTTCTTGCCGCGGCCGGTCACGATGATGATGTTGGTGAGGCCCGAGGCGACCGCCTCCTCGATCACGTACTGGATGATCGGCTTGTCGACGAGCGGCAGCATCTCCTTGGGCTGCGCCTTGGTGGCGGGCAGGAAGCGCGTGCCCAGGCCGGCGGCGGGGAAGACGGCCTTGCGGATCGTCTGCGCCACGCGGACGCTGACGATGCCATCACGGGTCCTGTATACCTCAGCAGATCCGGCGCTACTGGCATGCTCGACCTCAGAGTTCGTGCGTCGAGAGCAACCGCGACCTGCCGACTCGAGGCCAGATGCTCGGCCAGAGCCGCGGCCAGGTACGCTCGATCTCTCGGCAGCGGCGATCCCTGGGCGCTCGACACCGAGCGGCGCGACGCTCCTTCAGAGGTCGAGGCAGCTCCGCCACCGCCAGCGGACGTGCGGCGAGGAGATCGCCGCGGCCGGGCCAGCGCGCGAGAGACGCCGCGGCGCTGAAGGCGGAGATGAAGGGCGTCTCCGACGAGATCAAGGGCCTGGAGACGCGCCTCGGCGGACGTCGAGGAGGCGATTCGCAGGCGCATTCTCCTCGTGATGCCCAACGTGCCCGACGCGTCGCGTGCCGCGTGGGCGCGGACGCCGAGCGCCAACGTGGAGGTGCGCCGGGTGGGCGAGCCGCCGCGCTTCGACTTCGCGCCGCGAGCCGCATTGGGACCTGGGCCCGAGCTCGGGCATCCTGGACTTCGAGCGCGCGGCCAAGATCTCGGGCGCGCGCTTCGCCGTGCTGACTGGGGCGCGGGCGCCGGCTGGAGCGGGCGCTCGTCGCAGTTCATGCTCGACCTGCACACGCGCGAGCGCGGGCTACCGCGAGGTCGATCCCGCCGTACCTCGTCACCGCCGGAGACCCTGCTCGGGACCGGCCAGCTCCCGAAGTTCGAGGGCGACCTCTTCAAGACGCGCGCGCGGCGACCGCGACCTCTACCTGATCCCGACGGCCGAGGTGCCGCTCACCGACGCTCCACGCGCGACGAGATCCTCGAGGCCGACCGGCTGCCGCTGCAACTACGTCGCCTTCACGCCCTGCTTCCGCTCCGGAAGCGGGCTCCTACGGCAAGGACGTGCGCGGCCTGATCCGCCAGCACCAGTTCCACAAGGTCGAGCTGGTGAAGCTCACGCCGCCGGAGACCTCGATGGACGAGCTCGAGTCGATGATCGCGGACGCCGAGGAGGTCCTGAAGCGGCTCGGGCTCGCCTATCGCGTGATCGTGCTGTGCACGGGCGACATGGGCTTCAACGTCGGCCAAGACCTACGACATCGAGGTGTGGCTGCCCGGGCAGGACGCGCTACCGCGAGATCTCCGTCCTGCTCGAACTGCACCGACTTCCAGGCCCGCCGCGTCGAGCATCCGCTACCGGCCCGAGCCGAAGGCCAAGCCGCGCTTCGTGCACACGCTGAACGGCAGCGGGCTCGCGCGTGGGCCGCACGCTCGATCGCCGTGCTCGAGAACTACCAGCAGGCCGACGGCTCGCGTCGTCGTTCCCGAGGCGCTGCGTCCGTACATGGGCGGCCCCTCAGGCGCATCACCAAGCGCTTTGGTGATGTTCGCCTCGTGAAGAGGCAGGCGAGACCTTCGGCATAACGCGTCGTGGAGCCAGGCGATCGGCGCCGCGGCCGGCTGACGGAGGTCGTACAATCGATATCATCCGAACACGCCCGATCGCCGTGGCGCCTCGGTCAGCGGTCGCTTCACACTCTAGGTGTCGGCGCGGTCCGGCGCAGCCCGCTAGGGCCGGTCCATGAACTCGCGGTAGAGGCGCGTGTGCCGCGTCTCCAGCGACTGCGCCGCGCCGTCGACGAGCACGTGCGTGACTTCGCGTGCGCGTGTCCATGATGTCGCCCGGTGGCCACGAACACGTCCGCGTCCTTGCCGACGGCGAGCGACCCCATCGCGGTCCGCGACCCCGAAGATCTCCGCGGGCGAGAGCGTGATCGCGCGCAGCGCGACGTCGGCGGGCAGGCCGTAGGCGCGCGCCATGGCCGCCTCGTAGGGCAGGTTGCGCGACTGTGGCGGCGTCGTCGCGACACGATCGCGAAGCGGACGCCGGCGCGCGCGGAGCGCGGCCGGGTTCGTGTAGGACGGCGTCGTAGCGATCGGACTCGCGCCGGGGCAGGCGGTCGACGTTGACGAGGACGGCCACGTCCTTCTGCTTCAGCAGGTCGGCGCACGCGCCAGGCCTCGAGGCCGCCCGGCGACGATCAGCTTCAGGCCGTGCTCGCGCCGCGAAGCTGCACGGCGCCGCGGATGTCGTCCTCCGCGTCCACGCGCATGACCACCGGCACCTCGCCCGCGCGCCACCGGCGCCCAGCGCCTCCATCGGGCAGGTCCGGCGTCGGCAGGCGCTTGCCGCGCCTTCGCCGCCGCGCGCTGCCCCGTAGGCCTTGCGCGTCCTCGAGCAGGTTGCCCAGCCGCCGCAGCTCCTTCTCCTGGTTCTGCCGCGCGGTCCTTCTGGCGCTCCTCGAACGTCTTCAGCTCCGGATCCTCGAAGAGGCGGGCCAGAGCTGAAGGCCGGGCGCCCGGTCGGATAGACCATGTGCATCGCCACCGGCGTGCTTCACCGTGAGCGCGTCCGGGGTCGAGCCCGCCGAGGCGCAGCAGCGCGCTCTGGCCCGAGACCAGGCCGCCTTGCGGGCGCGGTGAGCACGACCGTCGATGCCGTTCGCGCGCGCGACCGGGATCAGCTCGCTGTGCGGGCTGCACGGCCAGCCAGGCCTCGCGCGTGCGGGTTGACGTCGCCCGTCTCGGTCGTGTCCACCGAGCCCGGCACGCTGCTGATCTCGGTCAGGCCGAGGGTGGTCAGCCCGTCGACGAGGCCGGGATAGACGGTCTGGCCGGTGGCGTCGATGACGCTCGCGACTCCGGGGATCGCCGCCGATGTCCCGCCGACCGCCACGATCTTGCCGCCGGACAGGACGATGGTGCCCTTTTCGATCACGGGACCGGAGACGGTGACGATGCGCGCCCCGCGGATCGCGACGCGACGTCGGCGTCCGCGGCAGGGCCGCCACCGCCACCAGGGGCAGGAGGCTGAGCATGGAGAAGCGCGCCTTCACCGCGCGACCTCCGCTTCGCCGCCGTGATCGTGGCGCGCTTGCCGTCGTCGTGAGCGCGATCGAAGTAGACGATCCCGTCGACCAGCGTCATCTCGACGCGCGTGGCGGGATCGAAGGGATGCGCGCTGAAGATCGCGATGTCGGCGTCCTTGCCCACCTCGATCGAGCCGACCCGCTTGTCCACGCCGAGCTGCCAGGCCGGGTTCAGGGTCACCATCTTCGAGCGCCTCCGTCTCCGCTCACGCCGCCGTACTTCACGGCCTTGGCCGCCTCCCAGTACAGGCGGCGCGCCGCTCGTCGGAGTCGGAGTTCAGCGACACGTTCACGCCGTGCGCGGCCATGATGGCGGCGTTGTAGGGGATGCGCGTCGTAGGCCTCCATCTTGTAGGCCCAGCAGTCCGACGAAGGTCGAGGCGCCCGCGCCGTGCTGCGCGATCTCGCTCGCGACCTTGTAGCCCTCGAGGACGTGCTGGAACGTGCGGATCTTGAAGCCGAACTCGTCCGGCGATGCGGATGAGCATCAGGATCTCGTCCGCGCGGTAGCAGTGGGCGTGCACGTAGACCTTGCCGTCCAGGATGTCCGCGCAGCTCGTCCAGCTGCAGATCTCTGCGCGGAGCCAGCGGCTGCTCGCCCTTGGCCCCGGCCGCCTTGACCTTGCGTGTCGTACTCGTCCCACTCGCGCTTGTACGTCCGGGCGCGGCTGGAAGGCCTCGCGCAGCACGACCTCGACGCCCATGCGCGTGGCCGGATAACGCGTGGTGCCGGGCGCGCGGAAGTTCGAGCGCTTCGGGTTCTCGCCCAGCGCGAACTTGACCCCGCGCGGCGCGCCCTCGAAGACGAGCTCGCTCGGCCCCTTGCCCCAGCGCATCTTGATGACGGCGTTCTGGCCGCCGATGGGGTTGCACGAGCCGTGCAGCACGTTGAGCGGCGGTGACGCCGCCCGCGAGCTGCCCGGTAGATGTTGATGTCGTGCTGGTCGAGCGACGTCCGCGATGCGCACCTCCGCCGTCACCGACGTTCGTGCACTCGTTGACGCCGCCTTCGACCGCGGTGTGCGAGTGGGCGTCGATGAGGCCGGGCATGACGTAGCGGCCGGTGGCGTCGATGACGCGCGCGCCCGCGGGGACGGCGACGTCCGTGCCCACCGCGGCGATGCTGGCCGTCGCGGATGAGCACGGTGCCGTTCTCGATCGTCCCCTGCGGGCCGACGGTGAGGATGGTGCCGCCGCGGATGGCGATCGTCTCCGAAGCGAGGGCGAGCAGGGGCGAGCAAGCGGCGTTCATCGCAGATCCTCCGCGGCGGGAGACGGGCTGGGGCCGGCGACGGGGCGCCCGGCGACGGCTCGGTTTCGGCTTCTCGTCCGGCTCGTAGAGCACGCCGTCCACGAAGACCATCTTCGCCTTCGCGTCCTTGGCCAGCGGCTCGCCCGACCAGACCACGACGTTCGCGATCTTGCCTGCCTCCAGGCTGCCCAGCCGGTCGGCGACGCCCAGGACCTCCGCGGCGGCCAGCGTGATCGCGCGCAGGGCCGCCTCCGCGGGCAGGCCGCGCTCGATCGCCTTGCGCACGCCGGCCAGGAAGTCGGGCGCGTAGGCGGAGACGAGCGCGAACGACATGCCGGCCTTGTGAAGCTCGGACGGATTGCGCTCGGCCTCCTCGATGTCGCGGCGCTCCTTCTCGTCGTCGGGCGCCGCCGAACGTGCGGCGCGCGCGGCGGGTCGAAGTTCACGCTCACGAGCAGCGGCAGCTTGCGCGTCTTGATGAGCTCGGCCACGCGGGCGGCCTGGGGCGCGTCGGCCACCGCCACGCGCGATCTTGAACTCGTCGGCCAGGGCCAAGCGCCCGGCGCACGTCGTTCTCGCGCGATCGCGGTGACGATCGAGCAGCTCCCGGCCCGGCGAGCACGTCCTGCCAGGCCTGCGAGGGCTGGGTCGTAGCGCGGCCGCTTCGTGCCCGGCGGGGCCGCCTCGTACGCCGCCCACTCGTCGCGATAGCGCGCTGGCGTCGTAGAGGGCCTGGCGCGCATAGGCGACGGTGCCCATGAGCGAGCCCGGATACGTGCGCGACAGCGTCGCCATGTGGAGGTGCAGGGCCGCGGGCTGCTCGCAGCACCATGCCCTCCAGCCTTCGTCGCCGCCGAGGTTGAGGAGGACGCTCTGGCCGGGCAGCACGCCCTCGCGGGGATGACGAGGGCGGTGGTGATCCCGCTGTCGCGCGCCTTCAGCGCGTCCGCGAGGCGCACGCGGTCGAGAGCCAGCGCCTGCGGCGCGAGGATTCGCGGCCGGAGAAGGCGGCGGCCCGCCGCTCCTCCCGGCCGCGGGGCGGGAAGCCCGATCCCGCCGAAGCCGTCCACGAGGCCGGGCGTGACCGTCGAGTCCCTTGACCGTCGATGACGCGCGTCCGATCGGGGCCACGACGCTGGCGCCGACGGCTTCGATCACGCCGTCGCGGATGACGACCGTGCCGTCTCGAGGGGGCCCCGGACACGGGGAGCACACGGCCGCCGACGAGGGCGTAGACCTCGCCGCGCGCGCGCGTATCCGCGGGGAGAGACCAAGGCCGCGAGCACCAGGAGGGCGAGATCGGACGCGCGCGCATGCGGTCTCCTTTACGGGCGAAGAGTCAACTCGGGATGAGGGTCAAGGGCGGGACAGGCCGCGGCGAGCGCGAAGACGCAGGCCGCGGCGGCCGCGAGGCGTAGGCCTCCATCAGCCGGTCGTCGGTGCGACTCGCCGTCGGGATCGGCGAGCACGAGCGTGCCGACGTGGACGTCCGGAGTGGCCACAGGGACGAGGAAGAGCGGCTGGGCTGTCGAACCCCACGGAGGGGAGGCGTTGGATGACTCGACCACGTCGAGGCGCCGCGCCTCTCGCGTGACGGGAGGCTGGGATCCACGGGCCGGTCGGATCCGGTGGAGCTGGCGCTGCGCGCGGCGATCCTCGGGCCGCCGTCGTCCGCGAGCATCAGGACGCCGCCCGGCGTAGGACCCGATGCGTAGGGCCCCGTCCAGGATCGATGCGGGCGAGCTCCGCGGGCGTGCGCCCGGCGAAGACGGCCGTCGACGTTCACGACCCGGCTCCATCAGCGACGCGTAGCGCCGCACCTTGCTCCAGCGAGCTGGGCCTTGCGGATGGCGGCGGCGGAGGAGAAGGCCACGGCCTTGGCCCGGTGCAGCTCCTCCTCGTCGAAGCGGCTCTGACGCGGTGGCGGTCGAGGCAGAGCACGCCGATGACCTCGACCTTCGACCAGGAGCGGGATCCCCGCCCAGGAGCGGATGCAGCTCGGCCCCTTCCTCTCCTCGTGAACCGCTCGGCGATGGTGACGTCGGAGGGCCAGGGGCGCGCGGGCGTGGCGCAGCGCCTCGTGGAGGGGGGACTGGAAGGTGCGCCCTCGGATGCTCGCCGCGATCGGGGAACCCGCGGGACGGCGAGGATGCGGAACGACCCGTCGGCTGTCGAGCAGGCCGAGGGAGCAGGAGTCGAAGGCCACGATGCGGGCGAGCTGCTTCGAGGACTTCGTCGATCGTGTCGTCGAGGCTGGGCTGGCGGTTGATCGCCTCCAGGATCGTCGCGCAGCGTCTCCGCCATCCGCCCGGCGCTCGCGCTCCGTCTCCACCGTGGCGTGGGGGCTGGTCACGCGGCGCCGCTCGCGGCCGATCTCCTCGCGGACCGCGTCCAGCGCTTCCGCGCGGTCGGCGTCCGAAAGGTGGGCCAGCCGCTTCGACCTCGCGGAGGAGCCGGTCCGTGTTCATGGGCGGGTGCGCTCAGAGTCGCCAACAGAGGGGCCGCGGACATAGAATCGGGCCGTGGAAGAACCCGCCCGCGAGCACATCCTCTTCGTCTGCACGGCCAACGTGGACCGGAGCCGGACGGCGGAGGACCTCTACCGGGACGATCCCCGGTTCGAGGTGAAGCTCGGCGGGTACTGGCGCCTTTCGCGGCAAGAACCCGCTCACCCGCGAGCTCGATGCAATGGGCGGACCGTGTCTTCGTGATGTGCGAAAGCGGGAGGACCGCCACCAGACGCTGCATCAAGCTGCGCTTCCTGATGCGAGCACGCCCGTGGTGGACCTGGACGTGGAGGACCGCTGGACGCGCGGGCATCCCGAGCTGGTGCGCCGGTGCTGCGCAGCTTGAGGCCGCACCTGGGTGCGCCGCGGGCGAAGGGGGACAGCCGGAACTGAGTGGCGGAGAGGACAGGATTCGAACCTGCGGTACCTTTCGGTACTCCGGTTTTCAAGACCGGATGCCATCAACCGCTCGGCCACCTCTCCGCCCGCCATCTTTACGCGGTCAAAAGGTGGTGGCCTAGGCCTCTAACCCGACCCGCGGAGAGGTGCCGGAGTGGCCGAACGGGCCAGGTTGCTAACCTGTTGTAGGGGTAAACCTCTACCGGGGTTCGAATCCCCCTCTCCGCCAAGCTCGCAAGCGCCGATACGTCCGCATCGCTTCGTTACTCGTCGCTTGCGTACGACGAGTACGCGGCGCTCCTCGCGCCTCGCGCTGCGGGCGCCTCGGCGCTGCCCCACCGAGCAGGCCTGAAGACTGCAGCATCACTTCTCTGAACAGCAGGCTGTGGTCTGCCCGTGGTGGGGCGTTGCTCCTCGCTTGCGTACGAACGAGTACGCGGCGCTCCTGTTTCGCTACCGGAGCCAGCCGGGAGGGCGCCGGCCTGGCGCGCTTCTTCATCCAGGCTGTCGAGCGCGCGGCGCGTCCTTTCCAGAGCCGCACGCGCCTGTTCGAGCTCGGCCTGATCTTCCATGCTTCCTGCTGCCGCAGCGCGTCGATCGTCGCACGTGACGGTCTTGTTGGCGGAAGCCGGGTCGATCCTACCCCTGGTCTGGACGCCCGACTGGCACGGAGCGGTGATCGGTCCGGGATGGATCGGACCGAACCGGGCGGCGCGCTGTTCGAGGTCGGTGACGCGACGCTGTGCGGGCCTCCACGGGCCGCACGAGCAGCGTTCGCTCGGCGCGCGCCAGTAGGCTTCCTCGATCGTCGCGGCTACCGCCGCCGCCGCCGCCTCCGGTGCCTCGCGTCGTGCCGCGTGGCGCGGCCTGGGGTCGCGTCGGCGACTGACGCACGGCGCTCACCGGAGCCGCGCGGCGGCGCCATGGGGTAGGCCCCGGGCACCAGGCCCTGCGTCGGTGGTGTGCAAGCTCGCGGCTTCGGCATCGAGACGCCTCGTCATCACGGCGCCTTCGAACTGGGCCTGAAGGCGCGCACGCATCGGAGGCGGCAGCCGGGAGGCGCCTTCGTTCAGCAAAGCCACTGCCTCGGCGACGTCTCGACTGGGCCGTGCCTCGATGCGAATCTGCCCGAGCAGGCCTCCAGACGTGAGCCCTGGTCGTTCGTGACAAGATCGCGTAGACCTGCCGGAGCGAATCGCCGACTTCGAGTGCGCGGGCCGGAGGCAGCACCGAGAAGCCATTGAGGGCGCTGAGGAGGCCCGCCTCCTCCAGATCACCCCACAGCCTGCCCGCGCCGCACCTGATCCCCGACCAGCGCCTCGGCACCTGATCGGGTGAGGAACGCGCTGTGCGCGATGGCGGCGGACACGACGAGCTCCCTGGCTTTCTGGGATCGGGCGGCGGAGTGTCCGGTGGCATTGGAGACGGCTGAGCGGCGGGCGCGGATGCAGCCGGCTCCGGTCGCGGAAGCGCACGACACGCCACCGCGGCCACGCTGGCGAGCCCGATGACGGCGAGGGCCAAGGCTCCGGCCTTCGAGGCGCTCGCTCGTCATTCCAGGAGTCTCCTCGTTCGCAAGACGGTCAGGAACCTGGTCGTCCACTCTCGCCGACGGGAACGAAGTATACGTGCGCGGTGGATCCGCACGCGTCAGACCAGGATCACCTCGATCGATCGGCGCCTTGAGCGCGGTGACCATTGCCGGGGCGAGGCCGTCGTCCGTGATGATCTTGTGCACGGCGTCGAGGGGGCGATCAACGACAGGTTGCGGCGGGCGAACTTAGCTCGAGTCGGCCACCACGATCACTTCGCGCGCGACGCGGATCATCATGGCGTTGAGCTGGGCTTCCAGCACGTCGGGGTGCGTGAGCCTCGGATCTCGGGGTCGAGGCCGTCCACGCCCAGGAAGAGGCGGTCGGCGTTGAGCCCCTTCAGGGTGTGCTCGGCGTGCGGTCCCACCAGGGAGTAGGACATCTGGCGCAGGATGCCGCCGATCATGATCACGCGCAGGTGGGGCAGGTTGGCCAGCTCCATCGCGATGTTCAGCGCGTTCGTGATCACGGTCAGCGCCTTGAGCTTCAGGAACTTGATGTGCCGCGCGACCTCGGCCGTCGTGGTGCCCGAGTCCAGCATCACGATCTCGTTGTCGCGGATCATCTGGGCGGCGGCGTGGCCGATGCGGACCTTCTCGCCGTGATGCAGCGTCTCCTTGACGTTGATGGGCACGTCCTGCAGCGCGCCCGCGCGCTTGAGCGCGCCCCCGTGCGAGCGGATCACCGCGCCGGATTGCGAGAGCGCGTCGAGGTCGCCGCGCACGGTGACGGCGGAGACGCCGAAGCGCGTTGACCAGCTCCTCCACCGTGACACGCGCCTGCTTCTCGACGAGGTCGAGGATCTTGCGGCGGCGCTCCTCCACCAGCAGGCGCGCTGGCCTGATGTCGGCATGTGCGCGGATCATAACATCGCGCTGTTGTTTCCGTCGTCCTTGCTTTCGTTTGGCTGTGATATGGTCGGCGCGCACGGACTCCTCCATGTTTGCTCTCGCGATCTCTGGCCGCGCTGCTCGCGGGGGCTCCGCGACGTACGCCTCCTGGTCCTGCCCGAGGAAGACGCGCCTGTACGCGCAGCTCGAGCGACCCCGCCGATCGCGCGGAGTTCGAGCGCATCTTCTGGGCGCGCCGCGACCCGATCCCACGACGCCGGCCAACGAGCTGCAGTCCGCGGTCGCGCGCGCGCGCACGAACGCGGACGCGCTGTTCACGAGGCCCGGCCTGAAGGGCGCGGACACCGACTGCGGGCAGCTCTTCGTCCTGCTCGGGGAGCCGCCGGAGGTGGTGGGGCGCGAGGCCAAGGTCCACTCTGACGCGGCCGAGGCCCCTGCGCGGCGCCCGGCGGCCCGAGATCTGATCTATCGCAGCCGTCCGGGTGATGCGGTGACGTTCACGGGCGGCGAGCTGCGCGTGTCCTGACGAGGAGTGCCGTTCTCGCGGAGGGGGCGCGCGTGCGCGAGGACCTGTTGCGCGTGGCCCGATCGAGGGTCGTCATCCCGGGCCTCGCCTACGCGAAGACGCCGGACGGACATCTCGTGCGTCTGGAGGACGCGCGCGGCTCCTCGCCGCCGCTCCCGCGCCCGCGGGGGCGGTCCCGACCTCGCGCCGACTTCCCGCTCACGATCGAGCCGAAGCTGCTGCTGCGCACCGCGAGCGGCGAAGCCTACGCGGCCGGCCTCGTCCGCGCCGAGCTGGGCCTGGGCACGCGCAACGGCGCCCGCCGCCGCCCGTGGCGGCCACCGTGATCGTGCAGCCGGAAGACGCCTCCGGACGGCCGGCGGGCCGCTTTCGAGCGCGCCGTGCGGGGCACGGTCGGCGACGACGGCGCGTTGATCGCCTCCCTACGGCGTGCCGCTCGCCGGACGTTACGTCCTGCGCGTCACGCTGCAGGCGGGCGAGAAGGCGTCACTGGCGACGACGAAGGTCGAGGTGCCCGATTTCGATGCGCCCGGCCTGAAGCTGGGCGCCCTCCTCGTCCATCCCGAGAGCGGCGAGCCCGCGGCCGATGCCCAGGATCCCTTACCCGCCTTCACCGTCGGAGCCATGCGCCTGCATCCGCGCTTCGGCAACGTCTTCACGACCGGCGAGGCCCTGCACGTGGTCTGCGTCCTTTACGGCGGCCAGGCTGACCCCGCGACGGGCAAGGCGTCCCTGCGTGCGCGGGTGAGCTTCAGCACGGATGGACGGCCGGTCGCGATGGGACAGCCGGAGACGTCTCGACACCGCGTCCGCGGTGGTGTCCGTCGGCCCCGTGCCCCTGGCCGGTTACGCTCCCGGCCGCTACCTGGCGAAGGTCGAGGCGCATCGACCTCGTGTCGGGGAAAACGGAGACGCAGGAGACGGCGTTCGAGATCGCGCCCTGATCCGTGGAATGAGCGGGGCCCCTTCGTGTAGTGCGGACGGATCGAAACGGGAGGAGCGGATGCGCATGATGAGGCTGCACTGGGCCGTGCTCGCTGTCCTTCTCGTCCGCCCTCCGGAAGGGCGGCGCAGGCCCCGCAGGTGACGCCGCTGCCGCCCCCGAACGGGGATTCCATCATCCAGGAGATTTCGCTTGCTGCGGCAGGCGATCGAGCGGCACGGACGCGGATCGGCCCAGGTGGCGCTCCTCACGGCGCGTCTCGCGGTTGTGGACCAGCGCGCGGGCGGACCCAGGAGGCGGCCGACCGCCTGACGACGAGGGCTTCGCGCTCGAGCAGCAGCGCCGGCGCCTGGAGGCCGAGGTCAGGGATGTGACCCGCGCCCTCGAGCTGGCGAAGGACGAGGGTCGGCGAGCGGATCTCGACCTGAAGCTCCGATCGACGCGGGCCCGGCTCGACGAGAAGACGGCGTTGGCCGCCCGGATCGAATCCCGCCGCGGGCGGGCCCGCCAGGCCGCGTCCGAGGAGCAGGCCCGCTACCGGGACCTCGACGCGAAGCTGGCTGAGTTCGAGCGCGAGCTTGGGCGCGACCTCGACCCCCTCCGCTAGGAGGCCAGGCGGTTACCCGTTCCAGTGACGGGTAACCGGCCGCGCCGCGCCTGCTGAGCTCAGGCCAGCCAGCGGTCCAGGTTCTCGCGCACGAACGTGTCGTCGGCCAGGCGCGGATAGACGCGGCACACGCGGTCGATCTCCTCCACCTGGCCGGGGAGAGGTCCTCGTCCGGATCCAGGCACCAGCGTCCGGCGAGCAGGCCCTGGCGCCGCAGGATCTCGTGAATCCCCGCGATGCATCCGGCGAAGCTGTTGCGGACGTCGAAGAGCGCGGCGTTGGCATCGGTGAGCTGGGCCCCGACGGCGAGGAGGTCGGTCAGGCCCTCGCCGCCCGTCTGCACGCAGCGATGGGCGCGGCCGAGCAGCGCGACCGCCTCGTGCGTCCACACCGCCCACTGCGCCGAGGAGGCCGCCCACGAAGCGCACGGGACCTTTGCCGGGGCGGCCCGGGAACGGCGTCAGCAGGTCGGCGACGATCGCGTCGTCGTTCCCCGTGTAGAGCGCGACGTCGTCGGCGTCCGCTCACGGCGAAAGCGCGCGTGACGTCGAGGGTCGCGTAGCGGCTGAACGGCGCCACCTTGACCGCCACCACGGCTGGGATCTCGAGGAACGCGCGCCAGAAGGCCTGGTCGAGCACGCGGCGCCGCCGACCGCGGGCTGCAGGTAGAAGCCGAAGAGCGGGATGACCTCGCCGATCCGGCGGCAGTGGGCGATCAGCGCGTCGTTGCTCGCCTCGCGCAGCGCGGCCAGGCTGAGGAGGCCGACGTCGTAGCCGAGGCGACTCGGCGAGCTCGGCCTCCGCGACCGCCTGCGCCGTGGGGCCGCAGATGCCGGCCACCGCGATCGGCTTCGTGCCGCTGTCGCCTTCTCGCGTTCGCGCAGGACAGTCCATGGCCAGGGCGAGCACCGGCTCGAAGAGGCCGACCTTGGGATCGCGGATTGCGAACTGCGTCGTGTGCACGCCGACCGCGACCCCGCCCGCGCCCGCGTCGCAGTAGTAGCGGGTGAGGGCGGCCTGCCGTCGTTCGTCCAGCTTGCCGCTCCGCGGTGAGGGCCAGCGGATGGCGGGGATGGCGACGCCGCGGCTCGAGCACCGTCGCGGAGCGTGGTCTCAGAATCGGCCATCGGTCGCGCTCGAACTTCGTGGGCTTGCCGAGGCTGCGTCCGCCCGTCTCGACCCAGGCGGCCGTCCACTCGACGAGCCGCGTCCAGCGGGACCTCCGGCGGTCCCAGAGCCGCGATACGCAGTCGGCCGGATTGCCGAGGAGCGCGAGCGGCCCTCCTCGCCCGTGAAGCGCACGGGCCGGCCGTAACGGCGCCGAAGCGCCCGCCACCTCGCGCACGCGAGACGGGCGCGGGCCCGGTCACCACCAGCGGCCGCGCGGGCGAGGCGCAGAGGGCGAGGGAGCGCAGCGCGTACGAGTTCGCGTCGCCCTGCCAGATCGCGCTGACCGCGGCCCACCGGAGGTCCACCGGCTCTCCGGCGAAGACGTGGCGCGCGATGTCGACGAGCGTGCCGTAGCGGAGGTCCACGGCGTAGAAGAGCCGGAAGAGGAGGCAGGGCGTGCCGCCTCGCGCGAGAAGTACTCGAACACGCGCTCGCGGCCCAGGCAGGACTGCGCGTATTCGCCGACGGGGCCGGTCGCGTCCGCTTCCGTGGAGCCCGCCGAGGCGCGGGGCGACCAGCGGGTACACGTTGCCGCTGGAGAAGACGACGATGCGCGCGCCCGCGAAATGCCGGGCCACTGCATGGGCACGACCACGTGTGAGGCCCAGGTGAGGTCCGGGCGGTCGGTGGAGCCGAACTTCCGGCCGGCCAGGTAGAGGACGTTGGCCACGCGCGGCAGCCGCGCGACCTGTTCCGGATCGAGGAGGTCGCAGGCGAGCGGTCTCGATCCCGTCCTGGGCGAGGGCGGCGCGGCACCGCCGGGTCGGAGAAGCGCGATGCGGCGATGACGCGTGCCGTGGCGCCGCGCGGCCGCAGCGCGCGCCGGACGCGACGTGCGAGCGAGGCCCCATCTTTCCGCCCGCGCCGAGCACGAGCACGTCGCCCGAGAGCGTGCGCGCGAAGTCGACGTCGGCCGCCGAGGGCCGCGCGAGCAGATCCTCGAGATGCAGTTCGTCCTGAACGGTCGCGGGAGAACGTCCGGTCATGGGACCCATCGACGCGAGCTGAACAAGCGGCGTGACCCCCAGCGGGGGCCACGCCGCTTGGCGTCAGAAGGTGGCTCTTATGCCGACCCGGAATACCCTGTCCCGGCGCGAAGTCCTTCCTGGTTGGCGATGGTCCCGGCGCCCAGCACTCCGGTGGTCCGCCGTTCATCGCCCCGTCGTTCAAGAAGTCGGTCAGGTTGGACGAAGCTCGTTCCATACGAAGGCAAAGAACTGGGGATGGTTGAACGCGTTGTCGAGCAGCGCCGAGAGCTGCAGCGCGGAAGCGCTCGGCGTCGTCACGACGTCCTTGTAGAACGCGAAGTTGACGACCCAGGTGCCTGGCCCGAGCAGGCTGCCCTTTCTTCGCGTTGCCGAGCTTGCCCGGCGCCGGCAAGCGCGTAGGCGGCCTGGATTGAAGAACTGACTCACGCGACCCGCCGGTGTTGGGATCGCCGATCTGATCGCGGCCGCCAGGCATCGCCGAAGATGTTGCCCAGGCCGTCGAGCGGCTTGCCGGTGTTCCACGGGCTCGTGGTGTAGAAGCCGCTGAAGAACGGCGTCAGGTTGCTGCCGCTGCGCGCCTGGAAGAGCGTCGAGACCGTCCACCCGCCGAACAGCGTGTTGGCCCACCCGGGCATGTTCGCGCCGTGCTTGCGGCCGTGGCCCACCGGAATGTCCCAGGTCGCGTTGGCCACGATGCGGTGCTTCACGACGTTCGGATCGGGGCCGCGGTCCTTCTCGATGTCGTAGGGGTCGAACTGCACCACGCCGATGCGTGCTGTTGCCGGAGTCGGGCGCGTTGCTGTCCGAGTGGGCGCAGCGTGTAGGCGACGTTCAGCGCGAGGCCGCTCCTCCACGCGCCGCATGCAGCTCGAGCTGGCCCGCGTGGAACTGGCCGCTGCCGAGGTTCTGTACGTCAGGTCCATGAAGGTGTTGACGAGCGGGAAGCGGCAGCCGCGCGAGGTCGGCTCGGTTGTCCGGATCGAACGGCGTCGTGCTCGCCGGCAGCGTGTTCGCGAGTCGCGGTCGACGAGCAGCTTGCGCATGGTCGAGCCGATGTAGCTGACGCGCAGGCCCACGTTGCCGCGGCAGCTCGCGCTCGCAGCGTGAGGTTGTACTGGTAGATGTCGGGGCTCTGGATGTTCGGGTCGACGCCCTGGCTGCCGTAGTCGCTGCGGGTCGACGGAGGATGTGCCCCTCGAGAAGCCGTGGGCGAGCGCGCTGCCGCGGCGGGTGATCGTCGTAGCGGAACTCGTTCGTGGCCAGCAGGTCGCGGCATGCCCTGCACCGCGACGGTCGGGTGGAAGATGCCGAAGCCGCCGCGCAGCACGGTCTTGTCGCTGCCGCCCGAGCCGCCAGGCGAACCCGACGCCGCGGGCTGAAGTTGTTCTTGTCGGTGTTGATCGAGGGCGTCGCCGCAGGCCGACGCTGATCGGCGCGTCGCGATGCGGTTGAGCGCGATCAGCCGCTGGCGGCAGCAGGGCGGCGATCTGCGCGTTCGGCACGACCACGTAGTCCTGCCGCCGTTCGGGACGATGAAGTTCGCCAGAGCAGGTCGTCCTTCTCGTGCCAGACGCCGACGATCTCGTAGCGCAGGCCGAGGAACACGGTCAGCGTCGCGGTTGACCTTCCAGTCGTCCTGGACGAAGACCGCGAAGTCGTTGGAGCGTGCCGTCGAGGCGGCCGCGGGTTGGCGACCTGGTCCGGTCGACGTCGGCGGAGCGCCGAGGAGGAAGTCCGTGAACGCGTTGCCGGTGACGGCGCCGCTGAAACCGGTAGCGGCCGCCGGTAGTTGACGCCGGTGCCGAAGCCGTCGCGGCGATGTTGCGGTTCCAGAGCCCGCCCGCCTTCAGCGAGTGGCCGCCCGTGATCCAGGTGAGGTTGTCGGCTGACGGAGAACGCGTTCTGGTCGATGCGTGCGGTCGACGTTGCGGCCCGCGTCGGCGATGTTGATCGGCCGGTTGGCGCCCGCCGTCGAAGCTGGAGTGCGGGAAGCCGCGCGCGGTCGGCGGGCAGGCTCGGCGGCGTTCTCGAGCCCGAGCTGGCGCGTGACGTCGGCGTCGATGAACGTGCTCTGGCGCGTCGACGTTGTCGTAGTTGTAGCCGACGCGGAACTCGTTGACGACGGTGCTGCGAGAAGATCTTCGTCCAGCCCGCCGATGACGCGACGCGGTGTCGAGCTTGCGGTCCAGGATCGGCAGGTTCGTGAGGGCGTTGCCGCCCTCGAACGTGATCGCGTTCGGGTCGCGGTGCTGGTAGCTGCCGCGCAGGAAGATCGAGTCCTTCGCGCTCGCCTCGTGGTCGAAGCGCAGGTCGGCCCGCTGCGCGGTTCCGCGGTCTCGGGCACGAACTGCTGGTAGACGCCGTATGCCGTTCGCCAGCGTGCCGCTGGTTCGGCAGCGGGTAGAAGAAGTCCATGATCGTTCCGTGGCCTGCGGGCTCGATGCGGCTGGCGGGGATCACGTTGTCCGGGAACGGCTGGCCGGTGAGCGGATCCCTCGGCGATGATGCGTCGTCCCGCGGAAGTCGCCGTTGCGCATGGCCGCCGTGGGCACGTGCGCGCGGCCGCCGCCGAAGATCGGCCTTGTCGTTCGAGCCCTCGTAGTTCGCGTAGAAGAACGTCTTGCCGCTCTTGATCGGGCCGCCGAGGCTCGCGCCCCAGCGGTGCTGGTGGGTGTCGCGAGTTGGGATCGCCGCGCTCGACGCCCGCAGAGCTTCTGGTTGTAGGTGAGGGCGTTCAGGCCGTTCGAGTTGAAGTCGTAGAACGCCGGTGCCGCGGTAGCTGTTGCCGCCGCGCTTGGTCGTGACCACGACGCCCGCCAGGCCGCCGTACTCGGCGCTGTAGGAGTTGGAGAGCACCTGCATCTCCGAGATCGCGTCGAGGCCGGGCGCCGAGTTGCCGACGGTGCCGAAGATCGCGTTCGTCGAGGCCTGCCCGTCCTGGATGTAGCGAGACGCCGTAGGTCCGGCCGCCCAGGAACTGGATGTCGTCGGTGCCGCCGAGCGACGTTCGGGTTCAGGAGCAGGAAGGACTGGATGTCGCGGCTGTTGCGCGGCAGGTCGTGGAGCTGCTGCTCGTCGAGGCCGCGCGACGATGGCCGGGCTGTCGAGCGTGATGTTGTTGATCGCCTCGGCGGAGACGGTGACGGTCTCGTTCACGCTGCCCGAGCTCGAGCTTGACGTCCACGAGCGCGATGCCCGCCGCGCGCAGGACCACGCCCGGTCTGCTCGAACTTCTTGAAGTTCGTGCGTGACGACCTCGACCCGGTAGGTCCCGGGCCTGCAGGTTCGCCGCCTCGAAGCGGCCCTGCGCGTCGGTCTCGACGGCGCGGGGCACGCCCGTGCGCCTCGTCCACGATCAGGACTGCCGCGCTTCGGCGACGCCGCGCCCTGCGGATCGATGACGGTGCCGCGGATCGTGCCGAGGAAGGACTGGGCGCAGGGCCGGCCCGGCCATGGCCAGGCAGCGCCAGGAGCAGGACCACCGAAGACCGTGTTCGCAGCATCTCGCCTCCGCGACAAGCGTCCGATCACCGCGAGGGACAACGGGCCCGAGCGCTGGCAATCGCAAGCAAACGACAGCTCGTTGAGGCTTTCTATACCTTTCTTTGGCTGCTGTCAACCGTTTTTTTCGCCGCCGCGAGGTGTTGAGAGGGCCGCCACGCTCTCGTACGCTGCGACCGGTGCCTCCCCGATGACGGCGACTGCGCCCTCTCTGCCGCGATTCTCGCGGCGTGCCGTGGTGGTCACGGGCTGCCACCGTTCGCCGGCGCCGGCACCGGCCCCGGCCAGCCGGCCGAACGTCCTGCTCGTGACGATCGACACCCTGCGCGCGGACCATGTCGGCTGCTACGGCTATGCGGGGCGCGGTCACGCCGACGCTCGACGGCGCTCGCGCGCCCGGGGCGTCCGCTTCGCCACCGCGGTCGCCCACGCGCCGCTGACCGGTCCCTCGCACGCCTCGATCCTCACCGGGCTCACTCCGCTCGGGCACGGCGTTCCGTGACAACGGCGGGTTCGCGCTGCCGCCTGCGGTGAAGACGGCGGCCGAGGCACTTCCGGCAGGCCGGGTACCGCACGGCCGCGTTCGTCTCGGGCTTCCCGCTCGACCGGCGCTTCGGCTTCGATCGCGGCTTCGACGACCTACGACGACCATCTGCCGCGCGGCAACGACGCGCGGCGCACGCCCTACGTCGAGCGCACGCGCCGACGCCACGACGCGACGCGGCGCTGCGCTGGCTGGCTCGGCCGCGCACGCCGCCACCGGTCCGCTCGGCCCTTCTTCCTGTGGGTGCATTACTACGATCCCGCACGCGCCCTACGAGCCGCCCGGCGACGCTGGCCGAACGGTTCCGCGACGCGCCCTACGACGGCGAGATCGCCTTCGTGGACCGCGCAGCTCGCGCGCGCCTGCTGCGCGCGCTCGACGAGAAGGGCGCGCCTGGCCGCACGCTCGTCCTCGTCGACCGCCGATCACGGCGAGAGCCTGGGCGAGCACGGCGAGGGGACGCACGGCCTCTTCGTCTACGACGCGACGCTGCGGGTGCCCGTGGATCATGGCTGGACCGGGCGTGGCCGCCGGCCGCGTGGTCCGCCACCGTCGCCCGCGGCATCGACGTGCTGCCGACGCTGCTCGACTACGCGGGCCTGCCCGTGCCGTCCGCGCGTCGAAGGCCGCTCCCTGCGCCCGGCCGTCGAGGGCCAGCGAGATGAGCGACGCGCCCGCCGTACGCCGAGTCGCTCTATCCCGCAGCGCGAGTTCGGCTGGGCGCCGCTGCATGCGCTGGCGCACGGCCCGCTTCAAGCTGATCGACGCGCCCGCATCCGGAGCTCTACGGACCTCGCCGCGGACGCGCAGGAGACGACGAACCGCCTGCGCGATCAGCGCGGCGCCAGGCGGAGGAGCTGCGGGCGCAAGCTCGAGGCTGCGCTCGTCGCGTCCCGCGCCCGCCGGCCGCGCGCGCAGGTGGATCCGGAGACCGCAGAGCGCCTGGGCGCGCTGGGGTACGTCGGCGGACGGCCGCGGCCCAACCCGCGAGCGGCGTCCGTGCGCGATCCCAAGGACGGCATCCGCCTCGATGCCGCGGATCAACCGCGGGATGTCCGCGGCGCGCACGGATCCCGCCGACGCGCCATCCGCGATCTCAAGTCCGTCCTCGGCCGAAGACCCCGGCATGCTCATGGCGCGCCGCACGCATCGCGGTGGCCTACGAAGCGGCCGGGCAATACGCGCGCTCGCGATCGCGATGCTGCGCGCGCCTCGAGAAGGAAGGCCAGCTCACGCGTCGAGGACGCGATCGTGCTCGGCGACAACCTGCGCGTTCGCCGGACCGCCTGCCGGAGGCGGTGGAGGTCCTCCGAGCGCACGGCGCGCGAGAACCCGAAGTTCCCGCAGCCGTGGCTCTCGCTGGCCGGAGGTCCACATCAAGCAGGAGACGGAACGCGGAGGCGTCCGCGGCCTACGACCAGCGTGCTCGCGCTCGTCCCCGATCACATCGAGGCCCTGCGCGGCCTCGGGCGACCTCGCGCTGCTCGAGGGCCGGCTCGACGCCGCGTCCGCCCGCTACGGCCGCATCCTGGAGATCGACCTCGCGGACGCGGGCGCGATGACGAAGCTCGGCGTCCTGCGCATGCGCGCCGGCCGCGCGGAGGAGGCGATCGCGCTCTTCCGCAAGGCGGTGGAGCGCGAGCCCGCGCAACGCGGAGGCGCTGCTGTACCTGGCGGGCGCGCTCGCCTTCGACCGGCCATCCGCGCGAGGCGCGTGCCCCTGCTTCGAGCGCGCCCTCGCCGCCGGCCCGCGCTCGACGCATGGCCCTCAACGGCCTCGGCCTGACCCAGCTCGCCTGGGCGACCGGGCTCGGCGCCGCCGCCGCCTTCCGCGAGTCGCTGCGCCTCGACCCGCAGCAGCCCGACGTCGCGCGCACGCTGGCGGAGATCCGCGGCGGCCCGCCGTCCAGGCGTTCCTTTCCGGCGCCCGACGTCACCAGGCGCCTGGCCACAGGCGCTCGACGTCACCCGCTCGAGGGCGGTGGAGCGTCACCCGTTCCAGAACGGGTGACGGCAGCGCGTCGTCGTGCCCTTCACCCAGCGCTTCCCGGGCCCGAAGAACAGATCGACCTCGTGACCGTTGTGCGCACGACAGCGGAGCTGGATGTTGTCCCGCCGTCGCGCGACCGCCGGCGGCACGCGGCACCACGTGGTGGAACTCCAGGAAGCGCGTTTCCTCGCAGCGGCGACCGCCCCTGGACACGAATGCGCACCGGTTCGTATCGCGCGCACAGACCTCGCGCCGCACCGCCGCCGGAATGATCTCAGACTCGCTGTCCGTCGTTCGCGCCGGTCGCGGTCGTGTCGTCGCCCCGAACTTCCGGCCGCTTGAGGTCCGCCACCAGCACCTTCAGCGCGCGATGAAACACGGTGGCGAGATCGCCCGTCGGTACGGCATGCCCCAGCAGGTCTTGGGCTTCCTTCAGGAGGGCCCGCGTCTCGGCGTCGGCCGTGAACCGGACTTCATAACGTTCGGGCGCGAGCGGGCCGGAACGAGAGCAGGCCTCGATGGCGCGACGCTCGGGACGGCGCCTGCTGTCGGAGTGGCGACGGAACTGCGCGCGATGGGATCAAGAGCTGGAAGCGCGGTTCGCTGGTGCGTCACGACTCGGCACCTTCCGCACCGACGCCGCGACATCCGGCTGCGGGAAGCATCGCGCCAACAGCACTCCGACGCTCCTCCATGCCGTTGCCCGCGGCCTCGGCCAGGGAGGACCGCGTGGTTCTCCGCCGTCAGATGCGGCGCACAGAAGACGAACAGTGGTCGGGGTGAGCGCGCCATCGACCAGCATGGCCACGATCGCCGGATACGCAGCGCGTCGCGCGAGCCGCCTTGATCCGGTTGTAGGCAGCGTCCTCCGAAAGGCAGAGGACGGCCCGGCAGTACGCAAACATCGACGAGTAGCCGGCGCCTTCGTAGAGACGACGGGCATCGAATTCGGCCAGGTGCACGATGAGGGCCGTCGTCGCCTCACGCTCGCGACCGGCGAGGCGAGCCGCAGCTCGACGGTGAGCGCGTCGTCCGTGAGTGAAGCAGCGTGCATCATCACAATGACGATTGTGCCGCGGCGACGTGACAGGGTGGAACCGATCCGGAAGCAAGAGTATCAACTACTGAGCGGTGACCCGTTCCAGAACGGGTAACCGGCACTCCACGCGAAGTATCAAATGTGAATATTCGACGTCTATCCGAACTCGGGCCGGAAGATCGCCCAGACGCGCTCCGAAGGCCCGGCGGCTGCACGCCACCGCGGAACATGCGCACGAGCGGCCGCTTCTCCTCGAAGCCGAAGGCTCGTGGAGCAGTTCCCGCCAGCCGCCGTGATCGGCGGGCACGTCCACGATGACTGGCCGTCCCAGGTCGCTGACCAGGGACGTCACGACGAGGCTCGGACGCGATATCCAGATCGCCACCACGGGACCGATCTGCCGGGACCGCGCGCCGTCCGCCCGGAGCAATAGCCCGCGATCGTACCGTCGCGGACGGTCGAACGCCGGCGCGCGCGAGGCGGCGGCGCACAGAGGATCACCGCGATCCGCGCCGAAGACCTCGCGGTCCAGGAGAGCACGGCCGTCGAAATCCTCGGGAACCAGCGGACGAACCGGCGATTCGTCCTCCGCCGGAAGTCGGCGGCGCGCTCCAGACGGACCAGCCGGCTCGTCTCCACGAACCCGGAGCCGGGCGTACAAGCCCTCGTCCCAACGGCGTCGCGTCGAGTCCGACCGAGCGCATGTCCGAGAGCCGGTCGAGCACGCCCGACACGATGCGACTGCCGATCCCGTGGCCGCGCTCGGACGGATCCACCAGGATCATGCAAACCCACGCCAAGGCCGTCCCGTAACAGACCGCGCCCCTGCTGCCGACCACGCGGTCGTCGGCGCAGCGCGACCACGAAACCGCCCGGGATTGCGCTCAGGAGGAAGCGCCAGTCTTCGGAGCGCTGGTTCCAGCCGGCGGCTCCGGACAGCCGGAGGCCGTCGTCGATGTCGGCCAGGAGTCATCACGCGAAGCGCGACGGGCTCCGCGCCGCCGGTCACCGCCGATCCCCGCCCGTCACCGACGACCGCCGTGTTTCACCGCCGCCTCAGCTCGGCAGCCCGAGGACGCGCGCCGCGTTGTCGTGATAGACCTTCTTCAGGATGGACTCCGGCAGTCCGACGCCGTAGATCCGCCAACGCCCCTGGGGCGGGATCGCGGCCGGCGCGTAGTCGAAGTACTCGTCCTCCGTCTCCAGGAACCGGATAGTAGATCTCGTAGCAGCTCGTCCTTGAAGACCTGCTGCGGGTACGTTGTCGCCGTCCGGCGGCGGGACCGCGTCGGTGCCGAACAGGATCCGGTCCTGGTACTTCTCGAAGAACTTGCGCGAGGCGCGCGGCTGGCGGCCCAGCTCGCCGATGCGGGCCCCGAGCTCGACCGTCGTGTTGGGGAAGCGGTCGAGGGTCTCGCTCACGAAGCCCAGGTTCTCCGCGTCGTGCCCGACGATGGAGCGATGAACTGCGCGTCTCCGGATGCCGCGCGAGCATCGCGGTCGCGCGCGGCCAGGAGCTCTCGGCGTTGCTCGGGAAGTCGCCGGCCGTGGAACGACCAGTCCGGATGGTGCCCGAGCTCGTCGTAGGCGCTCGTTGAAGCGGTCGATGGGCAGGAAGAACGCCTCCGGGTCGGACACGTGGATGGAGACCGGCAGGTCCTGACGCGGCCGCAGGCGTCCCACATCGGGATCGAAGCGCGGATCGTCGACCTTCACCAGCGGACCCGTGGTCAGGTTCTCGCGCAGGAAGAGGCCGAGCGTCTTCAGGACCTTCAGCGCCGCGCGCGCCCGACCTTCTTCGCGCTCTCGATCGCGTCCGCCTGCTTCTGCGGAAAGCCCGGCCCGTTCAGACGCGTCCCACGACGGCTCGGTGTAGCTCAGGAAGCGGCCGGGCGCGGCCCGATCGAGCGCTCGATCGACGCGGCCAGCCCCGGCCCCGTCCCTGCGGTCAGGTTGCACAGCTGACCTGCACGTTCTTGCGGTCCATGACCGCGAGCAGCTCCGCGGGCGGCCAGAACGTGACCTTGTCCGTGCCCTTCAGCCCGCCCGACCACGACAGGTGCGTGTGCACGTCGATCACGGGGAAGGCGGCCCGCGCGACCTTGTGCTCGGGGACGTGCAACATGCTGGCGGCTGGAAGTCCTGGAGGGCGAGCGGACAGCCGGGAGCGGCGCCCTTCTTCGCCGCGGCGCCGCCCGCGCGAACGGGGAGGCCACCGGAGAATCCGCGGCCGCGCGCCGCCACGGCATCAGCACGCCTGCGCCGCCCGCGGCCACGCGGCCCAGCCATTGCCGTCGGTTCACCTTCATCGTGGTCTCCTGTCTGAGCAAGTCAGGGGGCACTCGCGCATGATCCACGATGGGCGCTCGGCGGCCCCCTGAAACCCCCTCGCGCGCCGCCGCTGCTGCGCCTTTGCCGCCGTCGTGCTCTACGTACCCTTGCGATGGCACTCACACATCATCACGATGGGCACTCGCGAACCCCCACCTGAACCCCCGGCTCGCGCCGCTGCCGCTGCAGCGCCGCCTCGCTTTCTGACGATACCCTCTGCGATGGCACTCACACAACCATCGTGGCGGGTGTTCGCGGAACCCCTGAAACCCCCTCGCGCGCCGCCGCTGCTGCGCGCGTTCGCAGTTGCTGGCTTGTTAAGTCAGGGGGCACTCACATCATCGTCCCGATGGGCAGAGTTCGCGAACCCCCTGAGACCCCCCTCGCGACGCGCCGCCGCTGCGCAGCGCCGCCTCGCTCTACGTACCCTTCCGTACCCTAGCGCGGATGGCGGGCCGGATCCGATGCACCTGGCGCGTGAGGGCGACGGCCCGGTCGAACGGGCGCAGTTCCGCATGTTGCGCCCGAACGCGTGACACCGGTGGCGCCTGCTGCCTCCATGTACGAAGACACCTTGCAGCAATACGTAACTGAACGAAGTGGCCAT
>ERZ1370068.9869-contig-8615_pt1 | contig 29894 bp, 61 predicted proteins | sample MGYA00561227_ERZ1370068 | MGnify/ENA primary metagenome ERZ1370068 (study PRJEB38410, sample SAMEA6850437) | metagenome | study: Metagenomic assessment of the ecological functions of the soil: analysis of the soil microbiota associated with the...
GGTAGTACTTCGTTCAGTTACGTATTGCTGATCAAAAACCTCCAGCCCCGGCTGTGGTGCTGGCTCTGGTCCCCATCCTTTTCGACCTAAAATACGTAGATACGCATCAAGCGACAGACGATGCGCTGTGGCTCGGCTCTAAGCATTATGCCGCTGTTTCTCTCGTCACTTCGATGATATCGGTTTGCAAACTCATAATGAGTCCTCTGCACGTCATGACGCCCAGCATGTCACTTCGGGGAGTTCCCCAGCAGCCCAGTGCTTTTTATCTTATACATGGCTCTCTCGGTACAAAGCGTCCGTGTCGTCGCCTGGGGCAGGCGCGACAAGCACGACATGCCCGGTCGCTTTCTCAATCTTGAGCTGCCCAAACCGGTCCTCACATGTGCCAAATGTGTATACGGCCGAGGTTGAGGTGGTCAACGATCTGCGGATCATAATATAGAGCGCCATGTCTTACTCCAGTCCTGACAATCGCCCAGACCGATTCGTTGCCTCATGCGCCGTCCGGTAGTCTGTCCGAAAAATGCCTTCGAAGCGAGCCTCGAAGAGTTCATGCTCGAGCAGTGGATATCCTTGGAGTGTATGTGTTCCCTCCCGCAACCGTTGCCAGGCATTGACGATCAGCGGATCAGCGTCAAAGCGCGGACCCCCATCGTCGAGGCCATGTGTCCGCTGGAGAAGAGATGCGCTTTGATGCGAGCGATCCAAGATGCACGCATGCCCGGTATGGCGGGCAATCGCTACTCACATCATCATGAGCCTGCCGTATGGCCTCACAGGCATATGCTTGCAGCATCAAAATCATACGGGCCAAGTTCGCGGGTGTCCATGCTCCGCCTTTGTGCAGCCGCAGCACCTTCTACTCAATCTCGTCGACAGATCAAGGATGTCGGGAGCAACGTTTGCCGTGTGCTTCTGCTCAAGCCCAATCAGTTCCTATCAGATCGGATAGCCGCAAACCTGGGGCAATGGTAGAGTGGGGAAGTGCAGAAATCAACCACCACCGAATGTGTTATGCCCCACAGCTTGATACACTCTGGTGCCCAGGAGTAATCTATGGCGCACCCACAAGCCTCCAGCAAGAACACCGCTCCGGAGCATCGCGTATGACCTGTGATGAGTCCTAGCCCTAGGCGCTTGACCTCCTGCAACGCTAGGATGGGTGTCCTATCGCGCCCTCAAACTGCGGTTCGGTCTCGACGAGGAATACCTGGAGGCGCTGAAAGACGAACTCGTCAAAGCTCAATGCTGGCGGCCGATGAAGACGGGGTATGCCTAATATGGGCTGGCGGAGCCAGCCAACCGCCAGGCCGCCACATCAGTTGGAGGCCGCTACCACCGACTTCGCCACCCTGGCCAGGAGTTTTTGGCCTCTCTACGGGGAGGGACCCCTGGTCGAGGCGCAGGCGGCCATTCGTCCCGCCCTGGAGCGGGGCACCTGCGGGTGGTTGGGAGGAGAAGCGGCTCGCCCGCATCGACACAGTGACGCAGCCCAGCAGGGTGATCCCTGACGGCGCGACGCCGGTCGTGCTGCTAGCTACAGTTGTGTGGAGAATGATGCCTATGCGACTCTGGACTCCAGTTTGCGCTGTGTTGCTACCGTAGCCTGGTCGGCTTGCTTGGCCTCCTTGCCTCCGACTACAGCCGCAAGAGTCTCCGACGCTGAGTCGGGAGGTCGAAGGTCTGTTGCACGTGGTCAGTCTCACGGGGTACGAGGCGCCAGCGGTACGCTATATCCCGCCAACGACTCGATGGCTTGCCGGTCGTTGAGGATGCGCTGGGGAATCTGACCGTCAGGCTCGGCTCCGGTCGTCCAGCGGCGCCTCTGGCCTGTGCCCTGGATGAGGCCGAACTATGTGGTGAGCCACATCCGGGAAGACGGATGCTCACGGTTGAGCCGGGTGGGACATAGCCCATTCCAGTGCCCTCTGGGATCAATCCCGACGAGGGACAGCCAGTGGTCGTCGTCACGGCGCGGGGTCTGGTGCCAGGGGCTGTCGGCGTCAAGATCGATCCATCTGCGATCCGAGCGCGCTGAGACTGACGGCCCCTTCGCGCGAGCCAGGCGTATGTCGATGTCGGTGCAGAGAACACGTTGCAGGAGGTGCGTGAGCTGGGGATCGGACTCCTGCGAGTCCCGTGGCACTGTGGCGCCGACCTGTGCGCTTGCACTGGAGGTCTCCTGGCGAGCGCCAGCGGTACGCGCTAAAGCAGCGTGCATGGCCATGGCGCGTGCGGCCGCTGGCGCAGCGCACGCCGCAAGGGCACGGCACCGCGGTGTTCGCCTGGACGGTGCTGGGACGCATTGTGGGGCACAGGGGACTGTCCCAGGTGATACCGGCAGTACGGGCCAGTTTGAGAGACTCCTTCCTCCTGAGCGATTGAGCTTTGGCTGGCAGTCCGCGGACGGTCGAGGTACTGGCTTGCTCTTCCCGGAGCCGGGAACTGGGCCTCGCTGCAAGGTGAACTGGCCGTAGCACTCCCACAGACCGGGGAGGGTGACGCCGCACCGCGGCTGCCTCCTGGTCTATTCACCGGCGACCTCGCCGGGGCGCAGCCCGTATTATCGGCTTTACCTGGGGCTCCCCCGCACGCTACCCCGAGACACCGGTGGAGCTTATTGACCTGGCTGATGTGCGCGTCTTGTTGAGGCCCTCGTGGGCGCCGTCGGTGGCACGCCAGCTTGCGCCTGTCTCTCCCCTCCGCTGCCAGCCCCGCCCACCACTTCTCGCCAGTCAGGCAGGGTACGAGAGGACACAACGGCAGAATTGCTCAGCGCCAGCCTCGTCTCCAGCTCTGGCGTGAGCGGTGCTGAGGGGCCTGTACGCGAGCACATTCGCGCCCTCGCTCCCGGCATGAGGTACGCAGCCGCATACGGGCGCCAGAGGGCAATCTGTGGGTGACCTTTGGGGCAGGCACGGAACACGTCGTGTTCGTGGCGCATATGGATGAGGTCGGCTTTCAAAGTCGTCTCCATCGGTGCGGACGGACGTCTCCTGGTACAGCCAAGGGGTGGGCTCTATGCCTCCCCTGTGGGAGGCGCAGGCCGGGCTGGTGCGCACGGCACGGAGGCTGTGCCAGCCGTGTTCGAGCCGCGACGCGACTGGTACACGGCAGTACAGCGCACGCCACCCGGACAGCTGACGGTGTTCATAGGCGCCACCTCACGGCAGGCGGCCGAAGCCCTCGGCGTGCAGATCAGGCGAGACTGTCACCATGCCCAAGCGCATGGTGCGACTCGGCCGGCATCGCGTGCTGGCGCGCAGCCTGGACGATCGTATTGGCTGTACCGCCTTGCTCCTCGCCCTGCGCCACCTCGATAGCAACACTGTACAGAGACGTCTCACCTTCGCCTGGGTCGTCGAGGAAGAGATTGGCCTGGTCGGCTCACGTGCTCTTGCTGCTACCCTGCCGGACGTGACGCGTGTCTATGCCGTAGATACCTCTGTGTCGTCGGACGCGCTCAGGGTCGCCGCGTTTGGCCTTTGCACCTCTGGGGCAGGGGGCGGTGCTCCGGGCGATGGACAGTGGCACGGTGGTGCCGCGCCCAGTCATCGCTGCCGTGCTCGCGCTGGCGCGATCTCGTGATCATCCCACTCCAGTATGGCATGACGGCCGGGTGGAACGACGGTGCGTCGTTTGCCGCCAACGGCGTGGTCAATGTGCCGCTCTCGTGGCCTGGGCGCTACTCCCATTCGCCAGTCGAGGTGGCGGATCTGCGCGCATCCGAAGCGCTGGTGCAACTCATCGTCACCCTCGCTGGGCAGTAGCGGGGCACTATTGGCCGTGGCCCGTGTCATCTGCAACACAGCGAGCGACAGAATACAGTTGCCGCACCCAAGAGTCCTGCAGTAGGATAGGCGGCGGCGGGTAGTACGTATGAGGAGAGCATGCACAGCATGCGGCACGGAGGTCGCACACTCGCGGTAGTCGGTTGGGTCCTCGGATGGACTGTAGCTGCTTGCTGTCGGGTTAGGGCAGGCAGCAGAGCGCTATCAGATCGCGCCGCAGAAGAGTCAGTTGCAGTTTAAAGGCTACTCACTGTTGGCCAAGGCGCTGGGCACATTGCACCGCTTTTCTGGGGAAATCGTCGCCGATGCCCAACAATTGAACGCCTCACACGTCCGTTTGGTCATCCGAGGCTGCCTCCCTCGATACTGCTAATACCAAACGCGATCAGCACCTGCGTTCGAAGGATTTTTGTTTGTTGAGCAGTACCCGACGATCACTTTTACGTCCACGGCTATCACCAGAGATGGCATGAAATATGTGGTACAGGGCGATCTGGAGATGCGCGGCGTGACCAAACGCGTGACCATTCCTGTGACCGTAGAACAGCGGCAAGACGAGATCGTCGTGCAGGGGGACATCTCGCTTAATCGCAGGGACTTTGGCGTGCAGTACAACGCCTTTTAACCCGGTGCAGGATACAGTAGATATCACATTTACCATCGTAGGGGTGAAGTCGTGAGCGAGCCAAACCCCCTCTCGCCAAGGGAGGGGGAGCAGCATGATCTGCGGCAACATACTGGTGAGAACCTAACCTGGTGCATGTGGAGAGCAGGAGTCATGGCTAGAGCATTAGGTGGACTCGTGTGGCTGAGCACCATGCTGGTGCTTGCCCTGTGGGGAACAACAGGGGCGGTGGAGGAGGTACAACTCGTCTACGTCGGCTCAACGACCACCACTGTGTGGCGTGGCATCGAGCAAGGCTTGCGCGAGGCCAATATTCTGGGTGGCTTCTACCGGTTACGCCTACACGGTCGAGCCCGTGAGCCGAGGCCTGCTGGAGGCGCAGCGCGACAAGCTCCCTGGCGGTCGTGGCAGCCACAGACGCCGAGACCTTGCAACGCCTCAGTGCCAAAGTTCGCCGCTGCCAGTGTGGCTCGTCTTGAATCTGCTGGCTGACGATGACGCGTTGCGCCAGGCCTGCCTCCCCAACCTGTTGCACGTGGCCCCGAGCGCGCGCATGAAGGCCGATGCGGTCGCCCAATGGCAGAAGAAGAAACCGACTGCCCAGGTCAGGCGCGTGCCTGGCACGAAGAGTTTCACCAAATTTGCGGCGGGGGAGTTGAACAACCGTTTCCGCAAGGCTGCAGGGTCTCCCTATGGACGATGACGCCTGGGCCGGGTGGGCCGTGCTCAAGCTGCTCTCTGAGGCGGTGGCACGGGCACAAAGTACGGAGCCGGCACGCATCCTGGCATACTTGCGCCACGAGATGGCTTTTGACGGGCAAAAGGCGTGCCGCAGACGTTTCGCGACACAGGCCAATTGCGTCAGCCCCTGCTGCTCGTGGAAGCAGGGAAACTGGTTGGCGAAGCGCCAGTGCCTGGGGTTGTCGACAGTAATGACCTGGACAGCCTTGGTTTGACCTCATGCAAGCGGTGAAGGTGGTACTTCAAGCTGAAGGAACCTACAGATGAAACACGTTGCCATCGCGTTGTGCATGCTCCTCGTAGCACTCCAGTCTGCTGTTGCCGAACCGACGTATCGTGCCTTTGTCACCAACGAGAACGATGGCACGCTTTCGGTACTCGATACCCGCAGTGGCAAAGTAGAAACCACCGTGTCGGTCGGCAAGCGTCCACGTGGCATTGGCTTCGCACCGGACCGCTCCCAGGTCTATGTCGCCATCGGGAGGAGAACGCCATTGCCGTGGTGGATACACGGACCCTCCAGGTCGTCAAGAAACTTCCTGCCGGCTCTGACCCCGAGACTTTTGCTGTCCATCCCAATGGCCACATTTACCTGTCAAATGAAGATGCCAATAAGGCCAGCGTCCTCGATCCCGTGGCCGGGAAGGTGGTGGCAGAAATTCCGGTGGGTATCGAGCCAGAAGGGGTCAGCATCTCACCCGATGGCAAACTGGCCATGGTCACGAGTGAATCAACACATATGGTGCACGTCGTCACCATACCGGACCATCAAGTGATCGCCAATATTTTGGTCGGGGCGCGCCCGCGCCAAGGTGGCGTTTTCAACGGACGGACGCTGGGCGTACGTGACGAGCGAAATTGGCGGGCAGGTGAGCAAGCTGGACGTCGCGGCCAACAAGGTGGTACAGGCCGTGCCAGTGGCCGTACCAAACGCCAAACCCAAAGGCGTCCTGCTGAGTCGTGATCAGCATACCCTCTATGTCTCGACAGGCGGGGGCAATGCGATCGCCGTCGTGGATGCAGACACGTTGGCTCCGAAAACCGTCATTCCCGTCGGCAAACGGGTATGGGGCCTGGCGTTGTCGCGCGATGGCACACGCCTGTATGCCTGTAACGGCCTGGACGGCACCGTCTCGGTGATTGACACGACGACGCATCAGGTCAGTGCTACCATTCAGGTGGGCACACGTCCCTGGGGTTTAGTGATTGATGACTGAAGTGGCGATGGTAAGCTACTCAAGCGGTATCGGCAGAGAGTGGCAAGAGCAGAGAAGACGGTGAGGACCATGATGATACTGAGCCAACGTCGACTGCTCGGCGACACCTTCCGGAGGATCAGGCCATCCAGCCCCCACACACGCCCCGCGCGCGCCCCGAGGAACATGATCATCGAGGTGATGAGCAGCACATGGAATCCCTGCTGACCGAAGGTCATCCATTGCGTTGCCAGACCGTAGTTGAGCGTGAGAAAGAGCCCGATCAGGGCAGTCAGTCCAGATGCAAAAGCCCAGGAGCAGCGCTATCCCTACGGCAACCTCGCCGTACGCCTGGAGATTCGCGAAGAGCCGCGCGTGCGGCAATACCGTACCTTCCAGGAATTGTTTGTACCAGTCAACCGGGTTGCCGTTGGCAAATTCCGCCACGCGCTTCGGCTGGAATCCGAGGAAGCGCGGCGACACAGCGAGATAAGGCACGACACCCACGCAAACTCTACCGTGAGCTTCGTCCACACCGCTTTGAGGAACCATGCGCCCACAACGATCCGCAGCACAGCGAGCCAGATCTGCGGTACCTTCATGCTTCACCTCCGTCAGCAGCGCGCAGCTGGACGATCAGGATGGAGGGCATGCTAGAATCTGGGCTACACCACATGTCAAGGCTCTTTCATGAATACCATTGGTGACTGGCAAACGCGTGGTGCGCAGCGCCAGTGCGAGGTGGCCGCAGCCTTCTCAGCGCTTCTGAAGTAACGCTTGACAACGCCTCTTGCCTCTTTTAAATACGTCCTATGGGCGCGTTGGCGCTCTGTGGTCTACTGGAATAGAGGCTCGTCAACCTCTCTCTTTGAGAGAGAGGGAACAAAACCGGTGAGAGGAGGTTACATGCGTACTTCTGTCTACGCCTTGTTTGCCTGCTGGCCCTGGGTGGATTCCTGCTGAGTGCAGGGACGGCGTGGGCGCAGCTCGCCGACAAAAAGTCATCACCCTGGCGGTAGCAAAGAAACTGGCGGCTGCGGCTGAGGAAGAAGCCGGTCAGAACAAGTGGAACGTCGTCATTGTCATTGTGGACGACGGTGGGAATCTGCTCTATCTCCAGCGTTTGGACGAGACGCAGCTTGGTAGTATCGAGGTCGCCATCCAGAAGGCCCAGACTGCCGTCAACTTCAAGCGTCCCAGCAAGGCGCTTGAGGATGCCTGGTGACGAATAACCGGACCCCGATCCTCAAGCTGCCGGGGGCTATCCCCATCGAGAGGGGCTTGCCCATTGTCGTCAACGAGAAAGTTATTGGGGCAATCGGCGTCAGCGGCGTGACGTCACAGCAGGATGGCCAGATCGCGAAAGCGGGGGCGGACGCGCTGCCAAAAATCCTGGGGCAGTAAGCGAGGGGTGATCCCAGACGTTGTACAAGTGCCAACCAGAACAGTGAGGAGGCAAACATATGTGGTACCACAATCAGCGATTGGTCCCGGTGTTGATGACTCTGAGCTTGTTATTCCTGGTGGTCATGCCAGCCTGGGCTGCCGATCCAGAGATCGATCGCTTACTCCGGAGCCCTGCAGGCAAGGACTGGGTGACGAACGGCGGCAACCTGACCAATCAGCGCTATTCGACGCTGAAGCAGATCGACACCTCCAACGTCAAGCAACTCAAAGGGGCCTGGATGACCCGCCTCAAAGGCTCTGGGCTCGGCTGGCAAGTACTCCTTCGAGGCATCGCCGCTCGTCAAGGATGGCATCATGTACGTCATCACGGGCAACGATGACGTCTTCGCGCTGAACGCCAAGACCGGCGAGCATCCTCTGGGAGTACTGGTCCGGCATCGACCAGAAGATCTCGACCGTCTGCTGCGGCTGGGTCAACCGCGGCCTGCGCTATGGGCGAGGGCTGCTGTTCTTCGGCCAGCTCGACGCCAACGTCGTGGCCCTGGACATGAAGACGGGCAAGGTGGTGTGGAAGACGCCGCATCGAGAAGTGGGAGAACGGCTACACCATCACCAGCGCGCCGCTCTACTACGACGGCATCGTCTACAGCGGCATCTCTGGTGGCGAGTTTGGCGTGCGCGGGCCGCCTGACTGCCCTGGACGCCAAGACCGGCGCAGATCCTGTGGCGGTCGTATACGCTGCCCGGGCCTGGCGAGCTCGGCAGTGACACCTGGCCGCCTGGCACCGACCATGCGATGCGCGGTGGGGCGACGATCTGGAACACGCCAGCCCTCGATCCGGAACTCGGGCTCGTCTACTTCGCCACCGGCAACTGCGGGCCGGATTACGACGGGGCGATCGCGCGAGGGCGACAACCTGTTCTGCGCCTCGATGATGGCCGTGAAGGCCAAGACCGGCGAGTACGTCTGGCACTTCCAGCAGGTGCATCACGACATCTGGGACTATGATGCGGCGAGCCCGGTGGTGCCTCTTCGACACGGTGATCAATGGCCAGCCGCGCAAGGGCATCGCCGAAGCCGGCCGCACGGGCTGGGTGTACATCCTGGACCGCACGAACGGCAAGCCCTTGATCGGCATCGAGGAGCGCCCGGTGCCGCAGGAGCCGCGGCAGAAGACGGCCAAGACGCAGCCGTATCCCGATCGGCGACGCGACCGTGCCACAGTGCGCCGACCAGCTGCCTGGCTATGACAAAGCCGGCTGTATCTTTGAGGCCTTCTGGGAGACCCCGGTGCTGATGCAGCCGTCGGGGATCGGCGGCACGAACTGGTCGCCGGTGCCGTACAGCCCCGACACGGGCTATTTCTACGTGCCGGGCACGGTGCGCACCAGCGCCTTCACGCGCTACGGTGATAAGTTCGTGCTCGGGAAGCGCTACGTCGGCGGTACCCAGGCGGCGCCGATCGGCTCGCCGATGAGCGGCACGTTCACAGCGATCGACAGCAAGACGAACAAGATCGCCTGGCAGCACAAAACGCCGTACCGCATTGGCGGCGGGGGTGGCTCGACGGTCACGGCCGGCGGCCTGGTCTTCCGCGGTGAGCCTGACGGCAACTTCCTGGCGCTCGATGCCAAGACGGGCGAGGAGCTGTGGCGGTTCCAGACCGGCTTTGGGGCTGACGCGCCGCCCGTGGTCTACGAGGTGGACGGCGAGCAGTACGTCGCCATCGCTACTGGCGGCAATCAAGCTGACGGCAGTGCCTACGGTGACGCGGTGTGGAGCTTCTCCTCGAAGGGGCAGTTGGGTCCGCTGTGGCCGCCTCCCCCGCCATCGAGCGTGGCTGGGCCCGACGGACCGATCGCTACCGGGGTCGACACGGTGAAGATGGGCGACAGACAACGTGGAGTATAGCTACTTGCCGGCCCGCATTCGGATCAAGGTGGGAACCACCGTGACCTTCACCAACGTCGGCGACTTGAATCATACGGCCACGGCGATGGAAAAGCGCGAGTGGGATACCGGCGATCTGGCCAAAGGCGGCTCGAAGGCCATCACCTTCACGCAGCCGGGTATCTACTACTACATCTGTACGCCACACCCGTGGATGTATGGGCAAGTCATTGTGGAGTAATGCACTGCAACGCTCGGCTGGCCCGCCGCTGGGCCAGCCTGAGTGCTCGGCGTACGGTGGGTATGGCGACACGCTATGCCCGCCGTGCCAGGGGCAGAGGCAATGCACCAGCCCCTGGTCCACAGTGTGGTCGTGCTGGTGCTCCTTGTCGCCGCTTGCTGTCATCCAGCTTGAAGAGAGGTGGGCTGTAGCAGCCGAGCACACTCTCACCGGTGGGGGAGCGCTCCAGGTACTGATCACGACCTCGGAGCTGGTGGTCGGTCAGAACCGGTTTGCCTTCGGGCTCTTGCAGCACAACAAGCTCCTCGACGCTGCCACAGTCGCCGTGCGGGTGTACGATATCCGTGACCAGCAAGCGCAACTCACGGCGGAGACGCCGGCCCTCTACCACAAGTTGGAGGTCGTCGAGCAGGGGAACCGTGTGCACGTCCATCCAGACGGTACACGGCATGTGCACAGCGAGGCGACCGATGTGCAGGGCATCTACGTCGCGCCGGTGACCTTTGCGCGTCCCGGTCCCTGGGGCCTCGAGATACTCGCGCAACAGGGCGCCGGACCGGTTGAGACAGCACGATTGCGCGTCAATGTCCTCGAAGTCTCCCCACACCGCTGCTGGGTGCGCCAGCACCGCGCAGCCGCAACCTCATCGCCAGTGAGGTCAGCGACTTGCGCCAGATTGATTCGAGCGAACCGCCGGATCCACGGTTGCATCAGACCCGTATTGCCGACGCGATCGCGCAGGGTAAGCCGCAGGTGATCGTGTTTGCGACCCCAAAGTTCTGCACCAGCCGGGTCTGCGGACCAGTGGTGGATGTGGTACGGACGCTCCTCCCAGCCTACGGCAAGCAGGTTGTCTTCATTCATCAGGAGATTTGGCAGGCTGGCTCTCCACAGAAGTTCTCTCCGACGGTGGAGGAGTGGAACCTCCGCTCCGAGCCGTGGATCTTCGTCGTGGATGGGCAGGGATGATCCGCGCCAAATTTGAGGGTCTGACAACGCGGCGTGAGCTTGAGGCGGCCGTGAGACACATGCTCGGGCTAGAGTGACAGCTGGCTACTTGACTTCCTCATAGTTGAGACCATCGAAATTGTAACGGGGTATTTGCACCCATACACCACCCTCCTGCTGTGGGACCTTGTGGACCCGCACCTCACCCACAGTCACTGTGCCGCTCTTGTCATCCAGCCAGAAGTCGATATCGTAGTACTCATCCTGACTGCCCTGGCGACGGAAGTCAGTGCACGCAAAATAGCGGCCATCCTGCTGAAGCTTCCGTACCGGCTGGTGCATCTCCACGAACTCGAGCGCGAGTTCCGCGCCGGTCTTGTCGTCGGCAAGTTGATAGATGCCGTTAGTGCTCGCGGCGCTCTTTGGCGATGTGCTCATGAATCGCAGACATCACCTCCCAGGCGCGTTTCTCCTCGGTCTCCCCGGGATGTTCGGAAGCCGGGATCCACCACCAGGCAACTGGCATCCGTGTCACCATGGTCCAGGTGTTGCCCTCCTTTTTCGGGCCCTTCTGGATACGCATGTCCATGAGTTCCAGCCCCTCGCCCTTTGGCTTCAGCCAGAAGTCGAGGGCGTATTGCTTCTCGGGCATGTCCTTGGCGTGGAAGAGCACGTTAGGGAAAAAGCCGTAGCCGTGGATGCTGCGCACGAGGCGTATGTCTTCGAACGCGAGCTGCAAGTTCTCTCCTGCTCGATTGTCCCTGAAGACAAACACACCGCCATTCTCCTGCATCTGTTTCTCGACGATCGCCCTGACAGCGGCGCGCACCTCCTCCTGGGAGATCTGGTCCATGCTACGCCCGTCCACGGCTCCAACCGCCGTGGCCAGCACACTCCATATCAGACCACTGAGGCACAGTGTTTGTATGCGCATGACGTCATCCTCCACATTGCAGGAAGCTTTTGAACACCACGAGAGAGGGGCCAGGAGAGACCGGCTACCAGTCGATTTTGTTCGGATCGCCCTGATACAAAGAACGGACAGAAGGCAATGATCTTCCATATCTCGTCGTCCTTGAGCACACTCCCAAATGCTGCTGGCATGGTTTGCTGTGGGATCTCTCCTTTGATCAACTTGAACAGGGTGAGATCATCACTGCCAAATTTCCATTCGTCGTCGAGGAGGGCTGGGCCCATGCCACCACCGCCGCCGGCACCATGGCAGAGCAGAGCAGCCAGTCTGAAGGTACAGCGTGCGCCCTTCCTGGATCGCCTCAGCATTCCCTGTATACGGGTTTAATTTCTCTGGCTTTGCTGGCTCCTCGGCCGCCACCATGCTGAGTGGTGCGCCGAGCAGCCCCACCACGAGAAGTCCAACGAGCCAGCCGAGAGGGACTTTTTAGTGACGATGGGAGCCTTCTTCATGCTGATGTCCTTCTCGTGGGGCCTCTGGTCCTTTCTCTTCAGTAGGAGCAACTTCTGCGGTCACGAGCGGTACGCCATATGCCTCCAGAATCGCCTTGATGTCGGCTGCCTTGCGCTTGAGGGCCTCTTCTAACTCGGCTTTGAGGGCCTTTTCGCCTTTTCTGACCCCCATTGAAATGTCAAAGGTAAAAGGCGTAGCGCGGCTACCACCAGCACGGGGAACCAACTCGAGGGCGCAGCGCGTTTGGTGACAAAATAGCCAGCCCATGGTCCCCAGACGAGTGCCACATCGATCTTGCCAGCCAGGAGATCTTCGAGAGGTTTGCTGGGGTGCTCGTCCGGGTGGGGTTGGGGTGTATAAAACAGCCGATAGACGACGACATTATCGCCCACAATGCCCTCGTTGCGTGAGCGCGTCATGCGGTGGGGTGTTGACATGGACACCGATCTTGAGCTGTGACAAGCGCGGATCATCCAGCGACGTGATCTGGAGACCACGCTCCTTCACAGAGGCAATGACATAGGCAGTGCGATAATACGGTGTCGTCCAGAGCACCGGATCGTACCCTTTGGGAACGCCGATGAGCACATCGCACTAGGTCCTGATTCAGCGTGCGACGAATCAATCCGCGCTGGTGCGGCCACCAGGTATAGCTGAGCTGTGCTCCCAAATCCTGGGTCACCAGCGCGGCGATCTTGTTCTCGAACCCTTCTAATTTGTCATTGGAAAACGGCAGGTTATCCGGATCAGCACAGACCCGCAGGACCTTTGGCTCTGCGCCTCCAGGACTGCCGCCACACAGTAGCATGAGGGGCGAAGAAAAACCCGCCGATGAGGCTTACCCCGACGCGCCGCACAAGACGTCCCTCCATGACCCCGCTGGCCAAGCAGGACAAGAGTAGAGCTAAGACATGTCCAGCCCCCACTGGCGCCAAGTGAGGGAAAGCACCCGACGCCAGGAGGCGCGTGCAGACTTACTCGAGCTCGAACACGTACAGCATGCCACCCAGAGTGGTCATGCGATCCAGGCCTGTCTGGTAGGCGACGCCTACCGCGCCCAAGGCCCCAAAGGGATCGCCGGGCGGGAGCCCAGCAGCCACCGGCAGAGCGTACCAACCGCCAGCACCTGAGTAGACCGCGACATACTGTTTGCCATCCGTCGGACCCAGGAAAGTCATCGGGGCGGCGATGATGCCGGAGCCCACCTTAAACTTCCAGAGGACTTCGCCGGTTTTGGCATGCACGGCCTTAAACCAGCCGTCCAGGGTCCCGTAGAAGACCACATCGCCCGCCGTTGCCAGCACGCCGCTCCAGGCTGGCTGCGGCTCCTTAATCCCCACACGTGTTTGCCCGTCGTCGCATCCCAGGCGACCAGTTCACCGAGATGGCCGCCACGGCCTGGAAACATGAGGACATTGGCCCCAACATAGGGTGCCCCTGCCGTGTACTTGACCTCTAGCCCTTCATAGTTCATACACATGTTGTTGGTCGGCACGTAGAACAGGCCGGTGCGCGGAGAATAGGCGGAGGGCTGCTGGTCCTTGCCGCCCATAGCACAGGGACAGATTTCCTTCGTGTCCGTCCCCTGCTTCGTCCGCTTCGTCGGATCCTCGATGGGACGTCCCGTCTTCTTGTCGATCCCCTTGGCCCAATTCACATAGACAAAGGGCTCAGCGACGAGCAGCGTCCCATTGGTTCGGTCTAGGGTGTAGCCAAAGCCATTACGATCAAAATGGACCAAGGCTTTGACAGTCTTGCCATCCATGTTGAGGTCGGCCAGGACATTCTCGTTCACGCCATCGTAGTCCCAGGCATCCCACGGGGTCATCTGATAGCCCCATTTCGCCATGCCAGTATCAGGGTCTCTGGCGAAGATCGTCATGGACCACTTGTTATCCCCTTTGCGCTGGTCGGGGTTCCACGTGCCCGGATTCCCCGTCGCATAATACAGCAAATTCAGCTCTGGATCGTAGGAGTACCAGCCCCAGGTGCAGCCTCCCCCTTGCTTCCACCCTTCACCAGGCCAGGTCTTCGTCCCCTCGCCGGCCTGTCCATAGTGAGGATTCGCCGCATTGAAGTCAGGCGCCAGCAGCAGCTCCGGGTCCGGGCCCATGCTATAGGCCCGCCAGACCTGCTGGCCGCTGTTGATGTTATAGGCCGTGACGTGGCAGCGCACTCCGAACTCACCACCGGAGATGCTGGCGATATACTTGTCTTTGATCACCAGGCCAGCCCCTGTCATGGTCTCGCCCTTGGCGGGGTCGGCGTTTTTCACTTTCCAGAGCTCCTTCCCCGTATTGGCGTCGAGAGCAATGATCTGTCCATCCAGCGTGTGCATGATGATCTTGCCCTCGACGTAATTCAGACCGCGATGTACCACGTCGCAGCAGGCCACGGGCACCGCCTTGGCATCCTGCTTCGGGGAGTAGTTCCACTTGATGGCATAGGGCTGCTTCGTGAGGTCCAGGGCATAGACGTGGTTCGGGAAGGCGGAGTGGACATACATCGTGGTGCCGACGACCAACGGTGCCCCTTCATGGCCCCGTAAGTGCTCCCGTCGAGAACGTCCAGGCAACTTTTAACTTCTTGACGTTATCGACGGTAATCTGGTTGAGATCGCTATAGCCAGTTGCCGCATAGTTCTTCCGCTGCATCACCCACTGGCCAGGGTCTTTCTGGAGCTTGAGCAGTTCGTCATTCGCATAGGCTGCAAGTGGCAGTAGTAGAATACGAGCAATATGGCTGACCACATAGTGCGTTGCATGGCTACCCCTCCTTCTCTCTCAGGGTTGACCACCGACACAAAGCCGGTGCACGGCGGGGATATGCCTCGATACCCCACCGCTCTCGGCATCCTGAGGCTGGGCCTCTATAACGCCAGCCTCCGCTCAGACTCACTTCTCGGCCGTGCGATGCTCGCACATCCAGGGACGTCATTTCCCACATGGGGGAGGTGTTGCTCACTGCGTGCTGCAGTGGCAACCTTGCCCCTGTGTTGAGCTCTTGACGTGTTGGCAGGTTGCCAGTTTCCATATGTATCTCCATATATAACGGCATACTACCATTGTCAAGAGCAATACACGCTGCTCCAGAGATCAGTGCAGGATCCTGGTAATACCTTTAGAAGTGCCCCTTGACCACACGCTTTGGTTCTGCTTACACGGCCTATTCTCCTGAGAGCGAAGACCCACAGCACCCACCCTGCGGCACCCAGGTGGTCGTACCGTAGAACGTATCGAGCCGTCCTTGCATGCGCTGTGCGTCTACGCCCCAGCCAGACTGCACGGCAATATACTGCACGCCATCTACCGCGTACGTACTCGGGACTCCCGTCACACCAGAGTTGGTGCGGAATTCCCACAACACCTCGCCGTTTTTGGCATCAAAGGCCCGGAAATACCGGTCGTTCGAGCCACCGCGAGAACACTAACCCGCCAGCCGTGGTCAACACCGGCCCCCAGTTCTGATACTTGTACTTGTAGGTCCCACACTTTCTGTCCGGTCTTCAGGTCCCAGGCCTGCAACTCACCGAATATGATCGGCGCCGTCGAGCCACGTTCATCTTGACGCCCTGGCGGGTTCATGCCCACAAAGCGCTTGCCAGGTTCATACGTCGGCGTACTTGTCTTCCCCTGCAACGTGCTACACAGGTTCTCATGCGCTGGGATGTATAGGAGTCCTGTCTGCGGGTTGTACGCTGCCGGTGGCCAGTCTTTGCCACCCCAGAGGGAAGGGCAGAAGGTCACTGTCTTGCCCATCGACCAGCTTACGCTCTGGATCGTAGGTACGGGCGTCCAGTCTTCGGATCAATGCTCGTGAACGCGTTCTGTTTCACGAAGGGCTTGGCATCGACGAACTTGATGGCGTCGGCAGTGCGCTCTAACAGCCAGAGATAGCCGTTGCGCGCCGGGTGTACCAGGCTCTTGATGGTACGCCCGTCGCGCTGCACATCGATTAGCAGGGGGTGGAGACCTCATCCCAGTCCCACGAGTCGTTCCAATGGTACTGGTGGTGGCCTCTGATTTTGCCAGTATCAGCGTCCAGAGCGAGCACGGACGTGGCATAGAGGTTATCCCCAGTATGCATATCGCCCGGCCAGGGCGCGGCGTTGCCCGTGCCCCAGTAGATCAGGTTGAGCTGTGGATCGTAGTGGCCGGTGATCCAGACCGATACCCCACCAGTTTTCCAGGTCTCCTCGGGCCAGGTGTCGTGGCCGGGCTCTCCAGGGCCTGGAATCGTATAGGTCTTCCACACCTCTTGCCCGTCTGGGCATCAAAGGCTGGCAATGAAACCACGCACCCCGAGTTCACCACCCGAGGTCCCAACCATGACCTTGCCCTTACCACCAGTGGTGCCAGGGTGAAGTAGTATCCCTTCTTGTAGTCTTCGACGGTCAGTATCCCAGACCACTTTGCCGGTTTTGGCGTCGAGGGCCACCAGGTGCGCATCCACCGTGGCCAGGTACACCTTGTCCTCATAGAGTCCAACACCACGATTGGTCGGATGGAGTTGCAAGAGGTCTTCGGGAGTTCCTTCTTGTAGCGCCACGAGCAGGTCCCCAGTCTTGGCATTGAGCGCCAGCACCTGGTTCTGCGGGGTAGTGAGCAAACATAACTCCGTTATTGACGATGAGGCGGCGCCTGGTGCCCTTCGACCACTCCCGTGGACAAACTCCACACTGGCACCAGCTTCTTGACGTTTGTAGTCTTGATCTGATCCAGACGGACTGTACCCCCAGCCATCATACGTGCCGCGGTACATCAAGCCAGTTCTGGGGTTCAGGTTTCAGCAGCCGCGGCCTCGGTCACCGACTGTAGTTGTCGATCCGCGTGCCGTTACGACCCAGGGCAGCAGGCCGATGACGCAGGCCACCGCGACGGTGAGGAGATTCCTGGTGGAAATCATGCACGCCCTCCTTATTCTTGTTTGAAGCCGACGACCTGCCGAGCAACCACCGGCGGCCATCAGGACCCCATCAACGTCTTCAGGGGCAGCGCCGGAAGCCGCCTGGGGGCGGATCCAGCGACGACCCGGGCGCCCTCCGTCGGGTCAACTTCGAATCGTGACATGGGCATTTCAGCGTCGCTTCCCTCTTCCTGCCACAGCCATGGCATCACAGCCTTCTGCATGCAGGCTAGACACGCCGAGTACGCCACGATCACCCGTAGGCGCATGCGCGCGGTAGCTCGGAGAGATCCCGCCGGATCGAGATGCAAGAGGAGTACCTGGTTGAGACGTGATCCATCGCGTACTACTGACGTGTGTGGATCGACAGGGTGGAGATGTGCCACCGGGGAATGACCTGGAGACAGATCATCCAGTGTGATTGTGGCTCCTTGCGATCCCCAGTAGCGAGAACAAAGTGGTCTCCCTCTTGTGGACGCGCCTTGCGCGGCTCGACGTCTGGGCCCTGGTACGCTCCGCCACGAGGAGACCCAATCCCGTGCCCAGAGCCGCGTGCAGAGCATACGCCGCTCATAGCATGGCACGAAGGTCCACACCGTGCCGTCTGAGTCACCCATGCTCCCTCCCCCTTGCGCTGACTGCTCGTCGTCGAGAAGGTCGGTATATAATGGGATGTTCCCCTTTGTCAAGAGCCGATAGTGCGAGTACGATACGATACCTCAGGTGCCATAACCAGCTCAGGCGAGCGTGCACGGCTGGCATGTCGAGCACCTCTCCATGCGAGGTCGCAGCTTGATGTCCACCCGTTGGCGGCATTGGACGCTGAGTGTCGTCATGGTCAGCGATAGCTTTGGGCGCGCGTCGCGGATGCTCAGCAAGGCGCCGCGGCTCGGGGAAGCAACTGCCAGAGGAGGGTGCTACAACTGCCAGAGATCAAGGTCATAGCACCGGCCCCCGAGCGCTCTGGACTGCCTCCTGTCACTCTCGGAGGTTCCTGCCACTGTGCAGGCGTCATCACTGGTGAAGAACTCCGTCAGTCTGGGAGTAATGACTTCGCGGGAGTCCTGGATGCGACCTCCCCGGTGTTAGCTGTTGAACGACCCGAGCAAGGCAATGCTGTTCAGCCTGGCATTTCCCTGCGCGGATTCCGGGGCACGCCAGTGACGGGGGTTTCCGCTCAAGGCATGCGGCGATCTTCCTCGACGGTGGTCAGGCTCGAACTGAGCCGAGCGGTCGAGGAAACTCAACTTCGACGCTTATCCCCACGGACGACTTTATCAGCAGGCGGATTGAGCCGATCCGGCGGACCCTCCGCCATCTTCGGCAGGAACACGCTGGGCGGGTCCTCAAATATCCGCGACGTCGCGGGGTGCGGCGAGGCGGGAGATCGTCCCAGAGTTGGCAGGGGAAGCTTCGGCACTCAGCAGTACCGGCTGCGCCTGGGTGGCACCGAAGGCTACATCGACTACTACTCTCGCCGGCTCTCTTTGCCGAGACAAGACCTGGCTGGCGGGACCGCATCAGCGACCCGTCTCGGGAAGGGGTTCCGGGAAGGTTGGTGTAATGCGCTACGGGGGCACCGACGCACGACGCTGTCATTCCTGTACGGAGATAACCGCATCGAACAGCCCGGCTCACTTCCCCTCAGTCTCCTACGGCAGGACCGCACGTTGAACTTCACCGGGGGGGACTTCTTCCAGCCCCCGCGCGTACCTCTCGACACTCAACTCCGCGCCAGGAGCCGGGGGCCCGGTTGTGCCCTCGAAGTCTCACTGGCTCGGACGCTTGCTGGATGCTGAACAGTTCAACGTCAACCTCGTTGCCGACAACGCGCGCTCACTTCGCCCACACGACGTCCGCAGGAGGCAGCGCCTCAGCTCCAGTCATCGCGCTCCCGTTCTCGGGCGACGAAGCCACTCCTGATCATGGGTGCGGGAGTATGTCCATCACGACGTCAGTACACAGAAGGTGTTCGAGGAGAAGAAACAGACCGCACACTTCGTCGCGTCATGCTCTTCGAGGGATGCGCTCATGGCTGGGAACGATCCGGCCGAGGCGTGCCCGCTGCAGGCACTCGGCGCCCAGGTTGGCGACAAGCAAAATGAGGGTAGGTCTCTGTGTGCGGGACCGCCCTCGATCTGGCGCGCGGGGTCTCTTCCTGAAGACCGACCGCTCTCGTGCTCACGGTCGCCGGGCGCTGGGAATCTGGCTGCGCCACGCTTCATCCTGGATCCAGGAGTCCCTCGGAAGCGGCGCGCGACCCAGCGCGACGGGGATCAAGCACGTTCAGCCGGTTCACCCCCACGGGTGGGCGTCAATTACAATCTGTCGCCGGAGTACGGTATCTGCGTGCGTCTCGTACTCGCAGGGCTTCCGGGCTCCGGCGCTTCCTCGAGCCTCGACATGCGCCGGTCCCGATGACGCATCTGCCCCCGGGCCAGGCAGGCCGGTGTGGGCACCCCGATCCACGGGTAAAATCAGTCAGGCCGGGCATTACGAGATCGGCTTCAGGCACGGCCAGCCAGTTTGCGGTACCGAGGCGGACCTCGCCCTGTTCGGACAGACGCGCGCACGACAAACAACATCTGCCCGGTCTCTCCACTGGGCAGTGGGCCTCTTCTTCCAGAACATCGGCGACACCCGGCGGCAGGGTCTGGAACTCAGTCTGCGGGAACGTCACCAGCGCCTCCTGGACGCCTCTTGTGAACTACACCCACACGGCGGCGACGTTCGAGGTCGACACCGCGCGTTGGCGACCCCCGCTTGACGGACGGCTGTATGACGACGCCCCGTAGCACAGTTGGTGCGTAAGGGGGACGAGATCCCCGCTGATCCCCATACATCGCCTGAACGTTAGCATAGACCATCACCCGCTGCCAGGCTGGCTGGACGTTGTCACTGACGGGCTCCTACGTCGGGACGCAGTGGCTGGGCGCGGGTGATGGGGCAAATCAGGAGCGACAACTTTGAGTGGCTACTTCGTTATGAATGGTAGGGTCCGGGCACGTTGGCAGCAGCTCGCGGGGTTCGTCCAGGTCAACAATCTGCTCAATAATACTTACGAGACGTTTGGCACCTTCACGTGCACCGAACGCCTGAACGCCCGGGAGACAGCCCGCGTGAGGCGTCTTTCTTCCCACCCCCTGCGCCTCCCCATACATATGTCCTCGCTCGGCCTCCGCTACCAATTCTGAGATGGAGTGCCCGATAGCCTTACTTGCCCCAGGTGAGCCGTATGTCATTTCATAGTTCTCCTCAGGGGGTTGCCCTGCCGGGACCTGGTGGCCTAGGGAGACAAGGCAGGCCGGGTATGTGGTGCATCGTGCCAACACGGGCGGCCATCCAGCAGTACGCAGGGCTCACAGAGACCGACGAGAAGACCGATGCGCGCTGGTTGGCCCACCTCCTGCGCCTGGGCGTGTTACGAAAGGACTCTAGCTATCCGTTCGATATTATCGTTACGATAAGAATGGGCCGCCTCAGGACTGGACCCAGCATGCCACCACCCCCTAGAAGCCCGAGATCTCACGCCTATAGTGGGTACGAACACTCACGCGCATGAGCCCAGCGGTTGGCACTGATATTGTCGTAAGTCCCAGCATGGGCAGTCAAGAGTATTGGGTGGGCTCTCAGTGCAGCAACACGTGTAAGGCACAACATACGAGACAGCTTGCCCGTCTCTAGCATCATATCAATGTATGCGGTGGCGCCGGTCGCGATGAGGCGCTGTACAGCAGGGAGGAGAGAACATATGCGACCACACGACGTGGCTAAGGCGATGGTAGGCGGCCTGCTGGGAACTCTGTTGCAGACGATCATGGTGTATGGTGTAGCACCCCTGATGACGGGCCAGTCCATGGACGTAGCGGCCATCGCGGGAGCACGCCTGTGCTCCGGGCCTGCTCGCACACCTCCTCAGCGGGAGTGTGATCTTCCCGCTGGGGTATGTATGGCTGTCGTCCCGAGCCTTCTCTGGACCACCAGTGCTGCAGGGTATGCTCTGGGCAGGGCTCATATGGTTTGTCGCCGAGGTCATCATGGCGCCGATGCTGGGCGCCGAGGTCTTTAGTACGGCCCTGGGCGGCCTACCGGCTGCGCTGCGCGCGCTGCTCGGGTACCTCGTCTATGGCGCCACGCTCGGCAGCATTGTCGGCGCAGTGCAGCCCGAGGACGGGTACGCATCACGCACCTTATGAGCGAGACTCTTCCCGAACCCGGATGCGCCCTAGGCAAGGGCATCCGGCTCGCCAGGGGTCAACCTGCCTTACTCGCCCTCCTTGATCGGTTTCAAAAGCTCGCCGGAAAACTGAAAGACATTGGCTGGCTCGTCAGCATAGCCGTGGTCGCGCCGCAGGCGTTTGACCATGCCGAGCGCGTAGGGCGCCCCTTCGAGCAGTTGCGCGAACTGCTCGTCGTTGAGCGTGAGTCCTGCGCGCTGCGCCGCTTGTGCACAGGCCTCGCGTGTTGCGGCATCAGCCTGGTCGGCGGTACCCGCTAAAATCGGCGGTGGCGTCAGGACGGGCGCCTGGGCGTCCGGCGCGGAGCTGCGGATGCTGGTGATGCCAGCCGGTCGCCTGCTCGGTAGGCATGGCCGACGCGGAGCACCGTCGCTTCGTCGAAGGGCGGCCGAGCATCTGCATCCCGAGCGGCAGGCCGTAGGCGCCAAAGCCGTTGCAGATCTCCAGCGCAGGCTGGCTCGTGACGTTGGCGGCGGTGAACAGGTTCGGTCGTTGCCAGAACGTCAGGCTCCGATGCGCATCCAGACGCGGCGCTTCACCCTGGCCTGCGGTGATGAAGGCATCGTAGCGCTGGTAGAGCGGTGCCATCTCGCGCGACCATCCTGCGGTGCTCACGCGTGGCCTGCACATAGTCATTGGCGGTGAAGAGCACCGCTGGCAAGCGCACGGGCGCGGAAGTCGGCGCCGAAATCGCCCGGTCGGGCGACCAGGTCCGGCTGGTGGATACGTAAAGATTTCCGTCTCAGCGATGATCACCTTGATGTCAAAATAGTGCTGCGAGCGAACGCACGCGACAGTCCTCAAGCTCAGCGCCGAGGCTCTTGAGGACATGCAGCGCCTCCTCCATCGCCTTGCTGCACGTCCTCAGAGGCCGGCAGGTCCTCCTCCCAGTGATGGCGGAGCACACCGATCCTGAGTCCCTTCAGATCCTGCCGCAGCGCCGTGCGGTAATCCGGGATGTCGCGCTTGATGCTGCCCGCATCGCTGGGATCGAAATCCAGCGATCGCCTGCATGACCATGGCGCAATCTTCGACGGAGCGTGCCAGCGGCCCGCAATGGTCGAAGGTGTACGAGTTGGGGATGACGCCCGCGCGGCTGACCAGGCCGAAGGTCGGCATCAGAGCCAACCACACCGCACAACGAGGCCGGACCGCGGATCGAGCCGCCAGTATCGGAGCCCAGCGCCATCGGCACCAGCCCTGCGGCCACGGCCGCGCCGGAGCCACTCGAGGAGCCGCCGGTAAAATGCGCCAGATGCCACGGATTGCGCGCCGGAGGCCACGGGCAGATCGAAGGACGGCCCGCCGTGCGCAAATTCGTGCGTGGCCAGCTTGCCCATCAGGATCGCACCCGGCTTCGCAGAGCTTGCGCGTCGCAGTCGCGTCGGCCTCGGGAATGCGATTGAGGCAGACTCTGGAATGCCCTGACGTGCGGATCCCCTGGTGTCATAGATGTCCTTCAACGCGAATGGTATGCCGTGCAGCGGCCCGCGGTATGCGCCGGCGCGATCTCGTGTTCGGCTTGCTTGGCCTGTTGGCGCGCCAGGTCGAACGTCGGCGTGATATAGGCGTGCAGCTGCGGCGTCAAAAGGTCTCCGTACGCCCGATGAGCGCCTCGACGTATTCGACAGGGAGAGGCTCGACGTGACTTGATCAGTGCGGACGCTTCGGCGATAGTGAGGAAAGCCAGATCGACTGCCATAGATATTGCCTCGGGATGGAGTGGCAAACAGGTCACTAGGCCGCTGGTGGTGAGCATTCGACCGGCGTGTCTGAGACGATTATAAGGGTGGCTGGTAGCGTGGACAATGCCGAAAGGAGTTTTACGCCCAGCCCTCGAAAAGAGTCCAGACACACGTTATACTGTGCGTATTATGTGCGGACGATACACACTCTCTACACCAATGGAGGCCCTGGGCAACAGGCTTTCACGCCACGCTGCCGCGTGAGGCTCTCATGCGCCAACTTACAACGCGGCGCCTTCCCGGGCACTGCCCGTCGATCTTCTAACGCCCATCCTCAAGAGATCACTCGTGGAGTGGCTGGGGATTCGTGCCCGAGTGGGCCGATGGGGCGCACCGACGTCAAACCCCTCATTAACGCCCGTGCCGAGACTGTGGCCACGAAACCGTACCTTCCGACAGGCCTTCAGGAGCAACCGCTGCCTGGTCTTAGCCGATGGCTTTTATGAGTGGAAACGCGCCGGCAAGAGTAAAGTGCCCCACCGGATCGCCTTCAAGAGAGCGGAGCACCGTTTGCCTTTGCTGGCATCTGGAGCACGGTGCACGATCCCCAGCGGCCGCCCCTATACGACCTTTGCCATCCACCTCACCACCGAGGCGAACGAACTCGTGGCCCAGATCCACAACCGTATGCCCGTGATCCTGCACGCCCGTGGATGAGGCAGACCTGGCTCAACCAGCGCGGTCCTCTGGATGAGGCGCGGGCACTCCTGCGCGTCCTTCCCTGCCTGATCTGCTGACCCTCTATGAAGTCAGCCCCAGGGTCAACTCGCCCATGTACAATACGTCCGATGCACTGCACCCGAGTCGTGCATAGTGCAGATGCCGACTGCGCGACAGGTAACCTGTCTGCTTCTTAGGTATCCCTTCCCATCGGACACGTCAAGAGCCTCGTGGTATGCCTTAATGAACGCAGTAGCCAGCACTGCCTCCGCCTGTGGGAAGCCAGAAGGTCATGCTCCATGGCGCGGTACAGCGTCAATGGCGGTGGACAGCTCGGCGCGGGCCTGCTCTCCGCTGTCCTATCCTGGCATACAGCGTGCCGAGGCCGCAGGTGGCAGTGGGCCATGAGCGGGCGCATGCCGAGCTCGTCAGCCAGGGCGAGGGCCTGGCTGGTAGTAGGCTTCGGCCTGCTCCGCTCTCAGGGGATCGCGCCGCGCCGCAATCTCGCCGAGGAGGCGCAGGGCATACGCCTGGTTGCCCCGTTCCTGGTGCTCACGGGCGAGCGCCAGCGCACGCTCGGCGAGGGCGTGCGCCTCCTCCAGGCGGCCAGCCAGCAGCTGCGCCTCCCCCAGGGAGAGACGACAGAGCGCCTGAATGACGACCATTTCCGTTGCAATGGTCTGTTCCAGCGCCTGCGTGAGCAGTGGCACGGCGTCGGCGACGCGCCCGGCCAGAGGTGTATGCCGCCCCCAAGGCCGCAGCCATCCAGGGGAAATAGGCGGGAGGTCCGCCTCCTGACAGATGCTCACGGCCCGTTCGAGCAGGGGAGTGCCCTGGGCAGGTCGCCCTGGCGGAGGGCCAGCAGACCGAGCCCCCATGAGGCAACCATGAGGCTCGCGGGGTGAGTCAACCGCCTCGGCAATCCGGAGCCCTTCTTCCCCGACGGCCCTGCCTCAGCGAACGTGCCCAGCTCGGCATGGCACGCAGGCGAGCCAGGCACGGGAGAACACGGCAGGCAGGATAAGCTGGCCGAAGCGCTCGCGGCGCCGTGCCCCGTCGAGGAACGCCACGGTCTGCCCGAAGCAGTCGATCGCCCGACGATAGTCACCCTGGGCCTGATAGACATTACCGAGAGACGGATTCGCCAGCGCGTGATGGGTGGCACTCCGGACAGCCGAGGTAGCATCGCTGACGTCTGCAAGCATCTCGCCGACATGCACCGCCAAGCGCACCTCTGGGGCCCAGCTCTGCGCCGCTTCATTCGGAGTCGATTCCGCCACCTGATGACGAATCGCCAGAGCCGCTCGGACAGACATTCGCTGGGGCATCTGGTCAAGCGTCAGCGGTAGCCCAAAAGCGACGATGTGCAATGATGGCACACCTGGCAGGAGGAGGCCCCAACCTTCTGCACCTGCTCCGCAATACGTGCCGTTGCCAGCGGCTGGCTACATGCCGTGGGCTGGTATGACGGCGCTGCAAGATTGCCAGGGGTGGGGAAGGTCAGGGTGATGACTAATACGGCTACCGGCTTCTGTTCCTACATCGGTGCCGGGGTTTCGACATGCTTCCTCCACCGGGCGTCGGCTCTGAGGTTACGCCATTGTCTCCCGGCCTCATCCTCTACCGCGTTCTGTCTGAAGGTTTGCCGCGGTAGGTGCACTGCCTTGGCGGGAGGTGCTGGGGGCGGGTGGAGCAGGGAGACCTCCCCGCGGGTGAGCCAGAGGCAGGCGGTATCTGCTGACGCTATTCCTGGTGACCTGGCCCAATGAACCGATACCCCGCCGGTGCGCCGTCGCAATGAATTGAGGTGTCCTGGATCATCGCCGAGCGCCTGCCGGAGCTCGCGAATGCAGACTATCAGCACAACTATCGCTGACCATTGCCTTCGGGCCACACCGCCTGGGCGCAGGGCGGTCTTGATACTAACTGGTCCGCATGCTCAATCAGGCATCGCAGCACGGCAAAGGTTTTAGTCGCAGGGAGATGGTCTGTGCTCCGTACCAGACACTCGTTGGTGAGGTCCAGGCAGACAGGAGAGGCGGGAGGCAATGACACCGGCTGCACGGGCGCTCCTTGAAGACAAATTGGAAGAACAATTGAAGGAAATGAAAGGTTTCACGTGCCCGCCTCGGATAATCTCTAGATCGAGTGTCAGGTTAGCGTCGTGGTGTTATACCACACACTTGACGCCGGCTGGGGAGGCGGAAAGAAGATTTGTAGATATCCAAGTCTAGTTCGGCTACGAGAATGCCTGACTCGAGGAGGGAGAACATGGAACCGAGAACGATGAGCCAGCAGTGTCGCGCCGTGAAGTGCTGTGCACCAGCGGTGCGGCGGCGTTTTCCGGGCTACTGGTTGCTGGGCTGCTTGGCACGGCAAAGCCTATGCAGGCGAAAGTAGGTCACGTCACGACCAGACGGCGTTGTGCTGCATTACTTGAAGCGGTATCTGGCAACTGCTGGCCCTGATCCCCGGCTGGTCCCAGACGCCGCCATGCATAAACCTCAGCTCGATGGTTTAGGCCAGTCCTACCGGGTGATTGCTCTGGACATGCGCGGCCATGGGGAGTCCGACAAGCCCACCCATCGGCTACCGTATTGCCCGGCTTGCCATCGATACGCACGATGCCCTCGTGGCTCTCAACCTCCGGATGTCACTTCCTGGCCGGCCATTCCATGGCCTGTGCGTGGTGATTTGAGCTGTCATCACTTCGGCAGTGACCGGCTGTCGAAGCTGATCCTCATTGACCAGGCGCTGACAGCCACCGCCCGGCCAGGCTGGACCGACGAGAAAAAGCCACCGCAGGAACCCTCTTCAACCCCACATCGCTCTGGCGACACGGCAGCTTCATCCCAGTGGCCCGAGGGCATCAAGGCGATCAGAGAATCTTATCGAATGCCTTCACCGCAGCTTTCCGCAGGAGCAGCGTATCTGTGCTCAAGGAAAACCTCTCAAGTTTGCGCCACTATGCTGCTCGCTTATTGGTAGATCACTGCGCGCAGGACTGGCGGGATGTGATTCTGGATCACTCTTCCCACCCTGGTGGTCGGTGGCAGGGCGAGCTTCTTCAACCCCAAGTCGCAGGAATGGATCGGCCAGCAGATCCCCGGCGCGGGTCGAGATCTTCGACGCACACGAAGGCGGCAGCCATTTCATGTGGCTGGAGAATCCGACCAAGTTTAATCAAATTGTCCGCATCGTTTATGGGATAGCACGCGGGCTACGCCTTCTAGGTGCAATAGGGGTAGGGAGACGCAGAGTCATACTGCTATGGGGCTATGGGACTGTGGGCTGTGGTTTCGTGTGTGTGATGTTGGGCTTTACCGGAATGCAGGAGGAATTCCACAAGGCCTTTGCCCGGTGTTCTCGGGATCGGCTGGCGCTCGGAGTTTACCCACGCACGGCTGTGGACTCACAATGCGCGGCCCACTTCACTGGCTATATGCGACGTTCATGCGCATGTCTAGCGCAAGATCATAGTTGATGTGATCGATAGTGTCTCTACTTGAGTGGATATTACTATTGGTGTTGTCAGCCCTTCAATGGTAAGTACGGCCTGGATTCCGCATTAATGAAAGGGACATGATCACTGGCGAATGGATTGAGGGAGGTTTCGACGGTGAGTTGTATAGGTCGCCGCAGCTGCGCTGCGACCATTCATGACCTGCTGTGACAACGGCGCACCTTCAAGCAGCACACTGCGAGTCGAGGTATTCAACGTGCCGATCATGTCCATGTTGACGACGGCACGAATCCGCCTTTTCTCCGACGCAGAAAGACTTGGCAACGTACCGCTTGACTACCGAACAGGCCCTCCTCTTCTCCACCAAAGAGGATGAAGCGTAGATCATGCTCGCATGCGATGATCTGCAAAAGCACGTGCTATCTCCAGCAACCCGGCGCTTCCACTGCCATTATCGTCTGCGCCGGGCGCAGGTGCAGCGGGTCCGCCCTGGATGTTGATCGAGTCAAGGTGAGCTGTGATGAGTACAACTTCATGCCTACCGGCTGCGTTGCCCTTCTTTGTCAGCAATGACATTCCGACTGGCGGCTGCCATTGACCATAATGGTCTGCCATCGAGTGGTGTAATGCAGTGCTTTCAGTTGGTTCTGCGCCCAGGTTGCGGCGTTGGCATAGTGGAGTGCTGGTTGAGTAGCGGGTCGGGAATGCAGCCAAGTGGGTGAGATTTGCCTCGAGGGAAGAGCGCGCTACCTTGCTAACGAGATGCTCGATCCCATTGACCCGAGCAGTCCGGGCAAGTGGCAGGAGCGCGGACATCGAAAACAACCTGGTTCTCTGGGAGGGGCAGCACGCCATAACAGGTCGGACTCTTCTCGGCAAGTCGGCGCGCCTGGTCAGCATCCAATTCCACCAGTAGAATGCGTCCCCTGTCGAGGATAACGGGAACATTCGGATGCTCCTGCTGGAAGAGTCGTCCGTTCTGCACCACAAGGTGCAGGTGTTCCTTTGTACGCTTGTCGGATGTTCTCGTCCAGCGAGAGAGTTCCTCCTCGCGTTTTCTGAGACCTCCTCCCACCGTGTCTCATCGCTGTAGAGCAAGATTGTATCCCCAAACTGGGCCCAGAAAAGGCCGGGGGCTACTGCCGAGTGAAACTGTTCGGCCTGAGCACTCGGCGGCATAGCGTATGTGGCGAGTCGCACAGATGAATCCTCCCAAGCCTAAGGCCAAACTCACTCGCTGACAGGGCTAGCCCTATGCACGACCAATTCAGGGAAGACCAGCCCCACACGAGCACCCCGTTTTGCGGTTAGAATCGCGCGCATGATTATTGGTTTACTTGTTCACAACCAGTCGGTCCTTATCCACAGAAACAATATGCATGACTCGGCTCGGTTGCGAGGCTGACTGCGTATACAAGACGAGCTTGTCGCCGTCTTGCAGTTCCCATGTCCCCTGCGTCTCTTGTCGGCGGTCATCCGGAGCAATGCCCCCTCGACCAAAATGCCGTCGGTCTTCAACTCAAATGACCTGCGGCCACGGGAACGCGGGAAGTTGTAGGTCGCCGGTCGGAACACCATCTCTGTGTTGGTGTCCTCTTCTGTGTGAATGCACCCAGTGTTGATACAAAACATCCTGGTTAATCTGGTTACTCATGGTCATATTCCAGTGCGAGTTTACGTACCAATTTGCTCACGAGGGCCATCAAGGGTCGCATGCATCCGGGCCACCTGTTGGGGTGTGAACATGAGCATGGAATCATCGTCAACGTAATCCATATAGTTCATGAACATGTCGCCGTTCGGACCGTTGCTGCAGGAGATGTGCGGAAGGCCGGTTTACCATAGTTTGGCCCCTCGGCGTTTGGCGTATCAGCGGCAAAATCGCTGCCGCTGCAGTCCTCAGTGTCCCCCATATATGACGTAAATTGAGCCAATGGCCGATCTCGTGGGTCGCCGTTCGCCCCAAGTTAAATGGTGCTGTAGCACTACCCTCCGTGCCAAAGGCAGTGTTAAGGATCACCGACACCGCCAGTCGGCTCAGTGGACCACCCGGAAACTGCGCATAACCAAGGAGACCACCCCCAAGCGTACATACCCAGAGATTCAAATACCTGTCGCTCGGCGCCATGGATCGGCTCCACCGCTTGCTGATGACTTTACTGTGTCGCCGGTACCAAATGAGGTACGTGTTGTTTTCTGTGCGGGTGATACCGGATGTGGATTTGCCCGTCGGATCCGTTGTCGCGAGGGCGAACTGGACACGAACATCAGTAACAAGCCCTTTCCAGATGTTGGGCACCTTACTTTTGTCGGAGTTTGTGGCACGAAAATCTTTGTTCAGCACGGCGATCTGGCTTTTGATCTGAGCCGTGGAGATATTCTCAGCTCGCGTATTATAGACAACGTGCACGACCACTGGAATGGTGGTTATCCCGGGGCGAAGAGCTGCCCCGGGGCATCATCCTCCGAGCAGTCATATGCCTCGATATCTATCTGTCTCTGACGAAAGCTAGGGTCCATCTCGAGCAATCGATAATGCACGGACATCGCCCCACACTGACGTCTAGACGGCGCAGTTGCTTGCTCCAGCAATACGCAACTGAACGAAGTACAA